>Ga0326728_10000096_pt1 | contig 352442 bp, 304 predicted proteins | sample MB3enrmetagenome_FD_207602 | JGI IMG/M metagenome (GOLD analysis project Ga0326728, IMG submission 207602) | Lab enriched peat soil microbial communities from McLean, Ithaca, NY, United States - MB31MN | ecosystem: Environmental > Terrestrial > Soil > Wetlands > Peat | place: USA: New York...
CACCGACCGACCGGGGCACGATCTAGACGTAGGGCTCGAGGCCCTGGGCGCTCCAGTGCTCACCCGTCGGTGGCTCGGTTGGCCAGCCTCGCTCGTTGATCAGGCGAGGTGGTCGATCCCCATTAGGTTGAGAAATGGCGAGCGTCGACAACCGGAGACCTGACAGCCCCATGCACGCGACCGGAGCCGAACCGACGATCGTCCCCCGCCGACTGAAGACGCCGGGACGCCACCGCCTGCGGGACTGGCTGGCTCGCGCCCTCGTCGTCCGCCTGCTCGGCAAGCTGCACAACGGCGCCCTCGCCATCACCGAGGACGGCAAACGCCGGGTGTTCGGCGAGCTGATCTCCGGTCTCCCGATCCCCGAGATCACGGTGCGACAGCCCGCGGCGTGGACCGCGGTCGCCTGGGAGGGAAGCAGCGGGCTCGGACGCGGCTTCTTCTCGGGATGGTGGACGGTCGACGACCTCGACGAACTGGTGGCGGCGGTGCGCGTCATGATTCGCAACCTCGACGCCAGCGAGCGTCCCCAACGGGTGGCCCACCGACTGCTCGCGCCGCTTCTCTGGGTGCGGGCGCGGTTCCTCGAAGGCCTCGGCCGACGCGACAGCGACAAGCGGAACGTCCGTGCCCACTACGACCTCGGGAACGAGTTCTTCGCGCTCTTCCTCGACGAGACGATGACGTATTCGTGCGCGCTCTTCGACTCCGCCAAGGTGTCGCTAGCGGAGGCACAGGTCGCCAAGCTCGACCGTCTCTGTCGCCAGCTCCAGCTTCAGGCGCGCGATCACGTCATCGAGATCGGCACCGGCTGGGGAAGCTTCGCCATCCACGCGGCAGGCGAGTACGGCTGCCGAGTCACGACGACGACGCTCTCGCGCCACCAGTTCGAGTTCGCCACCGAGAAAGTGGCCCGACTGGGCCTAGCTGACCGGGTCACCGTGTTGCTCGGCGACTACCGGGACCTTACGGGCACATACGACAAGCTCGTCTCGATCGAGATGATCGAGGCCGTCGACTGGCGCCAGTACGCCCGGTTCTTCGCCACCTGCGCGCGACTCGTGAAGCCCGAAGGACTGATGGCCCTGCAGGCGATCGTCATCGCCGATCGCTACTTCCACCGGGCCAAGCAGAGCAGGGACTTCATCAAGCGCTACATCTTCCCCGGTGGCTGTCTGCCTTCGGTCGCGGCGATCCTCGCGGCAGCATCAGAAGCATCCGACCTCGAGCTCGTGGCCCTCGACGACATCGGGCCGCACTACGCCGAGACCCTGCGCCGTTGGCGGGCGGCACTCGAGGAGCACGCGTCCGAGCTCGCCGAACTCGGTCTCGCCGAGACGTTCCATCTGCTTTTCGACTTCTACTTCTGCTACTGCGAGGCCGCCTTCATCGAAAGGCACATCTCCGACGTCCAGTGCCTCTTCGCCAGATCGCAGTGGCGCGCGAACGGCGTCGGCGCGCCACGGAGCTGACCGCGCCGACCGGAGGCACCGAGCAACTCGCCACCCGCCCGGCGCGATCGGCCAGCGCCGGGAAACCGATGACCGAGGCTGCGCGTGCCGCGCACATCCGGATGACGAGGAGGGTGACGAAGCCCCCTTCCCCCTTGCTCTCCTGGCGCTCTCGGTGACGGGCTCAGATGCCGAGGAGGTCGCGCCAGCGCGCCGGTGAGGCACTGATCTCGGAAACGGTGAGCCGCAGCGACGACTCCGGGACGAGGTTGGCGAGCGCTCGCTGGGCCCAGTAATCGTGGCTCACGCCGTCGAAGAAGCTGCGGCGGAAGGCGACGAGCTCCGCCGGTGCCGGCGCGAGGTAGCCGAAGAGACCGAGCGCGCATTCGACGTCGGCCGCCACCGGCGCACGGCCGAAGAGGCTGGCGCGCCGCAGCGAGATGCCGACCGCGCCGACGAGGACGTCCTCGCGACGCTCGCCAGGCGCCAAGACGACCCGGTCCGCCAGGCGTTCGGCGAGTAGCAGGGCGAAGCCTTGGTCGGGCCCGGCCGTGCCGGCGCCCGGTCCCGACGGAGGCGGGCCGGCACGGAAATCGGCGGGGCGGTCGGCGATCCACGGTCGTGGCGGGCCGAGACGGTAGCCGGGCCGCACCTCGTCCTCAATGGCGATGGGGGCGAATCTCGGCTGGGTCATCGGGTCGGCATCCTCAGGATCGTCTGGAGTCGGTCAAGTCCCATCAGCTGACGTAGTCCAGCCAGTCCTTGTACTCGTCGACCTCGCCGCGCACGGCCCTGAAAAAGACCCCCTGGATGGCACGGGTCATCGGCCCGGGTGTGCCGTCGCCGATGACGCGGTCGTCGACCGAGGCGATCGGCACGATCTCCGCCGCGGTCCCGGTCAGGAAGGCTTCTTCGGCAATGTAGAGGTCGGTGCGACGCAAGGACTCCCCGGCGACCTCGTAGCCGAGGTCACGCGCGATCGTCATCACCGAGTCCGCCGTGACGCCCTCGAGCGCCACCGACGCCGAGGGCTGCGGCGTGAGCAATCGGCCCCGGCGCACGACGAAGACGTTCTCCCCGGAGCACTCGGAAAGGTAGCCCTCGGTCGTGCACATCACGGCTTCCTCGTAACCGGCGAGGATCGCCTCGACCTTGGCGAGCGAGGAATTGATGTACGTGCCGGTCGCCTTGGCCGAAGCCGGCACCGACCGCGGGTCGTTGCGCGCCCAGGAGCTGACCTTCACGCGGGTGCCGCGCGCGATCGCCTCGTCGCCGAGATACGCGGCCCACGGCCAGGCAGCGATGGCGACGTGAACCTCGCAACTTAGCGGGTTGAGGCCCAAGTCCCCGTAGCCGTAGTAGGCGATGGGCCGGATGTAGCAGGAGTCGAGACCGGTCGTCCGCACCGTCGTCTTGATGGCCTCGAAGATCTCGGCCTTGCTGAACGGCAGCTTCATCATCAGGCTGCGCGCCGAATTGTCGAACCGGGTGACGTGATCGGTGAGACGGAAGACGGCCGGACCGTTCGCGGTCGCATAGGCGCGGATGCCTTCGAATACCCCGGTCCCATAGTGCAACGAATGCGTGAGCACGTGGACTTGCGCGTCGGCCCAGTCGACGAGCTCACCGTCCATCCAGATCTTCGCCGTCGGAGTAAGCGGCATCGTCACAACCTTTCTGCGACGGCATCGCCAATCGCCGTCGTCGTCAACTGTGCACCTCGTATCGCCATTTCAGACTGCACATCGCGGACCGCCTTCGTGATCCTCGCCCCCGCCTCGTGCTCGCCGAGCCACTCCAGCATCATCGCGGCGGAGCGAATCGCGGCGAGCGGGTTCGCCCGTCCGGTGCCGACGATATCGTGGGCCGCTCCGTGTACCGGCTCGAAAAGCGAGGGTCCCGTGCGCTCCGGATTGAGGTTGGCGGACGCGGCGAGCCCGATCCCCCCGGTCACCGCGCCGGCAAGGTCGCTCAGGATGTCGCCAAAGAGGTTGTCCGTGACGAGGACGTCGTAGCGGTCGGCTTCCGTCGCGAGGTAGATACACGCCGCGTCGACGTGGTGGTACGCGGTGATGATCCCCGGGAACTCGGCCGCGACCTCAGCGAAGACACGGCTCCACAGATCGCCCGAGTAGGTGAGGACGTTCGTCTTGTGGACGAGCGTCACCGATCGTCGCGGCCGCGTCGTGGCGAGCTTGAAGGCGAAACGCACACAGCGCTCGACTCCGTGGCGCGTATTCACCGAGCCCTGGGTCGCGACCTCCCAGGGGGTGCCGCGCCGCAGCAGACCCCCCTCCCCGGCGTAGGGACCCTCGGTGTTCTCCCGGACGATCGCGATGTCGGCGTCGGGCGCGATCGCGCCGGGAGCCCCATTGCACGGCCGGAGGTTGACGTAGAGGTCGAGCTCGAACCGCAGTCGGAGCAGCAGACCGCGCTCCAGCGCCCCGGGGGGTACCTCCCGGGACCCGACCGGTGGGCCGACCGCACCGAGCAGGATCGCGTCGTGACCGCGCAGCTCGTCGAGCACACCGTCGGGAAGCGCCTCGCCGGTGCGCGCATAACGCCCCGCGCCGAGCTCATAGTCCGTCGTCACGCAGCGGACACCTGCCGCGGCAACGACCTTCAGCGCCTCGGCGACGACTTCGGGACCGATGCCGTCCCCGCCGATCACTGCGACTCTGTAGCTGTCCAAGGCCTTGCGACTCCGATCGCCCGATCCGAACGTCGATGGCGAATCGCCTCAGGGGCGATCACCGGCGGCGAGGCCGTCCACGGAATCGACAAAGGCGCACTCGGGACGGCGCACCACTCGATGACGTCGGCCGTGGTCCGATCGCCAAGACACGACAAGTCTGACGGGCCACCTGCGATCCCGTCAATCTGCCGGGGTTGCCACGCGCCGAGGTGCGCTCGCCCGACCCGGTATCCTCGAATCGGTGAGCGAGACACACCTGTCCGAGGAAACGCACGCCCGACTCGTCGCCGAGCTCGAGGACCTGACGACGCGCGGTCGGATCGAGATCGCCCGGGCGATCGAGGCGGCACGGGCGCTCGGCGACCTCTCGGAGAACGGCGACTACCACGCCGCCAAGGACGCCCAGGGCAAGATGGAGTCGCGCATCCGCCAGCTCCAGGCGATGCTGAGCACCGCCGTCATCGTCGGCGCCTCCTCGGGTGGTGGCGGGGTCGTCGCCGCCGGTTCGATCGTCGGCATTCGCTACGGGGCCGACGAGGACGTCGAGCGCTTCCTCGTCGGCTCGATCGAGGAGCGTCGCGACGACGTGGCGGTGATCTCGACCGGGTCGCCGCTCGGACAAGCCCTCCTCGGTCAGCGCGTCGGGGACCACATCTCCTACGAGGCCCCGAACGGTCGGCTCGAAGTCGAGATCGTCACGGTTGACTGAGAACCACGTGGCACACCGAACGCTCGCCGAGAAGCTCTGGGACAGTCACATCGTCCACGTCGGCAGGGACGGTTCCGAACCGGACCTGCTCTATATCGACCTCCACCTCGTCAACGACGTCACCTCCCCCCAGGCCTTCGAGGGGCTGCGGCTCGCCGGCCGTCGGGTGCGCCGGCCCGATCTCACCGTCGCCACCGCGGACCACAACGTCCCAACGACCAAGGTCTCGGCGCTGATCGCCGATCCGGTCTCCCGACGCCAACTGGAGGCGCTGGCGCGCAACTGCGCCGAGTCCGAAGTCACGTTCTACCCGATCGGCCACGCGAACCAGGGAATCGAGCACATCATCGGCCCGGAGTTGGGACTGACCCTTCCGGGAATGACGATCGTCTGCGGTGACAGCCACACGGCGACGCACGGAGCGTTTGGCGCCCTCGCCTTCGGGATCGGCACCTCGGAGGTCGAGCACGTGCTCGCCACCCAGACGCTCCCGCAGAAGCGGCCGAAGACGATGGCAATCGAGATCGACGGTGCGCTCGCCGACGGTGTCGCGGCTAAGGACGTCGCCCTGTCGGTGATCCGAACGATCGGCACGGGTGGTGGTGTCGGCCATCTCGTCGAGTACCGGGGCAGCGTCATCCGCGCGCTCTCGATGGAAGCGCGCATGACCATCTGCAACATGTCGATCGAAGGTGGCGCGCGCGCCGGCATGGTCGCTCCCGATGACACGACGTTTTCCTACCTCGAGGGGCGCCCTTTCGCTCCAAAAGGCGCCGACTGGGAGCGGGCGCTCGACACCTGGCGCCAGCTCGCGACCGACGAGGTCGCGCGTTTCGACACCGTCGTACGAATCGACGGTGCCGCGCTACGTCCCAGTGTCACCTGGGGAACGAACCCCGCGCAGGCCGTCGCCATCGACGACGCCGTGCCGGACCCCGACTCGTTCGCCGACCCGGTCGCCGCCGAGTCGGCCGCCCGGGCGCTCGCCTACATGGGACTCGAACCCGGTACCCGGATGGTCGACGTCGCGGTCGACACCGTGTTCATCGGTTCCTGCACGAACTCGCGCCTCGAGGACCTCCGGTCTGCGGCCCATGTCGTCGCCGGCCGCCGTGTGAAGCCGGGCCTGCGTGCCCTCGTCGTCCCCGGTTCGCACCGGGTGAAGGCTGAGGCGGAATCAGAGGGCCTCGACCGGATCTTCCTCGACGCCGGCTTCGAGTGGCGCGAACCGGGGTGCTCGATGTGTCTCGGCATGAACCCGGACAAGCTCGCTCCCGGCGAGCGGTGCGCGTCGACGTCGAATCGGAACTTCGAGGGACGCCAGGGCCCCGGTGGCAGGACGCACCTCGTCTCGCCCGCCGTCGCCGCCGCGACCGCCATCGCCGGACACTTCGCGACACCCGACGCGGCGCGCGACGCCACGGATCCGGCCCGCGAGGGGACGCGATGGAACCAGTAGAGGTCGTCACGGGACGGGCGCTGCCGCTCGACCGCTCCAACGTCGACACGGACCAGATCATCCCGAGCGAATGGCTGAAGCGTATCGAGCGCACCGGCTACGGCGACGGCCTGTTCTCCGAGTGGCGGGAGGACCCGACCTTCGTCCTCAACCGGCCGGAGTACGCCGGAGCCGTGATCCTCGTCGCCGGCGAGAACTTCGGCATCGGTTCCTCGCGGGAGCACGCCGTCTGGGCGCTTGTCGACTACGGGTTCCGCGCCGTCGTCAGTCCCCGTATCGCCGACATATTCAAGGGCAACTCGACCCGTTCGGGCCTCGTCCCGGTGGAGGTGACGCCCGATCTCGGACGGCAGTTGCTTGACGCGGTCCGCGCAAACCCGACGCTCGAGATAACCGTCGACGTCGGACGGCGCAGCATCGAGGTGCCTGCCGCCGGGATTCGCGCCGAATTCGCGATCGATGACGCCGCCCGGGAGCGTCTTCTCCACGGTCTCGACGACATCGCGCTCACGCTCAGCCACGCCACCGAGATCGACCGGTTCGAACGTCTCCGGCCAACCTGGCTTCCCCGCGTCACGACTTAGGGGACCGACGGGCACGTCAGCTAACGACTGACCTGCGATCGATCGGCGCGCAGCGATTCTGTGGTGGATGCACCTCGCGCTCCGCAACACATGCGACGTGAATCTTGGGTGACGTGGTTCCCCGTGATGATCGCATCCCCCGCGGCGTTCGTCGCCTCCCGCGTCATCGCCGCTTCGACGACCGATTGAGCACCAGCCAGCATCACGCCGCTCGCCAGCGCTGACGCGACGAGGGCGGGTCGAACGCCGACGGCCACGCCACATCTCGGATACGACAGCCTCACCCGCCGCCGGGCGCGTCAGCGAGGCGTCGTGCGGCAGGTCGCGCCCGACCGCGCAGATTCCGACCGTTCGCGATCAGTGCTCGGCCGCTTCGCGCTTTCGCGCGTTCATCGCCGAAACGACGGCCCTGATGCCTGCGGTCGCGATGTTCTCGTCGAGGCCGACCCCCCAGCGTGTGACCCCGTTGCCGTCGGAGGTCTCCACGTAGGCCACCGCGTTGGCGTTCGCGCCCGAGGTGATCGCGTCCTCGTGGTAGTCGAGGACGTCGATCGTGAATCCGGTTCCGTCGCGCACGGCCGTGACGAATGCTGAGATCGGGCCGTTGCCTTCGCCGGTCACAGTGACGTGACGTCCTTCGAGGACGAGATCAGCCGTGACCTTGTCACTGACACCGCTCGTCGCCATCTCGAGGCTGGATAGCTCGACCGGGCCGGCGGCGAGGTACTCCGCGCAGAACACTTCCCAGATCCGCTCGGAGGAGATCTCGGTCCCGACGTCTTCGGTCACGCGCTGGATCGCCTTCGAGAACTCGATCTGCAGCCGGCGCGGCAGGACCATCTGGTGCTCCGTCTCCATGATGTAGGCGACGCCCCCCTTGCCGGACTGGGAGTTCACCCGGATCACCGCCTCGTAGACGCGACCGACGTGGTGCGGGTCGACCGGCAGGTACGGGACCTCCCAGACCTCGTAGTCGTCGTCGAGGGCGGCCATGCCCTTCTTGATCGCGTCCTGGTGCGATCCTGAGAACGCCGTGTAGACGAGGTCGCCGGCATAGGGGTGCCGCGGGTGCACGGGCATGCGGTTGCAGCGTTCCGTGACGCGCCGCAGCGCGTCGATGTCGGTGATGTCGAGACACGGGTCGATGCCCTGTACGAAGAGGTTCATTGCCAGCGTGATCAGGTCGACGTTGCCGGTCCGTTCCCCGTTGCCGAACAGGCACCCCTCGACGCGTTCGGCTCCGGCCATGACGCCGAGCTCGGCCGCGGCGACCGCCGTGCCGCGGTCGTTGTGAGGGTGGATGCTCAGGGTGACGGCGTCGCGCCGCGGGATCTCGCGACCGAAGTACTCGACGAGATCGGCGTAGACGTTCGGCGTCGACATCTCGACCGTTGCCGGCAGGTTGAGGATCATCGGCTCGTCGGGCGTCGGCTCGACGACGTCCATCACGGCCGAGCAGATCTCGAGCGCGTATTCGATCTCGGTCCCGGTGAACGACTCCGGGGTGTACTCGTACTGGATCTTCGTCCCCGGCAGCGACGATTCGAGTCGGCGGCACAGCTGTGTCGCTTCGCGCGCGATGGCGGTGATGCCGGGCTTGTCGAGGCCGAACACGACCCGGCGCTGCAGTACCGAGGTCGAGTTGTAGAGGTGGACGATGGCACGACGCGCCCCGCGCAGGCTCTCGAAGGTGCGCTCGATAAGCGGTGCCCGGCACTGCGCGATGACCTGGATCGTGACGTCGTCGGGCACGAGGTCGGTCTCGATCAGCTGGCGTACGAACGCAAAGTCCGGCTGCGACGCCGAGGGGAACCCGACTTCGATCTCCTTGAAACCCATCGCCACGAGCGCGTCGAACAGCTCTCGCTTCCTCGCTGGGTCCATCGGGTCGATGAGGGCCTGATTCCCGTCACGAAGGTCGACCGAGCACCAGCGTGGCGCCCGTCTGACGACCGTGTTCGGCCAGGTCCGGTCGGGAAGGTCGACGGCCGGATACGGGCGGTACTTGTCGAACGCCATCTTCTTCGGGCTAACTCGTCTCGGTGGCATCAGTCGTCCTGTCAGCAGTCGAAATGTGAACCCGGGTACAAAAAACCTCCTGGCCAACGGCGCAGGAGGTCGGACGAGCGCGATCGTGCGCTCGTCGTCAGGTGAGAAGGAGGAGGTACGAAGTCGTTCTCATGGCGAACCCAGTTTCGTTCAGACGACACGCACCGTCAAGACGGCGAGATCGTCGTCGCGGCGAACGTCTCGGTGACCCACCGTTCGAACTCCTCGGGATCGAGCGGCCTCGACCACAGGTAACCCTGGCCGTACTCACACCCGAGTTCGTAGAGCGCGCGGCGCTGCTCCTGGCTCTCGACGCCTTCGGCGCACAGCTCGAGATGGAGGGTGCGCGCGAGGTTGATGATCGTCTCGACGATCGCGGCCGAGTCGGGCGACCCGATGGCGTCGATGAAAGAGTGGTCGACCTTCAGCAGCCCGACAGGGAGCCGACTGAGGTAGCTGAGCGACGACTGCCCCGTCCCGAAGTCGTCGATCGCGATCTTGATGCCGATGGCCCGCAGGTCCTCGAGCCGGCTGATCGACTTGTCGATCTCCTGCATCACCGCCGTCTCGGTGAGCTCGAGCAGCAGCGCGTCGGCCGGCGCGTCCGTGGCGGCAAGGGCCCAGAGGCACATCGTGACGGGATTCGTGAGGAGCAGTTGTCGCGACGACATGTTCACCGACACCCAGAGGTTCTCGCAGCCGGGGAGCTCCTTCCGCCAGCGGACGATCTGCCGCAGCGCCTTCTCGAGGACGTGCATGCCGATCGCCGAGATGAGACCACTCTCTTCGGCGACGGGTATGAACTCGTCCGGACGCAGCAGGCCCCGTGTCGGGTGGTCCCAGCGCACGAGGGCCTCGACGCCGACGAGCTGGGCGCGGCCAACGGTGAGGATCGGCTGGTAAAAGACCCGCAACTCGTCTCGTTCCAGGGCGAAACGGATCTCGCGCTCCAGGTCGAAGCGACGCGCGACCTCCTCGCGCAGCTCGTCGTCGAAGTGCTCGGCGTGGTCGCGGCCCCGCTCTTTGGCCCGGTGCATTGCTGCGTCCGCCGACCGCAGGGCGTCGTCGACGCTCGTCGAGCCGCTGACGACGGTGACGCCGCAGGAAACGGTGACGTAGACCGGCTGCCCTTCGGCGACGAAGGGCCTGTCGAACAGCCGCATCGTGCGCTCGGCAACGGCGTCGGCCGCCGCTTCGTCGGCCACCCGGTCGCAGAGCACGACGAACTCATCGCCACCGATCCGGGCGACCAGGTCCTGCGACCCGCTGCCTTCGACGAGCCGCTGGGCGACGTCGATGAGCAGGCGATCACCCGCGGCGTGGCCGAGTCCGTCGTTCACGACTTTGAAGCGGTCGAGGTCGACGGCGAGAAGCGCGCTGAGGATGCCGTCGTTGCGGTTGCGGGCGATGACGAGGTCGAGTCGGGCTGACAGCATCTCCCGGTTGGCGAGTCCCGTCAGCGGATCGTGCAGGGCACGGTGCCCGAGAGCCGCCTCGCTCTCCTTCCAGCCCGTGACGTCCTGGACCTGGCAGAAGTGGTAGGTCACGCCGTCGTCGCTGCGGATCGCCGACACCTCGACGAGCGCCGTGACAGTCGTCCCGTCGGCGCGCACGAAATGCCGCTCGCCCTCGTAGCGGCTGGCGTCTGGCGCGGCTGACGACTGGCCGCGGCGGGCCTCGAGGTCCCCGGCGTGGAGGAATTCGGCGAGGGGACGGCCGAGCAGTTCCTCCTCCTCGCGCCCGAGCAGCCGACAGAGCGCCGAGTTGACGAGCGCCAGGCGGTCGGAGCCGTCGATCATCGCCATACCGATCGCGCCCTGTTCGAACCCCAGCCGGAAGCGGTCCTCGACCCGCTGCGGCTCCCCGTCGGCGAGACGCCGCGCCGAAGGCACGCGTGACATCGTCGACGAGCCGATGAGGTTGCCCGCCGAATCAACGAGCGGCGTGACGGTGAGCGAGACCTCGACGAGCGTCCCGTCCTTGCGTCGCCGGACGGTCTCGGCGAGCTCGACCCGCTTACGCTTCAGCACGCGGGAACGCACGTCGAGGACGCCGTTCAGCCGGTCGGCCGGCACGATGACGAGGGAGCTCCCGCCAATGGCCTCGCGCGCGCTGTAGCCGTAGAGCCGCTCGGCGGCCGGGTTCCAGCTCGTGATCACCCCGTCGAATGTCTCGGAGAAAATCGCGTCGTCCGTCGACTCGAGGATCGCCGACAGCCGGGTCGCTGACTCCTCGGCGCGCTTGCGGTCCGTGATGTCCCGCAGGTTGACGACGATGCCGATGAGCGACGGCTCATCGAGCCGGTTCGCTAGCGTCAGCTCGCTCCAGCGGATCTCGCCGGCCGCGTCGAGAACTCGCACCTCGGTCCGTAACGGTGAGATCTTGCGGGTGACGCAGTCTTCGAGAAGCGCGGCGAGATCGGCACGGTCGTCGTCGACGACGAGGTCGCGCACGTCCCGCCCGACAAGGCTCCGGGGGGACCAGAAACGTCCGCCGAGCTCGCTCGCCTCCGTGACGATGCCGGAGCTATCGAGCAGCAGGTAGCCCTCGCCGGCATACTCGAGCAGCAGCCGCTCCCGGCGTTCGGCGGAAACCATCGTCTCCTGCGCCGCCTGCGTCTCGGTCATGTCCCGGAAGGCCGTGACCACCGCGTACGGCACGTCCTGATCGGCGCGGGTCAGCGGCGATGTCGTCGCCTCGAACCAGCGGAGCTCGCCGTCGCCCCGCCGCACCTGCAGGAGCACGGGTGGCACCGAGCTGCGAGTTCGGCGCGCGACCGCGTCTGGGAGCTGGTCGCGCTCGAGCAGCCTCCCGGCGGCCGAGCGGATCTCGATACCGGCGGTGGTGAGGTCCGAGGAGATGAGGACCTCTCGGGGAACCTGGAGCATCTCGAGGGCGCGGTCGTTGGCGAGTACGACACGTCCCGTCGCCGACTGCACGAGGATCCCCTCGGCGACCGCGGCGAGCAACCCCTCGACATGCGCGACGCGTCCAGCGATCTCGTCGCGGGGATTCGACGTCGCCAGGAGGCGGCTGACCGCCGTGGCGAACACCTCCGGGGTGAGCCCGCCACGGGAGAGGACCTCCTGGGCGCCCCGGCGGCGCAGCTCGTCGGCGATCGACGGGTCGGCGTTGTCGGCGAGCGCCAGAACGACGCTCGAGGGAAAGGCGACGGTGACGTCGTCGAGGACCACGAGGCCGTCGTCACCACCCTTCGGCACGCCAACGATGACGAGGTCGAACTCGCCCCGGTCGCCGACCCGCAGCGCATCCGCGACAGAGCTCGCCACCACCGTCTCGACCGTGAGCGGAAGCGCGGCGACGAGCTCCGCGACACCGATCGGATCGCGATCGACGATGAGGATCTGGGTTTGGCGACCGGCAGGGTGTTCGGATGCCGCGATGACGATCCTCCTTCCTTCTATATTCTACGACCTACATCTAGGTCGCATGAAACAACACAATGGGCGCGGAGCTGGCCACGCTGCGTGCCCGGCCCGCTAGCCTGCGGCGGACAGCGGGTGAGGAAATGGCGCGATTGCCCGTCTCGGCCGGCGTTCGATTGGAGGAAGATCAGAACGATGCGGACGCTACGAGGCAGCCGGCTACTGCGGATCGGGGTGCTGACCGGTCTCGCCGGCGGCGCGGTGCTCGCCGCGCTGCGCATCGTCCCGAAGCTCGTCGCCCGCCGCTGCTACCGCCGGCTGGCGGCGGCAAAAACGACCGAGGAGCTCTGGCCACCCGTGCCGCCGCATCCGGCCGACCCGGTCCGGGTGTCGGCGCCCTTGGCGCGGGCGACGGACGACGGCGAGGGTACGGGCGGCGACTGACCGCTAGACCGTCGTGACCTCGCAGACGTCGAGGATCCCCGAGGCGCGCCGCAGCTTGTCGAGGACATTGACCGGCACCGACCTGTCCGTCGCCAGCACCATGAGGGCCGTCTTGCCACCGGCGGTCTGACCGACCGCCATGTTGACGATGCTGATCCCCGCGTCGCCGAGCGCCGTCCCGACGATGCCGATCATTCCCGGGCGGTCGTCGTTGTGGACGACGACCATCACGTCCGCCGGGGGCACCTCGACGGAGTGGGCGTCGACCTCGACGATGCGCGGGGCCCCGCCGACGAGCGTCGCCGAGACCGAGTGGCTCGACGAGCGGACGGTGATGACACTGACGAGATAGGGCGAGCTCTCCGTGTGGGTCTCGTGGACGACGAGCCCCCGTTCCTTGGCGACCTGGCGGGCGTTCACGTAGGAGACGGGTTCGTCGGTCACGGCCGCGAACAATCCCTTGAGCACGGTGAGGGCAAGGACGCTGACGTCCCCGCTGGCGAGTTCGCCCTGGCACTCCACCGTGAGCTCATCGGGCAGCCCGCCGGAGAGCGAGGCGATGAAGCGACCGAGGATCTCCGAGATCCCGAGGAAGGGCCGGACCGTTTCGGACACCGCCCCGGCGTCGACGTTCACGGCGTATGGCACGAAATCGCCCGCCAGCGCCAGCACGACCTGCCCCGCGACCTGCTCGCCCGCCTTGTCCTGCGCCTCGTTCGTGCTCGCGCCGAGATGCGGGGTGACGACGACCGACGGCAGCTCGAAAAGCGGCGAGGCCGTCGTCGGTTCGGCCGAGAAGACGTCGATCGCCGCGCCCCCGACCCGCCCGTCCCGGATCGCCTCGGCGAGGGCGTCCTCGTCGATGATCCCGCCGCGGGCGGCATTGACGATGCGCACGCCGGGCTTGACCCTGGCGAACAGCTCCCTGCCGAACAGCCCGACGGTGTCGGGGGTCTTCGGCAGGTGGATCGTGATGAAGTCGCAACGGCCGACGAGATCCTCGAGGCTCGTGAGCTCGATTCCCATCTTCCTCGCCCGCTCCGGGGCCACGTAGGGGTCGTGGGCGACGAGGTGCATCCCGAAAGCGAGCGCCCGTTGCGCGACGAGCGCGCCGATGCGGCCGAGGCCGACGATGCCGAGCGTCTTGCCGTAGATCTCCGTGCCCTCCCATCTCGACCGCTCCCAGCGGCCGGCGACGAGCGCGGCGTGGGCCTGCGCGATGTTGCGCGCCTGGGCGAGCAGCAAAGCGATCGCCAGCTCCGCCGCCGACAAGATGTTCGACTCCGGGGCGTTCACCACCATCACGCCGCGCCGGGTCGCCTCGGCGACATCGACGTTGTCGACGCCGACGCCCGCCCGGCCGACGACGACGAGGTCACGCCCCGCGGCGAGCACGGCGGCGTCGACTTTCGTCGCCGAGCGGATGACGAGGGCCTGGGCCCCGGCAACCTGCCCGATGAGCGCCTCGTGGGACAGTCCGAGCTGCACGTCGACCTCGTGGCCGGCGGCGGCAAGTACGTCGAGCCCGCGCCGGGAGAGCTCTTCGGTGACGAGGATGCGGGTCATGGTCGTCTCTCCTTGGCGGGACTTGTCGTTCCCTACCGGCCGACGGTCAGTCCCCGGACTCTCCCACGAGGGCGGCGAAACGGCCAATGCCGCGCTCGAGGTCGTCGTCGGAGAGCGCGTAGGAGAAACGGGCGTAACCCGGAGCGCCGAACGCCTCGCCGGGAACGAAGGCGACGTGCACCTCGTCGAGCACGATCTCGGCGAGCTCGAGGGTCGATTGCGCCCGCTGGCCGTGAAGCGACCGCCCGAGGACTCCGGCGAGCGAGGGGAAGGCGTAGAAGGCTCCCTGCGGGTTTGAGCAGGTGACACCGGGGATCGCGTTCAACAGCGCGTGGATCCTCCGACGGCGACGGTCGAACGCCTCGCGCATCGTCACCACCGAGGACGTGTCGCCCGAGAGCGCGGCGAGCGCGGCGAGTTGCGCGACGTTACCCACGTTCGAGGTCTCCTGGCTCTGCAGGTTCGTCGCCGCGACGATGACCGGCCGCGGCCCGATCATCCAGCCGACCCGCCAGCCGGTCATCGCGAACGTCTTCGAGACGCCGTTGACGACGACACAGCGCTCGGCGAGTTCGGGCACGACGACCGGCAACGAGTGCTGCTCGGCGCCCTCGTAGACGAGATGCTCGTAGATTTCGTCCGTGACCACCCACCAGCCGCGCTCGACGGCGATCCGGCCGATGCGGGCCATCGCGTCGACCGGGTAGACGGTCCCGGTCGGGTTCGACGGCGAGACGAAGAGGAGGATCTTCGTCCGGTCGGTCGCGTAGGCCGCGAGCTGCTCCGGCGTCGTTGTGAAGCCGCTTTCCCCGTCGGTCGGCACGATGACCGGCACCCCTCCCGCCAGTGTCACGGACTCCGGATACGTCGTCCAGTACGGGGCGGTAATGAGGACCTCGTCACCCCGGTCGAGGAGTGTCGCGAAGGCGTTCGCCAGGGCGTGCTTGGCGCCGTTCGTGACGAGCACCTGCGCCGCGGCGATCCCGTATCCCGAGTCGCGCCGGGTCTTTTCGGCGATGGCCTCGCGCAGCGCCGGCAGACCCGCCGTCGGCGTGTAGTGGTGACTCCTCGGGTCGCGGCACGCCGCGATGGCCGCTTCGACGATCGGGGCGGGAGTCGAGAAGTCCGGCTCGCCCGCGGCGAAGCTGATGACGTCGACCCCCGCTTCCTGCAGGGCCTTCGCCTTGGCATCGATGGCGAGCGTCGCCGATGGCGGCACGGCGCCGATGCGACACGACACGCCGGAAGCGGAACTTCCGACCCCATTTTCCGCCCCAGTCGGGCCATTTTTCGTCGCGAGATGAGAATCGGTGCCCACAGCTGTCATGCTTGCACAGTCTGGTACACGGTGGGTCCTCCGCCAAAAGCCGACCACTCACGAAGGAGAGCCGAAGTGTCAACGCCCGAGATCCCGAGCTCGTTGCTCCCGTCCGACGGTCGCTTCGGCTCCGGCCCCGCCAAGGTCCGTGCCGAAGCGTTCGCCTCCCTGACCGCTGTCGCGCCCGGTTACCTCGGGACGTCCCACCGCCGCGCCGGCGTGCGCGACGTCGTCGGACGGGTCCGCTCCGGTCTCGCCACGCTCTTCTCGCTCCCCGACGGTTACGAGATCGTCCTCGGCAACGGCGGTACGACGGCGTTTTTCGACGTGGCGACGTTCTGCCTCATCGAGTCGAGAAGCCAGCACTGCTCCTTCGGCGACTTCTCCGCCCGATTCGCCGCCGCCGTGACCGCCGCGCCCCACCTCGCCGATCCTGAGATCCTCCTCGCCGAGGCCGGGACGCGCGCCGATCCCGTCGCCAACGACGCCGTCGACACCTACGCGCTGACCCACAACGAGACCTCGACCGGTGTGGCGATGGACATCGTGCGTCCCCGGCACGGTGACGGGAGGGTGGCGGATGGCCTCGTCGTCGTCGACGCGACCTCCGCCGCCGGTTGCCTGCGCGTCGATCTGCGCGAGTGCGACGCTTACTACTTCGCGCCCCAAAAGGGCTTCGGTTCCGAGGGCGGGTTGTGGCTCGCGGCCTGCTCGCCGGCCGCGCTGGAACGGAGCGCCCGGCTGACGAAGGGGGGCCGCTGGGCGCCCGCCTTTCTCGATCTCAACGTCGCGCTCGAGAACTCCCGGCTGAATCAGACCTACAACACGCCGGCGCTCGCCACGCTGTGGCTGCTCGCCACGCAGATCGAATGGTTCAACGCCCAAGGCGGGCTGGAGTGGGCGGCGTCGCGCACGGACACCTCGGCCGAGATCCTCTACGGCTGGGCGGAGGCGGCGGAATTCGCGACGCCGTTCGTCGCCAAGGTCGCCGAGAGGAGTCACGCCGTCGCGACGATCGATTTCACCGGCGATGTCGACGCGGCGGCGATCGCCGCCACGCTGCGAGCCAACGGCATCGTCGACACGGAGCCTTACCGCAAGTTGGGCCGCAATCAGTTGCGGATCGCCCTCTTCCCGGCCATCGAACCCGCTGACGTCGAAGCGCTGACGGCGTGCATCGACTGGGTCGTCGCCCAGCTCTTCTAACGCCCAGCTAACCCCCGGAGACGTCCTCGAAGCGCTGCCGACCGGCGGCGATGAACGGCATCATCGCCCGCAGCTTGGCGCCGACGGTCTCGATCTGGTGGGTGCGACCGCGCGCTTTGAGCTCGCGGTAGAGCGGCCGGCCGCGTTCGTTCTCGGCGATCCATTCCGCCGCGAAGCGGCCGTCCTGGATCTCGTCGAGGATGCGCCGCATCTCGGCGCGCACGGCGTCGTTGATGACGCGCGGACCTCGGGTGAGGTCCCCGTACTCGGCGGTGTCCGAGACGCTGAACCGCATCCCCGAGATCCCCTGTTCGTACATGAGGTCGACGATGAGCTTCATCTCGTGCAGGCACTCGAAGTAGGCTGACTCCGGCTGGTACCCGGCGGCGACGAGCGTCTCGAAGGCCGCCGTCGCCAGCGCCGTCAGCCCTCCGCAGAGCACGACCTGCTCACCGAACAGGTCGGTCTCGGTCTCCTCCGTGAAGGTCGTCTCGAGGACACCGGCGCGCGTCGCGCCGAGCGCGTCGGCGTACGCCAGGGCGAGCGCGTGCGCACCCCCCGAGGCGTCCTGGGAGACGGCGATGAGCGCCGGCACGCCGCCCCCCTCGGTGTAGGTGCGCCGCACGAGGTGGCCGGGACCCTTCGGCGCGACCATCGCCACGTCGACCTCGGGTGGCGGCTGAATCGTCGCGAAACGGATGTTGAACCCGTGCGCGAACAAGAGCGCGTCGCCCGGGTCGAGGTGCGCCGCCACGTCGGCCGCGTAGACCTTCGGCTGTTCGGTGTCGGGCAGCAGCACCATCACGACGTCCGCCTCGGCGGTCGCCTCGTCGATGTCGAGGACGCGCAGGCCCGCGTCGGTCGCCTTCTTGCGCGACGACGAGGCGGGCCGCAGCCCGACCCGCACGTCGACGCCGCTGTCGCGCAGGTTGAGCGCGTGGGCGTGCCCCTGCGACCCGTAGCCGAGGATGGCGACCTTGCGCCGGGCAATCGCGCTCCGGTCGGCGTCCCGTTCGTAGTAGAGCTTCGCCATCTCCCACCTCGCCTTCCCTCGGCGCGTCACGGCACCGGCGCCCGTCGACAGACGCGGGACCGCTTACTTCGCCGGGCTCAGTGTAGGGAGGCCGATCCTCCCGGTGCGCTGCAGCTCGAGGATGCCGAAGCCCTCGAGCCCGGCTTCGAACTCGTCGAGCGAAGCGCTGTCGCCGACGGCCATGACCATCGTCGCCTCCTCGTTTCCCTCGAGGACCTCGGCGCCGAAACGCCCGACGAGATCCAGGAAGGCGGGATCCTGTCGCCCGGACACACCAACCGTCGCGAGCAAAAGTTCGGCCTCACGGGCCCGGTCGGGATGTAGCTCGCTGATCTCGACGACGTTGATCAGCTTGGCGAGCTGGTCGACGATCTGGTGGAGCGGCGTCGACTCGACGTCGACGACGATCGAGATCCGCGAGAACCGCTCGTCCTGGGTCGGCGCGACAACGAGCGAGAAGATGTTGAAACCGCGCCGCGCGAAGAGTCCGGCGACTCGGGCCAATACCCCCGCCCTGTTCTCCACGCGCACCGACAGCAGGTGATAGGGCGCCTTGCCGTTCGTCGTTCCGTTCATCGCTCCTCCGCCTGGCTCGGATGGACGACGATGTCGTCGTTCGAGTGCCCCGCCGGAATGATCGGGTAGACGTGCTCGGTCACGTCCGTGCGGAAGTCGACGACGACGGATCGGTCGTCGATCTCGTTCGCCTTCTCGATCGCCGGACGCACCTCCTCCGGCGCGGTCACCCGCAGACCGACACAGCCCATCGACTCGGCCCAGCCCACGTAGTCCGGCAGGTCTGGCGACAGGTACACCGAGGAGTAGCGCTCCTTGTAGAACATGTGCTGCCACTGGCGCACCATGCCGAGATACGAGTTGTTGAGGATCGCGATCTTCACGGGGATGTGCTCCGCCGTCGTCGTCACGAGCTCCTGCGCGGTCATCTGGAAGCAGCCGTCCCCGTCGATCGCCCAGACCATCCGGTCCGGTTGCCCGACCTTGGCACCCATCGCCGCCGGAACGGCGAAGCCCATCGTGCCGAGACCACCGGAGTTGATCCAGCTGCGCGGGTGCTCGAACCGCCAGAACTGCGACGCCCACATCTGGTGCTGTCCGACACCGGAGACGAGGATCACGTCGTCCGGCGTCGCCTCACGCAGTTGCTCCACGACGTACTGCGGCTTGATCGTCGAGCCGTCGCCCAGGTCGTAGGTGTAGGGGAACCGCGCCTGCCATTCGCCGATTTGCGCCATCCAAGGCGCGAGTCGCGCCGGCGCGAGTTCCGCGCCTTCCCGCAGTCTCGAAACGAGCGCCTCGATCGCGAGACGGCAGTCGGCGACGACCGCGACGTCCGGTCGGCGCACCTTGCCCATCTCGGCAGGGTCGATGTCGACGTGGATGACGAGCGCGTCGGGCGCGAAGGCCGGGACGCTGCCCGTCACCCGGTCGTCAAAGCGCGCGCCGAGTGCCACGAGCAGATCCGACCGCTGCATCGCCGTCACCGCCGTGTAGTTGCCGTGCATCCCCGGCATGCCGAGACAGCGCGGGTCCGAGTCAGGAAAGGCGCCCCGCGCCATCAGCGTTGTCACGACCGGGAACCCTGTCGCCTCGACGAGCGCGGCGAGCGCCCCGCTCGCTTCGGACTTGATGACACCACCCCCGACGTAGAGGACCGGTCGGCGCGCCGCCCGGATGAGCTCGACGGCACGGGTGATCGCCGCCGGATCGGGGAAGATCGGCGGCGCATACCCCGGTAGGTCGACCGCGGCCGTCTCGTGCCAATCAACCTGCATGTTGGCGATGTCTTTCGGGAAGTCGATGAGCACCGGACCAGGCCGACCGGTCGTCGCGATGTGGAAGGCCTCGGCGACGACCCGGGGAATCTCCTCGACGTCTTTCACGAGGTAGTTGTGCTTCGTCACCCCCATCGTGACGCCGGTCGTGTCGACCTCCTGGAAGGCGTCGGTGCCGATCGCGCCAGCAGCGACCTGACCGGCCACGACGACGAGCGGGACGGAGTCCATGTAGGCATCGGCGAGCGGCGTGACGATGTTCGTCGCCCCCGGCCCGCTCGTCACGATGGCGACGCCGGGCTTGCCGGTCGCGTCGGCGTAGCCTTCCGCCGCGTGTCCGGCACCTTGCTCATGGCGGACGTGGATGTGCCGGACCGAGGAGTCGAGGATCGGGTCGTAGACGGGGAGGATGGCGCCTCCCGGGAGGCCGAAGGCGACCTCGACACCTCGTGCCTCGAGGCTCTTGATCAGGGCCTGTGCTCCAGTCAGTTGCACCATCGTCTCCCATCCCCCAGTTCTTCTGTGGTCTTACCGGTAACCGATTGCCGTTTCCACCGCACGCCGGAAACAAAACGACCCCCCTTGCGGGAGGCCGGAAGCGCACGGACGGTGTGAGCCGTCGCGCGCTATTCGAGAACTACGAGAGCCGACAGATCGAGCGGTGTCTTCGACATCGCCACGAGTCTGCCAGATAGCCCCAGAGGCGGCAAGCCGCCGCCCGTTAGGAGATCTCGGTGACGGCTCCGCGTTCTGCACCCGTGACGAGACGCGCGTACTTGGCGAGCACACCGGTCGTGTAACGGGCCGGGGGGGCGGTCCAACGCGCTTGGCGTCGCGCCAGCTCGTCGGGTTGCACCTGGAGGTCGACCGACCCGGCAGCGGCGTCGATGACAACGCGGTCGCCGTCGGCGACGAGCGCGATCGGCCCGCCGATCGCGGCCTCCGGGGCGACATGACCGATGCAGAAGCCCTGGGTCCCACCGGAGAAGCGCCCGTCGGTGACGAGCGCGCAGTCCTGGTCGCGACCCGCGCCGACGAGCGCTCCCGTGATCGAGAGCATCTCCCGCATCCCGGGACCGCCCTTTGGTCCCTCGTAGCGGATGATGAGGACGGTTCCCGGCTCGATCGAGCCGGCGAGGATCGCCTCCATCGCCGCCTCTTCGCCGTCGAAGACGCGGGCCGCACCCTCGAATCGGTCGACGTCGGCCCCGGCGATCTTCACAACGGCTCCTTCGGGCGCGAGGCTCCCCCGCAGCACGACGATGCCGCGGGCATGGATCGGCGCGTCGAGGGCGTGCACGACCGTGCCGTCGGGGGCGGGAGGCCGCAGGCGGGCGAGGTTCTCCGCCACCGTCTCCCCGGTCACCGTCAGGCACTCCCCGTTGACGAGACCGGCGTCGAGGAGAAGCTGCATGACGACGGGGACACCGCCGACCCGGTCGAGGTCGACCATGTGGAACCGGCCGTGTGGCTTCATGTCCGCGAGGTGCGGCACACGGCCGCCGACGACGTTGAAGTCGTCGATCGAGAGCGCGACACGTGCCTCGTTGGCGATCGCCAGCAGGTGCAGTACGGCGTTTGTCGAACCGCCGAGCGCCATCGTCACGGCGATGGCGTTGGCGAACGCCTCCTTCGTCAGGATCTGGCGGGGGCGGATGCCCTTCTCGAGGAGCGCCATGACGGCGCGGCCCGACTCGTAGGCGATGTCGTCGCGACGGCCGTCGACCGCGGCCGGCGTCGCCCCCGCCGGCAGCGCCATGCCGAGCGCCTCGGCGACCGAGGCCATCGTGTTGGCGGTGAACATCCCGGCGCACGACCCCTCACTCGGGCAGGCGTGGGCCTCGATCTCATGGAGCGTCTCGTCGTCGATGTCCCCCCGCGCGTGCGCGCCGACCGCTTCGAAGACGCTGGTGACGTCGAGGGTGCGGTCCCGCCAGTGCCCCGGCAAGATCGAGCCGCCATAGACGAAGACCATCGGCAGGTCGAGGCGGGCGGCGGCCATCAGCATGCCCGGCAGGGACTTGTCGCAACCGGCGAGGCCGACGAAGGCGTCGAAGCGCTCGGCGTGCATCATCGTCTCCACCGAGTCGGCGATCACCTCCCGGCTGACGAGCGAGGCCCGCATCCCCTCGTGGCCCATCGCGATCCCGTCGGAGACGGCGATCGTCACGAACTCGAGCGGGAAACCGCCCGCGTCGCGCACGCCCTGCTTGGCGCGGCTCGCCAGGCGCTTGAGCGGCAGATTGCACGGCGTGACCTCGTTCCAGGTCGAGGCGATCCCGACCTGCGGGCGACTGAAGTCGTCGTCGGTCATGCCGACGGCGCGCAGCATCGCCCGGGCGCCGGCGCGGCGCGGCCCTTCGGTGACGTCCTGGCTGTGGATCTTCAACGACCTGGCGGGTTGTGGCACGTTGTGCGGGGAGGGCGACATGGCGCCACACTACGCACGGGGTCGCCGACCGGTCAGGTCCGGCGCGCCTGAAAGGAGGCCGCGACGACCTTGCCGTTCGCCCGTCCCCGTGTCGCCCGCATCACCTCGCCGAGGAGGAACTGGGCCAGCTTGGCGTCGCCTGCGGTAAAGCGCGCCCATTCGGCCGGATGGGCGGCGAGGACGCCGTCGATCGCCGCCTCGAGCTCGGCTTCGCCGAGGGCCTCGAACCCCAGGCGGGCGGCGATCTGCTGCGGCTCGCCGCCGGCTTCGAGCATCGCCGCGAGGACCGCTTTCGACTGGGTCGCCGACAGCTGTCCCGCGGCCTCGAGCCCCACGAGCTCGGCGAAGGCCGCCGCATCGAGAGCGCGTGCCTCGACGGGGCGGTTGGCGGCTTCGTTCGCGGCCCGGGCGAGGGCGAGGCGCGGGTCGGCGCCGTGCTCGACCGCGGCGACGACGAGATCGTCGAGCCCGAGGCCGACGACCGTGGCGAGCTGGTCGACCGGGGCCGGCATGCCGTCGGTCGCGACGAGCGCGCCGAGCCGGTGGCGTCGCGCCGCGGGCAGCGGCCCGAGACCGGCAACCACCGCGGCGATCTCCGCCGCCGGCGGGGCCAGCGGCACGAGGTCGGGTTCGGCGAAGTACCGGTAGTCAAAGGCCTCTTCTTTCGAGCGCAATGGCGACGTGCGCCCCTCCTCCTCGTTCCAGTGCCGGGTCTCCTGCTCGACCGTCCCGCCGGACTCGAGGACGCCGATCTGGCGGGCGGCCTCGTAGTCGACGGCGCGCCCGAGCGAGCGCAACGAGTTGAGGTTCTTCACCTCGCAGCGGGTCCCGTACTCGAGCGAACCCGCCGGGCGGACCGAGATGTTGGCGTCGATGCGCAGCGAGCCCTCCTCCATCCGGCCGTCGGAGACCCCCGTCGCCACGAGGATCGCCCGCAGCTCGTTGACGTACGCCCGGGCCTGCTCGGCGCTGCGGATGTCCGGGGCGGAGACGATCTCGACGAGCGGCACGCCGGCGCGGTTGTAGTCGACGAGCGAGTAGTCGGCATCGTGGATCCGGCCTCCCCCGCCGACGTGGGTCGTCTTTCCCGTGTCCTCTTCGATGTGGGCCCGCACGATGCCGACGCGCGCTCCGTCGGCGAGCTCGACGCTGCCTCCGACGTTGATCGGCGCGTCGTACTGGCTGATCTGGTAGTCCTTCGGCATGTCAGGGTAGAAGTAGTTCTTCCGGTGGAAGATCGACGCTTCGATCCGCGAGCCGAGCGCCGTCCCGATGCGTATCGCGAACTCGACGGCGCGGGCGTTGAGAACCGGCAGCGAACCGGGCAGCCCGAGACAGACCGGGCAGACATTCGTGTTCGGCTCGGCGCCGAAGGCGTTCGGGCACGAGCAGAAGAGCTTCGTCGCCGTCGACAGCTCGCAGTGCACCTCCAGTCCGACGACGACCTCCCAGTCGACCCGGCCCGCGGTCATCGCCGTCATCGCCGGACCCCCGCGAGTCTCGGTTCGATCGGTCCACGCGCCTCGGGATCGGCGCCACGTTCGAGGACGGCCGCCGCACGGAACATCGGCCCCTCGCCGAGGGAGGGCGCGAGCACCTGGATGCCGACGGGGAGCCCCTCGGACAGCGCAAAGGGCACGCTCAGTGCCGGATGGCCGGCGAGATTCGTCGGGATCGTGTAGAGGTCCGAGAGATACATCGCCAGCGGGTCCTTGGTCTTCGCGCCGATCGCGAAGGCGACCGTCGGCGACGTCGGGCCGACGAGCACGTCGAAGCGCCGGTACGCCTCGTCAAAGCCGCGGGCGACGAGCGTGCGCACCCGCTGCGCCTGGCCGTAGTAGGCGTCGTAGTAACCCGCGGAAAGCACGTACGTGCCGAGCATGATGCGCCGTTTCACCTCGGGACCGAAACCCGCCGAGCGCGAGCGGGCGTTCATCTGCGTCACGTCCGGCGCGTCGACGCGCAGCCCGTAGCGCACGCCGTCGTAACGGGCGAGGTTCGACGACGCCTCGGCCGGGGCGACAAGGTAATAAGCCGAGAGACCAAGCATCAGGGCGGGGATGGCGACCTCCTCGACGGCGGCTCCGGCAGCGGCGAGAACTTCGGCGGCGTCACGGACCGCGGCGACGACCGAGGGACTCGCATCGGAGAGGAAGTCCGAGATGACGCCGACGCGCAAGCCCCCGACTCCCTCGTCCAGAATGTTCGCCAACGGCGCCGGGCGAACGTCGAGCGAGGTGGAATCCGCCGGATCGTGGCCGGCGATGACGTCGAGCAGCGTCGCCGCGTCGGCGACCGTCGCCGCGAACGGGCCGATCTGGTCGAGAGAGCTGGCGAAGGCGATCAACCCGTAGCGCGACACGCAGCCGTAGGTCGGCTTCACCCCGACGACGCCGCAGAGCGACGCCGGCTGGCGGATCGAGCCGCCGGTGTCCGAACCGAGGGCCAGCGGCACGAAACCCGCCGCGACGGCGGCGGCGCTCCCCCCGGACGAGCCACCGGGAACGCGGTTCGGGTCCCACGGGTTATGGGTCGGCCCGAAGGCGGAGTTCTCCGTCGACGAACCCATCGCGAACTCGTCGAGGTTCGTCTTGCCGACGACGACGGCGCCGGCGGCCCGGACGGTGCGCACGACGGTCGCGTCATACGGCGGCACCCAGCTCTCGAGGATGCGTGACCCGGCCGTCGTCGTCACCCCCCGGGTGCACAGGTTGTCCTTCAGCGCGATGGGCACGCCGGCGAGCGGGCCCGGATCCTTCCCCGCCAGCACGGCGGCGTCGACCTCGTCGGCGGCGGCGATGGCAGCATCGGCGGTCACCGTGTTGAAGCAGTGGAGGGCGCCCTCAAAGGCCGCGATGCGCGTCAGCGCCGCCTCGACGACCTCGCGCGCCCGCACCTCGCCCGCGCGCACCGCCCGCGCCGTCCGAATGGCGTCGGCCGGGCGCTCCCGCGCCGTCGCGCTCACGGTGCCTCGCCGAGGATCGGCGGGACGCGGAACCGCCCGCTCTCGGCAGCCGGCGCGCCGTCGAGCACCTCGTCGCGCGGGAGCGTCGGTCCGGGCGTGTCCGCACGGAGCACGTTCGCCAGCTCGAGCGGGTGGGCGGTCGGCGGCACGTCGGTCGTGTCGAGCCCGGTCACCGCGGCGACGTGGTCGAGGATCGAGGCGAGCTGCGCCGCGTACCGGTCGACCTCGTCCGCCTCGAGCTCGAGCCGGGCGAGCCGCGCGACGTAGACGACGTCGTCCCGGGAGAACGGTGCGGTCACCGCGGCGACCCTCGCTCCGGTCGGCGGACACGCCGTGGCGGCGTGCCGGCACCCCGGCTTCCCGGGCACGTCGCGGCGAGCGCGGGACCGACGGCCATTCCCCTATCGTACTGAGCCACCGGGAAGCGCCGAATCGTCGTCGCCGGCGCGGCGCCCGCTGTGGCACGAAGTGGGCGTCGCGGCAAGCCAAAGGAGAGAGGTGGCATCAAAGCACGCCTTCTTGAGCCCGGAGTGGATCGTGGCGGCGCGGGTGATCTACGCCGGCCACGCCGACGACACGACGCCAGCCGCGACGAGCGTCCGGATGAACCTCGTCATCGAGGGCGTGCCCTTCGGAGACGGGACGCTCGAGGCGCACCTCGACACGTCGTCGGGCATCGCCGACATTGACCTTGGCCACGTCGTCGCGCCCGAACTCACGGTCCACCTCGACTACGAGCTCGCCAGGGCCGTCCTCGTCGACGGCGACGTTCAGGCCGGTGCTGAGGCCTTCCTCGCCGGCAAGGTCCGGATGGAAGGCGACGTCACGAAGTTGCTCGCCTTCCAGCAGGAGAAGCCGACGCCGCGCCAGGTCGCCATCGCCGCGGAGATCCGCGCCATCACCGCCTAGTCGCCCGACACCTCTCGCTCAACCGATCTCCCCGGTCTCGAGCAGCCGGATGAAACCGGCCTCGTCGAGGACGGGGATCCCGAGCGCCTCGGCCTTGGCGGTCTTGGCGCCGCCGGGTTCCACCCCGACGATGAGCGCCGTCGTTCTTTTCGAGACGGACCCGGGCGACTTGCCTCCCCGGGCGGCGATCGCCGCCTCGGCCTCGTCGCGCGTGAAGCGCGCGAGGGTCCCGGTGACGACGACGGACCGCCCCTGCAGCGTCTGGGCGAGCGCTGGCGCGGCCCGCGCCAGGTAACGGTCGGAGGCGAAGCTCACCCCGGCGGTGCGCAGCTTCTCGATCACCGCCCGGTTGCGCTCGGCCGCGAAAAAAGTGCTGACGCTCTGCGCGATCACAGATCCCACGCCCTCGACGACACCCAGCCGGGCCTCGTCGGCCGCGGCCAGTTCGTCGAGATCGGCGAAATAGACGGCGAGCGCCTCGGCGACTGTCGTGCCGACATGGCGGATCGACAGCCCGACCAGCAGACGCGCCAGCCCCCGGGCGCGCGACGCCTCGATCGCCGCGACGAGGTTCCCGGCCGAGACCGCCCCGAAGCCCTCGAGGGGGGCGAGTTGCTCCGTGGAGAGCGCGTAGACATCGGCGACGTCGACGAGCATCCCCGCCCCGACGAGCTGCCTGACCCGCAGCTCGCCGAGACCCTCGATGTCCATCGCCTGGCGCGAAGAGAAGTGCGCCAGGCGCTGCACCCGCTGGCCGGGGCACTCCAGGTTCACGCAGTAGGTGTCCGCCTCGCCGGTGAGACGGACGAGGGGGCTGTCGCAGCTCGGACAGCGGTCCGGGAAACGCCAGGGCACGCTCCCGGCGGGACGCAGCGCCGGCACGGCGGCGATCAACTCGGGAATGACGTCTCCCGCCTTGCGCACGATCACGGTGTCCGCGGGCCGGACGTCTTTGGCGCGGACCTGGTCCTCGTTGTGCAATGTCGCGAACTCGACCGTCGACCCGGCGACGACGACCGGCGTCAGCCTGGCATACGGCGTCGCCCGCCCCGTCCGGCCGATCGAGACGAGGATCTCCTCGAGCCGAGTCGTCCGTTCCTCGGGCGGGAACTTGTAAGCGATCGCCCAGCGCGGCGCGCGCGCCGTCGCGCCGAGCACCCGTTGCAGCGCGAGGTCGTCCACCTTGGCAACGACACCGTCGATCTCGTAGTCGAGGTCGTGGCGGTGCTCCTGCCAGTGACGGCAGAAGGCATGGACCGCCTCGAGGCCGCGCAGCACCCGCGTCTCCGGGTTGACCGGCAGGCCCGCGCGCTTGACGAGCTCGAGCGAGCGGGTCTGCGAGCCGAGGTCGCTTCCCTCGGGCCCGGCGGCACCGCCGTCCACCTCGCCGATCTGGTAGGCCCAGAACGAGAGCGGCCGTGCCGCGGTGATCGCCGGGTCCTTCTGGCGCAACGACCCGGCGGCGGAGTTGCGGGGGTTGGCGAAGGGTCGCCGGCCAGCCTCGGCCTGTTTGCGGTTCAGCTCGGCGAATGCCGAGATCGACAGGTAGACCTCGCCGCGTACCTCGAAGATCCCGGGCAGCTCGCCAGCGAGAAGCGCCAGTCGCTCCGGGATGGCGCGAATTGTCCGCACGTTCGCCGTGACGTCCTCGCCGGTCGTCCCGTCGCCCCGTGTCGCCGCCTGGACGAGATGACCGCCCTCGTAGCGGAGCGAGACGGCCAGCCCGTCGATCTTCGGCTCGCACACGCAGCACACGTCGCCAGCTGCTCCGGCATTCGACTCCGCGAGCAGGCGCTCGACGCGTTCCCCCCAGGCGCGTAGTTCCTCGAGCGAGAAGACGTTGTCGAGGCTCATCATGGGCACGGCGTGGCGCACCGGCGCAAACTGCGCCGCCGGCGCGGCGCCGACCACGGCGGCCTCTTGGCCGACGACCACCAGTTGCGGATAGGCGGCTTCGAGGCGCTGCAGCTCGACGACGAGGGCGTCGTACTCGGCGTCGGCGATCTCCGGCGCGTCGTCACGGTGGTAGCGGTCGGCGTGGTAGCGGATGAGGGCCCGCAGCTCGGCCGCCCGCGTCGCCGGGTCGGCGTCGGAGCTCGCGGCGTGCTCAGCCGCGAGCCCCTCGACGAGCGGCGCGTCGTCCGACGAGCGAGTCATCATCCGGCGATGCCCGAGCCGACGACTCTGTCGCCCAAGTAACAGGCGACGACCTGTCCGGGAGCGACCCGCCGCTCCGGTCGGCGAAACTCGATCCCCTCGGCCGTGACGACCGCGGGTCGCTCGGGTCCGTGGGCGCTCACCTGGACGTGCACCTTCGATCCCACCGGCACCGGCGCGTCGAACCAGGTGCGGCGGCTGAAGGCGACGCCGCCCGTCAACAGGTCACCCGCCGCTCCCGCGAAAACGGTCGACGAGGCGACGTCGACGCCGACGGCGTAGCGCCGCTCGCCGTGCGCCACCCCAAGACCCCGCCGCTGGCCGACCGTGACGAGCTCGATCGCCTCGAGCGTCGCCAGCTCCGCTCCCGTTCCCACGTCGACGACACGACCCGGGTGGAGCGGGATCCTTTGCGCGAGGAATACCGACCGGCCGAGCCGCGGCGACGGCGCGGTGATGAAGCACACGTCCTGACTGTCGGGCTTCGCCGCCGTGCGTAAGCCGAACCGCACCGCCAGGGCGCGGACGGCGGACTTCGTCAGGTTGCCGATCGGCATCACGACGTCAGCGAGGTCCGCCGCGCACAACGTCGAGAGCACGTAGGACTGGTCCTTGGCCCGATCCGCGCCACGGCGGAGCGCCAGCCACCCGCCCTCGCGCACGACCCGGGCGTGGTGTCCCGTCGCCAGCGCGTCGAAGCCGAGCCGACGGGCGCGCGCCGCCAGGTGGCCGAATTTCACCATGCGGTTGCACTCGACACACGGGTTCGGCGTCCGACCCCGGGCGTGTTCGGCGACGTACGGCTCGACGACGTCGCGGTCGAACTCGTCGGTGAAGTTGAAGACCCGGTGGTCGATGGAAAGTTCGTCCGCGACCCGGCGCGCGTCGTCCACGTCGCCAACCGAGCAGCAGCCCGAGTCGCCGGCCCCGGCCCAGAGCTTCATCGTCGCGCCGACAACCTCGTGGCCCTCGGCGGCGAGCAGCGCCGCCGCGACCGACGAGTCGACGCCCCCCGACATCGCCACGAGCACGCGCACGCGCTCAGTCTCCCATTGCCCCCGACCGGCGGAGCGATGTCACCGTCGACGCGACGACCCGGGCCGCGTAGTCGATCTCGCCGTCGGTCGTCGCCGGTCCGAGGGTGAACCGCACGGCCTCGCGCGCGGCGTGGCCCCTCCAGCCCATGGCGCGCAGGACGTGACTCGGCTCGATCGCCCCCGAGGAGCACGCCGAGCCGGCGGAGGCGGCGACGCCGGCCTCGTCGAGCAGCACGAGGAGCTCCTCCGCGGTGACGCCGGAGAAGCGGACGTGGGCGTGTCCGGGCACCGTCGACGCCCGAGGGACCGATTCGACGGTCTCCGGCACCGACTCGGCGAGGTGGTCCAAGAACCGGTCGCGCCGCTCACGGGTCGTCGTGCAGACGGCAGGGCGTTCCTCGGCCGTCGCCTCGGCGGCCGTTGCCATGGCGACGATCCCGGCGACGTTCTCGGTCCCCGGCCGCAGGCTCCGCTCCTGGCCGCCGCCGCTCCACAGCGGCGCGATCGCACCGACGGCGCGCCGCCGCACGACGAGGGCACCGACGCCCTTCGGTCCGCCGAACTTGTGCGCCGAGACCGTGACGAGATCACAGTCGGCGAGCTCGACCGCGACGTCGCGCCACGAGATCGCCTGGACGGCGTCGCTGTGGATGAGGGCCCGGGGCGCCAGTTCCCGCACCGCGGCGACGACGTCGCCGATCGGCTGGATCGTCCCGACCTCGTTGTTGACGGCCATCACGCTGACGAGCGTCACCGTCTCGTCGAGCGCCGAAGCCAGCGCCTCGAGGTCGACGAGACCTTCGGCCGTCGAGCGCACGAGACGCGCGCCACAGCGCCGCGCCGGGTTCAGGACGGCGTCGTGCTCGATCGCGCTCGCCACGACGGTGCCGCCGAGGCGTCCGTGCACGCCGAGCACGGCAAGATTGTCGGCCTCGGTCCCACCCGAGGTGAACACGACCTCGCCCGGCTGGCAGCCGAGCGCCACCGCCATGGCGTCCCGGGCGTCGTCAACCGCCCGCCGGGCGCGCCGTGCCGTGGCGTAGACACCCGACGGGTTGCCGTACTCGGCCACGCAATACGGCAGCATCGCCGCGACCGCGCTCGCCCGCATCGGCGTCGTCGCCGCGTGGTCGAGGTAGGCGCGCCGCGGGTAGGGCTCGTCGGATTGCACGTCATCCATGGCCGCCCAGTTCAGTCGACGGCGAGCCGCGCGCGCCTATCGGGAACGGGCCCAGCCGCCGTCGGCGCGGCGCTGACGGGCCGCGCCGCGCTCACGCGCCGGCGATCGACTCTCCGAAATGCTGCTCACGGGCCGCGGTGAGCAGGGCGAGGAGTCCCTCGGCGATCCCGCCGTCGGTTGGCAGGAGCCGGGCGACGTCCCGGGTGGCGACGTATCCCTCGAGAAGAGCGCGCCGGTTGCGCCGCACCCACTCCCGCGCGAGCTGGCCAGCGAGCTCGGCCTCCGCGGTCGGCCGCTGGGCGAGCGCCTCCCGGGCGACCCGGCTGATGGAGAACCACATATCGGCGAGATCGTCGGCGGGCATGCCTGATCGCGCCGGAAGCGAGGTGAGCGAGAGCGAGTCGGCGAACAGCGGGTCGTCGCCGAAGCCGACGACGACCCAACCTGTCTCGGCGCGCATCACCCGCTGCAGGTTGAAATCGCCGTGGACGCGGATTGCCGAGCCGGCCTCGCCGGGGCGCAAAGCACGCACCCGCTCGACGAGATCCAAGGCGCGCGCCGCCGTGTCGTGCACCTTCTGTCCGGCGAACCCGTTCGAGACGAGCTGCGCGATCTCGTCGGCGAGCGTCGCCGGCGCGACTTCGGTCGCTCCAAAGGCTTCGGCCAGCGCCAGATGCAGGCGCGCGGCCGTCGACCCGAGGCGGCGCATCTCCGAGGCGAGGTCCCCGCCGGCAGACGCCGTCACTGCGGACGGGTCGAAGCCGCCGCCCGCTTCATGGCCCGTTGCCGCCGGGGCGTCGCTCCGGCCGTTGCCGGAGACGCGCGCCAGCAGATCGCGCAGCGAGGTCAGCGCGAGCAGTCTCCCCTCGAGGGCCGAGGGGAGGAACTCGCGCACGAGCGCGAGGTCGAACCCGCCGGATCGCCACGTGGCGACCGGGGCGAGCATCGCGTTGAATCCGACCGCGTCGAGCCTCGTCACGGCCTCGATCTCGGGACGAGCCGTCTCCTCGAGCACCCGGTAGCACTTCATGAGGAAGCGCTCGTCGTAGACGAGCGAGGTGTGCGAGACGGCCGTCGCCACGTGGCGGACACGGCGGGCGGCCAGCGCGCCGTGCGTCGCCCGGGCGAACAGTTCCCGCGCGAGGACGTCGTCGGCCAACGCGTCGTAGACGAGGACGGGACGGCGATCGTCGACGGCGGAACCGAAGAATGCGCCCTCCCGCCCGTGCAACGCGTCGGAGGCCCCGATCGCCTCCCGCCACCCGACGAAGAGGCCGAAGTGGCGGCCACGACAGCGCAGCAGCAACCGGGAGAGCGGCGGGCTGTCCTCGCGCAGCATCTCGCAGCGCACGAGCTCGATCTCGTCGGGGCGCGCCCCCGGCACCGTGAGCTGGAACCAGTGCTGGCGGTCGAGGTACGAGCTGGCGAGCGTGCCGAGCTCGCTCGGCGCGAGCGTCACCGTCAGCGCCCCTCGACCTGGAGCCAGAAGAACCCGTGCGGTCCGAGGGTGACCGGATAGTCTTCCAGCCCGATCGGTGGGAACGTCGAACGACCGATCAGTTCGACCGGGGGCGATCCCTTCCAGCGGGCGAGGCTGAGCTCGGTCGCCTCGGCGAAACGCGAGAGGTTGTTCACGCAGACGATCGACTGCACGTCACCCGTCGTCGAATCGGTCTGTGTCCGCAGGTAGGCGAGCACCGATGGGTTGTCCGCCGGCAGGACCTCGATGCGCCCCGTGGCGAGGACCGGGTGCTGACGGCGCACCGCGATCATCCGCTGGAGCCAGTGGAGAAACGACGAGGGGTCCCGCAGCGCCGCTTCGACGTTGACCGCGGCGTAACCGTAGACGGGATCCATGAGCGGTGGCAGGTAGAGCTGGGCGAAGTCCGCCGTCGAGAACCCGGCGTTACGGTCCGGTGTCCATTGCATCGGCGTCCGCACGGTGTCGCGGTCGCCGAGGTAGATGTTGTCGCCCATGCCGATCTCGTCGCCGTAGTAGAGGATCGGCGCCCCCGGCAGCGAGAAGAGCAGCGCGAACAACAGCTCCGCGACGCCACGGTCGTTGTCGACGAGGGTGGCGAGCCGACGACGGATCCCGAGGTTCTTGCGCATCCGGGGATCGCCCGCGTATTCGGCGTACATGTAGTCGCGCTCCTCGTCCGTCACCATCTCGAGCGTGAGCTCGTCGTGGTTCCGCAAGAAGATCGCCCACCGGCAACCCGGGGGGATCGGCGGCGTCTGGGCGAGGATTTCCGTGATCGGGAAACGATGCTCGCGGCGTATCGCCATGAACATCCGGGGCATCAACGGGAAGTGGAAGCACATGTGGCACTCGTCGCCGTCGCCGAAGTAGTCGGCGACGTCGTAGGGCCACTGGTTCACCTCGGCGAGCAGCACCCGGTTCGGGTAGTCGCGATCGACCTCCGCCCGGATCCGCCGCAGGAACTCGTGCGTCTCCGGCAAGTTCTCCCCGTTCGTGCCCTCCCTCTCGAACAGGTACGCCGCGGCGTCGAGACGGAAGCCGTCGACGCCGAGGTCGGCCCAGAAACGGATCACCGAGAGGAGGGCCTCGCGGACCTCGGGGTTGTCGAAGTTGAGATCGGGCTGAAAATGGAAGAACCGGTGCCAGTAGTACTGCTGGCGGACGGGGTCCCAGGTCCAGTTCGACGCCTCGGAATCCGAGAAGATCACCCGGATACCCGAGTAGCGCGTGTTGTCGTCGCTCCAGACGTACCAGTCGGCCTTCGGATTGTCCCGAGACGACCGCGACTCGACGAACCACGGGTGGGCGTCGCTCGTGTGGTTGAGGACCATGTCGATGATGACCCGTATCCCCCGGCGGTGCGCCTCGCCGATGAGCAGGTCCATCTCGTCGAGACTCCCGAACTCCGGCGCGACGTTGAAGTAGTCGGCGACGTCGTAGCCCCCGTCGCGCAACGGCGACGGGTAGAACGGCAGCAGCCAGAGGCAGTCGACGCCGAGCCAGGCGAGGTAGTCGAGCTTCTCGACGATCCCCGCCAAGTCGCCGGTTCCGTCGCCGTTGGAGTCGTAAAAGCTCCGGGCCGACAGCTCGTAGAAGACGGCGCGCTCGTACCAGTGCGGATCGTCGTCGAGCAAGCGCCAACCCGTCGGGGAAAGGGACTGCTGGCGGGCCGACACCGGTCGCGTGGGATCGGGTCCGTAGGTCAGTGGTCGCTCCTCGTCACGGCTCGGTGGTCGCTTCGTCGTCCCGACGGACGACGTCGGCGCCGAGAGCCCGCAATTTGCCGTCGAAGTCCTCGTAGCCCCGGTCGACGTGCTCGATCCCCGTCACGACGGTCTCGCCGTCGGCGGCCAGTCCGGCAAGCACGAGCGCCGCGCCGGCCCGGATGTCGGGTGCTCTCACCGGCGCGCCAGAGAGGCGCGAGACGCCACGCACGACGGCGTGGTGACCCTCGGTGCGGATGTCCGCCCCCATGCGGCGCAACTCGTCGACGTAGCGGAAACGTCCCGCGTAGATGTTCTCGCTCACGACCGCCACGCCGGAGGCAACGGCGAGCACGGTCACGAGCAGCGGTTTGTAATCGGTCGCCACGCCGGGATAGGGAAGCGTCGACACGTCGACCGAGGCCGGCCGACCCTCGAACCGCGCCGAGACCCCTGTCGCCGACGATTCGATGTCGACCCCCATCGCGCCGAGCTTCTCCAGGTACATGTCCATGTGCTCGTGGTGCGCACCGCGCACACGGATGCCACCGCCGGCGATGGCGACCGCGGCGAGGAACGTCGCGGCTTCGACGCGGTCGGCGACCGTCCGGTGCGCAGCCGGGTGGAGCTCTTCGACGCCTTCGACCTCGATGCGCGACGTACCCGCGCCGGAGATGCGCGCCCCCATCGCGATGAGGAGCTCCGCGAGGTCCTTCACCTCCGGCTCGCGGGCGGCGTTCTCGATGAGGGTCGTCCCCTTGGCGAGGACCGCCGCGGCGAGAATGTTGTCCGTCGCCGTGTGGCTCGGGTATTCGAGGACGACGCGCGCGCCGACGAACCGGTCGCACCGTCCCTCCACGTAGCCGTGCTCCGTCGTGAACTCGGCACCGAGCTCCGTGAGGCAGCGCAGGTGGATGTCGATCGGCCGGCTGCCGAAGTCGTCGCCTCCGGGCAACGACACCCGCGCGAAGTGGTGTCGGGCGAGCAGCGGCCCGAGCACGACGATCGACGCCCGCATCTTCTCCACGAGCTCGTAGGGCGCGACGGGTGTGCAGTGCGCCGGGGTGGTGACGAGGACGTCGCCTGCCTCGTCCCTTCGGACCTCGGCGCCGATCGCCCTCAAGACCTCCGCCATCGTTTCGATGTCGGTGATGCGCGGGACGTTCTCCAGCCGGGTCGTCCCCTCGGCGAGGAGCGACGCCGCCATCAGTTTCAGTGCGGAGTTCTTGGCGCCCTGGACGATGACCTCCCCGTCGAGCCGCCCCGTCGACCGCACCCTGAACTGCTGCATCGCCCCGACGCTACCGCCCAGCCGAGGCCCTGACGGGCGTTCCTGCCGACTCGGTCGGCGGTGCCAGCGGCGCGACAAGCTCGGCATCGACCTCCGGTTCGGCTGCGCCGACCGGGGATCGCTCTCGCCGCATGCGTCTCGTCTGGCAAGCGACGGGCCGCCGAGGGCGCGTCGACGCCTCGGTCGTCGCCGCTACTGGCCGAGGCGTCGCTCCAGCGTCACCTGAGGTTCCGTGTCGCGCCTTCCCGGCCAGTGAGCGAGGCGCGAGTACCCGAAGCGGGAAAGGAACCCTTCGACGAAACCGTCGGCGACCGCGCCGAAGACGACCCGCGAACAACCGCGCGCCGTCGCCTGCTGCTCGAGCGCCCGCACGAGCTGCCCCCCGATGCCCTCGCTGCGCCGACCCTCGTCAATGCGCAACCGGCGGATCTCGATCGTTGGCCCGCGGACCGACCCGACGACGACGCCGACGGGCCGATCCGTCGCGTACGCCGTCAGCACGAAGGGAACGTCGGCCGGTGAGCTCGTCGCGCCCAAACCGATCTCGCCCTCGCCGGGGGTGGCCTCCGCCCAGGCCGCGGCCTCGGGGTCGAGGATGGTCGAGCGGACGAAGGTGATCTCGCGTCCCCCCCGGCCGACGGTCGATCCCGATCCGAGGACGACATCGGCGAGGATCCGCCAGGGACGGCGCGGGGACAGGTCGTCCTGCTCGCAGAGCACGACCGTCGACAGCGTCACCGCCAGCTTGAAGTCGGCCAACATCTCCAGCGCGGCGGCGATCCGGCGTCGCTCGACGCGCCCGCCGATCGTCACGTGCGGGACGAAGGCCCGTGCCGGACGCGCCACATCCGGGACGAGCGGCGGAACCGCGAGCCGGTGGGCAAGAACGGCGATCCTCGCCGTGTCCCCGCTCACCTCGAGATAGACGACTGGCGTACGCGGGGCAAAGGTGCGCGCCGGACCAATCTCCACCTCAACGGGATCGTCGGCCGCGAGCGAGCGCACGAGTCGCAGCACTGCGACGATCTCGTTATCGCGCACGTTGACGGGGGGGACCAGCGTGACGTGCGGATCGATGCGACCGAGTCCCGACCCGCCGAGCGCCCGCCGCAAGCCGTCGACTTCGGCCGCGGCTGGCCCGACGACGGTCATCGCCACGAGCAAACGCCGGCGGGCCATTGCTCGCACAGCGCGCCGGGGCGACACCGTATCGGCGCGACCGCCGCTGGCCGTCACGCCGAGGCCGTGGCTCCCGCCGCTTCGAGACGGACCTTCGCCCGGCGGATCGCGGCCTCCGGCGAGTCGGAGAGGGCGAGGGCGAGCGCCGCTTCGGGGGTAGGCCGCTCGGGCGTCGCCTCGCTGTCCGGTGTCTCGACGCGGCGCGCTGTCGGCTCTGCCCCGGCATCGCGTCGCGCCTCGGCGGCCTGCAGGGCGGCCCGCGCCCGGGCAACGTCGATCTCGCTGGCGAGCTCGGCGACGCCCGCCAGGATGACGACACCGTCGCGACCGACGTGGACGAAGCCGCCGTGGACCGCGGCGCGCGTCTCGGACGGCTCGCGCTCGGTCCCGTCGTCGGCGGTCCCTCCCGAGAAGCCGATGCGTACGACGGTCACGTCCGCGACCCCGATGTAGTCCTCATGTCGGGCGAGGAACGTGATCTCTCCCTCGACGGTGCGCATCGAGACCTCGTCGGCCTCGCCGGCGAACAGCACCCGTTCGGGCGTCACGAGCTCGACGTGGAACGGGGTCGCCATTTGTCGTGCGATCCTTTCAGGCGCTCTCGAACTGCTTGGATTTCTCGTGGACGTCATCGACGCCGCTAGCGTTCAAGAACGCTTGCTCGGGAATGTCGTCGAGGTCCCCCCCGATGAGGGCCTCGAAACTGCGAATCGTCTCGTCGACGGTCACGTAAACGCCGGGCAGCCCGGTGAAGACCTGGCCTACGAAGAATGGCTGGGACAGGAACCGTTGGATCTTGCGTGCCCGGGTCACGGTCAATCGGTCCTCTTCGCTGAGCTCCTCGAGGCCGAGGATAGCGATGATGTCCTGTAGGTCGCGGTGACGCTGGAGGATCTGTTTCACCGCGCTCGCGCAGGCGTAGTGGCGCTCACCGACGACTTCGGGGGCGAGGATGCTGCTCGTCGAGGCGAGGGGGTCGACGGCGGGATAGATCCCGAGGGCGGCGATCTGGCGCGAGAGCTCGGTCGTCGCATCGAGGTGCGCGAAGGTGGTGAAAGGAGCCGGATCCGTGTAGTCGTCGGCCGGGACGTACACGGCCTGCACCGAGGTGATCGAGCGTCCCCGCGTCGAGGTGATCCGCTCCTGGAGCTGGCCCATCTCATCGGCGAGCGTCGGCTGGTAGCCGACGGCCGACGGCATCCGGCCGAGCAGCGTCGACACCTCGGAACCCGCCTGGACGAAGCGGAAGATGTTGTCGACGAACAGCAGCACGTCCTGGTGCTTCACGTCCCGGAAGTACTCGGCCATCGTGAGCGCCGAGAGCGCGACCCGCAACCGGACACCGGGCGGTTCGTCCATCTGCCCGAAGACGAGGACGGCCTTGCCGATGACACCCGACTCCTGCATCTCGAGCCAGAGGTCGTTCCCCTCCCGGGTCCTTTCTCCCACGCCCGCGAAGACCGAGACGCCGCCGTGCTGTTTCGCCACACGGTTGATCATCTCGAGGATGAGAATCGTCTTGCCGACGCCGGCGCCGCCGAAAAGGCCGATCTTGCCTCCCTGCACGTACGGCTCGAGAAGGTCGATCACCTTGATCCCGGTCTCGAACATCTCACGTCGCGGCTCGAGCTCCTCGAAGGGGGGCGGGTCGCGGTGGATCTCCCAACGCTCCGCGATCTCGCCGACGGATTCGGTGTCGATCGGCTCGCCGATGACGTTGAAGGCGTGTCCGAGGACGTTATCCCCCACCGGGACGGTGATGCCCTGCCCGGTGTTGCGGACGACGGCGCCACGCGCAAGCCCGTCCGTCGGCTTGAGACAGATGCAGCGGACGCGACCCTCGCCGATCTGCTGCGCGACTTCGGCGGTGATGAGGACGCTCGTTCCCTCGAGCTCGAGGCTGATCTCCAACGCCGTGTTGATCTCGGGAAGCGCGTTCGGGGGAAACTCGACGTCGACGACCGGACCGGTGATCGAGACGACCCGCCCGTTCTCAAGAGATCCCGCTGCTTCGTTCCCCGTGGGGGATTCGGACGACATCGCCTCTACTCCTCGCTGGAACTTGCTATGAGCGTCTCGGAACCGGTGTCGCGCCCGGCGATCCGCATCGCCTCGGCACCGCCAACGACTTCCATGATCTCGTTCGTGATCGAATCCTGGCGGATGCGGTTCATCAACCGACGCAGTGTCGTCACGAGTTCGTCGGCGTTCTCGGTCGCGGCGGACATCGCCCGCTGCCGGGCGGTGTGCTCCGACGCCGAAGCTTCGAGCAGCGCCCCGAAGAGCGCCGCCTCGGCGAAGAGCGGCACAACCAGAGTGAGCAGCTCCTCGGCGGCAGGCTCGAAATCGTAGAAGCCCTGGGCCGCCGGCAAAGGAGCGGCGGGTCCGGCTTCGCCGCTGGGCGGCACCGCGGGCGCGAGCGGCAGCAGCTGGCGCACCTCGACGACCTGGACCCCGGCGGAGCGAAAGCGCGTCGAGACGAGCACGACGAGATCGACCTCGCCGGCGACGAACGGCGTCACGACCTCCCGTCCGACCCGGCGGGCGTCGGCGTACGTCGGCCGCTCGGTCATTCTCACGAATGACGCCTTGATCTGCCGCCCGTGGAACCGGAAGAAGCTCTGGGCCCTGCGCCCCACGGTGATGAGCGAATAGGCGCGACCTTCGGCCTTGCCGGCGCGCATCAGCCGCTCGCAGGCGCGCAAGACGTTGGCGTTATAGGCGCCGCACAGTCCGCGGTCGGCGACGATGGCGACGACGAGCACGCGTCGCGGGTCCGCGGGCGCGCCGATCATCGGCGCAGGTGGCCCGACGTCGGACGCCGTGATCGCAAGGACGCCCTCGATCCCGTCGACGTAGGGACGACTCGCCTGGATACGGCCCTGAGCGCGCGTGATCTGCGATGCCGAGATGAGATCCATCGCCCGCGTCAGCTTCTCGGTCGACTCGATGCTGTGGATCCGGTGTCTGAGCGCGCGCTCCTGGCCAGACGACATCGGTCAGTCCCGCGGGTCAGCTGGCTCGACGTCGCCCGGCGACGACTCGGCCGCCGAGCTCGACGTCAGGTCCGGGTCCACGGCACCGTTCCCCGAGCCCTCGGTGAAACCGGACGCCACTTCTTGGATCGCCGCTTCGAACTCGGCGATGTCGGGCAGCGTGCCCGTCTTGGCGATGTGTTCGAGCATCTCCGGGTGAGCCGAATGGAAGTCGGCGCGCAACAACGATTCGAAGCGTCGCACGTCGCCGACCGCGACGGCGTCGGTGAAACCGTGCACGCCGGCGTAGATCACGACGATCTGCTCTTCGACGGACATCGGCTCGTTGTGACCCTGCTTCAGCAGTTCGATCAGCCGGTAGCCCCGGTCGAGCTGCGACTGGGAGGCCTTGTCGAGCTCGGAGCCGAACGTCGCGAAGGCCTCGAGATCTCGAAACTGGGCGAGGTCGATCTTCAGCGAGCCGACGACCGATTTCATGGCCTCCACCTGGGCTGCGCCGCCGACCCGGGAGACGGAGTTCCCGATGTTTATCGCGGGACGCACCCCCGAGTTGAAAAGGTCGGTCTCCAGGAAGATCTGGCCGTCGGTGATCGAGATCACGTTCGTCGGGATGTAGGCGGAGATGTCCCCGGCCTTCGTCTCGATGATCGGCAACGCCGTCAGCGAACCGCCCCCGAGCTCGTCGGAGAGCTTGGCGGCGCGCTCGAGCAGACGGCTATGGAGGTAGAAGATGTCGCCCGGATAGGCCTCGCGTCCCGGCGGTCGACGGAGCAGAAGCGACAGCTGGCGGTAGGCCTCGGCCTGTTTGGACAGGTCGTCGTAGACGACCAGCGCGTGCTCGCCGCGCTCCATCCAGTGCTGCCCCATGGCGCAACCGGCGTAAGGCGCGAGGTACTTGAACGGAGCCGGTTCAGAGGCCGGCGCGGCGACAATGACCGTGTTCTCGAGCGCGTCGTGCGCGGCAAGGGTCGCGACGATCTGCGCGATGGTCGACCCTTTCTGTCCGATCGCGACGTAGATGCACTTCACTCCCTTGTCGCGCTGGTTGATGACCGTGTCGACGGCGATCGTCGTCTTGCCGGTCTTGCGGTCGCCGATGATGAGCTCTCGCTGTCCCCGGCCGATCGGCGTGATCGCGTCGATGACCTTTATCCCGGTCTGCAAGGGCTCGCACACCGGTTGGCGGCTGATGACCCCGGGGGCCTGCACCTCGAGCCGCCGCACCTCGACGTCGCCGAGGGGACCCTTCCCGTCGATCGGCTCCCCCAGGGGGTTGACCACCCGTCCGAGCAACGCATCCCCGACGGGGACCGAGAGGATCCTGCCCGTCGTACGCACGCTCTGGCCTTCGTCGAGTCCTTCGACGTCGCCGAGCACGATCGCGCCGATCTCCTCCTCGTCGAGGTTGAGGGCGAGGCCGTAGGTCCCGTTCTCGAACTCGAGCAGCTCGTTCACCGAGGCGTGTGGCAACCCGGAGACGTGGGCGATCCCGTCACCGACCTCCTCGATCCGACCGACCTGCTCGGCACCGACCTCGGTTGTCAGTTCGCTGACGTGTCGCGCGAGTACGGCGGTGATCTCGTCTGCGTTGATCGTCAGTTCGCCCATTCCCTGCCCTTCTTAGTCGTCAGCTGACCGGCGCGAGCACGTCCCGGAGACGTTCGACACGCAGCCGGACGGTGCCGTCGATGATGAGGTCGCCGACGGAGATGAGAACCCCGCCGATGACCGTCGGATCGATGATGTCGCGCACTTCAACCTCGCGCTCGACAATGCGGCCGAGTGCTGCGGCAATGCGCCTTCTCTCGGCAGGTTGTAGCGCGACGGCGCTCCGCACCGCGGCGATTCGCCGACCGCGTTCCGCCGCGGTGATCTCGACCACCCATTCGAGCGTGCCGACAAGATCGCGCAGGCGTCCGGCGCGCAGCACGTAGCGCAAGAGCCGAACCGTCGCCGGCCTGCAGACCGAGGTGAACAGGTCGTCGACGACGGCGACCCTGCCCGAGAGGGGCAGGTTGGCGTCACGAAGCGTCTGGCGGAGCGCCCGGTTCGCATCGAGCAGGCGCGCGATCGCGAACATCTCGTCTTCGACCACGTCCACCGTACGCGCGGCGGAGATCTCCTGCAGGATCCGCTCCGTGTAGCCGAAAATCCGCGCGCGGATCGCGCCGCGCGCCGCCACTGGCTCCATCTCGATCGCCGAGCAAGCATCGGACCGCCGGCACTCGTCCTCGGCGAGCTCGACGAGGACGGCGACAGAAACCGGCAGCTCCGAGGGCCGCTCGACACGAATGGCGAACGAGAGCAGTGCGGCGGCCTCAGGCGACGACCTGCCGGCGAGAAGATCCGCGACGACCGCGCGCCGCGTCGTCGTCGTGTTCATGGGATCGACGAGGACGAGACGAAGCTTCTCGAACGTGTTCAGCGCCCGCGCGAACTCGACGAGGTCACTGCGCACTGCACCGAGTCGTCCAGCGGATTCTGCCGACTCGAAGACCGCTGCGGCATAACCGCGGACGAGCTCACGCATCGCTAGTTCGCCCCCTCGGACTCGGCGGCCGCGATCGCCTGACCGATGAGACGGTGGTGACCCTGGTCGTCGAGTTCGGCTGCGATGACCTTCGTCGCCACCGCGACGACGAGGGCGCCGACCTCGCGGATGAGCTCCTCGCGCATCCGGGCGCGGGCGAGGTCGATCGCGACGCTCGCCCGGGTGAGCGCATGGGCGTACTCCTCACTGGCATGCACGCTCCCCTCGGCGACGAGGCGCGCGGCATTCTCTCGCGCCCTGCCGACGATCGCCGCGGCTTCCACCTTCGCCTGTTCGAGTGCCGCGCTGCGCGCGGCGACAAGCTCCGCGCCATCGAGGCGCGCCTTCTCGGTCGCGGCGAGCTGGGCCCGGATCGATGCGATCTGAGCATCCATCTTCGGCCGAAGCCACGGAACGACGTAACGGACGACCACGGCGACGACGATGGCCAGTCCGACCCACTCGAGGGCGAAGCTGAGCCCGAAATCCGACGCGGCGAAGAGCACGGCCATCCCGGTCACCCGCCGCTCGTCGAGGCGTCGACGTCGGCGAGCTCTGCAGCGATGAGGTCCCGGTGGCGGCTCGCATCGAATCCCTCCCCGACGATCCGCTCGGCTGCCGTCACGACGAGCCCGACCGCCCCTTCCATGACGGCGGCGTGCAGGTGTTGACGCTCCTCTTCGGTGCGTGCCGCAGCGGCAACGACACGGCGGTCGTGCTCGACCCGACCGCGTGCCCGGGCGTCTTCAACAAGCTCGTCCACGGACTTCGAGGCCTCCTCGAGGAGAGCGCGCGCGCTCGCACGCGCGCGATCGAGAACGGCGATCCGCTCGCTCTCGAGCCGTGCGGCTTCGGCTCGGGCCGCTTCCGACACACTGACGCCTCCGCGCAGTATTCCGGCGCGCTCGTCGCGGACCCGATGAAGCGACGGAAGAATGAACTTGGCCGCCAATCCGAGGACGACAAGGAAAATCGCGAGCTCGACGATGAAGGTGGCGTTCGGGACGATGAAGCTGGCGCTCGATCCCGACGAACTCGCGGTCAACACGGTCGTCCCTGCTACTTCTTATAGAGGACGAAGACGAAGACGATCATGAACAGCAGGTTGATGAAGTACATCGCCTCGCACAGGCCGACGGTGATGAACATGATCGTGAACAACCTGCTCTGCGCTTCGGGCTGGCGCGCGACACCGGCGATCGTCTGACTGCCGGCGAGCCCATCTCCGATCGCCGCGCCAACGGCGCCGCCGCCGAGCATGAGCCCTCCCCCGATGAGCGCGCCGGCGAGCTGGATCGCCTGCTGGGTCGTGTCTGCCATCTGCTTCTCCTGTCGTGGGTTGTGGTGGTTCCTTGGTGATCGTGGGATTCTCTCCAGACCTAGTCGCCCCCGGCGATCGCCGATTCGAAGTAGACGATGGTGAGGAGCGCGAAGATGCCCGCCTGGATCGGGCCGATCAGCAGGCCGGTGAACAGTTTCCAGACGACGTCGATGAACGGGATGGGCACGATCCACTTCGCCGGAACGAGGTCGACGACGATGAGGAGCACCACCGCCCCGGCGAACATGTTGCCGAAGAGCCGCAAGGCGAGAGTGAACGGCTTGACCAGCTCCTCAATGATGTTGATCGGCAGCAAGAGCTTGAGCGGTCGCAGGTAGTGGCCGAGGTAGCGCCGCCAGCCCTGCTTGTGGATCCAGGTCGCGTGGACGAGAAGGACGACGAAGAGCGCGAGCGCCGCCGTGAAATTGACATCCGCCGCCGGGGCCGGCAGGTACTGGGGTGAGTGACCGGTCGGGATCAGCTCAAGCCAGTTGGCGACGAGGATGAAGACGAACAGCGTGAAGGCGAGCGGGACGACCGGCCGTCCAGCCTCGCCCATCGTGGAGGCGACCTCGTCGTCAATGGTCTGGAGGATCGTCTCGACGGCGAGCTGGAGCTTGCCCGGCACGCCCGACGTTGCCTTCGCGCGCAGGTAGAACCCGACGCCGAGAACGATGGCCCCCGCGACAAGGGTCGAGAGCACGGTGTCCACGTCGATCGTCTGGCCGAGCACCTTCCACGTGATATGGGAGCCGATGTTGATCGTCACCGCGAGCACGTCGGCGTTCATGACGCGATCCCCGTCGTGCCCTGTTGCAGGAGTGACCGGATCAAGCTGGCGATGTAGAGCAGATAGAAGACCGCGAGCCCGCCCGCCGCGCCCAATCCCAGCTGGTCGGAGGCGAAAACCAGCCCGACAACGATCGCCGTCGTCACCGCCAGTCGGAAGAAGGTGTTCGAGGCGAGCACGCGTTTGCGACGCGATCGGGATCCGGCGCTCAGCCTGGCCACCGATCGCGAGACGAGGCGGATGTTCGCGAGGCCGAGGATGAGACCGATGCAGCCCCCGACACCGACGAGCACCTGGCCGAGCAGGGCCGAGACGCCGAGTGCGACGGCGCCGGTGGCGATGCCCGCCCAGACCGTGCGCCGCACGATGTGTGCGATCTCGGGCAGCGGCAGTTGCTCGAAAAGTGTCGCGATCCCGCTCATCGTCTTCTCGGTGTCGTCTCGTGCCGTGCCGGTCGGCCGCGCACAAGGGACGTCACAGGTAACTCCTGATCTTGAAATAGGTCGCTGCCACCGCGGCAAGCACTCCCACGAAAAGTCCCGCGAACATCACGGCGATCCCGGCATCAGTGGCCTCCCCGATCCAGTAGCCGCCGCCGAAACCGACGGCGACGCAGACCGCGGCAGTCGCACCCATGCTGACGAACTCGATGTACGCCGGGCTCGTCCGCCTCGTCACGCTGGACTTATCCTTCCATCTCGTCGCCTGGGCGGGCAAAACGCGCCCGTGGAACGGCAATTCCGGAATCGTCGTGCCCTGCCGATCCCGCCGACAGCCCACGACGCGCCAGGCCGGCACGCCGGCGACGTCGGCGCCGCTTCGGCGAGACGAGTTCTGGCTCGCCGGCCACGGCGACGCCCGCGGCCCCCGACATGACGACCGAGATCGGCTGGCTTCCGGATGCCTCGGCCGTCACGTCCGCGCTCTTCTCGCCCCCGGCGCCGCGGGCTGTCGGCAGCAGCATCGGCAGGCGGGCGCCCGGGCGGAAGACCGTGTAGAGCAGTGCCACGAGGAACACGGCGACGAAGGGGACGAAGGCGTTGAAACGCAGCCCGAACGTCACGAGCAGGACGAAGATCGAGAACACGGCGGTCCACGCCCAGAGGATGAGCACGGCCCGCCGATGACCGTGGCCGAGCCGGACGAGCCGGTGATGGAGGTGGCCGAGATCCCGCTCGGCGAAGGACGTCCCGCGCACGGTCCGGCGCACGATGGCGAACGCCATGTCGAGGAGCGGCACGCCGAGGATGAAAAACGGGATGAAAAGGGGAGCGAAGCGGAAGAACGTCAGCCCGGTGACGTCTGTCGCCGCCACCCCGTTGGCGGTCGTCCGGCCGCCGATCACCATCGTCGCCGCCGCCATCAACAAGCCGAGGAAGAGCGCCCCGCCGTCACCCATGAACACCCGCGCGGGATGGAAGTTGTGCGGTAAGAACCCGACGCAAACACCGCAGGTGATGGCCGCGACGAGAGGACCGAGATTGTCGACCGAGAGGTTGCCGAGGACTTCGAGACGCAGTCCGTAGATGCAGAGCGTGCCAGCCGCGATAGCGACGATCCCGGCGGCGAGACCGTCGAGCCCGTCGATGAGGTTGACCGCGTTCGCCATGCCGACGACCCAGACCGCCGTCACGAGCGGCAGGATCGAAGGCGAGAGCACGAAGATCGTCGGGACGAACGGGATCTTGAAGTAGTACATCGTGACACCCAAAAACAGCAGGACCATCGCCGCCAGGACCTGGCCGGCCACTTTCGCCGGCGGCGAGATGTCACGGATGTCGTCGACCAGACCGACGAGATAGATGACGAGCGCGGCGAGCACGACCCCGAGCGGCTCGGACGATCCCCGGAAGACCTGGTCGAGCGCCCCGAGCTGGGAGGCGAGCAGCATCGCGACGGCGAAACCGGCGAACATCGCCGCGCCGCCGATCGACGGGACCGCCGCGGCCCGGGGACGCAGGCCGTCGTGGTGGCTGACGGCGCCAAAACGAACGGCGACCCGACGGACTGGAAAAGCGAACAGGTACGTCGCGACCGTCGCCACGCAGAAGACGAGGGCGTACTCGCCGTAGAGGCCCACCTAGGGGGACTCGCCTCCCGGATCTGGGGCATCGGGCCAAGGACCGAGCGAACGGTACGGGTCGAAGCGTCGGCACATCTCGCGCACCTCGGCGCGCACACCGTCGAGCACCGCTTCCTCGTCACGGTGGCGCAGCACCTTGGCGAGCAGCTCGCCGACCCGCGTCAACTCTTGCTCACCCATCCCGGCCGTCGTCTCGGCGGCGCTGCCGAGGCGCAGCCCGCTCGTCACGAAGGGCGACCGGGGGTCGTTCGGGATCTGGTTCCGATTGCAGGTGATCCCGCTCCGGTCGAGCACGTCCTGGGCAGCTTTCCCGGTGAGGTTGGCGTCAAAGGACCGCAGGTCGATGATGACCTGGTGGTTCTCCGTCCCGCCGGCGACGAGACGGAAGCCTTCGTCCTCGAGCGACGCCGCCAACGCCGCGGCGTTGCGGAGGACCTGGGCCCCGTACTGCTGGAACGAGGCTCGTGCCGCCTCGGCGAACGCCACCGCCTTCGCCGCGATGACGTGTTCCAGCGGCCCGCCCTGCAATCCCGGGAAGACGGCCGCGTCGATGGCGCGGGCGTGCTCCTCGCTCGTGAGAATCGCCCCGCCCCGTGGCCCGCGCAGCGTCTTGTGGGTGGTGAAGGTGACGACGTCGGCGACTCCGACGGGGTTCGGGTGCACCCCCGCCGCGATCAGCCCCGCCGGGTGGGCGGCGTCGAACATGAAAAGGGCCCCGACCTCGGCGGCGATCGCCCGGAAAGGCTCGGGGTCGATGAGGCGCGTATAGGCCGTCGTGCCGGCGACGATGAGCTTCGGCCGCTCGCGGCGCGCGAGCTCAGCAACCTGGTCGAGGTCGATGCGCTCGCCCGATCCGTCGGGTTGCGCCGGGGTGACGCCGTAGGAGACGAACCGGTAGAGCTTGCCTGTCACGCTGACGGGCGATCCGTGGGTGAGATGGCCCCCCTGGTCGAGGCGCATCGCCAGGATCGTCTCGCCTGGTTCGACGAGCGCGAGGTACACCGCGAGGTTCGCTGGCGCCCCGGCATGCGGCTGGACGTTGGCGTGCTCCGCCCCGAACAGCGACTTCGCGCGCTCGCGGGCGAGCTCTTCGACCTCGTCGGCGAAGACGTTGCCGCCGTAGTACCGACGTCCCGGGTAGCCCTCGGAGTACTTGTTCGTCAGCACGGACGCCGTCGCCGCCAGAACGGCGGGGGAGGTGAAGTTCTCCGAAGCGATCAGCTGGATCGTGGTCCGTTGCCGTCGGAGCTCGTCAGCAATGATGCGCGCGACTTCGGGATCGCCGGCGAGCGCGTCGTCGGAGAGCCCGCTCACTGGCTCTCTTCGAGGCGCGCGATCTTCTCGATCCGGGGAGTGTGGCGCCCGTCATCGAACGTCGAGGCGAGAAACGTGTCGAGCGCGTCGGTGGCCACGACGGTCCCGACCACCCAGCCACCGAAGCAGATGACGTTGGCTTTGTTGTGCTCCGCCGCGAGGCGCGCCGAGGTGACGTCGTGAACGACGGCCGCACGCACACCGCGGATCTTGTTCGCCGCGATCGCGATACCCATGCCCGTCCCGCAGACGCACACACCGAGGTCGGCATTGCCGGCGACGACCGTTCGACCGACCGCCGCTCCGTAATCGGGATAGTCGACCGCCGTCTCGTCGTGGGTACCGAGATCGACCACCTCGTGGCCAGCCTCGGTGAGGTGCCCCCCGAGGAGGTCCTTCAAGTGGAGCCCAGCGTGATCCGAACCGAGGACGATGCGCACGGCCGTGCAGTCTATGCGGCTCGAAGGCTCGTCTTCCCTGCAACGTTCCGTCGGCCGCGCGGCTGCGCCGTCCAGACGGCAGAACCCTCTGCGCCACGGTGCGGCGCGCTTTCGCGCGGTGCTGCCTGCGAACCCCTCAGTTCGTCGACCTGCTGGTGAGTATCGCCATCACGTCGGCGAACGGAATCGCCCCCTCACGCGTGCAACGCGGCGTGGATCCGACAATCGAGACGACCGTCGACGGACGGCCGTCGCGCACCCCACCGTCGAGCACGACGTCGACCTCGGCGCCGAAGCTCGAACGGAACTCGACGGCGGTCTTCGCCGGTGGGGCGCCGTGGCGATTGGCGCTCGTCACGGCGAGTGGTCCGACTCGTCGGCACAACGCCCGGACCACGTCGTCGTCCGGGCAGCGCAGACCGACCGTCGCCGGGTCACCGCCGAGAACGGCCCCGGAGCCTCGTTCCCGACGCACGGCGATGGTCAGCGCACCCGGCCAGAAGCGATCGGCGAGGGCGGTGAGCTGCGGATCGCCGCCGCCGGCGACGCGCTCTGCCTGGGCGAGATCGGCGACAAGGACGGGAATGGCGAGATCGCGCGGCCTTCCCTTGAGGGCGAAGAGCCGTCCGACGCCGGTGGACTGGGAAAGGCAAGCGGCGAGCCCGTAGACGGTGTCGGTCGGCAGCCCGACGACCTCGCCTCGCTCGAGCGCACGGACGAGGTCACCGACGGAGGTCGTCCCGCCTGCTGCGGTCACCAGCGGGCCACCACGACGCGGTCCCGGCCGGCGAGATCGCGTCGAATCTCTACGCCGATCGCGCCGCACCGGGAAGCGAAGGCCGCCACGGCAGTCGCCTGGTGCGGCGCGATCTCCACGACGACGGCCGCTTTCTTCGCCAACCACGCCGCCGCCCCTTGCAGGATCTCCTCGATCGCCTCGCGCCCCGTCTCGCCGGCGACGAGCGCCTCGGGAGGATCAAAATCGCGCACGACCGGATCGAGGTCGTGCCACTCCGCGGCCGCGATGTACGGCGGGTTCGCGACGACGAGGTCGACCCCGCCAGCCATCGCCGGGTCGAGGGCCGAGTACCAGTCGCCGAGGCGGAACTCGATCCGGTCGGCCTCCCCTGGATCGAGACGGGCCCGGTTCAACTCCGCGACCTCGAGGGCCGCAGGCGAGAGATCGGTCGCGACCACCGACACGCCGGGGCACTCCGCGACGAGCGAGCAGGCGATCGCCCCCGACCCGGTCCCGAGGTCGACGGCGAGCGTGCGGGCGCCCGGCGTGTCCCGAGCCGCGAGCTCGCCGAGAGCCACCTCGACGGTGAACTCGGTCTCCGGGCGCGGCACGAGGACGCGCCCGTCGACAACGAGGTCGAGGCGGCGGAACCCCCAGTGCCTGACGACGTGCTGGAGCGGCGCGCCGTGCGAGCGCTGCTCGACGAGGGCACCGAATCGCGCCCGGTCCGGATCTTCCGGGATGGTGTCCATGGCAAGGATGAAATCTGCCCGCGAGGACCCGGCTGCCTCCTCACCGAGGATCATCGCCTCGTTCCCGTCGCCGAGGACCGCCCGCGCCGCGCTGACGAGCTCACGCCACGTCCGCGCCTCAGCGGGACGCGCCGAGCTGCCGGGTTCGTTCATCGGCGAGGAGCGCGTCGGCCAGCTCGTCGAGATCACCCTGGAGGATGCGGTCCAGCTTGTGCAGCGTGAGGCCGACCCGGTGGTCGGTGACGCGGTTCTCCTTGAAGTTGTACGTGCGAATCTTGTCGGCGCGACCCCCTCCTCCCACCTGCTCGCGGCGCTCGCGGGAGAGCTCCGCCTCCAGCCGGTCACGTTCAAGTTTCGCGAGGCGGGCCCGCAGGACCTGCATTGCCTTCGCCCGGTTCTGGATCTGACTCTTCTCGTCCTGCATCGCCACGACAAGGCCGGTCGGCACGTGCGTGATCCGCACCGCCGAGTCGGTCGTGTTCACGGACTGCCCGCCGGGTCCGGTCGAGCGGTAGACGTCGATCCGCAGATCCGCCGGGTCGATCTCGACCTCGATCTCGTCCGCCTCGGGAAGGACGACGACGGCGGCCGACGACGTGTGGATCCGTCCCTGGGACTCGGTGACCGGCACGCGCTGGACGCGGTGCGTGCCACCCTCATGCTTCAGCCGCTGCCAGGCGTCCGCGCCCTTCACGAGGAACGTCACTTCGTCGATGCCTCCCAGGTCGGAGGCCTGCACGCTCAACACCTCGAGGTGCCAGTGCCGACGGTCGGCGTACCGCAGGTACATGTCGTAGAGGTCTCGCGCGAACAGGTTCGCCTCGGCGCCGCCCTCGGCGCCGCGGATCGTGACGATGACGTTCTTGCCGTCGTTCTCGTCACGGGGAACGAGCAACCGGCCGAGCTCGGCCTCGAGCTCGGCCGCGCGTTCCTCCGCCCCGACGAGCTGCGATCTGGCGAGCTCGCGCTCCTCGGGCGGCGCGTCGTCGGCCATCTCGCGGGCCGCCGCGACGTCTCCCTCGGCACCACGCAGCGCGCGGATCACCCGGACGACCGGTTCGAGCGCCTTGAGGCGCCGCGAGTACTCGAGGACACGCCTGCGATCCGAGGAAACCTCGGGTTCCGCGAGCTGCGCGAGGACGTCCTCGTACTCGCGCTCGAGTTCCGCGAATCGGGCCCCTTCTGGCACGCGTCAAGGCTACCCGCCATTCGTTCGCAGTCCTGGCCCTGACCTGCTCGGAAAGGATGCAGCGGGACCGAGCACGCGGCCTGCCGCCGGAGACCGGCGACGCCGCGGCACGATCGGCTGGGGTCGGGCCCCCGCGACGTCGGGACGCCGAAATCTTGGCAGTTCGTCTCGCGGCGCGTTCTCTCGTTTCTTGGTATTTTCCTCGAGATCAGAGATGTGATCGTGTGCACAAACCGATCGCCCGGGGAGGCTCAGCATGAGTCGTCGTAGCCGTGGAATCCGCGTCCGTACCGCCCTCGCGCTCATCCCGTTGATCGCAGGGCTGTTCGTCGCACTGCAGGTCTCCTCGTCCCAGGCGAGCGTGGTTTCGCTCACCTGGTCCTCCCCGTCTCTGGTGGACTCCGCCGGCTACGGCCAAGCCCCGGTGGCGGTCTCCTGTTACTCGGCCACGCAGTGCACCGAGGTCGACACGAACGGCGGCGAGGTGACCTTCAACCCGCAATCGCCCGGGACGCCATCCCACTACCTGGTCGATATCAACGAGTACCTCGAGTCGGTCTCCTGTCCCACGGCCTCGCAGTGCACCGCCGTCGACTACTACGGAAACGAGGTGACCTTCAATCCGACCACGGGAGCGGTGACCAAGAGTCCGTTCCAGGTCGACTCCAACGGCGACGCCGATCCCCTCACGTCGGTGGCCTGCCCGTCGACAGGGCAGTGCACGGCCGTCGACCAGAAAGGCGACGAGGTGACCTTCAATCCGACCACGGGAGCACTGAACGGGTCGCTGACCTTGGTCGACAGCAGTTACAAGCTCTGGTCGGTCGCCTGCCCGTCGACCACCCAGTGCACCGCCGTCGACTCCCACGGATCAGAGGTGACCTTCAACCCGACCGCGACAACAGTGACCGCGTCAGTGGCCACGGTCGACGGTACGGTGGTCATGAACTCCGTCTCCTGTCTGTTGACCACCCAGTGCACCGCCGTCGACGAATCCGGCGGCGAGACGACGTTCAACCCGACCACGGGATCCAAAATCAAGAGTGCGACGATCGACGGCACGGTGGTCATGGACGCGGTCGCCTGCCCGTCGACCACCCAGTGCACTGCCGTCGACTCCCACGGATCAGAGGTGACTTTCAACCCGACCGCGACAACAGTGACCGCGTCAGTGACCACGGTCGACGGCACGGTGGTCATGAAATCCGTCGCTTGTCCGTTGGCCTCACAGTGCACCGCCGTCGACGGGATCGGCAACGAGGTGACCTTCGACCCATCTCCGTTCTCCGTGACCGGGACACTGACCGCCGCGGACGGCGCGGGTCAGGACGAATCGGTCGCCTGTTCCTCGGCGACCCAGTGCACCGCCGTCGATCAACAGGGCTACGAGGTGAGGTTCAATCCGGCCGCGCCCGGATCACCCGCCGACTACCAGATCGACACCGCCGGGCACATCGTCTACTCGGTCTCCTGTCCCTCGGACACCCAGTGCACCGTGGTCGACAACGCCGGCGATGAGGCGACGTTCGATCCGACCAAAGGATCCATAACCGAGAGTGCGGTCCACATCGGCGAGGATAGTCAAGCGCTCATTTCCGTCGCCTGCCCGACGACAGGGCAGTGCACGGCCGTAGACACGGCCGGCTACGAGGTGACGTTCGCCCCGACCACGGGCACCGTGACCGGAAGCCAGGTGCAGGTCGACAACAACAGCACCAACGACGCGCTCGAGTCGGTCTCCTGTCCCACGGCCACCCAGTGCACCACTGTCGACAGCGCCGGTTACGAAGTGACGTTCAACCCGGCCGCGCCCACGGCAGATAGCCAGGAGCCGGCCGGCAAATCGGACGAGAGGCTCAACTCCGTCTCCTGTCCAACGGCCTCGCAGTGCACGGCCGTCGACCAGTCCGGTTATGCGGTGACCTTCGCCCCGACGACGAGTGCCGCGAACGTTTCCTCGGGACCGACCAATCTCGACTCCCTGGCACTTGAGTCAGTTTCGTGTCCCACGACGAGCCAGTGCACCGCCGTCGACAGAGACGGCGAGCTGCTGACCTTCGACCCGAACAACCTGTCCGGGGCGGGGTCGCCCACGTCGCTCTCCGGCGCGCCGGAAGCGAGAGCAGTCGCCTGTGTTTCGGCGTACGAGTGCGTCGTGGCCAACATCTTCGGCGAGGCGTACGTGGGCTCGGCAACGCCGCCCCCACCGTCGACCACGACCACGACCACGACCACGACCACGACCACCTTGCCGAAGACGACGACGACGGTCCCACCGACGAAGCCGTCGGTCACCGTCGTGTCAAGACACGTTCGCCTCGCGCCGAAGTGGATCCCGGTCAAGCTCTCCTGCTCCCACGGACCGTGCTCGGGAACGGTGAAGCTCGTCGCGAACCGCACCGCCCTCGGCAGCGCCTCGTTCTCGATCCCGTCGGGCAAGTCCAAGGTCGTCGATGTCGAACACCCCAGCGCGGCAGGCAAGAAGCTGCTCGCCAAGGCGTCGGTACGACCCGTCTACGCGAAGGTCACCGCTTTGGTCAAGCACGGCAAGACGACGACGGCCTACCTGACAATCTCCTGACGCCGTCCGCCGGTGTTTCGTCAACGCCGCGGTGAACAACCACTGAGTGGCCAGACGACGACGGGGTACGCGCGGCAAGACCGCAGAACGACGCGCCTTGGGTACCCGACGAAGTTGAACGGCGGCGCGAGCCGCCGGGCGGCGCCGCTCAGAGGGCAGGCATTCAGAGGATGCTCACTCGCCGGAAGGCGCCAGGTCAGCTGCGCTTTTTCGTACGCGGGCCATAACGGCGCTCGAAGCGCTCGACGCGACCACCGGTGTCGACGAGCTTCTGCTTGCCCGTGTAGAAGGGGTGGCACTCGTTGCAGAGCTCGACGTGGAGCTCCGCCTTGGTCGATCGCGTCGTGAAGGTGTTCCCGCAGGAACACCGCACCGTCGTCGTGACGTAGCTCGGGTGGATGTCGGTCTTCATGGTCCCCTCATGGTAGCGGCGGCGTGGCCCGCCGCCGGTGGGTCGTCTAGGCGGTCGGCTGCGGCGCCTTGGCGATCTCGGCCAGAAACTCGTCGTTCGATCCCGTCGTACGGATCTTGTCCATCAGCAGTTCGAGACCGGCTGCCGAGTTGCCTTCACTGGAAAGCGCGTTCAGCACCCGACGAAGCTTCCAGACTTGCTGCAGCTGGTTGCGCTCGAAGAGCAGCTCCTCGTGACGGGTCGAGCTCGCGTTGACGTCGATCGCCGGGTAGATACGCCTTTCGGCGAGGCGCCGGTCGAGCCGGAGCTCCATGTTCCCGGTCCCCTTGAATTCCTCGAAGATCACCTCGTCCATCTTCGAGCCGGTCTCGACAAGAGCTGTCGCGAGGATCGTCAGCGACCCGCCCTCCTCGACGTTGCGCGCCGCGCCGAAGAACCTCTTCGGCGGGTAGAGCGCGCCGGAGTCAACGCCGCCGGACATGATCCGGCCGGTCGCGGGCTGCGCGAGGTTGTAGGCCCGGGCGAGCCGGGTGATCCCGTCGAGGAGGATCACAACGTCGCGACCGAGTTCGACGAGCCGCTTCGCCCGCTCGATCGTCAGCTCGGCGACCGCGGTGTGCTCGTCGGCGGGCCGGTCGAAAGTCGAGGCGATCACCTCGCCTCTCACCGTCCGGCGCATGTCGGTGACCTCTTCAGGACGCTCGGCGATGAGGAGCACGATGAGATGGACATCGGGGTCGTTCGCCTCGATCGAGTGGGCGATCTGTTTCATGACGTACGTCTTGCCGGCCTTGGGCGGCGAGACGATCATCCCGCGCTGGCCGCGTCCGATCGGCGAGACGAGGTCGACGATGCGCGCGGTCAGGTTCCTCGGGTCTTCGGCCAGCTCGAGGCGTAGCTGGCTGTCCGGGAAGAGCGGTGTGAGGTCCTCGAAACGGGGACGCTGCCGGGCCTCGTCGGGAGTGAGCCCGGAGACCGAATCGACGCGGATGAGCGCCGGGTACTTCTCGCTCGGACCGGCGGGCCGACAGGCGCCCTCGATGGCGTCGCCTCGGCGCAGGGCCAAGCGGCGAGCCTGGCTCACCGAGACGTAAACGTCGCGCGTGCTCGGCAGGTACCCGCCGGTACGCAGGAAGCCGTAACCCTCTTCCCGCAGGTCGAGCAGTCCCTTCACGGGCACGAGCTCGCCCTGCCACGGAACCTCCTGGCCTGGTTGGACGTCGCCACGTTCACGGCCACGGCGCCGTCGGCTGCGCCGGTTCGCCGTGTCGACATGACCGTCGCCCGACGGGCGGACCTCGCGGTTCGTCCCACCGCGCGGCGGACGGCGGTCGTTCGTCCTCTGCCGCGCTTCGTCGACGTCGCCGTCGCTCGCGGCTGGATGCGGGGCGTCGTCGTCGGCGTCATCGGTGAAGCGCGCTGCTGGGCGCGGCGCCGTCGCGGCCGCGCTCGCGTGCTCCGAGTCTTCGCCGTCCGATCCGGAATTCGCCACAGAAAGGTCGGCTGGGCGGTCGACCGCCGCCAGCAGCAACGGGGAATCGTCCTCGACGACGGGGCTGGCGACGGGGTCGTCGCCGTCGGCCGCGCCAGCCGCAGCGTGCGGCGTGGCCGCAGGCCCGGTTGCGCGGGCGCCGTTGCCGACCGCCTCGCTCCCATTCCCGCCGACGTCGACACCCGTCGCCTCCAGAATGAGGTCGATGATGTCGGCCTTTCTCGATCGCGGCGCGGGCGTCAGCGACATCGCCGACGCGATCGCGTGGAGCTCATCGCGCTCCTTGCGTTCGAGGATTGAGCGCTCCAGCTGCTCTTCAGCCATCCACTCTGCTCCTGATATGTCGTGGATCTGAGTCCTGAGGAGAAACCCGACCTGGTCCCCATCGATCCGCCATGGCGGAGGTTCGGGGTGTCGCGTTCCGCGGGTCTCGTTTGACCGCCAACCGAAAGTCGAATCGAAGACGAGGGGCGTTACGTCGAATCAACCCTCCCAGGGCTTTCGACGAGCGATTCGCACGGGAAGTACGGGACGCGATCTCTACTGGTACGGCGTCTCCTGCCACCCACCGGAAGGTATCGGCTTGCGCGCGAAATCACCTCGGACGGGCAGGTGACAAGAGCAGTGTACACCGGTTCGCGACGAACCCGGCAACGCGAGGCCGTGGGCTCGTTTCCCCTCGTCCCGCGCCGACGCCTGTTCACAGTGCCAAGCGCCCGATGACCGCGTCGAGCGTCGGGGCGACCGTGTCGGGAGGGCGGGCGTCGCTGATCGCCCTGTCGGGATCCTTCAGCCCGTTGCCGGTGAGGATGCAGACGACCTTGCACCCCGTGGGCAGGTCGGCCTGCAGGAGGCCGGCGACCGCCGCCGCTGAGGCAGGCTCGCAGAAGACCGACTCCTCGTGGGCGAGGAGTCGGTAGGCATCGAGGATCTGCTCGTCGCTCACCGCGCTGATCGCGCCACCCGATTCGCTCGCCGCCGCGATCGCACCGGCCCACGACGCCGGGTTGCCGATTCGGATCGCCGTCGCGACCGTCTCGGGTCTTTCGATCCGGTGCCCCTCGACGATCGGCGCCGCGCCCGCGGCCTGGAACCCCAGCATGCGGGGCAGCCGGGAAGCCTTCCCCACCGCCTGGTACTCGCGGTAGCCGCGCCAGTAGGCCGTGATGTTCCCCGCGTTGCCGACCGGGATGCACTGGATGTCCGGCGCGTCGCCGAGCGCGTCGACGATCTCGAAGGCCGCTGTCTTCTGGCCCTCGATCCGCATCGGGTTGACCGAGTTCACGACGACGACGGGCGCCCGGGACGGCAGTTCCCGCACGACCACCAGCGCGGCGTCGAAGTTCCCGCGCACCTGCAGGACCTGCGCACCGTGCATGAGCGCCTGCGCGAGCTTGCCGAGCGCGACATGGCCCTCCGGGACGAGGACGACGCACGTCATGCCCGCCCGCGCGGCGTAGGCCGCGGCCGAAGCCGAGGTGTTCCCCGTCGACGCACAGACGACGGCTCGGGCGCCCTCCTCGCGCGCCTTCGAGATCGCGACCGTCATACCCCTGTCCTTGAACGACCCGGTGGGGTTCAGTCCCTCGACTTTCAAGTAGACCTCGGCGCCGACGCGCTCCGAGAGCCTCGGCGCTGGGAGCAGTGGCGTGTTCCCCTCGAAAAGGGTCACGACCGGGGTCGCCGCGGTGACGGGGAGGAACTCGGCGTAGCGGTGAATCACACCGGACCAGGTTCCGGGACTGGCTGCCTGCGCCGCTCCCTTCCCGTCGGACGCTCCAGGTCGCGTCGCCACCTTCGTCGACGCCTACCGTTCCTGACCGACGACCCGGATGAGACCGCCGACGCGCCGCACGACGTCGAGCCCGGCGAGGGCACCAACCGTCGCCTGGACGTCGGACTCGAGGGCGAGGTGGGTGATGAAGACGAGCCGCGCCTCGTCACCGAGACCGACCTGCTCCATCGAGCGCACCGAGACGTTGTGCTGTCCGAACGTCGCCGCCACCGCGGCGAGGACCCCGGGGCGGTCGATGACGTCCATCGCCACGTAGTACTGGGCGCGCAGCTCGCCGATCGTCCACATCTCCACCCGGCGTCGAGGCGCGAACCAAGAGCCACCCTCGGCGCCGAGCCCACCGGCGGCGTCGATCACGTCGCCGAGAACGGCGCTCGCCGTCGGGCGCCCCCCGGCCCCGCGCCCGAAGAGCATGAGCTCGCCGGCGGCGTCACCCTCGATGAACACGGCGTTCGACGGGCCGCGGATCGTCGCCAGCGGATGGTCGGCCGGGATCATCGCCGGGTGGACGCGTACCGCGATCCGCGGTACCCCGTCGCCGGCGGAGTCGAGCTGCTCGGCCACGGCGAGCAGCTTCACCTCGTAACCGAGCCGGTGGGCGAACTCGATGTCGGCGATTTCGATCCCCTGGATCCCCTCGCGATAGACGTCGGCGGCGACGACGTCAGCGCTGAAGGCGATGCCGGCGAGGATCGCGGCCTTGGCGGCGGCGTCGTGTCCACCGACGTCGGCCGACGGGTCGCGCTCGGCGTAGCCGAGACGCTGCGCCTCACCCAGGGCCTTCTCGTAGCTGACGCGCTTCTCGCTCATCTCCGTGAGGATGTAGTTCGTCGTCCCGTTGACAATGCCGAAGATGCGGCGGACATGCTCGCCGACGAGCGAGACGCGCAAGGCACGCACGAGAGGGATCGCTCCCGCGACGGCAGCCTCGAAGAGCAGGGCGCGCCCCGCCGCCTCGGCGGCCGCGAACAGCTCCGGCCCGTCCTCGGCGAGCAGTTCCTTGTTCGCCGTCACGACGGGTTTTCCAGCCTGCAGCGCCGCGAGGATCAACGACTTGGCGGGTTCGATGCCGCCGATGAGCTCGACGACGACGTCGATCGTCGGGTCGGCGACGACGGCGAAGGCGTCGCTCGTCACCCGGTCCAGGCGGGCGAGGGAACCCCGCGGCTTACCTGGATCGTGCACTGCGATGCGCGAGATCTCGAGCTTCAGTCCGACTCGGCGGTCGATGCCCTCGTGGTCATTGTCGACAAGATCGGCGAAAGCGGCTCCAATGCCGCCGAGACCGAGCAGACCGAGACGCACGACGTGCGGCACGGCACGCCGGATATCCCTGCTCATCGGGCCAATGTAGCGACTTTCAGGATTCCAGGCGGAGAAGGTCCTCGACCGTCTCTCGCCGCACGACGAGCCGCGCCCGTCCTTCGTGCACGAAGACGACCGGCGGACGCCCGACCCGGTTGTAGTTCGAGGCCATCGAGAACCCGTAGGCGCCGGTCACCGGTGTCACGAGGATGTCGCCGACGGCGAGGTCGCCGGGCAGGCGCGCCTCGGCGATGACGATATCGCCAGATTCGCAGTGCTTGCCGACGATCGTCGCCGGATAGGGACGCTCCGCCGCCACGTTCCTCGGCAAGAAGGCCTCGTAACCGCTGCCGTAGAGGACCGGTCGCGGGTTGTCGCTCATGCCGCCGTCGACGGCGACGAAGTTGCGGATCCCTGGGAGCTCTTTGATGGTGCCGACCCGGTAGCAGGTCAACGCGGCGGTGGCGACGATCGAACGTCCCGGTTCGGCCGTGATCTGCACACCCGGCGGCATGCCGGCTGCCGCGCATCCGGCGCGCACGGTCGCCGCCCACTCGGTGATCGTCGGGGCCGACTCGTCCGACAGGTAGGCGACCCCCAACCCGCCACCGACGCAGAGCTCGGCGAGACCGTTCGCCGCGACGATCGGCGTGAGAACCGCGGCGAGCTTTTCGAACGGCTCGAGTCGCTGGATCTGACTCCCGATGTGGGCGTGGATGCCGACGACCTCGGCACCAGGAAGATTGCGCAGCGCGCCGAGCGCCTCTCGCGCCGCACCCGTGGCGACGGAGAACCCGAACTTCGAGTCCTCCTGACCCGTCGCGACGAACTCGTGCGTGTGCGCCTCGATGCCGGGATTGACCCTCAAGAGGAGCTTCTGGCGGGAACCGCGTCGTCGATCGTCGAGGAGACGAGCGAGGCGGTCGATCTCGTCGAACGAGTCGACGACGTGTCGACCGACGCCGATCCCGACGCCGGCGCTGAGCTCGGCGTCGGACTTGTTGTTGCCGTGGAAGACGATCCTCTCGGGTTCGGCACCAGCCGCCAGCGCCACGCCGAGCTCGCCGTCGGTCGACACGTCGAGCCGCAGTCCTTCGTCGATCGCCAGCTCGGCCATCGCGCGGCAAAGGAACGCCTTCGTCGCATAGGCGCTGCCCGGCCCGAAAGCCGTGACGACCTCTCGACAGCGCGCCCGCAGTGTCGCCTCGTCATAGACGAAAAGTGGCGTACCGAATTCCTCGGCGAGGGCGACGACGTCGACACCCGCGACCTCGAGGCTGCCCGACCCGGTCACGACGGCGGTGTCGGGCAGCAGGTGACGCGCGACCGGGCCCTCGCACGGTGCGCCGCCGAGATCGGCTTCGCCGTCGGGGGGAGACATCACATCGACTCGGGCGTCGACACGCCGAGCACTCCGAGTCCGATCACGAGACCGATCCGCACCGCTTCGACGAGCGCGAGACGCGCCGCCGTGACTGTGCTCGGGATGTCGTCGCCGAGCACACGACACTCGTGGTAGAAGCCGTGGAAGTCGGCGGCGAGCTGACGCACCCAGTTCGTCACCTTGTATGGGGCGCGCGCCGCCGCGGCGTCCACGAGCACCGACGGCAGATCGATGAGACGCCGGATCAGGTCGAGCTCGCGGCAATCGACGAGAACGGAGAGGTCGAGCTCGCTGAGCGGAGGGCGCGCGTCACCGCGCGCGGCGGCGACACGTTCGATCGAAGCGATCCGGGCGTGGGCGTACTGCACGTAGTAGACGGGGTTCTCCATCGACTGCCGACGCACGACGTCGAGATCGATCGTCGTCGCCTGATTGATGGAGCCCATCAGCGCCAGCAGCCTTGTCGCGTCCGGTCCCACGATGTCGATGAGCTCGTCAAGCCGCACGTACTGGCCCGAGCGCTTTGACATCTTTCCGCTCACGAGCGAGACAAGCTGGCCGAGCTCGACCTCGAGCCGTGCCGGGTCGACACCGAGCGCCGCGACCGCGGCACGCAGGCTCGGCACCTGCCCGTGGTGGTCAGCGCCGAAGACGTCGATCACACGATCGAATCCCCGGACTAAGAACTTGTCGCGGTGATAGGCGATGTCCCCGGCGAAGTAGGTCTTCTCGCCCGCCGACGTGATGAGCACGCGGTCACGGCTGTCCCCGAGCTCGCGCGATGCGAACCACGTCGCCCCGTCCTTCTCGTAAACGAGCCCCTTAGCACGGAGGATCGCGATCGCCTCCTCCACCTGACCGCTCTCCTCGATCGAGGCCTGGCTGTACCACTCGTCGTAGACGACGCCGAGACGGGCGAGGGTGGCGCGGATGTTCTCGACGACGGCCGCCGAGGCGAACCGGCCGGCGGCCGTCGCCTCCTCGGGGCCGTCGTAACGGGAGGCGAGGTCGACGAGATAGGCCCCCTGGTAACCCTCCTCCGGCGGAGCCGTCCCGGCGCGACGTGCGAGCAGGCTCTCGCCGAGGAGGCGGATCTGGTTTCCCGTGTCGTTCAGGTAGTACTCGCGCGTGACCGCGTAGCCGCACCGCGTCAACAGGCGCGCCAGCGCGTCGCCGAAAGAGGCGAACCAACCGTTACCGACGTGGAGCGGCCCGGTCGGGTTGGCGGAAACGAACTCGACCTGCACGCGTTCGCCCCTGCCGAGATCGGGGCGCGCGTAGCCCTCCGACCCCGCCTCGAGGATGTCCGCCAGCGCCTCGTGGAAATACGACGACCGAACGCGCACGTTGACGAACCCTGGTCCGGCCACCTCCACCGCCGCGACATGGGGCAGGTCGAAGGCCGTGAGCCGCGCCACGAGATCGCTGGCGATGGCGCGGGGGGCACGCCCGGCCCGCGCCGCGACGACGAGGGCGATATTCGATGACAGGTCGCCGTGCTCGGGCCGCGACGGCCGCTCGAGCGGCACCTCGCCCGTCTCGATCTCGATCCCCGCGTCGCGCAGCGCGCGCACGATCCCATCGACGATCAGGTCGCGGCCCGTCACGGCGCCAAGCCACCAGTGGGTGCGCGGCTACCATGCGCGCGAGAGGGGCTGCCGGGCGAGGCGCTCGGGCGCTGTGCCGTGGCAGGCAGTCGGTACGGTCCATGCCCTCGTAGCTCAGGGGATAGAGCACCGGCCTCCGGAGCCGGGCGCGTGGGTTCGAATCCCGCCGAGGGCGCAAAGGAAGTGGGTGCCACCAGAGGTCTCCGCTCCCGCCTTGTCACGCCCGGTCCGCCTCGGGAATTCTCGACAGCTCCTCCTCGGCGAACCCGACGAGCGCGGAACGTGGGACCGCCGAGGTGACGATGACGTCAACACCGCCCTGGTGGCTGACCACCGAGTTCAGACCGTAATGGCGGTAACTTTCCATCCACATCCCGACGTGCTTGATCCTCGTCACCTTCACACCGCGGGGCCGGGTGTCGGTCGCGCTCGGTCGGAGCACGAAGGTCACCGAGGCGGCGCGACGCGGCGCGCGCGAAAGGTCTCCGTAGACGCAACGCACCGTGGAGCGCGCACCTGTCGTCGTCGACTGCTCGACAATGCCCGACTCGGCTGAGGCGGGCACGGGCACGTAGTACTCGACCTCGGCGAGCGTCGGACAGAGAGTCGACGCGCTCGGCAGCGACGCCGGGTATGGCCCGTAGTCCACCGGGCCGCTCGAACCCCCGCAGGCCGACGCGACGAACCCGAGGCCCGTGACGAGTGCGACCCCGGCGATCGGCCCGGCGCGCCGCCCGCAGCGACGGGCGCGGCACGTCGTCGGCGAGGTTCGCCCGGGTGCATCTCGCGGCGGCACGCCACCAGCATACGGAGGGGTCCGGATGCTAACGGAGAAGCCGCGCCGCGCTGGCGGCCACGGCGCGCCCGCAAAGGGGCGGCGTTGACAGATTCTTGACGCGAAGACGCCCAGATTTGACACATTGTTGACGCGACCGCCGGCAAAGTGATTCCCCGTGGGCGACTTCCTCGCGGTGCTCGGAGTGGTCCTCTTCGCCGCCCTCATGTTCGGGTTGATCTGGGCGTTCGAACGCGCATGACCGCCGTACAGGGCGTGCTGCTCGCGGTGTCGGTCGTCATGTTCATCTACCTCGGTTTCGCGATGTTCCGGCCGGAGCGCTTCTAGTGGACCTGACGTGGACGATCGTCGTCTTCGCGGCGGTCATGATCCTCATCTGGCGCTTTCTCGGGTCGTACATTGCCGCCGTCTACGAGGGTCGTGTCCGGTACCTCGCTTTCCTCGAGGGACCGATCTACCGGTTGGTCGGCGTCGATCCCGAGGTCGAGCAGAGCTGGCAACGCTACGCCGGGTCGCTCATCATCTACTCCGCCGTCGCGATCCTCGTCGTCTACGGGATGATCCGGCTGCAGGGATCGCTGCCGCTCAACCCGCAGCACCTCGGAGCCGTCAGCCCGGCCCTGTCCTGGAACACGGCGATCTCGTTCGTCACCAACACGAACTGGCAGAACTACTCGGGCGAGTCGACGATGTCCTACCTGTCGCAGATGGGCGCCCTCGCCGTCCAGAACTTCGCCTCGGCCTCGGTCGGGATCGCCGTCGCCATCGCGCTCGTCCGGGGATTCGCCCGCCACGGCTCACCGACGATCGGCAACTTCTGGGTCGACCTCGTGCGCGGCGTCCTCTACATCCTGCTGCCGATCTCGCTCGTCGCCGCGGTCGTCTTCATCGGCCAGGGCGCCATCCAGACGTTCGCCGGGCCGGTGACGATCCACGACTCGTTGAACGGGGTAACCCAACTCATCCCCCGTGGCCCGTTCGGCTCGCAGGAGGTCATCAAACAGCTCGGGACGAACGGTGGCGGGACCTACAACGCCAACGGCGCCGACCCCTTCGAGAACCCGACGGGGTTGACGAACTTCCTCTCCTTCGTGCTGCTGCTCTCCATCCCCTTCGCGCTCACCTACACGTTCGGCAAGATGGTCGGCAGTTTCCGCCAGGGCTTCGCCGTGCTCGCCGCGATGGTGATCCTCTTCGGCGCTTGGGTGGCGATGGGTGAGGTCGCTGAGCACGGCACCAACCCCGCGGTCGCTCATGCCGGCATCACCTACCAACCGGGCGGCAACGTCGAGGGCAAGGAGGTCCGGTTCGGCGTTTCCGACTCGGTCCTTTACAACATCGCGTCGACCCAGACCTCGACGGGATCCGTCGACTCGGCGAACGACTCCTACACGCCGATGGGGGGCTTCGCCCTGCTCACCGGCATGATGCTCGGCGAGATCACCCCGGGAGGGACGGGGAGCGGTCTCTACACGATCCTGCTCTTCGCCATCATCACGGTCTTCATCGGCGGTCTCATGGTCGGTCGGACCCCGGAATATCTCGGTAAGAAGATCCAGGCCAGGGAGGTGAAACTCGCCGCGTTCGTTGTGCTCATCATGCCGATCGTCGTGCTCGTGCTCACCGGCATCGCGGTGTCGGTCGCGGCGGGACGCGCCGGACCGCTCAACGCCGGTCCGCACGGCTTCACGGAGATCCTCTACGCCTACACGTCGATGACGAACAACAACGGCTCGGCGTTCGCGGGCCTGAACGCCAATACGGCCTTTTACAACGTGACCGGCGGGATCGCGATGCTGCTCGGCCGGTTCGCCATCATGATCCCCTGTCTCGCTCTCGGCGGCGTGCTTGCCGCCAAACCGGTCGTCGCCGAATCGGCCGGCACGTTCCGGACCGACACACCGCTGTTCACTGGTCTTCTCGTCGGCGTCATCCTCATCGTCGGCGCGCTCACCTTCTTCCCGGCGGTCTCGCTTGGTCCCATCGTCGAGCAACTGCTCAGCCGGAGGTTCTTCTGATGTCACTGGAGACGACGACGGAGTCGGCCGTCCGGCCCGGCGCGCACGGCGTGACGAAGAAACGGGCGCTTTTCGACCGCGAGATCCTCGGCCAGGCCGTAATCGACGCCGTGAAGAAGCTCGACCCGCGGGTCGAGTTCCGTAACCCCATCATGTTCGTCGTTCTCGTCGGCGCGGTCATCACCTTCATCGAGTCGATCGCCCACCCTGGGATCTTCAGCTGGTCGGTGACGATCTGGCTGTTCCTGACGGTGCTCTTCGCCAACTTCGCCGAGGCGGTTGCCGAAGGTCGCGGCAAGGCACAGGCCGACACGTTGCGCAAGATGCGGGCCGATACCGAAGCCCGGCTCGTCGGCCCGGACGGCACCGAGACACGCGTCTCGGCTGCAGAGCTGGCGAAAGGCGACACCGTCGTCTGCGAGGCGGGCGACATCATCCCGTCGGACGGCGAGATCATCGAAGGTGTCGCCTCGGTCGACGAGTCGGCGATCACCGGTGAGTCGGCTCCGGTCATTCGCGAGTCGGGTGGTGACCGCTCGGCGGTTACCGGCGGCACGCGAGTGCTCTCCGACCGCATCCTCGTCCGGATCACCGCTGAACGCGGCCACACCTTCCTCGACCGGATGATCGGCCTCGTCGAGGGCGCGAGCCGTCAGAAGACACCGAACGAGATCGCGCTGACGATCCTCCTCGCCGCCCTCACGCTCATCTTCCTGCCGGTCGTCGTCGTGCTCGAACCCTTCGGTCACTACTCGGGTGCCGCGGTCTCGGTCGTCGTCCTCGTCGCGCTGCTCGTCTGCCTCATCCCGACGACGATCGGGGCGCTCCTCTCGGCGATCGGCATCGCCGGAATGGATCGGCTCGTGCAGCGCAACGTGCTAGCGATGAGCGGACGATCCGTCGAGGCGGCGGGCGACGTCCAGACGCTGCTCCTCGACAAGACGGGCACGATCACCCTCGGCAACCGGATGGCCTCCTCGTTCACGCCCGTCGGCGGGCACAGCGAACGGGGCGTCGCCGAGGCGGCCCAGCTCGCTTCGCTCGCCGACGAGACGCCCGAGGGGCGCTCGATCGTCGTCCTCGCCAAGGAGCGGTTCAACATCCGCGAGCAGGCTCTCGGCCACCACAAGTTCATCCCGTTCTCGGCGACGACGCGCATGTCGGGCCTCGACGTCGACGGTCGCGAGATCCGCAAGGGCGCCGCCGACGCGATCCGGCAGTGGGTCTCGACCAAGGGCGGGACCGTGCCTCCTGAGCTCGACGGCATCGTCGAACGGGTCGCCCGCGCCGGCTCGACCCCGCTCGTCGTCGCCGAGGGATCGACAGTGCTCGGCGTCATCGAACTGAAGGACATCGTGAAAGAAGGGATCCGGGAGCGGTTCGCCGCGATGCGGGCGATGGGGATCCGGACCGTGATGATCACCGGTGACAACCCGCTCACCGCGGCGGCGATCGCTGCTGAGGCCGGTGTCGACGACTACCTCGCCGAGGCCACTCCGGAACGCAAGATGGCGCTCATCCGCGCCGAGCAGGAGCAAGGGAAGCTCGTCGCGATGACCGGCGACGGGACGAATGACGCGCCCGCGCTCGCGCAGGCCGACGTCGGGGTGGCGATGAACACCGGGACCTCGGCCGCCAAGGAAGCCGGAAACATGGTCGACCTCGACTCGAACCCGACGAAGCTCATCGACATCGTCGAGATCGGCAAGCAGCTCCTCATCACGCGCGGCGCGTTGACGACGTTCTCGATCGCGAACGACGTCGCGAAGTACTTCGCGATCATCCCGGCGTTGTTCGTCGCGACCTACCCGGCACTCAACCGCCTCAACATCATGCACCTGCACAACGCAGACAGCGCCGTGCTCTCCGCCGTCATCTTCAACGCCCTCATCATCATCGCCCTCATCCCGCTGGCGCTGCGCGGCGTACGGTTCCGCCCGATGAGCGCCTCGTCGATCCTCAGGCGCAACGTCTGGATCTTCGGCGTCGGGGGCGTGATCCTCCCGTTCTTCGGGATCAAGCTCATCGACCTCATCCTCACGCTGACGGGCGGTTACTGATGCTCGGCCAGCTGCGTCGCTCCATCATCGTCTCGCTCATCTTCTTCGTGCTCCTCGGGCTGGCCTATCCCGCTCTCGAGACCGCTATCGGCAACGTGTTCTTCAGCCATCAGGCCAGCGGCTCGCTGACCGCGCAAGGTTCGACCCTCGTCGGCCAGCAATGGAAGGGCCCCCGCTGGTTCCAGGGCCGGGACGACCCCGACAACCCCGCGGCGACGGGCCCGGCGAACTGGGGACCACGCTCAAAGAAGCTCGTGAGCACCATCGAAGCGCGTGCCGCGATACTGCGTCGCGAGGGGATCGCCCCGACGGCGGACCTCGTCACCGGTTCCGGCAGCGGCGTCGACCCCGACATCAGCCCCGCCGACGCCTACGCACAGGCTGCCGCCGTCGCCAAGGCGAACGGGCTCTCCGTCGGCGTCGTCCGGCGTCTCATCGCCTCCCACATCGTCAGCCCGCAGTTCGGCTTCTTGGGCAACGCCTTCATCAACGTCCTCGAGCTGAACGAGGCGCTCGCCCGCCTGCGCTGAACCCGGCAGATCCCCGCCGTCGCCCGGCTCAATCGCTGACGAGCTCGTAGCCGATCCCCGGATGATTGCGCAGCATCCGGCCGTTCGCATCCCCGAGCTTGCGCCGCAGCCGGTGCGCGTAGACCCGGACGTAACGCGTCTGCCCGCCGTAGCCAGGCCCCCAGACGGCCTGCAGGATCATCTGGTGGGTGCACACCATCCCGGCGTGACGCGCGAGGTAGCTGAGGAACGAGAACTCGTGTGGCGTGAGGTCAACCGGTCGGTCGTCGAGTCTGGCACGGTGGCCCGCGAGTTCGACCGAGATCCGGCCGACCCGGATCTCGGTTGGCTCGGTCGCGGCGACACCGGAGGCGTGACGCAGTGCGGTGCGCAGGCGGGCCTCGAGCTCCGCCATCGAGAACGGCTTCGTCACGTAGTCGTCCGCCCCCTCGTCGAGCGCCGCGACCTTGCGCGATTCCGATCCCGCGGCCGAAAGCACGACGATCGGCACGTTCGACCACGACCGGACCCGCCGGCAGACGTCGAGACCGTCGAGGTCGGGAAGGCCGAGATCGAGGACGACGACGTCCGGCGTCCGCAGTGCGACCTGGCTGACCCCCTCTTCGCCGGTCCTCGCCAGGACGACCTCGTAGCCGCGGGCGGTGAGGCCGATCTGAAGCGCCTTGCGCAACGAGGTGTCATCGTCGACGACGAGCACGCGGACCATTCAGGCGACCTCGGCCGCCACCGTCACCACGGGCAGGGTGAACACGAACCGGGCGCCGCCGGCGGCGGCGGCCTCGACCCACACCGACTGGCCGTGCGCCTCGACGAAAGCCTGGACGATGGCGAGACCGATACCCGCTCGTCCGCCCCCGGACACCCGGTTGAACATCCTGAAGATCCGGTCCCGGTCGGCCTCGGGGACACCAGGACCACGATCCTCGACCGAGACTTCGACGACGTCGCCGGCCATGCGGCCGCCGACGGAGATCGGTGTCCCTTCCGGCGCGTGCCGCTCGGCGTTCTCGAGGAGGTTGGCGAGGATCTGGCAGACGAGTAGCCGGTCGACATCCACTTGCGGGAGGTCGGCCGGGAAGGAGGCGACGACCCGACCGAGCCAGGAAGCGGCGCCGAAGGACGCCAGGGCGTCATCGAGCAGGCGCTGGAGCGCCGTCGGTTGCCGGCGCAGTTCCAGCTCGCCGAATTCGATGCGCGTCATGTCGAGCAGATTGGTGACCAACCGGGCGAGCCGGTCGGACTGCGTTTCGATCAAGGCGAGCAGCTCGTCGGAGTCCTCCTTCGACAGGTCGAGGTCGTCCCGACGCAAATCCGAGACGGCAGCCTTGACCGAGGCGAGCGGGGTCCGCAGATCGTGGGACACAGCCCCCAGCAGCGAGGCGCGCCAGCCGTCGACCCGCCGTAGCAGCTCGGCCTGCACCGTTAGCTCCCGCAGGCGCGCCCTCTCGACGGCGAGTGCCGCCTGATTGGCGTAGGTGCGCAACGACCCGATGTCCCCTGGCGGGATCGTCTCGCCGGCGAAGACGAGCACGCCGATCGGCCGGCCGGCGGCCGCGAGCGGAATGCCGAAGAGACGACCGGACGAGGTCGTCACGCCGGCGAGGCTGCGCAGTTCGCCGGCGACGGGGAACACGGCCCGCAGCTCTTCCGCGCTCAGCGGTTCGCCGGCCTGCGCCGCGACAGTGAAGGCGTCGCCCTCCGGCAGCAACAGCAAGACGCTCGTCAGCCCGAACGTCTCGTAGACCGAGTCGACGATGGCCGCCAGCAGCACCGGGAGGGGCTGGTCCGCGGTCAGCGCCTCGGACAACTCGAAGAGGCGCCGCGTCTCCGCCTCGCGCCTTCCCGCTTCGGCGCGGGCGCGCCGCAAGCTGGCGAGGACGCGCGCCACGACGAACATGACGACCGTGTAGACGCCGAGCAGCGCCCAGTTCTCGCCCGGGCCGATGACCAGCGACCCGTACGGCGGGATGAAAAGAAGGTCGTAGACGAGAAACGACGCCGCGACCGCGACAACGCCGGCAAGGTAACCGCCGGCCGCGACGGCGAAGAACACGGGAATGACGAGGACAAGGCCGATCGTCTCCCGGTCGATATGCGCGCGCAGCGGCAGGAGGAGGAAACCGAGGGCCACGATCGCCGCCAGAACGACGAGTACGCGAACGAGATATCGCCGGATTCTTCCCATGCCGTCCCGCGCCAGGTGCGCTGCGGCGGCAGTCTACCGGGGACCTTGCGGAGCGGGCCTGCGCCGGCGGCACACACAGGACCGGCCGCGGGGTTCGCCCGTCGCGCCAACGATCGCGCCCGGAGCCTTGTCGGCAGCAGTAGGGACGGGACTTGCCAGGGGGTCGATCGTCACGCGGCTCCTTGGCTGCACTGCGGCATCCCGCATCGACGGCCACGCCATCGCCCGCGACCACCCGAAGGCGCCACCGGAGAACAACCGACCCATCAACTGCGATCGATCGCGCCGTCCCGGCGTCGGCCGTCGCTACCAGGAACTCGCGGCCCGGGCGCTGTAACGCCTGCCGACCCGCTCGACGACGAACGTCGCACCGAAGCACTCGCTCAACTTCTCGTCGACGAGGACCTGCGCGACGACCCCCGAAGCAACGAGGCGACCGCCCGAGATGAGCAGGGCGTGTGTCGTCAGACCGGGAAGCTCTTCCAGGCTGTGGGCGACGTGGACCGTCGTCGGGCCGTCGGGCCCGGCGAGCGCGTCGAGCACCTCGATCAACGCCTCCCGCCCCGGCAGATCGACACCGAGCGCGGGTTCGTCGAGCAAGAGGAGCTCGTGTCGACCGAAGAGCGACCTCGCGACGAGCACGCGCTGACGCTCGCCCTGCGAACACTGGCCGAACGGCTGCTCGGCGAGCTGGGCACAGCCGACACGGCCGAGCATCGCCCCGGCCTCGGCGCGCGCCGCGGCGTCGAAGCGTCCCCACCAGGGCGCGAGGAGCCCGTCTCGGCCCGTGAGGACGATCTCACCCGCCGTCGCGACCGGCGGCAGACGCTCGGCGACGGCGGCGCCGACGACGCCGATCCGGCGACGCAGTTGCCGCAGGTCGACGCGGCCGAGTCGTTCGCCGAGGACCTCGACGCTGCCGGCCGTCGGATGACGCTCGGCAGCGAGCAACGAGAGCAGCGTCGTCTTGCCGGCCCCGTTCGGCCCGAGGAGCGCCCAGTGCTCGCCCCGGGAGATCTCCAGCGACAACGGGCCGAGCACCGTCCGCCCGGCGAGCACGACGGACGCGCCGTCGAGGATCGCCGCGGCACGGTTGCCTCGCCCGGGGTCCATCTCGGCATTCGAGCAGGCGTCCCCGGGGCGCCGCAACGACCGACCCCTGGACGCGCCCCGGCGCCGGGAGCGCAACGCTCCCGGCGCCGGGTGCGGGTCCTAGCTGGTCAGCTGGCGAGGACGGCTTCCGCTTCGATCTCGATCCTCACCCGGTTGCCGACGACGACGCCGCCGCCGTCGAGCGCCGAGTTCCACGAGACGCCGAACTCGGTGCGGTCGATCTCGGTCGCGGCCGAGAACCCGAGCCGGACGCCGCCCCACGGGTCGGGTGTCGCGCCGTTGAACTCGAGTTCGAGTGGCAGCGAACGGGTCACGTCCTTGATGGTCAGATCGCCGATGACCTGCCATTTCCCGTCACCTCTCGGACGGACGGCCGTGCTCGCAAACCGCATCGTCGGGTACTTGTCCTGCTCGAAGAAATCGCCGGAACGCAGGTGCGCGTCACGCTGGGCTTCGCCCGTCGACACGCTGTCGGTCCGGATCGTCGCCTCGACGCTCGATGCCGCCGGATCCTCGGCGACGACGACCGTGCCCTCGAACTCGCCGAACGTCCCGCGCACCTTGGTCACCATCAGGTGCCGGGCGACGAAAGCGATCACGGTGTGGGCCTTGTCGAGCGTGTAGGTGCCCGCAGCCGGGACGATCTCGCCATCGACGACCCTTGTCAGCTCGGCGGTCGCTTGTGCTGTTGCCATCGTTGCTCTCTCCTCTTTCGGCTGTCTGGCCGTCGCAGATTCTTGTTCCGTCATTTACTGTATCTACAACTATTGTCAACGCAAACACTGCCCGGATATTCCGTTACACTGCAGACGTGGCCGAGGAACACGAGCTGGCGTCCCCGGGCGCGGACGCAGACGAGCACGTCAGCGGGGAGGCGGACAGCGAGGGGTCCCGGCAAGCAGCCGGGATCACGCTCGCCGGGCTCGTCTTCGAGACGGCCGCCGGCCTGCGCCGTGCCCTCGCCCCGGGGATCGAGTCCGAACTCGGCCTCGGGGGGTTGGCCTTCGAGGTTCTCGTCCGCCTGGAGCGATCCCCCGGTTCCTACCTGCGGATGACCGATCTCGCCGCGCAGACCGGGCTGACGCCGGGTGGGCTCACCCGGACGATCGACCGCCTCGTCGCCGCCGGCCTCGTCTGCCGACAGGCCTGCCCGAGCGACCGCCGCGGTGCTTTCGCCGCACTGACACCGCTTGGACGGTCGCGCACGAGCGAGACGCTCCAGCGCCATGGGCGAGACATCGAGTTGCTTCTCGCTGGGGTCTTCAGCACCGACGACATGGAGACCGTCGTCTCGCTGCTCCGCCGACTGCGTGACCGCGTCCATCCGCGGGCCGCTCAGGTCTCGCACGACACCGAGATCCCCGGGGCGACCCTTCCCCGATAGCGTCGGGCTCGAAGCGTCGCAAGAGGGAGGTTGCGATGGGGCTGAATTCCTTCGGCACCAGCGGGCACATCACGGTCGGCGGCACCGACTACTCGATGGAACGACTCGAGGCGCTGTCCGACCACTTCGCCGTCGATCGGCTCCCGTACTCGCTGAAGGTCCTCCTCGAGAACCTCCTCCGCCACGAAAACGGCCGCGAGGTCTCAGCTGACGACATCGCCGCCGTCGCCCAGGGCGACCCTTCCCCCCGCGAGATCGCCTTCTCCCCGGCGCGCGTCCTCCTGCAGGACTTCACCGGCGTCCCCTGCGTCGTCGACCTCGCCGCACTGCGGGACGCCGTCGACTCCCTCGGCGGCGACGCCGAGCTCGTCAGTCCGCAGATCCCGGTCGATCTCGTCATCGACCACTCGGTCGTCGTCGACGTCTCCCGGCGTCCCGACGCCCTGGCGACGAACGCGCGGCTCGAGTTCGAGCGCAACGGGGCGCGCTACCGGTTCCTCCGCTGGGGTCAGCAGGCGTTCTCGGGCCTGCGCGTCGTGCCGCCCGATACCGGGATTTGCCACCAGGTGAATCTGGAGTTGCTGAGTCAGGTGGTCTGCACGGACAAGTCCGGGGCCGCCTACCCGGACACGCTCGTCGGCACCGATTCCCACACGACGATGGTGAACGGCCTCGGCGTCCTCGGCTGGGGTGTCGGAGGGATCGAAGCGGAAGCGGCGATGCTCGCCCAACCGATCTCGCTGCGCATCCCCGCCGTCGTCGGACTCCGCCTCGACGGCACGCTGCCGGAAGGGGCGACGGCGACGGATCTCGTCCTCACGATCGCCGAACTGCTGCGCGCCCACGGCGTCGTCGGCAAGTTCGTCGAGTGCTACGGGGCCGGCATCGCCAACGTGCCCCTCGAGAACCGGGCGACGATCGGCAACATGTCACCGGAGTACGGCTCGACCGTGACGATCTTCCCCATCGACGCCGAGACGCTCCGCTACCTGCGCTTCACCGGGCGCCCGGCATCTCTCGTGCGCCTCGTCGAGGCCTACGCCAAAGAACAAGGGCTCTGGCACGACCCCGACAACGTTCCCGCCTACGCCGAAAGCCTCTCGCTCGACCTGTCGGCGGTCGTCCCGAGCCTCGCCGGACCGTCGAGACCGCAGGACCGTGTGGCCCTCGACCACGCCAGGCAAGCCTTCCACGAGGCGCTCGCCGCCTCGCTCCCGGCGGCGGGCTCGGAGGGGCACGGCGGCCGCGGCACGACGGTCGAGCTCGCCGACGGCTCACGGGCGGAGCTCACCGACGGCAGCGTCGTCATCGCCGCCATCACGAGCTGCACGAACACCTCGAATCCCCAGGTGATGATCGCCGCCGGGCTCGTCGCCAAGCACGCCGTCGAACACGGGCTCACGGCCAAGGCGTGGGTGAAGACCTCGCTCGCCCCGGGCTCGCGGGTCGTCGCCGACTACCTCGACCGGGCGGGACTCACGCCCTATCTCGAGAAGGTCGGCTTCGGCCTCGTCGGCTTCGGCTGCACGACGTGCATCGGCAACTCGGGACCACTGGCACCAGAGGTGTCGGCAGCGATCAACGCCAACGGCCTCGCCTGCGTCTCGGTGCTCTCCGGCAACCGCAACTTCGAGGGGCGCATCCACCCCGAGGTGCGGATGAACTATCTAGCCTCCCCGCCGCTCGTCGTCGCCTACGCGCTCGCCGGCACGATGGACGTCGACCTCTACCGCGACCCCATCGGCTCGTCGCCCGAGGGCGCGCCGGTCTACCTGCGCGATCTCTGGCCGAGCGCGGCCGAGGTCGCGGCCCTCGTCGAAGGCGCGCTCGAGTCGTCGATGTTCACTCGCGACTACGCCGACGTCTTTGCCGGCGACGAGAGCTGGCGGTCGATCGAGGTCGCCGGCGGACTGCGCTACGCCTGGGACGAAGCCTCGACGTACATCCGCAAGCCGCCGTTCCTCGACGGCATGCCCCGCGAACCGGGCCCGGTCACCGACATCACGGGGGCTCGCGTGCTCGCCGTCCTCGGGGACAGCGTGACGACCGACCACATCTCGCCGGCCGGCTCCATCGATCCGGCGAGCCCCGCCGGCCAGTGGCTCATCGCCAACGGCGTGGCCCCGCCCGACTTCAGCTCCTACGGGACACGACGCGGCAACCACGAGGTCATGGTGCGCGGCACGCTCGCCAACGCGCGGATCCGCAACGCGCTCGCCGGCGGGGTCGAAGGCGGCGTCACCGTCCATCTTCCCGACGCCACGCTTGGCTCGATCTACGACGTCGCCACCGCCTACCGGGCCGAAGGCGTGCCCCTTCTCGTGCTGGCGGGCCGGGAGTACGGATCAGGGTCCTCGCGGGACTGGGCGGCGAAGGGCGTCGCCCTCCTCGGAGTGCGCGCCGTCCTCGTCGAGAGCTTCGAACGGATCCACCGCTCGAACCTGATCGGCATGGGCGTCATCCCCCTCGAGTTCCTCCCCGGAGAGAACGCGGCGACACTCGGGCTCACCGGCAGCGAGGTCTTCACCGTGACCGGTCTGGCGGGATCGGCGCGCGGCTCTCTCGTCGCCCGGCGCGTCACCGTGCGTGCCGACGAGAAGACCTTCCAAGCCGTCGTCCGCATCGACACACCGACCGAGGAGGAGTACTACCGAAACGGCGGCATCCTCCCGTACATCGCGCGCAAGCTCCTCGTGAGCTGACCGCAACCGCCGGACGACCGGCGTCGTCTCTGCGCCACAATCGGCAAACAGCTCGGTGAGTCGTCGCGGCTCAGCCTGTGGCGCAACTTCCGCCAATTAGGCCCGTTACGCGGGGGATGCTTGCTTCGCGGGTCTCGTCACGGCATTGTCGAGCTGTGGGATACGTGCCATGTCGCTGACGTCGCAGGAACGCGCGGTTCTCGATTTCGAGCGCGAGTGGTGGACGACGGACGATCAATCGAGCAAAAGGGACGCCATCCGCACCCGGCTCGGCATCTCCCCGGCCCGCTACTACGCGATCGTCTCGGCGCTCACCGACTCGGATGACGCCGCCGCCTACGACCCGCTCGTCGTCCGCCGGGCGCGGCGTCGGCGTGCCGAACGAAGACGCGCCGTCTTCTTCGCCGAAGCGCCCCGTCAACGTCGACCTCACTGAACCCGTCCGCCGAGCGGGTCATCGCGCCGCTCTGCGCGCGGCCGGCCGCCACGGGGATCATCGTCGACTACGACGGCACTCTCGCCGAGATCGTCCCGAACCCTGGCGAAGCGGTCCCACTCGCCGAAGCGCCCGGCGTTCTCGCCCATCTCAGCGCGTCCTTTGGCGTCGTCGCCATCGTCTCCGGCCGACCGGTGGCCTTTCTCCTCGAACGCCTCGGCGCCGCGTCCTCGCTCGACCGGCTCGCCGTCTACGGGCACTACGGACTGGAGCACCGGGGGTCCGACGGCTCGGTCGCGTGCGACCCGCTCGTCGACGACTACGCCGCGACGATCGCCGAGGCGACTCGTGACGCCCGCGCCGCCGTCCCCCCCGGCGCCTTCGTCGAAGAGAAGGGCCTGGCGCTCACGCTCCATTGGCGCAACGCCCCGGACGCCGCGCCCGCCGCCGTCGCGCTGGCCCACGAGATCGCGGCGCGCCACGGACTCGCCATCCGACAGGGCAGAAAGGCGATCGAGCTCGTCCTGCCGGTGGCGAACGACAAGGGATCGGCCGTCGCGTCGCTGCTCGCGAGCTGTTCGGCCGGTTGTGTCCTCGGCGACGACGTCGGCGACATCCCGGCGTTCGCGGCGCTCGAGGCGCGTGCCCGCTCCGGCGGTTTCACCGGCGTGCGGGTCGCGGTCGCAAGCCCGGAGGTCCCCGAAGCCCTCGTCGCGCAGGCCGATCTGGTCGTCGAAGGGCCGCACGGCGCGCTCGGCTTCCTCGCCGAGCTCGCGCGCCGCGCCTCGGCGGGAAACAGTCCCGTCGCCTGACCGTTCGCCGCCTCGGCGGCCCCGGCATGGACAACGCGGCTCAGACGGGACGGAGCACCCGACCAGGTCGGGCCTGTGCGACGACCTCGGCGAGCCATTCGGCGGGCCGATGGCGCGCCGAGAGTTCCGCCAGCCGGAGGGCCCGGGCGTGGCGGTCGCCGGTCGGCATTGCGAGCGCCCGACGGATCGCCGCGGCCGTCCCGCTGATGTCGAACGGTTCGACGGCGATCGCCGCCTCGCCGAGTTCGGCGAAGGCGCCGACCTCGCGACTCAGACAGAGCACGCCGTCGCGTCGGTTCAGCACCGAGCCCTCCTTGGCGACGAGGTTCATCCCGTCACGCAGCGCGTTGACGACGAGGACGTCGAACGAGCTCAGCTCGGCGACGGAGGCGTCATGGTCGTCGGATATCTCGAGGACGACCGGCACCCGACCGGGCGCGCCATAACGCTCGTTCAGGCGGGCGACCGTGCGTTCCACCTCGTTGCGGTAGGAGAGGTACTCGGGAAGTTCTGCGCGCGACGGATAGAGGTGAGCGATGAAGACGACGGAGTCGGCCAGACCGGGCTCGTCCTCGAGGAGCTCCTCGAGGGCGAGAAACCCGCGAACGATGTTCTTCGACAGCTCGAGCCGGTCGCTGCGCAGGATGACCCGCCGCCCGTCGACTGTCGCGCGCAGGTCTTCGCGGGCCCGTTCTACCGCTGGTGTCGCGGCCAGCGCGGCGAGCGCCGGCGCATCGACGCCGAGCGGCGCGACGAGAACCTCCGGGGCGTCGGCGAGCAGCTCGGTCGCACATCGGCGGAAGTTGTCGGCCCAGCGCCAGGTGTGGAACCCGACGACGCCGCACGACGCCATCCCGGCGACGAGCTCCGCGGCGGCCCAGCGCGGCAGCACCCGCAGCTCGTCGGGGTCACAGAAGGGCGTGTGCGCGAAGTAGACCGTGGCGAGGTCGGGTCGCAGCTCGGCGAGACGGCCGCCGACGAGCGAGAGGTGGTAGTCGTTCACGAGGACCGTCGCCCCGTCCGAGGCGCGGCGGGCGATCTCGTCGGCGAAAAGCGTGTTGTAGCTGCGGTAGTGCTCCCACGCCTCGTGCCAATGCCGATCGATCCTCGGCCGGTGCGTCCGGTCGAACAACCCGTGGTGGAGGAACCACAACGTGCCGTTGGCGATCACCCGGTAGGCCGCGGCGGCGACCTCGTCGGGCACTGCGACGAAATCGACCTCCAGCCCCTGCATCGGACCGGCTGAGGCGGCCGCGGCCAGCTCGCGCTCGCCCTCGGACAGGGCAGCGGCGATCCAGAGGGCACGCTCGCCCTCGAGTGCCGCGGCGAGGCTCGGCACGAGCCCGCCCGCGACGCGTCCCACCGCCACCTCGTCTGCCTGGGAGGCGAACGAGAAAGGTCCCCGGTTCGTGACGATGACGAGCTCGCTCAACGCCCCGTCCGCTCAGGAGTGCCCGGCACGGGGACCATCTTCGCCCCGCGTCCAATCAGCAGGCAACGTCGGGCCGCCTTGACTCGGAGGGACGCGACCGTTCAGACTGTGCGCATCATCCAGAGCGGCTGAGGGACGGGCCCGAAGACGCCGCGGCAACCAGTTCCGAGTGCAGGACGACTCGCCACCAGGTGCCAATGCCCGATCGATGAGGAGGACGCCGTGACCCCGCCGATCAGCGGTCTGCGTTGCCGTGAATGTGGACGGCAATTCCCCCCGGAGGCCCTCTACGTCTGCGAGTGGTGTTTCGGCCCCCTCGAAGTCGAGTACGACTACGAGGGCATCGCGCGCCACCTCGACCGCGCCGCCATCGGACGGGGCCCGCTGTCGATCTGGAGGTACGCCGCCCTCCTCCCCGCCAGCCCCGCCGGAGCGGTCGACCTCGGTGCGGGGTACACACCGCTCATCCGGGCCGATCGCCTCGCCGCCGAGCTCGGGCTCGGTGAGCTCTGGCTGAAAGACGACACGCGCAACCCGACCGGCTCGTTCAAGGACCGGGTCGCGTCGGTCGCGCTCACAAGAGCGCGCGAGCTCGGTTTCAAGGTGGCGGCCTGCGTCTCGACGGGGAACCTCGCCAACGCCGTCGCCGCACACGCGGCCCGTGCCGGCATGGAGTGCTACGTCTTCGTGCCGGCCGACCTCGAGCAGACGAAGATCACGACGACCGCCGTGTTCGGGGCGCGGGTCATCGCCCTCGACGGCAACTACGACCAGGTCAACCGGCTGTGCAGCGAGATCGTCGACGAGCGCGCCGACTGGGCGTTCGCCAACATCAACCTGCGCGCCTACTACGCCGAGGGCTCGAAGACGCTCGCTTTCGAGATCGCCGAGCAGCTCGGGTGGCAAACCCCCGACCACGTCGTCCTGCCGATCGCCTCGGGGAGCCTGCTCACGAAGGTCGACCGCGGGTTCGGCGAGCTCGCCCGGGTGGGTCTCGTCGACGGCGACCGGCGGGTGCGGATCTCCGGCGCGCAGGCGGCGGGCTGCTCGCCCGTCGCCCAGGCCTTCCGCGACGAGGCCGAATCCCCGACCCCGGTTTGTCCCGCGACGATCGCCAAGTCGCTCGCCATCGGCAATCCGGCCGACGGGGAGGCGGCGCTGCGGTCGGTGCGTGCCTCCGGGGGTTCGATCGCGACGGCGAGCGACACCGAGATCCTCGAGGCGATCCGGCTCCTCGCCCGGACCGAGGGGATCTTCGCCGAGACCGCTGGAGGCGTGACGGTCGGCTGCCTCGACAAACTCGCCCACGACGGGATCGTCGGACGTGACGAGCGCGTCGTCGCCTGCATCACCGGGACGGGGCTGAAGACCGTCGAGGCCTTCGGCGACGCCGTCAGCCCGTTGGCGGTCATCGAACCGACGTTCGACGCCTTCACGGCGCTGGAAAGCGAATGGGGAGAGCTCAGATGAGCGTCGTCGTCCGCATCCCGTCCCAGCTGCGGCCCCTCACCGGAGGCCACCGCGAGATCGTCGTCACGGCCGCGACGGTGCGCGAATCCCTCGATGCCCTCGAGGCCCGGCACCCCGGGGTGCGGGAGCGGATCCTCGACCCCGACGGGCAGCTGCGCCGCTTCGTCAACATCTTCCTCGCCGACCGGGACATCCGGTTCCTCGACGGGCTGGACACCCCCGTGGGAGACGACGAGGTCGTCTCGGTCGTCCCGGCGATCGCCGGAGGCTGACCCGCAGCAAGAAAGCACACCTGAGCTGGGCGTGTTGCGTCCTCGTGGCCAGCGTGGTTTGCTATTGGCACTCGACAGATGAGAGTGCTAACGCTCGGCGGACCCGAGCGGCCAAGGGAGGACATCCGAGATGTCGAAGTTGATCGAGTTCGATGAGCACGGCAGGCGTGCGCTCGAGCGGGGGATGAACCAGCTCGTCGACGCGGTGAAGGTCACGCTCGGACCAAAAGGTCGCAACGTCGTCCTCGAGAAGAAATGGGGCGCGCCGACGATCACGAACGACGGCGTCTCGATCGCCAAGGAGATCGAACTCGAGGATCCGTTCGAGAAGGTCGGAGCCGAGCTCGTCAAGGAGGTCGCCAAGAAGACCGACGACGTCGCCGGCGACGGCACGACGACGGCGACGGTGCTCGCCGGCGCGCTGGTGCGGGAGGGTCTCCGCAACGTCGCGGCGGGGGCGAACCCAATGTCGCTGAAGCGCGGCATCGAGGCGGCCGTCGACGCCGCCGTCGCCCACCTGAAGGAGACGGCGAAGGACACCGACTCGAAGGATCAGATCGCCCAGGTCGCGGGGATCTCAGCCGCCGACCCGGAGATCGGGTCGATGATCGCCGAGGCAATCGACAAGGTCGGCAAGGACGGCGTCATCACCGTCGAGGAGTCCCAGACGTTCGGCATGGAGATGGATCTCGTCGAAGGGATGCGCTTCGACAAGGGCTACATCTCCCCGTACTTCGTCACGGACTCCGACCGCATGGAGGCCGTCCTCGAGGACCCGTACGTCCTGATCTGCGGCTCCAAGATCAGTGCCGTGCGCGACATGCTCCCCATCCTCGAGAAGGTGATGCAGACGGGCAAGCCGCTCGTCGTCATCGCCGAGGACGTCGAGGGCGAGGCGCTGGCGACGCTCGTCGTCAACAAGATCCGCGGCACGTTCAAGAGCGTCGCCGTCAAGGCCCCGGGCTTCGGTGAGCGGCGCAAGGCGATGCTCCAGGACATGGCGATCCTCACCGCCGGCCAGGTCATCACGGAGGATGTCGGTCTGAAGCTCGAGAACATCACACTCGACCTGCTCGGCCGGGCACGCAAGGTCGTCGTCTCGAAAGACGAGGCGACAATCGTCGAGGGCGCCGGGTCCGAGGCCGATATCAAGGGCCGGATCAGCCAGATCAAGACCGAGATCGAGAACTCCGACTCCGACTACGACAAGGAGAAGCTCCAGGAGCGGCTCGCCAAGCTCTCCGGGGGCGTCGCCGTCATCAAGGTCGGCGCCGCGACCGAAGTCGAGCTGAAAGAGAAGAAGCACCGCATCGAGGACGCCGTCTCGACGACGAAGGCGGCGATCGAAGAGGGCGTCGTCCCCGGTGGCGGGGTGGCCCTTCTCCGGTGCCAGCAGGCCATCCTCGATCTCGCCGACAAGCTCACAGGTGACGAGTCAACCGGCGCGCGCATCGTCGCGCGCGCGGTCGAAGAGCCGCTGAAGCAGATCGCCGTCAACGCCGGTGCCGAGGGCGGGGTCGTCATCGAAAAGGTCCGCGCCCTGAAGAACACGGCCGAGGGCCTGAACGCCGAGACCGGTGTCTACGAGGACCTGTTCAAAGCCGGCGTGATCGACGCGGCCAAGGTGACCCGTTCGGCGTTGCAGAACGCCGCCTCGATCGCGGCGCTCTTCTTGACGACGGAAGCGGTGGTCGTCGACAAGCCCGAGGAGAAGCCGCCGGCTCCTCCCGCCGGCGGGATGGACGACTACTAGAAACCGCGCGACCGCGACGGAACCCGTCACGGCTGCGGGGCGCAGGCCCCGCCGCCGTGAGGGAGCACGTCGCCAGGAAGGTTCATGCGGCGTGCGCCGTAGACTCGCCGCGTGGCACATCAGGCCGCCAACCTGCCCGAACGGCACTCCGGCCCACGCGACGACGACGCGCCCGAGCCTGGTTGGGCGGTCCTCCACCTCTTCTGCGACGTCGCGGCCGACGTCGAGGCCGATGCCGTCGATACGGCGCTCGCCCGTATCCGGTCCGACGGCTACGAGGTCGTCACGACCGAGATCCTCGGCCACAAGGGCGATCTGGGAGTCCTCGCGCTCGGCCCGTCGTTCGGGCGCCTGCGCGCGCTGCAGAGCGAGCTGCGCCACGCCGGGTGCGCCCCCCGCTACTCCTACGTCTCGCTCACCGAGGTGTCCGAGTACGCGCGCCACGTCCCCGCGGCGGCACGACAGGCGCGTCTGCGCCCGAAGCTCCCGCCCGCGCAACTGCCGGCCTTCTGCTTCTATCCGATGTCGCGGCGCCGTGACGGCGACGAGAACTGGTACCGCCTCCCCTACGAGGAACGCCTGCGGATGATGATGAACCACGGCAAGGTCGGGAGCACCTTCCGCGGCCGGGTCGTGCAACTCGTCACCGGCTCGACGGGACTCGACGACTGGGAGTGGGGCGTGACGCTGTTCGCCACGACGTTCGACGACATCAAGTCCTGCGTCTCCGCGATGCGCTACGACGAGGCCTCGGCCCGCTACACCGACTTCGGTCCTTTCGTCACGGGGGTGGTGAGCTCCCCCGCCGCGATCCTCGCCGCGCTGGTGCCGACCGACCGGACGCGCCGGTGATCCCGTGACCGCCCCAGCGGCCGGGCTCGCCCGCCTGGAAACCGTGCTCCGCGACCTCGGACGGGTCGTCGTCGCCTTCTCGGGTGGTGCGGACTCGGCGTTCCTCGGCTTCGTCGCCAACCGAACGCTCGGCACCGAGCGGGTCCTCTGCGTCACCTCCTCGTCGGCCTCGCTCGCGCGTCACGAGCTCGACGACTGCCGGGCACTCGCCGCCGAGTGGGGCCTTCGGCACCTCGTCGTCGAGACGCACGAGCTCGCCGACGAGGCCTACGCCCGCAACGACCTCGATCGCTGCTACCACTGCAAGAGCCAGCTCATGGAGGTGCTCTCCGCTCCGGCGCGACAGGAGGGCGCGGCGATCGCGCTCGGTGTCAACCTCGACGATCTCGCCGATTACCGACCCGGCCAGCGTGCGGCTGGCGAGCGCGGCGCCGTCTTCCCGCTCGTCGGCGCCGGCCTCACAAAGCTCGCGGTGCGGGAGCTCTCCCGGCAGCTCGGCCTGCGCACCTGGGACAAGCCGGCGGCGGCCTGCCTCGCCTCGCGCGTCCCGCACGGCACCCGGGTCACGCTCGACGTGCTCAACCGGGTGGAGCGGGCGGAGTCGGCGCTGCACGCCCTCGGGTTCCGGGTCGTGCGCGTCCGCCACTACGGCGACAGCGCGCGCATCGAACTCGGACTCGACGAGCTCGGACGGGCCCTCGAGGCGCGTCCGGCAGTTGTCGAGGCGGTCCGATCGGCTGGCTACCGGCACGTCACGCTCGACCTCGAGGGGTTCCAATCGGGCAACCTCAGCCGCACGGCGAGGGAGGACGGCTCTGCCGGGAAGTCCAGCGCCACTCGCTAGCGGAGCAGCGGACCCGAGCCTGTCCTAGGACGTCGGCGGGTTCTCGTCGCGCTCGCGGGAGATGCGCCAACCGGCCGACGACGTACTGCGCTTCTCGTAGAAGACGCAGCCGTCCGGGCAGGCGAAGGGGAATTGATCGTTGGCGCCGAGTTGGCACCGTTCGACCCGCTCGGTGGCGCGCACCGTCTGCATGACGTAGTGGCGGCAATCGTCGGAGACGGCCATGAACCATCGTCGCACGTGCGCCGCGCTTCCTGGGCGCATGTCTCCGAACGTCACCTCTCCGGGTCGCCGTCCAGCCTCAAGGCCCCGGATCGCGCCCTGCGGCGACTCGCCGGCGCAGTTCAGTACGCTCGGGGAAGTGTCGCGAACTGGGATCACCGTCGAGGTGCTGCTTCAGCCGACCGACGATGACGCGGCCCGCTTCGCCGACCTTCTCCCGCATCTGTCGTCGGCTCGACCGCCCGATCTCGCCGCGCTCGGGAAGATCGTCTCCTCCGGCACGGTGACGGTGTTCGTCGCGCGCGCCAACGGGACTGTCGTCGGCACGCTGTCGCTCGCGACGTTCGCCGTCCCGACGGGTCGTCGCGCCTGGATCGAAGACGTCGTCGTCGACCCCGCCTTCCGCGGGCAGGGCATCGCCTCACAGCTCGTCGCTGCCGCGCTCGCGCTCGCCACGAAGACAGGGTGCCGAACCGTCGATCTCACCTCCCGCCCTTCAAGGTCGGAAGCGAATCAGCTTTACGAACAGCTCGGCTTCACGAAGCGAGAAACGAACGTCTATCGCTACCAACTCGGACCGTGACCGCGCGGAGGACCTGAGTTCGCCATGGCGACAGTCGACGTCGGTGGGCTCTCGATGTACTACGAGATCCACGGAGACGGTGAACCTCTCGTCCTGATCCTCGGTCTCGCGACCGACGTCTCCGAGTTCCCGTTCCTCATCGAGGCGCTCGCCACCAGGTTCAGGGTTCTCGCCTTCGACAATCGGGGTGCGGGACGCTCTGACAAGCCAGACGTTCCCTATTCGATCGAGATGATGGCGGACGACACGGTCGGCTTGATGGACCGCGTCGGCTTCGAAAAGGTCCGCCTCGTCGGCATCTCGATGGGTGGACGGATCGCCCTCGACATCGCTCTTCGCCACCGCGAACGCGTCTCGCAGCTCACTCTCGTCAGCGCCCAAGCGGGATCCCGCGGCAGGGTCCACCTCTCCCTGCCGATGCGCCTCGTCTATCCGCTCCGTTGGCTGCCGCGCAGCGGGGGCAAATACCCCCAGCCCCGCCGGGCGTTCCACGCGCAGCGCGCCGCGTCCCTCGGCTACGACTGCACCGCACGACTTGGCGAGATAACCGCGCCGACTCTCATCCTGCACGGCAGGAGGGACCGAACCGCCCCGTTCTCGGCGGCAGAGTTGATGCAACAGCGCATCCCGGGTGCCCAACTCGTCCCGTTTGCCGGGGGCCATCTTTTCTTCTTGCTGGCCGGAAGACGACGCTTCCTGGACGTCCTGACGCGTGCCTGAGACCGAGATGTCGGACGATGGGTCCGTGACCCGCTGCGGTGGGAAAGAGTCCACCGATTCCCACCTGGCCGCCAATGGCGCGCTGACGATCCCGGGGCGACGCCGGTCGTGACACCGCAGGGTTCGGCGACCGGGCGCCACTTCGCTCGCCACGACCTCGTGGAATACCTGTGCCGGCTCATCATCTCCCGACGGCCGCAGGATCGGCCGCTGCGCATCGGCATCGACGGAGTCGACGCAGCTGGCAAGACGACGCTCGCCGAGGAGTTGGCCCTGGTGCTGGCCACAAAGAAATGCCCGGTGCTGCGGGCTTCGATCGACGGTTTCCACCGCCCGCGCCCCCAGCGGCTGCGCCGCGGCGAGGCGTCACCCGCGGGCTTCTATCTCGATTCGTTCGACTATCCCGCGCTCCGGCGGGAGCTTCTCGACCCTCTCGGGCCCGGGGGGTCTGGCGTCTGTCGCTCGCGGGTCTACGACGCGCGCCGCGAGGCTCCCGTCGAGTCGAGCCCGCAGCGCATCGGCCGTGACGTCATCCTCCTCTTCGACGGGATCTTCCTCCAGCGGCCGGAGCTGGCCGACGCGTGGGATCTCGTCATCTTCCTGGTCGTCAATTTCGATGAGGTCCTCCGACGGGCGCGCGCCCGCGACGCCGAGCGCTTCGGTTCCGCCACAACCGTCACCGCGCGCTACCGGACGCGCTACATCCCGGGCGAGAAGCTCTACCTCGCGACGTGCCACCCTGAGGACAGGGCCGATGTCGTGATCGACAACAACGTCCCCGCGAGTCCCGTTCTCCTACGGGCTCCCCGGCGAGCCGCGCCGAGCCGACGCGGACCTCGCCGGGTTGGCCGCGGCTCGCGATGAACGATCGCGCGCGCTTTGCGGCCGAGCGGTCGGACTGATCAACACTGCCGGGCCGGTGGGCGAATACGCCGTTTCGTCTTCCCGCCCCTAGGATCGCCGATGACGACACGAGGTCGATCCGAGGGGGCTGCGACGTGACTGAGAGCGTCACCATCACCGACAACCGCGACGGGCGGTCGATCGAGATTCCGATCGTCGACGGAGGCATCAGCTCCACGGGGTTCTCGGAGCTTCTCCCCGGGATTCTCTTCTACGACCCGGGACTCGCGGCCACGGCGCTCTGCGAGAGCGCCATCACCTACATCGACGGCGACGCGGGGATCCTTTTGCACCGCGGCTACCCGATCGAGCAGCTCGCCGAGAAGTCCACCTACCTCGAGGTCGCCTACCTGCTGATCCACGGCGAGCTCCCCACCGTCGACGAGCTGGAGATCTGGACCGACGAGATCATCCAGCGGACGGCGGTGCGCGAGAGCCTCGTCGACCGGTTCTTGACGGGCTTCGAGCCCGACGCCCACCCGATGGGAGTGCTCGTCTCGGCGGTCGGCGCCCTTTCCACGTTCTACCCGGAGGCGAGGGCGATCTTCGACCCGTCGCTCCGGCACCTCCAGGTTGTGCGACTCATCGCCAAGATGCCGACGATCGCGGCGGCCGCCTTCCGGTTCTCCACGGGCCAGCCCAACGTCCGCCCGGACAGGACGATGTCGTTCCCGGAGAACTTCCTCTCCATGATGTGGAAGACCGGAGACGCCCGCTACGAGGCGGATCCCGTCTTGGTACACGCGATAGACGTGCTGTTCATGCTGCACGCCGACCACGAGCAGAACTGCTCGACGACGGCGATGCGCATCGTCGGGTCCGCCCACGCTGACCCCTACGCCTGCTGCGCCGCCGCCTGCGCCGGGCTCTACGGGCCCCGCCACGGGGGGGCGAACGAACAGGTCGTGCGGATGTTGACAACGATCGGGTCGATCGACAACGTCGACGCCTTCATCCGCGCCGTGAAGGAGGGCCACGGCCGGATCCAGGGCTTCGGGCACCGCGTCTACAAGAACTACGACCCGCGGGCGACGATCATGCGCCAGATCGCCTACGACGTCTTCGCGGTCACCGGCAAGAACCCGTCGCTCGACATCGCCCTCAAACTCGAGGAGGTGGCGCTCGCCGACGAGTACTTCACGTCGCGCCAGCTCTACCCGAACGTCGACTTCTACTCGGGGCTCATCTACGAGGCGATGGGCTTCCCGGCCGAGATGTTCACCGTCCTGTTCGCCATCGCGCGCACGGCCGGCTGGGTCGCCCATTGGCTCGAGATGCTGAACGTCAACGACAAGATCGCCCGTCCGCGCCAGATCTACACCGGGAGGACACGGCGCGACTTCGTCCCGATCGAGGACCGCGACTGACCGGACGACGGCGCGCCGCGCCACCCGGCTGGGAACGGGGTCGCCGCTAGTCCGCCGGTGTGCCAGCCCGGTGGCGCCGGCTGGCGACGGCAAAGAGGGCGACGGCCGCGGCGACCGAGACATTGAGCGACTCGATGGGACCGTAGAGCGGGATGCGGCAGCGCAGGTCGCAGCGCTTCTTCACGAGCGGTGCCAGACCCCGCCCCTCAGCACCGACGACGATGGCGAGCGGCTCCGTCGCGATCTCGAGTTCCTCGACCGACCGTTCACCGGCGGGGTCGAGCCCGACGGTCCACACCCCGCGGGCGCCGAGCATCTCGAGTGCCGGTCCGATCGTCGGCACGAGCGCGATCGGCAGGTGCTCGACCGCCCCGGCCGCGGCCTTCATCGCGGCCGGGGTGAGACGCGCCGCGCCGTGCCGGGCGAGCACGGCGCCCGTCGCTCCCGCCCCGAGGGCGCTCCGCAGGATCGCCCCGAGGTTGCGCGGATCGGTGACCTCAGCGACGACGACGAGGAGTGGCACGGCCCGTCCCGGACGACATGTCCCGCCGCCTCGCTGACCGCCGGCGACGAGCTCGTCGAGCGCGACCGGCTCGAGCGGGGCGGCGCGGGCGATGACACCCTGGGGAGCGTCGGTGCCGGCCCGCGCCCGCAGCTCAGCGGGGAGCACCGACCGCAGCGGCACCCCCGCGGCACGGGCGAGGTCGATCACCTCCCCGAGCAGCGGCGAGGCGTCCTGGCCCTCGGCGACGACGACCTCGACAACGGCGCGGCGTCCTGCCGCGAGCAGTTCACGCACGGCGCGGCGCCCCTCCACCTGCTCACCGCCGAGACCGCGCGCCACAACGGCACGGCGCGGGTGTCGCGGCTGGGCGACGTCCGCCGCTAGCGCGCGAGGAGCGCGACGGCGAGGCACGCCACCCCTTCGACCCGGCCGAGGCTCCCGAGGCCCTCGGGGCGGGTGGCCTTGACGTGGACGGGGCCACCGGCGGCGGCCGACAGACGGCGGACCATCTCGGCTGCCGCCTCGGCAACATGGGGGCGCTCGGCGACGAGTGTGCAGTCGGCGTTCACGAACCGCCAGCCGGCGCTGGACGCCGCGGCGACGGCGGCAGAAAGCAGTTCGAGGCTGTCCGCGCCCCGCCAGGCCGGATCCGTGTCCGGGAAGTGCGTCCCCATGTCGCCGAGCCCGGCGGCACCGAGCACGGCGTCGGTGACGGCGTGGGCGACGGCGTCGGCGTCACTGTGCCCGACGAGGCCGCGCTCATCCGGGAAGGTGACACCGCCGAGAACGAGCGGCTGGTCGGCGGCGGGCCCGTCGACGAATCGGTGGAGGTCGACACCGAGACCGACCCGGAGCTCGCTCACGCGTCGGCGCCTCCCCGGGCCGCGGCGGCGTCGGCGAACCACGCGTCGACGAGGGCGAGATCGACGGCGTCGGTGATCTTCCAATTACGCGGTTCACCCGGCACGGCGGCGACCGATCCCCCGATCGCCTCGACGAGAGCGGCGTCGTCGGTCGCCTCCGGCTCGCCACAATGCGCCCGGCGGAGCACGTCGGCGCGGAACGCCTGCGGCGTCTGGACCGTCGCCAGCTCTGTGCGGTCGACCGTGGCGACGACGCGGGCGTCGCGCACCCGCTTCAACGTGTCGGCGACGGGCAGGCAGGGGATCGCCGCGTCCGATCCGGCGACGACGGCGGCAACGACGGCCGCGAACAGGTCCGCCGAGGCGACGGGGCGCGCGGCGTCGTGCACGACGACGATCTTCGCCGCGGCCGGGACGCGGGCGAGGCCGGCGCGCACCGAGGCCGCCCGCGTCGGCCCCCCGGCGACGACGACGGGACACCAGGCATGGCGCACCGCCTCTTCGAGGTAGTTCCCCGGGACGACGAGGACGACGCCGTCGGCGGCCGAGCGGGCGGCGTCGACCGCCCACTCGATGACGAGGCGCCCGCCGACCTGGGCGAACTGCTTCAGCCCGCCGAATCGCCGGCCCTCACCGCCAGCGACGACGATCGCCCAGACGCCCTCCGCCACGGATCCGGCCTGCTTATCCCCGGTTAGGGGAGTGCGGCGTTGAGCCGCTCCTCCGCCTCGACCTCGCTCACGCCGATGGCGAACGTGAGCTCCGAGACGAGGATCTGCCGGGCGCGGTTCAGCATGCGCTTCTCCCCGGCGGAGAGTCCCTTGTCCTTGTCGCGGATCGAAAGGTTGCGCACCACCTCGGCGACTTGGTAGATGTCGCCCGACTTCAACTTCTCGACGTGGTTCTTATAGCGACGGGACCAGTTCGTCGGCATCCTCGCCTCTTTCTTGCGAAGGACGGCGAAAACCTCCTCGACCTCCTCGTCGTTGATCACCTCGCGCAGCCCGACCTCCTCGGTGTTGTCCGAGGGGACCATCAAGGTGAGGTCACCGTAGGCGAGGCGCAGCACGAGGTACTCGCGCTCCTCGCCGAATGCCTCGCGCATCTCGCGCCTCTCGACCACTGCTGCCCCGTGGTGGGGATAGACCACCTTGTCGCCAACGTCGAACACGCGCGACTCCTCACACCTCAAGAGCTTCCTGTGCCGCCAAGACCAGACTCGGCGGATCCGAGCAAAGTTCGGGCTCGGCCTGCGGCCGTGACAGTTACAAGTCTACCGGTCCGGGGATGGGGGCTGGGTGGCGTCGTGCCCGCGGAGTTTCCGCCGCACGAATCGACAACGGTGGCGCCAACCGTCAGCATTCCCTGGCGCGGCCGACACGACAGTGGCGATGGCTGCGAAATCGCAACGACGCGCGCTTCCCGCGGCGCGGGGAGCGCCCGGATGCTAGGAGTCGGCGCCGGCCCCGGCGAGCTCGACGGGAGGCGCCGCGATGCTGTCGACGGCCCTAAAGACGATGGTGCCGTCTTCGGCGTCGACGATGATCGTCTCGCCGACCCGGAATTCCTTCCAGAGGATCTTCTCCGAGAGCGGGTCCTCGATGAGCTGCTGGATCGCCCGCCGCAGCGGCCGCGCGCCGAGGTTCGGCTCATAGCCATGGGCCGCGACGAGCTCCTTGGCGGACCTCGTGAGCTCGAGCCCGATGCCCTGGCTGTCGAGCTGGTCGGCCAAGCGGCGGATCATGAGGTCGACGATCTCGACGACCTCTTCCATGACGAGCTCGTGGAAGACGATGACCTCGTCGATCCGGTTGAGGAACTCCGGACGGAAGTGCTGTTTCAGCGCGTCCTGGACCTTCGTCTTCATCCTCTCGTACGTGACGGCCTGCGAGGAGCGCGAGAAGCCGACCTGCGTCTTGCGCAAGTCCGCCGTCCCGAGGTTCGAGGTCATGATGAGCACGGTGTTCTTGAAATCGACGACGCGACCTTGGGCGTCGGTGAGCCGGCCGTCCTCAAGGATCTGCAGGAGCGTGTTGAACACATCCGGGTGAGCCTTCTCGATCTCGTCGAAGAGCACGACGGCGAAGGGCTTGCGCCGGACGGCCTCGGTGAGCTGGCCCCCCTCCTCGTAACCGACGTAGCCGGGGGGCGAGCCGACGAGGCGGGAGACGGTGTGCTTCTCCATGTACTCGCTCATGTCGAGCTGGATCAGCGAATCTTCGTCGCCGAAGAGCAGCTCGGCGAGCGCCTTGGCGAGCTCGGTCTTGCCCACCCCGGTCGGCCCCAAGAAAATGAACGAGCCCGACGGGCGCTTCGGGTCCTTCAGGCCGGCCCGCGTGCGCCGGATCGCCCGGGAGAGCGCGTTGATGGCGTCGTCCTGGCCGATGATCCGCTTGTGCAGCTCCTCCTCCATCCGCAGGAGCTTCGCCGTCTCTTCCTCGGTGAGCTTGTAGACCGGGATCCCCGTCCAGTTCGCCAGCACCTCGGCGATCACGTCCTCGTCGACGACGTCGAACAGCTCGACCCCCTCGGCACGCCACTCCTTTTCCAAGACCGTCTTGCGCTCAAGCTTCGAGCGCTCCTGCTCGGCGAGCTTCTCGACGAGCTCGAGGTTGTTGCGCGTCAGTGCCGCGGTCTTCTCCTCGCGGATCTTCGTGAGCTCCGTTTCCAGCTGGTTGTACTCCGGCGGCGTCGTCATCCGGCGGATCCGCAGCCGGCTCCCCGCCTCGTCGATGAGGTCGATCGCCTTGTCCGGCAGGTAGCGGTCGGAGATGTAGCGGTCGGCGAGGTTCGCCGCGGCGACCAGGGCCTGGTCGGTGATCGTCACGTGATGGTGCTGCTCGTAGCGCTCGCGCAGGCCCTTGAGGATCTCGATCGTGTGCGCGAGCGTCGGCTCCTCGACCTTGATCGGCTGGAAACGGCGCTCGAGCGCGGCGTCCTTCTCGAGGTGCTTGCGGTACTCGTCGAGCGTCGTCGCGCCGATCGTCTGCAGTTCCCCACGGGCGAGCATCGGCTTGAGGATCGACGCCGCGTCGATCGCCCCTTCGGCTGCCCCGGCACCGACGAGCGTATGCAGCTCATCGATGAAAAGGATCGTGTCACCCCGGGTGCGGATCTCTTTCAGCACCTTTTTCAGCCGCTCCTCGAAGTCGCCCCGGTAGCGGCTGCCGGCGACGAGCGCACCGAGGTCAAGCGTGTAGAGCTGCTTGCCCTTCAGCGTCTCGGGCACGTCGTTCGCCACGATCTTCTGGGAGAGTCCCTCGACGATCGCCGTCTTGCCAACGCCGGGTTCGCCGATAAGGACCGGATTGTTCTTCGTGCGCCGGGAGAGGACCTGCAGGACACGTTCCATCTCGCGTTCGCGGCCGATCACCGGGTCGAGCTTGTGCTCCCGGGCGAGCTGGGTGAGGTTGCGGCCGAACTGCTCGAGCACGGGCGAGCTGCTCGGACCCTGCTCGGCCCCGGCTGGGCCAGCCGTCGCGCCGACGGGATCGCGACCCTGGTAACCGGAGAGCAACTGGATGACCTGTTGGCGGACGCGGGGCAGGTCAGCGCCGAGGCTCTGGAGCACCTGGGCGGCGACTCCTTCGCCCTCCCGCACCAGCCCGAGCAGCATGTGCTCGGTCCCGATGTAGTTGTGACCGAGTTGCAGTGCCTCGCGCAGCGACAGTTCGAGAACCTTTTTCGCCCGCGGCGTGAAAGGAGGCGACCCGGTCGGCGCCGTCCCGGCCGGCCCGATCGTCTCTTCGACCTTCTCCCGCACCGCATCAAGCGAGATACCAAGCTGCTCCAGCGCCTTGGCGGCGAGGCCCTCACCCTCGTGGATGAGGCCGAGCAGGATGTGCTCGGTCCCGATGAAGCTGTGGTTGAGAAGACGCGCCTCTTCCTGGGCCAGCACCAGCACCCGCCGTGCCCGGTCGGTGAACCGTTCGAACAAATCCCACTCCCTTGTCCAGCTCGAAGCTACCCGCAGTCTATCGGTCGGTCCCCCGCGGACCGCGTTCGCGCCCCCCCTAGCGGCGACCGGTGAATCGCGCGACGACATGTCGCCGTTGCCCTGGACGCACGGCGTTGGCGTATCGTGCTGGTCTGATGAAAGCCCAGGACCTCTTCGCCCTTCCCGTCGCCGCGCCCGATCTCGCCCGGCTCGAGGAGACGCTGCGCGCCGTCGTCCTGTCCGGGAAGCCCTTCGTCGACGAGATCGCGACCCACCTCATCGAGGCGGGGGGCAAACGTCTCCGGCCGGCGTTGACGCTCGCCACGGCCACCCTCGCCGGCGGAGCCGTCAGCGAGGAGACCGTCCTCGGTGGTGTCGCGGTCGAGCTCGTGCATCTCGCCTCCCTTTATCACGACGACGTGATGGACGAAGCTGTGAAGCGGCGCAACGTCGTCAGCGTCAACGGACGGTGGGGGAACCTCCTCGCCGTCGTCACCGGCGACTTCTTGCTCGCGCGCTCGGCCGAGATCGCCGCCTCACTCGGCAGCGATATCGCTTCGACGATTGCCACGACGCTCGCCCGCCTCTGCCAGGGCCAAATCGCCGAGGCCCGCTCCGTCTACCAGATCGACCGCAGCGTCGAGGACTACCTCGCCGCCATCGCCGACAAGACCGGCGCCCTGATGGGGACGGCGTGCCGCGTCGGCGCCCTCACGGCGAGCCTCGACCGGCGCGACACGGAGACGCTGACCGCCTTCGGCGAGCGCCTCGGCTTCGTCTTCCAGATCCGCGACGACATCCTCGACATCGTCGCGACCGAGGAGGAGTCGGGGAAACCCCCGGGACAGGACCTCGCCGAGGGGATCTACACGCTCCCCGTCCAGTGGGCGCTCGTCGATCGCCGCTCCGGCCCCAAACTGCGCCGTCTCCTCGGCCGACCGCTCGACCACGAGGACGTCGAGCTCGCCCGGGCGCTCGTCGCCGAGTCCGACGGGATCGTCGGGGCCCAGGACGTCGCCCGCCGCTATGCCATCGAGGCGGGGGAGATCGCGCGACGTCTCGAGGACAGCGTCGTCGCCCGTGCCCTGCACGGGCTGGGGATGCGGCTCGTCGACGACCTCGACCGGTCGATGCGGGCGCTCGCCAGCTAGCTCAGTCGTCCCCGCCGGACTCGCTGTCTTCGGGCGGGCCCGACGACTCCGGGCGCAGCGCCGGGAAGAGCATCACCTCTTTGATGTTCACCCTGTCGGCGACGAGCATGACGAGTCGGTCGATCCCGATCCCGATCCCGCCCGTCGGTGGCATGCCATGGTCGAGGGCGCGCAGGAAGTCCTCGTCGACGACCATGGCCTCGTCGTCGCCCGCGGCCCGCGCCGCCGCCTGGGCGACGAAACGAGCCCGCTGGTCGAGCGGGTCGACGAGCTCGCTGTAGGACTCGGCGATCTCGCTGCCGGCGACGACGGAGGTCGCCCGTTCGGCCACGCCGGGCTTGGCACGATGCCGCCGGGTGAGCGGCGAGACCTCGACCGGGTGGTCGATGACGTGCACCGGGTCCCAGAGCTGACCCTCGGTCGTCCGCTCGTAGATCTCGGCGAGGATCTTGCCCGCTCCCCAGCGTTCCTCCACGGGCACACCGAGCTTCCCGGCCCGCGCGCTGAGCACCTCGCGGCCGTCCTCGAGCGAGCAGTTCACCCCGGTCACCTCGTGGATCGCCGCCTCCAGCGTGAGGCTGCGCCACGGGGGGTGCAGGTCGACGACCCGTCCCTGGTGGGTGACGACTCCGGACCCGCCGACGGCGATCGCCGCCTGGTAGACGAGATCCTCGACAAGCGACGTCATGTCGGAGAAGTCGGCGTAGGCCTGGTAGGCCTCGAGCACCGTGAACTCGGGATTGTGACTCGGCGATAGCCCTTCGTTGCGGAAGTCCTTCCCGATCTCGTAGACCCGTTCGAACCCGCCGATGACGAGGCGCTTCAGGTAGAGCTCGCTCGCGATGCGCAAGACGAAATCAGCGTGCAACGAGTTGAAATGCGTGACGAATGGCCGCGCGTTCGCCCCCCCGGCGACCGGCTGGAGGACCGGGGTCTCGACCTCGACGTAGCCCCGGTCGTCGAGATTCTGCCGGATCGAGCGCACGACCCGCGAGCGTGCGAGGAACGTTTCCCGGACCCCGTCGTTCGCCCAGAGGTCGACTTCGCGTTGCCGGTAGCGCGTCTCGACGTCATGCACGCCCTTCCACTTGTCACCGAAGTTCCGCCGCGTCTCGGCGAGGAGCTGCCAGGTCGCGACCTTGACGGAGAGCTCGCCCCGGCGCGTTCTCATCACCTCGCCCGTGGCACCGATCCAGTCGCCGAGCCCGAGCCGGATGAACTCGGCGAAGCGCTCGGTCGCCCGCTGCTCGGCGAAGAGCTGGATCGACCCCGTCCAGTCGCGCAGGTCGGCGAAGGCGGCCCCTCCCTGCGGCCGGAAGAGCATGATCCGACCCGCCACCGTCACCGTCACGTGCGCCGACTCGCCCGGCGCCAGCCCGCCGTGGGCTGCCGTGACCGCCGCGGCGCTGACCGCGCCCGGGAACCGGTACGGCACGTCCGGCTTGTCGTTGCCGCTCACGGCGTCACGTCCGGCGCATCGCGGACGACGTTGCGCGCGTAGAGGATCCGCAGCCCGTGCAGTGTCAGCCACGGTTCCACCGACGTCACGACCTCCGTGTGCGGGGCGACGACACGACAGAGTCCCCCGGTCGCGATCACCGCCGCCTCGCCCAACTCGGCGAGAATCCGCCGGCAGAGCCCGTCGACGAGTGCGGCGTGACCGAATACCGCTCCCGACTGCATCGACTCGACGGTCGAGCGGCCGACGACGCCCGCCGGCGCGACGAGCTCCACCCGCCGCAGGGCGGCGGCGTGTTCGAAGAGGGCGTCCATCGAGATCTCGAGCCCGGGTGCGATGGCGCCGCCGACGTACTCCCCGGCCGCCGAGACGACGTCGAACGTCGTCGCGGTGCCGAAATCGACGACGACGAGCGGGACCGCGAACAGGTCGATGGCACCGACGGCGTTGACGATGCGATCGGCTCCGACCTCTCGCGGGTTGTCGTAGAGAATCGGCATGCCGGTGCGGATCCCGGGTTCGACGACGACGAGCGGGACCGCGAACCGATCGACGACCATCTGACGGAGCGCGGCCGTCACCGACGGAACGGACGACGAGACGACGACGCCGTCGATGCCAGGCCGAGCTCTCTCCGCCTTCTCCTCGCCACCCGATCGGCCGACCGTCGACGGCGCGATCCCGGCGGTCGCCAGCAGCTGACAGACCATGACGAAGCATTCGTCCGCCGTCCGGTCGCTGACGGTCGAGATCCGCCAGCTGTGCCCCAGCCCGGGTAGTTCGCCCGGCTGACGGCCCGCTCGGTCGACGGGCTCGAAGGGATCGTCAAAGACCCCGATCACCGTCTGGGTGTTGCCGACGTCGATGGCGAGGAGCATCGCCTAACGGTCTACCCGATGGCGGCGCTGGCATTCGGCACCCCACCCCGACACGGTCACGCCGGCACCCGATCAGCCCTCGATGTCGAGACCGACGTCGAGGATCGGCGCCGAGTGCGTGATCGCGCCAACCGAGATGAGGTTGGCACCCGCCCGGGCGTAGTCGGCGATGTTCTCGAGCGTGATCCCGCCCGACGCCTCGACGAGCACCCCGCCAGCACGTCCTCTCGGATGGGCCAGCACGATCTCGACGGCCTGGCGCACCTCGTCGGGCGACATGTTGTCGCACATCACGCCGGCTGCCCCGGCTTCGACGGCGAGGACGACCTGGTCGAGATCATCGCACTCGACCTCGATGAAGCGACCCGGCCAGCGTTCGATCGCCTGGATGACGGCGTCCGAGAGCTTCACCCCCCCGAGGTGGTTGTCCTTCACGAGCACGCCCCCCGAGAGCGAAGCACGGTGGTTGATACCCCCGCCGGCGCGTACCGCGGCCTTCTCGAGGGCACGCAGACCTGGCGTCGTCTTCCGCGTGTCGCGCACCTTGGCCGCGGGGTTGGCAGCGGTGGCCGCTTCGACGTATTTCCGTGTGAGCGTCGCGACGCCGGAGAGGTGGCACAAGAAGTTGAGGGCGGTCCGCTCGGCGATGAGCAGCGACCGGAATGGGCCGATGACCCGCGCGACGACGCTTCCCTCTTCGACGACCCCGCTGTCCTCGACGAACACCGTCAGCTCAAGGTCCGCGTCGAGCTGTTGGCAGGTCTCGCGCACACAGCTCGTCCCGGCGATGACACCTGGACGGCGCGCGACGAACGACGCTCGTGCCACGGCGTGCACCGGCACGAGCGACCCGGTGAGATCGCCGATCGGGCCGATGTCCTCGGCGAGCGCCGGCGTGACGGCCCGGCGCACCTCGTCAATCGGCGGGTAGACGTCGTCAAGAATCGTCATCTGTCATCGCCCGCCTCGACCGCCACGCGCACCCGGAGGTGCGCATCATCGCGCGCGGGAGCGTCCGACCGCGTGTGCACGCCCCGGGTCTCCGAGCGGGCGAGCGCCGCGGCCGCGAGCGCTGACCCGACGTCGACGAGATTCCGCAACTCCTCGGCGGCGATCCCCTCGGCGCCCGCCGCCACAGCCGCCGTGCGATGCAGGATCGGCACGAGCGACGTGAGACCGGCCGCATCGCGGACGACACCAGCGCCTGTACTCATCGCCTGGCGCAGCGCCGTCCGGGCGGCACCGAGATCGCCCGCGGGCTCGGTCAGCGCGACGCCCTTTCCCGCGGCAAACTCGCCGAGCCCGATGAAACGGACCGGGATCGCCGCCCGCTCGGGAGCGAGCACGCCGGCGAGAGCACCTGCGGGCTGAGGATCATTTGTCCCCGTGACGACGGCGCGTGCCGCCCGGGAAGCGAAGACGAGTCCCTCGAGGAGCGAGTTCGAAGCCAGCCGGTTCGCCCCCTGAGCGCCGGTGCACGCGACCTCGCCGACGGCGAACAGACCCTGCACGGCGCTGCGTCCCGCGAGGTCCGTGACGACGCCCCCGCAAAGGTAGTGAGCGGCCGGGGCCACCGGCAGAAGGTCCCGTGCGGCATCGAGTCCCACCTCGGCGAGCGTCGACGCGATCGACGGGAACCTGTCGGCGAAATCGGGAACGCTCCGGCAGTCTAGGAAGACGCTCTCCGCCCCATCCCGCATCATGCGTGTGACGATGGCACGACAGACGACGTCCCGAGCGGCGAGCTCGTCGACGAAGCGTTCTTCCCGCTGGTCGACGAGCAGTGCGCCGTAACCACGCAACCCTTCCGAGAGCAGCGGCCTCGGTTCCTTGTCGACGCAGAGTGCGGTCGGATGGAACTGCACAAACTCGAGGTCGGCAACCGGCACTCCCGCCCTCAGCGCGACGGCGACGCCGTCGCCGGTCGTCTCCGCCGGGTTCGTCGTCACGTCGAAGAGCATCCCGACGCCGCCGGTCGCGAGCACGACCGCCTCGGCGGAAAGTCGCACGCGTCGCAGGGCGCCATCGAGGCAGCTCACACCCGAGCACCGACCCCTTTCGACGACGAGGTCCGTGACGAAATGATGCTCGAGCAACGTAACGCCGCTCGTCGCGACGGCGGTGGCGAGTGCTCGGATCACCTCCGCGCCGGTCGCCATGCCTCCCGCGTGAACGACGCGGGCGACGGAGTGACCACCTTCTCGGGCGCGCGCCAACTCGTTGTGGTCGTCACGATCGAACACGGCTCCGCGCGCGATGAGCGCCCGCACCGCGACCGGACCCTCCGCCACGAGCACCCGCACGGCGTCGAGATCGGAGAGACCCCCACCAGCACGAAGCGTGTCCTGTTCGTGGAGCTCGATCGAGTCGTCTTCGACGGACAATGCCGCCGCGATCCCACCTTGTGCCCAGGCTGTCGTCGACTCGTTTAGCAGACCCTTCGTGACGAGCGCGACGCGACCGGCACCTTGCGCGACGAGCTCGAGGGCCATCGTGCAACCGGCGATGCCGCTGCCGACGACGATGGCGTCGAAGGACTGGCGTCGCATCGGGTCGCTCATCGCGCGACTCGCAGATTGTCGATCAGGCGCACCTGCCCGACACGAGCGGCGACGAGGAGAACAACGTCCCCGACGACCGTCGACAACGGCTCGAGGTGGCCGTCGGCGACGATCCTCGCGTAGTCCAAGGCGACCGAGGGCTCGGTAGCGACCATCGAACGCATCGTTACCTCGACCTCGCCCGCGTCGGTCACTCCCGATCTGACGGCTTCGGCTCCCGCGCACAACGCCCGGTAAAGAACGGTCGCAGCCTGGCGTTCTCCCGAGTCGAGAAAAGCGTTGCGGCTCGAGTCCGCCAGACCGTCGGGGTCCCGCACCGTCGGGCAGGCAACGATCTCGACCGGCAGAGAAAGATCGCGCACGAGGCGCCGGACGACGACGAGCTGCTGGTAGTCCTTCTCGCCGAAGTAGGCGTACGACGGCGCGACGAGCGCGAGGAGTTTCGTCACGATCGTGGCGACGCCACGGAAATGGCCGGGGCGCGCCGCCCCTTCGAAGATCGCGCCAAGCGCTCCCGGATCGACGGTCACCTCTGGGCGTCCCGCCGGGTACATCGCTTCGACAGACGGCGCGAAGACGATGTCGGCTCCGGCGCGGCCGGCGCAGGCCAGATCCGCCATGAGGTCACGCGGATAGCGAGCGAGGTCGCCCGGGTCGTCAAACTGGATCGGGTTGAGAAAAACCGAGACGACGACAACATCGTTCGCCCGCCGGGCCGCTTCGATGAGCGTGACATGACCCGCATGCAACCCACCAAGGGTCGGAACGAATCCGATCGAGGACCCACGGCGCCGGTGAGGACCCAACATTTCGTCGAGCTGCCCGACGCCCGAGACAAGCTCGCACTCGGCGACACCTTTCCCCATCGCGATCAGCTCCCGGGTCCCGTTGCCATCGTGTCCGTGAACACCGCGCCGGGGTCGTCGCTCGTCGGTGTCCCGCGCCTCGAGAACGGACCAAGGAGTACACCCACCCGTCGCACACTTTCCGGTTCTATCCCGACACGGCGACGCCAGTTCTTGGGGACGAGCGAAGCGTTGAGTTCCTCGAGCGGGGCGAGGACGAAGGCGCGCTCAAACATCCTCGGGTGCGGCACGACAAGGTCCGGCTCATCGCTCGTGAAACCGGCGAGAAGCAGGATGTCGACGTCGAGGGTGCGCGGTCCCCATCGTTCGAGGCGCAGACGCGACGCCTTGGCCTCGAGCTGTTGGGCGAAACGGAGAAGCTGCCTCGGCTCCAACGAGCTGTCGATGCGGGCGACGCAGTTGAGGTAGGGGCCCTGTCCCTCCGGGCCGCCAACGGGCGCCGTCTCATAGACGGGTGAAACGATCACCCCGGAATCCAGTTCGGCGAGGCCCGCGACTGCGCTGCGAAGATGCGCCCAGCGATCACCAAGATTCGATCCGATCCCGAGGTACGCGTCCACGTTCACCGCTCCCGCTCTCAGTCGGATCGTGGGCCGGTCTCGCCCTGGCGCCGCGTGACGCGCACACCGACCGTCTTGATGTCAGCCGCGATCGGTGGCCGCAGCTTGCGAACAGTGACCGTCACCGACTCGACACGTCGGTCGGTGAGCACGGTCGCCGCCACTGCCTCGGCCATCGTCTCCAGCAACTGGAAATGCGACCGGGCGACAAGGTCCCGCACAGCATCGATGAGCGTCGAGTAGTTGACAGCCTGCTCAAGGTCGTCAGAAGCTCCCGCGGCAGCGAGCGGGGTTTCGATCAGCAGTTCGAGTTCGAACGGCTGGGGGCGATCCTGTTCTTCGGGCGATGCACCGTGCACACCGAGAATTCGCAGACCCCGCACCTCAATAAAGTCGTTCACCTCGCGCCCGTCTTCCGTCGCGGCGCAGTCGCCTTGCGCCGCGTGCTGCTCGTCGCTTTCGAGGTGCGCGCCGCTTGGCGCGCCACCTTCGCCGGTTTCGGCGCGGACGCGTGCGCCGCCTTCGCCGGTTTCAGCGCGGTCGCGTGCGCCGCTTTCGCCGGTTTCGGCGCGGTCGCGTGCGCCGCCTTCGCCGGCTTCGCCGCGGTCTGGCGCGGAGAGGTCTTCACGAGCTTCGGTGCGGATTCCCGGGTCGGCCTTCTCGCTGGCTGCGTTATGGGGCGCGCTGGTTCTGCCGGGCTCACAGGTTGTCGCTCGCCGGTCCCCGACGAGGTCCGTCGCGTCGCTGTGGCCGTTTGCCGCGCTGAGATCTCCGCGATGACGGCGTCGCGCTTGACGACTGGCGCGGTCGGGCTCGCGGCCGGAGCGGCCGACGAAAGCTCGTTCGACGCGGCTTGGTCGGAGCTTGCGACCATCACCCGTTCCTCGAGCTGCAGGCTGACGACGGTCTCGTCGGTCGTCGGGACCGGGTGTCGACGATCCTCTTCGGCGGGCAGCGGGACTTCCATCGCGAGCGTGGCGATCGTTCGTCCCGCGGCGCCGAGCTGGCGGCGAAGCAGGTGCTCGACGGCGGAGATCGCGAGCGGCACCTGGGGAATCATGCCGGTCCACCAGAGGAAGCCCGCCAAGACACCGGCGACCCGGTCGCCGAGCTCGTCCTGATGGACGAGGATCCGGTCCCCGGCGTGCAACGAGGCGAGAAGTTGCGGGTAGAGCTCGCCGAGGACGGCGGGGGTGTCGGCGTGCACCCCCATAGGCACGTGCGCGTAGTTGAGACCCAGCTCCTCGTAGGCGTGGAGGTTGTGCGACGAGGGCAGCAACGAGACGACCCGCGTGAATCCCTGCGCCCGCAGCCAGAGGATCTCCTCTTGCCGGCGCACCCTTCGGTGGTCCGGGGCGCTTCCCCCAGGTCGTTCGCTGACGGCGAGGTGGCCTTTGATGATCCACGCGAAATTGCGGGGGACGATCCCCGCCGCCCACCTGCCCTTCATGGACTGACCCTCGTGTGCGAAAAGCGCCGGTTGCCGAGATCGTGCTTCCCGAACTCGCCGACAAGTCGCGCCGCCTGGACCGTCTCAGCCACGTCGTGGACCCGGACGATCGCGGCGCCCGCTGCCATCGCCCAGACCGCCGTTGCCAGCGATCCCTCGAGGCGCTCACTGGGCGGGAGCGGTTCCTTCCCTGGCGGGACGGCCAGACGACCGAGGAACGACTTCCGGCTCGTCCCGACGAGGACGGGGACACCCCGGGCGACGAGGTCCGGCAGCGACCTCAGCAGCTGCAGATTGTGCTGGACGGTCTTGCCGAAGCCGATGCCGGGATCGACGTAGACCTCGCGAACCCCGAGTCGTCGCGCCTCGGCGGCGGCCGCGTCGAGCGCAGCAAAGACCTCGGCCACGACGTCTGCGTAGCGCGGGTCGTCCTGCATCTTCTTCGGTGTCCCGCGCATGTGCACGACCACGAGGCCGGCCCCTGCCTCGGCGGCCGCCACCGCCGAATGATTGGCGACGTCGTTCACCAGGGTTGCGCCGCCACGGCATGCCGCCGTGGCGACCGCCGGCTTCATCGTGTCGATCGAGACACGGGCGCTCGAAGCCAGCGCCTCGACGACGGGCAAGACCCGACGGAGCTCCTCGTCCTCGGGCACCGGGTCGGCGCCCGGTCGCGTCGACTCACCCCCGACGTCGATGATGTCGGCACCCTCGGCGATCATTTCGCGGCCCCGCGCGATCGCGACCTCGTGGTCGAAGTAGCGACCTCCGTCGTAGAAGGAGTCGGGCGTGACGTTCAAAACGCCCATAACGAGCGGCCTCACACCGCAAGCCTAACGGGCCGGGCGGGGCCATTTCCCCTGTTCGGGTCATTGACCAGGCCGGACGCGCGAATCAGCGCCGGGACCGCACGAAAGCCATCGCCTCCGCTCGGGTCGCGACATCCGTCCGGAACAGGCCGCGGACCGCCGACGTGACCGTGCGGGCACCGGGCTTGCGAACCCCCCGGATCGTCATGCAGAGGTGCTCGGCCTCGATGACGACAAGCGTGCCCCGTGGCTTCAACGACCGCTCCATCGTGTCGGCGATCTCCGTCGTCAGGCGTTCCTGGACCTGGAGCTTGTGGGCGTGGTTGTCGACGAGACGCGCGAGCTTCGACAGCCCGATGATCCTTCCGTCGACGTTCGGGATGTAGGCGACGTGGGCAGCCCCGATGAACGGAACGAGGTGGTGCTCGCAGAGGGAGGCGAACGGGATGTCCTTCACCATCACCATCTCGTCGTGGTCTGCGGAAAACGTGACCTCGAGCTGCGCCTCGGCGGGATGCACCATGCCCTCGAGGAGCTCGGTGTACATCGAGGCAACCCGGATCGGTGTCTCCTGCAACCCGGCGCGGTCCGGGTCCTCCCCGAGCGCGGCAAGCAGCTCTCGCACCGCCGCTGCGGCACGCTCTAAGTCGACGCCCACTTGGCGCGTCGGCTTCTCGTCGGTCACGACGTCGCGCCGTCCATGATGCGGATGTCCCGCAGGTTCCGGTAGACCTCGGCGACGTCTAGCCCGTAGCCGACGACGAAGTCTGGCGCAATCTCGAACCCGACGTAGGGGATCTTGAGGTCGACGCGCTGCTGATCGGTCTTCACGAGAAGAGCACAGATCTCAAGGCTCGCGGGGTTCTGCGCCGAGAGTCCCTTCCGCAGGTACGAGAGCGTCAGCCCGCTGTCGACGATGTCCTCGACGATGAGCACGTGCCGGTCGACGAGGTCGACGTCAAGGTCCTTCACGATCCGGACGATCCCGCTCGTCTTCGTCGCGGTCCCGTACGACGAGACGGCCATGAAGTCCATCTCGACGGGAAGCTGGATCGCCCGAGCGAGATCCGCCATGAAGACGAATGCCCCCTTGAGGACGCCGACGAGAAGCGGGGGCCGTCCGGTGTAGTCACGGGTGATCGCCTCGCCGAGCTCGGCGATACGGCGCGCGATCTCGTCTTCCGTGATGATTACCCGACCGAGACTGAGACCAGCGAGCGGATCTTCTTCGCGCCCGGGGCCATTCCCGCCGAGTTTGTTCACACCACTGACCCTACCGGGTGCCGACGGTCTACTGGAAGGGCCCGCCGACGCGATTGCACCCTGCCCGCCACGGTCCGCGAGGCGGGCGCTGACGAGTACCGATCAGCCGTCGAGGACGAGACGCCCGTGGCTTCGACGGAGCCTCCGCCCTCCGGAGACCTCGCAGGCCACGGCGTCGCCGCGCGCGACGGCGAGGACGCGTTCCACCGTGGCGGCGTCCGGCGGGTAAGGCGGAGTCGACCGCTCCTTCAGCCACATCCGGATCGCCCGGCGCGCCAGGGCGACAGGCGCCTGGGTCAGCTCGGCTGCGCTCGTGGCGTCGATCCCAGCGGCGAGATCGTCCAGCTGTGCGACGTCATCGGCGATGTGCTCGGCCTGGCGTGCGATGACGGCGACGACGTCACGACCCGCGACGTCGGCAAGCAGCGGCAGTACTTGGGCGCGGATGCGGTTCCGTCGGTAGGAAGCATCCGTGTTCGAGGGATCGTCGACGACCTCGAGGCCGAGTGACTCGACGAGGCGGGCGGTCTCGGCGCGGCGCAGCCCGAGGATCGGATGGCGCCGACCGAGGCGCATGCCCGAGAGCCCGTCCGCCCCGGCTCCCCGCAACAGGTTCATGAGGACCGTCTCCGCCTGATCCTCAGCCGTGTGACCCGTCGCGACGTCCGGGGGGAGAACGGCGAACCTCGCCTCCCGGGCGCGCGCCTCAAGGTTGGGCCCAGGTGCGACCTCGACCCGCAGCCCGACGAATCCGGCGCCGAGTCGCTCGGCGGCGGCCCGCACGACGGCGGCCTCGGCAGCCGATCCCGGGCGGATCCCGTGGTCGACGTGGTAGGCGGTCGCGTCACAGCCGGCCGCCACAGCAAGGGCGAGAAGCGCGAGCGAATCGGCTCCTCCCGAGACGGCACAGGCGAGTGGCTCACCCTTCGGCGGGAACGCGCACCGACCGAGCAACGAGGCGGCGAGTTCGGAGAGCAACCTTCGCCCTTACGGGCTCGGGGCGGTGTCACCGCCCACCCGGGTGACCCAACGCTCGGGCGCACCGATCTCCTCGAGTGTCGGGAGCATCGCCGGCGATTCCCACACGCGCGAGAACAACGCGTCGCCGCCCTCGGCCACGACGGCTTCGACGAAGCGTCGGCCCGCCGAGTACTGGCGAAGTTTCGCCTCCAGACCGAACGCCTGTTGGACGAACTTGGCCACGCCCTTCGCGCTCGCCCGCCGCTGCGCGAGGACGGCCGCGAAGCGCGGTGCGCCCGCGACCTCGCCCTCACCGGCCCGGGACATGACGAACTCGCCATGCCCCTCAAGCAGACTCATCAAGGACTGCGCCTCGCGTAACGTGGCGAGCTGGTCCGACGACGCGATGAGACCGACGACGCCTCCCTCGGCCAGCGGGTTCCGGCCTTCCCAGAGCTCGGCGGCCGCACGACGCAGGCTCTCGAGAATCGTCTTCACGTCCGGCACCCCGAGCGCCGTGCCCCTTTCGACGAGCCCGAGGAAATAGTCCCGCATCCACTCCACGCCGGTGAACTGGACCCGGTGGGTCACCTCATGGAGGGCGACCCAGAGCCGGAATTCGCGCGGCGGGAAACCGTGACGACGTTCCAACGCGACGACATTCGGGCCGACGTAGTAAACGAGTCCCCCGTCGTCCTCCCCCTCCGGCGCCATGATGTCGAACTGGCCGAGCACCCGTCGGGACATCCAACTGAGCAAGACGCCGAACTCGGCACCTGCGGCCGTCCGGGCCACCGGCGAGAGCGAACCATGCCTCCCGTCCTCCGACTCAGCGAACATCCGGCCCGCCGGGGCGAGCAACCGGCGCAACGAATCGATGTTCGCCTCGACCCAGCCAACGCGGTCGAGGACGACGCCACGGGCCCGACCGGCGGTTGATCGCAGCCCGGTTGTCGCCTCGACAAGCTCCTCAGCGCGCGCAGTCGCCTCGGCGAAATCGACGTCGAGACGCCGACGAGTCCGTGTGTCGAGCGGCGTCGCGAAGCGCGCGGCCTCGCGGCCGATGCGCAACGCAACGTCCCATGCCGCCAGTTCGGGCCCGCTCGCGTCGTCCACCGTGCCCATGCGGCGTGGGCGTCCTAGCTCTTGTTCTTCAACCGCTCGTCGTCGATGGCGCTGGCGATACGCCGGCGCAGCTCGCTCGGAACCCGGTCCCTGCAACGGTCAGCGATGACGCGCCGCAGCTCAGCCTCGAACTCGTACTTCTCGACGCACGGCGCGCACATGTCAAGGTGCGCTTCGAGTTCACGTCGGCGCTCGTCGGTCAACTCACCGTCGAGGTAGTCGTAGAGGCGATGGATGCTCTCCGCGCAGTCCATCGCGCCCCAAGGGCCACTCGGGGGAGCGGTTCGTCCCTCGTCACTCATCGGCGATCGACCTCCAGGTCCGGACCCGGTACCGACGTGCATCTCCGGGACGTGATTGCACTTTCCACACCTACCGTCATAGCGGCTGGGCCTCGACGAAACCGCGTTCCAGCCCGAAGTCGTGCAACGCCTTCTGCAGCGCTCCCCTTCCCCGATGGAGACGGCTCATGACCGTTCCGACCGGTACATCCATGATCTCGGCGATCTCCTTGTACGAGAATCCCTCGACGTCCGCGAGGAGCACCGTCATCCGGAATGTCTCGGGCAGCGACTCGATCGCCGTCTTGACGGCTTCATCAGTGAAATGAGAAAAGACCTCCTCCTCGGCCGAGCGCCCTAACTGCGACCCGGAGGAACCGACGAGCCGGTGGTAAAGGTAGAGGTCCTCGACGTCCTCGACGTCGGTCTCCTCAGGCCGTCGCTTCCGCGCGCGATAGGTGTTGATAAACGTGTTCATGAGGATCCGGTAGAGCCATGCCTTGAGGTTCGTTCCCGCTTGGAACCCGCCATAGGCGCGATACGCCTTCAGGTACGTCTCCTGAACCATGTCCTCCGCGTCGGCGGAATTGTGGGTCATGCGCATCGCCGCCGTATAGAGCGACGGCATGTACTCCATGGCGTCGTCGACAAAGCGCTCCTGGTCGGCCACGATTCGAGACTACCTTCAACCGCGCGGTCCGGCCGCTTCCGAAGCCCGCGACCCTGACAGGCAATTCCCCCCGGGAACAGCTGTTTCGCCGTAGGCACCCACCGGCCCGTACACGGCGTCGCCCGGGACCCGCTTGGCGGCCAGAACACCGACCTCTCGACGAACCGGACGTCCGAGCGCTACAGAGGACGAAGCGGCAGTGTCGTCACCATGGTGTGGGTCTTCGACCCCACCAGGTAAATCACGCGCAGACGACTGTACAACGTCCCATACTTGGTGAGTCTCGGCGTCGAGAAGGACACCCTTGCGGCGTAGCTGTGGAACTTCCCGGCAGCGCAATCGGGCGTGCAATCGTTGAGAGAGTACGTGGCGATAGCTGTCGCGAAGCTGTGCGTCCACCAAGTCCAGTGGATGCTCACCAAGCTCGAATTCGCGTCCGCACAGCTGATGACATAGCTCGACGGCTCGTAAACCGTCTTCCCGCCACACGTCATGATCAGGGGCGACATCTTCGTTGCAGCGGCTCGCGTCGCCCCGGATGTTGCGCTCGCGCCAAGGACGAACAGCACACCGACCACAACCGAGATGACCTTCGTAGCGACCGACCTGGTGCCCATTGGTCCACCTCCTCCGTGTCGTCCTGACACTACTGAAATCGAATCTAGCTGGGCCGGGGCACCAAGACGGGGCCGAGGCGATCTGTGCGGAAGGATCGCCCAGACGCCGTCGCAACGGCACCATCTCCTTCGTGTCACACGGCTGTGGCGCCGAATGACCTCTCTCCTTTCAGGTGACGACGACCGTGGCCGTCGCGGTGGCCCGAGCCGCGGCGCAGTTCACGTAGCCGATCACCGAGACACGGTAGAGACCGGCTTTTTCATAGCGATGGTCAAATCGCCAACTAGCGTGCGCAGGCACTCCCGGTCCGGCCCGGCAATAGAGCGGGATGATGTTCGCGCGGCTCGTCCCGTCACCGAAGCTGAGCCGGTAACCCAACGCGCCGACAGCGTGGCGAGCGGCGATGCTCACGCTGAAAACGACGGCCGCGTCCCGGGTCACCCGCGCCGGGGAGATCCTCAGTCTGACCGTGAGACCGCCGATGCTGGAACTCGTCGCTCCCGTCGCCGCGTGCTCGACCGCTCCAATCGCTCTCGCGGGGGCGGGGGAAGCGTGGACGAGCGCGACGGTCACCGGAGCGAAGACGGCACCAGCCAAAACGCCGGCGCAGGCGACGACAAGACCCCCGAGGGGCGTCGTGCTCCGAGGTTTCCTCACCGACGTCCGTTGTTCACGCGCCATGACCCGGACAACTCGAGCGTTCGCCGAGACTCGGCAGATTGCCTGGCTGAATCTGTCACCGATCGCCTCGCGACCTGTCCGAGTGGGGCGCACGTCGCCAAGCTAGGCCAACAGGTCAGCACAGTGATCGCGGCAATTGGCGTGGCTGTCTGGCGCCAAGCACGTTTGCTGGCGACACGACAGGCTGGCCAACCGGAAAGTCGCGTTCGAAGCTCCGATAGCCCTAGCTTGAATGCTCGCGCGCCAGTGAAAGCATCTCGTCCTGCTGGTCCGCCTGCCTGCGCACGCCTTTCCAACCCAGTGCCAGGTACACGAGCCCCCCGACGGCCGTACCCATGAAAATGCTGAAATCGGCACCGCCGGTGTGTGCAGTGATCGGATGCACCCAGGAAGGAACCTCGAACGACGTCGACAGGGCCGACATGGCTGCCGCCATTCCTGCAACCTGGGCGATGATCGCCGGCCAGAAGATTCCGCGGCGCTGGTAATAGAGGCTGTCGCGACCGGTCTTCTGGAGTTCGCCTGCGACATAGCGGCAGCGGCGAAGGGCCCAGTCGACTAGGTAGATCGCCATCCAAGGTGCGATCCAGATGATCACCAGGTCGACGAAATCGGTCAGGAAGTGCGTGAACGTCGAGTCGAACACCGCCCAATACGTGATGAACAAACAGAGCACGGTGTCGATGACGACCGCCTGGTAGCGCTTCACGGGCACACCGATCGCCTGCAGCGTGACTCCCGAGGAGTAGAGGTCGAGGCTGTTGATCCCGAAGAGCTGCACGATCGCGAAGATGAGAAACGCCACGACGAACCAGGACGGAATCGCGCTTTCGTGGAGGAAAGGCGCGAAGGCGCTCCGCGGTGAGCTGCCGACGCCCACGATGAAGGTTCCGACCACCGCCCCGAGGGCCATCACCAGGATCTCAGGAATAGCGGTGCCGGCGAAAACCCAACCCACGATGGCGGGCCTGCTCGCATTCCTCGGCACGTAACGCGTGTAGTCGTTGCCGCACTCTGTCCACCCCAGTCCGCTGAGAGCGATGGTGAAAGCCAGTCCGACCATGTAGATCGGCCATCCCGCGCCGTGCTCGACGACATTGAGATTGGCGTGATTCACACTCAGCGCGAGGAATACCACGAAGATGAATGCGAACGGGATGATGAGCATGCGGAGGATCTTCACCATCGTGGCATGTCCGAGGAAGGGAAGCAGAAATTGGATTGCGACTGCGAGGAGGATGTAGGCGACTCTGGCCGGGTTCCCGACGCCAAACCCCGCCTTGATCGTCAGCACGAGTGCTGCACCAACGATCAAGATGAGCCCTTCGACCTCGAATCCGATCATCGTCAGCCAGTTGAATATCGCGAGCAGCCGTGAACCATGGGGCCCATAGGCGGCGCGGTTCGTGCCGAAAACCGTCGTGCCGGCGTCCGGCCCCTGCAGACTGCAAATGCCAAGAAGGAAATACGAGAGATTGCCGATGACGATGATGCTCAGCGCCTGAGCGAACGTGAAACCGAACGTCATGAGGATCGCGCCGTAGATGAAATACTCGACCTGCACGCTGGCCCCGGCCCACAGTCCAAAGAGGTCGAAAGGCTTGGCCCATCGCTCGTTCTCGGGAATGAAATCGATGCCGTGCTGCTCGACGTGAAACGGTTCGTTTGACGGCGGCGTCGCTGGAACCGCTCCGTCCGTGGTGGTCACTCCGTGCTCCCCATCTCTCGGCCAGACACTGATCGCGACGCGCGTCTAACTTCTGGGTCGACGCGCGATCGTCAGGCCCGATTCCTTCCCGCCACGCCCGCCGACGAATCTTGTCAGAGCGTGCTTCACGCGGCACGGTTTGCCAAGAACACGATTTCACACAGGACCGTACTGCCAACGATCGAGCCGTTGTTTCGCTGTCATTCTTCCCTGGGCAGTCGTCGCCGCTTACGGCGGTTAAGGCGTTCGATCCACAAAAGGGGACACCTGGTGGCTCAGGGCCGCGAGCGCCATGGCACGCTCGTTTATCCCTGGATTGACGAATGCTTCCGTAGCGCCCAGGAGATTCCCCGACTTCCTCGACAGGAACCAGGTAAAATTAGCTGTCCGATGGTCCCGTGAAGCTGGACCGGGAGGCACTATGGCGAGATTCGACACGGCGCCCAAAGTGCCCCGGAGCCGCGGCGCGACTCGCTCTTCTGGCAAGGTCCTCACGGTGCGCGAGGTCCCTGCCAAGAGCGAACACCGTTCCATCGCTTTGATCGCCAACTCACCGGACCTGGTCGCCATCGCTGATGCCGACGGGACGATCGCCTACCTCGACGGAGCCGTCGAGGACCTCTTGGGTGTTAAGGCGAAAACACTGATCGGCACCAATCTGTTTGACCTCGTCGTGCCGGATGATCTCGACCGGGCCAAGGACTCGTGGCAGCGACAGGTGACAACCACAGAGGCGACACCATCCGATGACTACTGGACCCATACGCCGAGCGGAGGGTGGTTGTGTCTGAACGTGCTGACCAAGAACCTCCTCGACGATCCCGACATCGCCGGAATCGTCGTGACCGCGCGGGATGTGACCGAACGCAAACAGGCTGAACGCGCCCTTCGCACCGCCATCGGGGGCAGCAGCGCGGTCGTGCACGGGACCACCGCAGGTGACCTCTACCGGAAGGTCTGCCAGGTGATCGTGGAAGACGGTCAGTTTCAATCGGCTTTCGTCAGCATCGCCGCTCCCGGGCGTCCCCAGGGGGCGCGTGTCGTCGTGTTCGGCGAGCACGCCGCAGAGTTATTGGACGCTCTTGACGATCTCGACGAGCCGGAAGCCTCTCGGAGACCAGTCGTCATGGCGCTAAGCACGCTCCAGCTCCAGATCGTGCAGGACGTAGCAGCAGCACCCGAGGACTCGTCGCTACGACGCCTCGCGCTTGAATACGGTGTTCGCTCGATAATCGCCCTCCCCCTGATCGTGGGGGACGATAGCCACGCCGCGTTGGTCATAACTTCAGACAAGCCCAACGCGTTCAGCCGCGATACCGTCGCGATTCTCCGTGATTTGGTCGATGACCTCGCTCACGGGATCGAGGCGATCCACACCAGGGCAACACAGCTCTCACACAAAGCCCATTTCGACGGCAGTCTCGAAGCGACAATGCTCGCCATCGCGACGACCGTCGAGCTACGTAACCCTTACGCCGTCGGCCACCAACGGCGAGTTTCCGAGCTCGCCAGGGCGATTGCCAGCGAGATGGGCCTCGACCCCCCGACTGTCGCCGGGATCGCTGTCGCCGGCTCTCTACATGACATCGGCGAGATTGCCATCCCGGGTGAGATCCTCAGCCGTCCCGGTCCGCTGAACGTCCAGGAGTGGGCTCTGATTCACCTGCATCCACAAGCCGGACACGACATCGTCGACTCGATCGAGTTCTCCGAACCCGTAGCCGAGGTCATTTTGCAACACCACGAACGTCTCGACGGCTCCGGCTACCCGCGAGGCTTGCATGGCGAGGCGATCCTCCTCGGAGCGAGAATCATGGGCGTCGCCGACACTGTCGAAGCGATGCACTCCCACCGGTCCTACCGACCAGCCCTCGGCAGGCAAGCGGCGCTCAACGAGATCACAGCTCATCGGGGAAGCCTCTACGATCCCGACGTCGTCGATGCCTGTGTGCGCGTATTGCTCTTCCAAGGCTTCACTTTCAGCCTCTGAGAACAACCGATGGCCGGGCTCGACTTTAGGTAGCGGCGAAAAGCCTGGCATGTGGCGGGACAACCGCGACACCAATCCTCACCAACGATTCTGAAATACCCCTTTGGAGCCCGAGGTGGGATTCGAACCCACGACCTGCGCATTACGAGTGCGCTGCTCTGCCACTGAGCTACCCGGGCAGTGCCACAACCACGTGACGTCCAGGCGTCAACGCGCGGCGAGGTCATCGTAGGCGCTTGACGTCGATCGCGAGTTGGAGTCGCACCGGCCGGTCGATGGCGATCGCGTTTCGTCACCGCTCGCGTCCCTGAGCGTCCTAGCCTGTCGGAGATGCCGTACACCGATTCCGAGCTCCGGGTACCTCGTCAGGAGACGCCCCTGCCTGGCCGCCCGTGACCGACATCGGCCCTGGACCACAACGCGATCTCGGGATCGCCAGGGGACCCCTCGGAGACGATCCGGTGCCAGGTCTCGAGGGGAGTTGGATCCTCGAGAGCGAGGAGTCGATTCGCGCCGAGGCGCGCGCGTTCGGCGAGGCGCGATATCGCAGGCGTAGGTCCCTCCGCCTCAATGTGCTCGGCTGGATAGCGATCGTCGTCGCCGCCCTTGGCTTGGCCCTGGTCATCAGGATCTTCGTCATCCAGACTTTCTACGTCCCTTCGGGTTCGATGACGCCGACGCTGCTTATCGGGGACCGCATCCTTGTCGACAAGTTGCCGTTCATTTCGCACCACATCCGACGGGGCGACATCATCGTCTTTCGGCGAGTCGCAGCAGACGTCGAACAGCCGAAGGATTCGGACCTCGTGAAACGCGTCATCGGGTTGCCAGGCGAGACGATCTCCTCCAGGGGCGACACCGTGCTGATCGACGGCAGGCCGCTCGCCGAACCCTGGCTACCGGACCTCAAGAAGCTGTCGACAGGCTTCGGGTGCTACTCGCCTGACCTCAACATCCCGAAGACCGTGATACCGGCCAACTCCTTCTACGTACTCGGCGACTGCCGGGCGAACTCCATGGACAGCAGAATCTGGGGCCCGGTGCCGGCGTCGCACATTATCGGCAAGGTCTTCCTCGTCGCGTGGCGCAACAACCATCCGTGGTTCCATTGGTTCTGATCCTTGATCGAACTCGTCACGTCTGAACTGCGCAACTCCCACCCAGTACGACACACGGCGCCGAACGGACTAGCGATGAACCACCCCGAAGCCGTCCAGTCCTTCAGGCCGGTTCAAGTCCTTCTGCTGACCTCCGCTTCCGGTGCCTTCGTGCGCGTGCAACCGATGTCGGGTGGCTGCAGGACGTCGCCCGTCAAGACTTCACTATGTTCGCCGCCGGCTCGATACGTCCCTCAGCTACGGCGTTCCGCTCGAGGCGCGCCCCGCGGCCATCGCCTGGATGATCGGCATCCTCGCGGTCTTCGCTGGGCGCGCGGTCCGAATGAGCAAACGCAGAACCTGAGTCCTAGTCCCTCACTGGTGACGGCTCCGGGGGCGATCCCCTTTCACCACTTGGGCGTGCTGGTGAGCGAGCACCCCCCAGCTTTCCGCTGCCCGGAAACCAGGACGACACAGGGGTATCGAGGAGCGCACGGAGCAGCAGTTGTCCAGCTGCGCCGTATCTTCCAACGCAAGAAGCGGAGGGAGTGGGATTCGAACCCACGGGGCTCTTGGCCCAACGGTTTTCAAGACCGTCACAATCGTCCGCTCTGCCATCCCTCCCGGGGCGACGCTAGCCGGGGCTGAATTGGCCATCGCGACGAAGGGAATGTAACCGCAATGGACCGGAACTGCCGTTTCCGATCAACTCGCGCGGTCGGCGCGGGCCGACCGTTTCGCTCCCTGCCCGCGCCAGCGAGGCGACCAGGTGGCATGCTCGTCTCCGTCACCCGCAGGTGTGGGCGGTACTGGCAGGATAGGGGGAGCGATGGATGACAACGAGCTCTCCGAACTCCTCGAGCGAGTCCAGGACGGGAGCGTGCAGCTGGATGCGGCCATCGAACGTCTGCGACGGCTCCCGTTTGCTGACCTCGGGTTCGCCCGTGTCGACCATCACCGGCCACTGCGCCAAGGCTTGCCCGAGGTCGTGCTCGGCCCGGGCAAGACACCGTTCCAGTGCGCGGCGATCGTCGCCGAGATGCTCGAGCATGGCTCGGGACCGGTTCTTCTCACCCGTGCCGATCGCGACCAGGTCGTCGCCACGCTCGATCGCTGCCCGGGAGGCACCGTGACACCCCCGTTGGCCGATCCGGAAACAATGTTCGTCGTTGGATGGCGACCGGTGCCGCCACGGCCTGAACAGGTCGTCGTCATCACCGCCGGGACCGCCGATCTCCCTGTCGCCAATGAGTGCATCGCGACGCTCTCGGCTTTCGGTTTTCAGCCGACCCTCGTTGCCGACAGTGGCGTCGCCGGGATCCACCGGCTGCTCGCCAACGAGACAGCGATCGCGAGCTGCGACGCGGTCGTCGTCGTCGCCGGCATGGAGGGCGCACTGGCGAGCGTCGTGGGGGGCATGTCGCCAGCGCCGATCATCGCCGTCCCGACGAGCGTCGGCTACGGCGCGTCCCTCAAAGGGGTGACAGCATTGCTCGCCATGTTGGCTTCGTGCGCGCCCGGCGTCACCGTGGTGGGCATCGACAACGGGTTCGGCGCGGCGTGCGCGGTCACGCGGGCTCTCCGATGAGCGACATCGCAACCCGGCGCCATCGCGGTCACGGTGACACTGCGGCCGCGCCGCGCGGGCCGCGCATCGCCTGGTTCCACTGCTTCGCCGGGATCGCCGGCGACATGGCGCTCGGCAGCCTGATCGATGCCGGTGCCGACCCCGATGAAGTGCGCGGCCTGCTCACGCGCCTCGCGATCGAAGGGTGGTCGTTCGACACCGTTCCCGTCCTGCGCGGTGGCGTCGCCGCCACCCAGGTCGTCGTCACGGTGAGCGAGACGAGCGTCGTGCGAACCTTCCCCCACATTCTCGGGATTCTCGACGAGGCGAAACTGCCTCCTCGCGTCCACGACCGCTCCGTGGCGACCTTCTCCGCGCTGGCGGACGTCGAGAGCCGCCTTCACCGTCGCCCGACGAGTCAGGTCCATTTCCACGAAGTCGGTGGACACGACACGATCGTCGACGTCGTCGGCACCGCCGCCGCGCTCGAGGTACTCGGCATCGACGAGGTCCTCTCGAGTCCCGTCGCGATGGGAAACGGTGTCGTCCGCACGAGCCATGGCCTGCTGCCCAACCCGTCGCCCGCCGTGCTCGGGCTGCTCGCCGAGGCCCCGGTCTGGGGGCGCGACATCAACGTCGAGCTGACGACCCCGACGGGAGCCGCCATCCTCGCCGCCATGGCGACGCGCTTCGGCCCGATGCCGGCGATGATCGTCGACTCGACGGGATACGGCGCCGGCTCGCGCGAGATCGACGGCATGCCGAACTGCACCCAGGTCGTCGTCGGCTGGCGGGCCACGACGGAGACGCCCGAGGGCACCCCGTACGGACAGCCGCTCGTCTTGCTGGAAGCGAACCTCGACGACGCGACCGGCGAGCAACTCGCCGACGCGTTGCACGCCTTACTCGATGCCGGAGCACACGACGCCTGGGTGACACCGGTCGTGATGAAAAAGGGTCGTCCCGGCCATGTGCTGAGCGTGCTCGCCGACGGCGCGCTCGTCGATCAACTCTGCTCGGTCCTCATCGCCGAGACCGGGACGCTCGGCGTGCGTGCCACCGAGATCGGCCGGATGGCCACAGCGCGACACCTCGAACACGTCGACCTCGACGGCAACTCGCTCCGGGTGAAGGTGAGCGCCGGACGCGTGAAGGTCGAGCACGACGACGCCGTCGAACTCGCTCGCCGTTCCGGGCGTCCGGTGCGCGAGGTTATCGAACGCGCCGAACGCACCTGGTGGGAACAGTCGGATCGGAACCCTGAACCGCCGGAAGAGGCCTGAGGCGAAACACGTAAGGCTCAGGGGCTGCCCGGATTGACGACCGAGCCGTCGGACGCTCCTCAATCGTCTGATTGGAAAATCGCGAGATAGCGATGGGTCGGCCGGTGGGAAGACGCGCGCGCATGCCTCCTCACCCGAAGAAGAGCAGGCGATGTGGCTGCGGCGAGCTGCTGCGATTGGCCTCGAGGCGACAGCCGTTGCACTTCTTCTCGCGGCCTGCGGTGGCAGTTCGTCACCCTCTGGCGTCGCGAGCGCTGGGTCGGGACCGACGACGACTTCATCGTCTGGGTTGGCGGGGAGTTCCGCACCTTCTGCTGCGCGGATGTTGGAGTTCTCGCAGTGCATGCGCTCGGTACGGGGTCAGTGGCTTCCCCGACCCGATCACCCCCGGCAGCGCTCCTCCGGGTGGCAACCACTTCCTCGGCAATGGCCCCAATCCCAGCAGCTCGCCGACGTACCAAGGGGCATCCACGGCTTGCCGCAAGTACTCGGTCGCGCTGCGGGTGACGCCAGCCGTAGCGGCCCAGGTCCAGGCGCAGCAGCTCAAGTACGCCCAATGCATGCGCGCCCATGGGGTGCCCGACTTCCCCGACCCCAGCTCCACAGGCGGGTTCACGATCCCGAACTCGATCGATGACAACAGCTCGACCTGCCGGGCCGCAAAGAGCGCGTGCAAAGCCTTGCCGCCCAGCCTGCCCGGCAGCAGCGCGAGCTGAGGGCAGACTGGTGGAAAAGCGGAACGCCGCGCCGTTGCCAGTCAGGCCGGACGAAACCTCGAGACCTGACGCGGGAATCGAGGCCCGGGGCGGAACTGCATCGGCGATCTGTCGCCTATCCCCCCAGGCGCTCAGCGCGAAACGTAGATCCCGATGGATCGCCGGGCCGTGGGACCGGCCGGCACCGACGCGGTGACGACGAGCTCGTAACCGGTCCCGCGCCGGACGGCGAGTTTCGGCATGACGACGTACTGCGAAACACCAGGCGCGAAGGTGGCGAGCTTGTGCCCCGCACTGACGCGAGCCGCGCCCGTATGGGACGAAGGTGTCGGCGTGAGCACGGCAGTCACGTCGGCTCCCCGGGCCGTCGTATCACCGGTGTTTTCGACAATGACAACAATCTCAAGCTGTCGAGTCGCCGCGACGACCGAGACCGAACCCGCCGGCGGAATCTGGAGGGTCGTCGTCGTGGCCGGCAAGGTCGACGTGGTCGTCGTCGGTCGGGCGCGAGCGGGGGACGTCGATGCCGTCGGCGCCACAACCGACGTCGTGGTCGACGAGGTCGTCGAGGTGGCGTGACGACGTGCATGCCCCGGTCCTGCGCCTGTCGTCGCTGTCCCGGGCAACGTCGTCATCACGGGCAACGTCGTCGTGGTCGTTGCCAACGTCGTCGACGTGGTCGTCGTCGTGGTCGTCGTCGTGGTCGTCGTCGTGGGAAGCCCGGTGATGTCGAGGGGCGGTGGCACGAGCGTCACCGCGACGATCGAAAGCGCCGGGGCGAACACGAGACTCGGGGCAACCCGCAGCTCACTCGCCCAGACGACTGCCGCGCTCGCCGACCAGACGCCCGGCGACAGGACCCAGACCGACGACGGAAGCGACCGCGTCGCGGCGTCGCCGCGAAGCGCGGCGAGGAGTGCACGGTACCCGGCATCCGCGGCAAGGAAGCGGGACCCGGCGGTCTCGAGGAGCTGCCCCGCCTCCGGGATCGTCGACGTACCGCCCGGACGGGAGATCGCGAGTTCCACGCCGCGGGCGAGGTTCTCGGCCCCTGCCAGCCGCAAATTGAAGACACCCGCCACGAGCGCGTCGGCACGTGCTGTCGGGGCCGCGAGATCGAGGGAGTTGTAGGCGCGGGCGTCGCGCTCCGCGCTCCGCTCCAGCCGCTCCAGCGCGAGTTCGAGCGTGACGCGGTCGAATTCCGTCCGGTCGGTGGCATGGGCACGAATGGCGTGCAGCGTCGAGACCGTGGCGTTCGAGTCGTCGACGATCGCCGCGACCCCCGCGGCCCAGGTTCTGTCGGTTCGCTGGTCGACCCCAGACGACGACTTCACGACCTCATTGACGATCTCGCCGACGAGGAGGAAAACGAGGAGCACGACGACGACGACGATGACGACGTGCCAGTGCTCTCTCCGGGTTGGCGGCAGCGCACGACGCCGGCGTCGGTCGAACATCAGACCGACGCTAGTGATCGAAATGGGACCGAATGGCAAGTCGTCGCGCGGCCAGACGGCCGCCCGCCGTCATTCGCCGACTGCACCTCCACTGACGCTCACCTCGGACTTCGTCGTCCGCCAGTTGACCGTCGGCCGGATCGCCTCAGGGTTGACACGGCTCTTGTGCTTGATCGCCAATTCGACGAGCGAGGCCACGTGCTCGTCGTTCAGCAGGTGCGGCTGAAGCCCGAGATCGGGAAGCTTCGTCGCGATCGCGTTGTAGTAGTGCTCTTCATTCTCGACGCGGGGATCCGGGATCGATTCAATCGTCACCGGAACCGACGCGACACGCTTCACCCACTCCGCGAGGCTGGTCACCGAGAACGTCTCGGTGAACTGGTTGAAGACACGGAACTCGCCGGCTGCCGGTGGGTTGAGACAGGCCAGTTCGATGCAGGCGAGCGTGTCGCGGATGTCGAGCATTCCCCGCGTCTGGCCGCCCTTGCCGTAGACAGTGAGCGGATAACCGACTGCGGCCTGCACGGCGAAGCGGTTGAGCACCGTTCCGAACACGCCGTCGTAGTCGAACCGGGTCTCGAGATCGGTGTGCATCGCGGTCTCAGGCGTCTGCTGTCCGTAGACGACGCCCTGGTTGAGGTCCGTCGAACGCAGTCCCCAAATCCGGCAGGCGAAATGGATGTTGTGGCTGTCGTGCACTTTCGACAGGTGGTAGAAGGAGCCCGGCTGTTTCGGGTAGGGCAGGACGTCCGTCCGACCTTTGTGCGTGATCTCGATGAATCCTTCTTCGATGTCGATGTTCGGCGTGCCGTACTCACCCATCGTGCCGAGTTTGACGACATGGATTGCCGGGTTGAGTTCTGCAATCGCGTAGAGGAGGTTGAGCGTCCCTACGACGTTGTTCACCTGGGTGTAGACGGCGTGCTTCCGGTCGATCATCGAATACGGCGCGCTGCGCTGTTCGGCGAAGTGGATGACCGCGTCCGGTTCGAACGAGCGAAGCGTCTCGAAAAGGAATGGATAGTCGTTCAGATCGCCGATGAAGGGGTCGATCGTGTGCCCGCTCACTTCCTTCCACGTCGCCACTCGCCGGTGAAGCTGACGGATCGGGACGAGGGAGTTCGAGCCCATCTCGTCGTCGTAGTGACGACGCACGAGGTTGTCGACGACTCCGACGTCATGACCGCGCTGCGAGAAGTGGAGTGCGGTCGGCCATCCGAGGTAGCCGTCGCCCCCTAGAACGAGGATCCGCATCGGGATGTTCCTCCTGTCGTGCGCCACTTACTGTTCAGCCACCCTGGCAATGGGACACCGCACACCGCGGAGACCAGCGAGTCCGGTAGACGCCAGCCGGGACGCGACTCAACGTGATGAGATTTATAGTTTGTTAAGGCGAAACGGAAGCCTAGTCGAGCGACCGCCCACGCGGTCCAGTCCCTTTTCGCTCCTGCGGGCCGGTCCCGAGGTGGCACCGATTCCCGGCGTGATCGCCACGGCGGCGCGATGCTCGGGAGCGAAGCCGGTGTGGCGCAGCTGGCAGCGCAGACGACTTGTAATCGTCAGGTCGTGGGTTCGAGTCCCACCACCGGCTCCAAGTTTCAGGAAACCCCGCCTCAGCTGCGGATATCTGACCCCGCCTGGAGAGCGGAGAGCGCGGTTGCATCGCGGAAGCTGGGCGCGCCAACTCACCCGCCGAGCGCGGCAGCAACGACGCGCCACGACCGCACGGACTGACCGCGTCATGCCGAACATCGCTGCCCGTTTCACACCATTCTCACAGGCAACTCTTACCGATCAGCGAGGATCTCTGTCGGCAGCGAAATCGTACGGACTATTCGGGTAGGTGGCAGACCGCCTCGACGTTGTTGCCGTCCGGATCGCGGACAAACGCGCCGTAGTAGCCGGGGTGGTACTCGGGCCAGAGCCGGGGCTCGTAGAGCACTTCGGCCCCCTGGGAAACTGCCGCGTCAAAGAAGGCCCGCACGGACGCCCGGTCCGCGGCGTGGAACGCGATGTGGGACTCGCGGAACCCCTCGCCGGTCTCGAGCGGTCCGACCCAGAAAACGGGCTTCTCGCCGACCCCGAAGCCGACGACTTCACCGAAGTCCATCGCCCGACCTCCACCAAGTGGCGCGAGAACAGCGTCGTAGAAGGCGATGGACTTCGTGACGTTGGAACACTGGATTGAGAGATGATCGATCATCATTACATCATGACTGCCGCCAACAGCCCGCGGGGAGCATCCGGGCCGGGCGGTTGACGGATCGAGGGGCTCCGACCGGTCCCGCCGGGAAAGGCACAGACGCCGCGGCGAAGCGAACGACGGGCCGGAAACACCTCGAACGCCGCTTCTCTTCCGGCCAACGACACGTCGGAGCCCGTCCACGAACCCACGAAGTGCCAACGGGCCACAGCGGTAGGGTCATGGCATGCCCGTTGTCGGTTCCGACTTCCTCGCGGCGTGTCGATGCGAACCGGTCACGCGCACACCCGTGTGGTTCATGCGACAAGCGGGACGCTCGCTCCCGGAGTTCCGCGCGCGACGTGGCAAGGGCAGCATCCTTGACGCCGTGCGCGACCCGGAGCTCGCGGCCGAGCTCACCTGCCAGCCCGTGCGCCGTTACGGCGTGGACGCGGCGATCCTCTTCTCCGACATCATGGTGCCGCTCGCCGCGATCGGCTTCGGCGTGAGGATCGTCCGGGGCAAGGGACCCGTCGTGGACGCACCCTTCCGCTCGACCGCTGATCTCGGGCGTTTGCGACCCCTCGACCCGCTGGCCGACACGCCGTACGTATTGGAGACGGTCCGGCGCGTCGTCGCCGCGCTCGACGTCCCCCTCATCGGCTTCGCCGGCGCGCCGTTCACGCTCGCGAGCTACCTCATCGAGGGCGGACCCTCCCGGGACTTCGCCCGGACGAAAACCCTGATGCACCGGGACCCGGGGACCTGGTTCGCGCTCGCCGACCGGCTCGCCGAGGTCGCGGTCACCTCACTACGCAGCCAGGTCGAGGCCGGCGCGAGCGCGGTTCAGCTCTTCGACAGCTGGGCGGGGGCGCTCTCGCGTGGCGACTACGAACACTTCGCCCTCCCCGCGACCCGCCAGATCCTTGAAGGTCTCGCGCCTCTCGGCGTCCCGCGCCTCGTCTTCGGGGTCGGGAGCGGGGAGTTCCTCGACCTCATGGCGACGGCCGGGGCCGATGTCGTCGGGGTCGACTGGCGCGTGCCGCTTGACCGCGCCGCCGCCAGGGTGGGACCGCGCACGGCCCTCCAGGGAAATCTCGACCCGGCGGTCTGTCTCGCCGGCTTCGACGCCGCTCAGCTGGCGGCCCGCCGGGTGCTCGCGGAAGGCCGGGCGGCCGCAGGACACGTGTTCAACCTCGGTCACGGCGTCCTGCCGGCGACGGACCCGGACGTGCTCCGGCGCCTCGTCGAGCTCGTCCACACGACGACGCCGGAGGTCACGCCGAACCAATGACGACCGGCGTCCTCGTCATGGCATACGGCACACCGGACGGCCCCGACCAGGTCAAGGCGTTCTACACCGCGATCCGGCACGGCCGACCGCCGACTGCGTCTCAGCTCGCCGAACTCCAGTTGCGTTACGCGGCGATCGGCAGCGTCTCGCCACTCGCGCAGCGCACCGCTGCTCAGGTGGCCACGATCACCCGGGCGCTCGACGAGAGAGCACCCGGGCATTTCCGCGTCGCCTACGGCGCCAAACACTCCGCCCCAACGATCGAAGACGCCGTCGACCGACTCGCCGACTCCGGCGTGTCGGCGATCGTCGGGCTCGTTCTCGCGCCGCACTACAGCGTCGCCAGCGTCGGTGAGTACATCGAACGGGCTCGAGCACGGAGCGAGGCACGGAGCGTCACCACGGCGTTCGTCGAACGGTGGGGCGCCGAACCGGAACTCGTCGAGCTCCTCGCTGAACGTACGTCGGCGGCGATCGTCTCGCTCGGACAGCTACGCCCCGGCAGTGTCGAAGTCGTCTTCACGGCGCACAGCCTGCCGGCACGGATCATCTCGCGAGGGGACCGCTACCCCGACGAACTCGCCGAGACGGCGGCGCTCGTCGCGGCGCGTTGCCGCCTCTCGCGCTGGCGCACCGGCTGGCAGAGCGCCGGGCAGAGCGAAGGGCCCTGGCTCGGTCCCGACATCCTCGAGCTCCTCGGCGTCATCGCCAGCGAAGGAGCACGGGCCGTTGTCGTCTGCGCCGCCGGCTTCACCGCGGACCATCTCGAGGTCTGCTACGACCTCGACATCGTCGCCGCGACCCGCGCCGCCGAGCTGGGGCTCGGGTTCGCGCGCTCCGCCTCGCTCAACGACGACCCCGGGCTCGCCCGCCTGCTGGCACGGCTTGTCGCGACGGCCGACCCTGACCCTCCAGGCGAGCCCCGGCCCGGCGGGTGAACCGGCAGATGCCCCGCAAGCTGATCGTCGTCGCCGGTGCCGGCATCAGCGGGCTCGTCGCGGCACGGGCGCTGGCGGCCCGCCATGACGTCGTGCTCACTGAAAGCGACGGTGCCGTCGGCGGCAAGCTACGCACCGCCGAGTTCCGGGGTTGCCCGCTCGACACCGGACCCGATGTCTTTTTCAACCGCAACCCGGCAGCCGAAAGACTCTGTCGCGAGCTCGGCCTCGGCGACGAGCTCATCGCCCCGTCGACCTCGCGGGCCGTAATCTGGACCCGCCGGGCGTTGCGCCCGTTCCCCACGGGCTTCGCCCTCGGCATCCCGATCGACCTCGTCGCGCTGTTGCGCTCCGGTGTCGTCTCGCCAACGGCCATCGCCCGGGCCGCGACCGACCTCGTCCCGCGGGGACCCGTCGCGCCCGCGGATCTCGGCGCCGCGAAGGGCTCGTCCGCCACCGACCTTTCCGTCGGTGCCGTCATCGGCCGGCGCCTCGGGCGCGAGGTCATCGAGACGCTTGTCGACCCGCTCCTCGGCGGGATCCACGCCGGAGATGTGTGGCAGCTGTCGTTCGCCGCCACGGCTCCGGAGCTCGCCGCCGCGATCGCCGGACGATGGTCCGTGCTCCTTGCGCTGCGCGCCCACCTGCGAACCGGCGTCAAGCCGCAAGCCCGGACGATGCCGATCTTCCTCGGGTTGGCAGGCGGGCTCGAGACATTGGCGCACCGGCTCGAGAGCGACTGCCGCGCGCGAGGCGTCAGGATTCAGACGCGTACGGCCGTCGACTCCGTCCGCCGGGGTGCGGGTGGCGGCCGATGGCGGGTCGCGATGGGCGGGACCGAGCTCGCCTGTGACGGAGTCGTCCTCGCCACGCCGAGCTACGTCTCGGCGGGGATCGTTGCCGCCGAGGCGCCGGAACTCGCCGCGCAGCTCGCGGCCATCCCGTACTCGGGCGTCGTCACCGTCTCGTTCGCCTGGCCGGCGACAGCCCTCAGCGAGGCGTCCCGCCGCCTCGTCGGCAGCGGTGTGCTCCTCCCCCGCCACCACGGGCTGCTGACGACGGCGCTCAGCCTCACCTCGTCGAAATGGCCCCGCTCATCTCGCCCGGATGAGATCGTCGTCCGGGCGTCTGCCGGACGCCACGGGGACGAACGCGCGCTCGCGCTCGACGACACGACGCTCGTCCGCCGGCTCCGGTCCGAGATCACGACGGTCCTCGGCATCGATTACGCGCCACGCGACGTCCTCGTGCAGCGCTGGCCGCAGTCGTTCCCCCAGTACGTCGTCGGCCATCTCGCCCGCGTCGCGTGCATTGAGTCGCTCGCGGTAGACCTCGGGCCGATCGCCCTCACCGGCGCCTGGGCGCACGGCATCGGGATCCCGTCATGCATCGCCCAGGCCGAGTCTGCCGCCGCGGCCCTCGGCGGCGTGCTCGACTGAGGAACAGCCCGGCCGTGCTCCGCGCCCGGTGGTTCGCCGACTCGGCCGCGGCGCTCGCCGCCGGAGGGCTGATCGGCTGCTCGCTCCCTCCGTTCGGACCCTGGTACCTCGCCGTGCTCGGGCTCGCGGGCGCGGCGTTCGTCATCCGGGACCAGTCGGCGCCGCGGCGCGCCCTCTGCGGGTTTCTCGTCGGAGTCGGCCAGTTCGCGATCGGCTGCGTCTGGGCACTTGAATTCACCGGACTCGGCTATGTCACCCTCGTCGTCTTCGAGTCGTGCTTCGTCGCCGTCGCCCTTGTCATCGTCCCGCCTCAACGGGGACGAATCGTCGCTTTCCCGGGGGCGCTCGCCATCCTGGAATGGGCGCGTGACCACTGGCCGTTCGGCGGGCTGCCGATCGCCAGCACCGCCCTCGGGCAGGTGGATGGTCCGCTCGCCGGGCTCGCTCGGGTCGGCGGACCGCTGCTCATCATCGCCGCGACGACGCTCGCCGGGGTGGGCCTCGCCACAGTGGCCCTCGCCGGGTGGGAGCGTTTGTCGACGGGAAGGTCCGCCCTCCGGCGCGGCTACCTCGCCGGGGTGGCGGCCGTCGGTCTCGTCGCCGCTGTAGCCGGTCTCGCTGCGGCTGCTCCCGACGGCGGGGCGGCACGCGGTGTCGTCTCGGTCGCCATCGTCCAGGGCGGAGGACGACGCGGCGTCAGCTCCCTCGAGGTACCGGCCGACCGCGTCCTCGCCGCCACCTGGCGCGTGACTTCCGGGCTCCGGCGTCCGGTCGGTCTCGTCGTCTGGCCCGAGGACACCGTCGCGCTCGCCGGACCACTCGCCGGATCGCCCGAGGTGACGACCCTCGGGGCCTTCGCCCGGCGGCTCGACACGACGCTGCTCGTCGGGGTGACGATGCCGGCAGGACCGACCCGGTTCCGCAACGAGATCGTCGCCTGGGGACCGTCCGGCAGGATCCTCGGATCGGTCGAGAAGGTGCATCCGGTGCCGTTTGGCGAATACGTGCCCTGGCGCTCTGTCTTCTCCCGCATCGCCAGCCTCAGCGCGGTACCGCGAGACGTGACCGTCGGCGATAACGACGGAGAGCTCACGACACCGGCGGGACGGCTGGCGATCCTCAATTCCTTCGAGGCCTTCTTCGCTGACCGGGCCCGCGACGGCGTGCGGGCGGGAGGCGAGCTGCTCGTCGTCGAGACGAACACCGCCTCGTACAGCTCTGACGTCATCCCCGCGGCCGAGCTCGCCGCGTCACGGCTCCAGGCGATCGCGATGGGCCGCGACCTCATCCAGTCGGCGACGACCGGCTACTCGGCTGTCATCGGGCCGACCGGCGCCGTCGCCATGAGGAGCAGTCTCGGGAAACCCGACTTGCTGCGGACCACGGTCACACTGCGAAAGGGCGCGACGCTCTACGAGCGGTTCGGCGACGTGCTAGTGCTCGTCGGCTCGGCCCTTCTCGTGGCTCTCGGATGGGCGCTGCAGCTGCGCGGCGGGGCGCACCGTGGCGCCCATCGCGCGCGGCGACGTCGGCGCCTGGCGGCCCCGCCGAACCGGACGATCTAGACGGCACTGAGTTCTTCGCTGGTGATCCCGTCGGCACCCGGCGGGGCGTCGGCCGAGCTGGGAACGGGGTTCGGCGTGTTGAACAGGAAGCGGTTGAAGATCATGAACTTGGCCACCCACAGCACGCCGTAAGTGAAGAAGTTGGCGAACTCGACGAGGATCGTCACACCCATGTGCGAGTGCGTGATGCGGTGCGCCTCGTTCGCCGCGAGGTGCACCGCCCCGGTCGAGAGCAAAACGCCGACGATGGCGATCGTCCAGAACGGGACGACCTCGCGCATCACGTGCGACTTGCCCGTCTTGCCCCAGGTCCAGGTGCGGTTGAGGTAGTAAGCCGGCGCCGTCGCGATCGACGTCGCGATGAAGTTGCTCTCTGCCGCCGATCCGACCTTCAGCACCCGGAAGAACAGATAGAGCATGACGAGCGTGACCACCGTCGAAATGACGGAGACGAACACAAAGCGCCAGTACTTCGGGAAGTCCGGTCGGCGCGTGAATTCCCGCGCGAATACCAACGGATGGAGAAGCGCTTGACGCATAACCCCGTGAGTGTACCGTCTCAACGTGGGCGAAAAGAAAGCGCAGCTCCGCGACCTTCTCGAGCTCGAACCGATCGAAGAGAACATCTTCCGCGGCGCGAGTCTCGATGAAACCTGGCGCCGCGTCTTCGGGGGTCAGGTGGCGGCCCAGGCGCTCGTCGCGGCGGGCCAGACGGTCGAGTTGCGGCGCGTGCACTCACTTCACGCCTACTTCCTGCGACCCGGGGACTCGCACCGTCCGATCCTCTACGAGGTCGAGAGGATCCGTGACGGCGCCTCCTTCTCGACCCGGTGGGTGGTCGGGATCCAGAACGGCAAGACGATCTTCGGGCTGATGTGTTCGTTCCACCGCGCCGAGGAGGGCCTCGTCCACGGCGACCGCATCCCCCCGGCCCCTGACCCGCAAGAGCTGCCGACGCTCGACGAGGCGCTCGCCGCCCGGGATGAAGGGCCGGTGCCGGCGTTCGCCAACACCTACGGCCTCGACATCCGTTTCGTGACCGAGTACCCGTGGCAGCGCGACGGGCGCCCGTCGGACAAAGAACAACTCTGGCTGCGCGCGACGGGCTCGATCGGTGACGACCCGCTCATCCACGCCGCGATTCTCACGTTCGCGTCGGACCTGACGCTCGTCGACACGATCCTCCAGCGCCACGGCAGGACTCCTTTCGACGAGCACTTCGTCGGCGCGAGCCTCGACCACAGCCTCTGGTTCCACCGGCCCTTCCGAGCCGACGAATGGCTCTTTTACGACCAGACGAGCCCCGTCGCTTTCGGAGGACGCGGACTGGCACGGGGTCTGCTGTTCTCCCAGCAGGGCGATCTCGTGGCGAGTGCCGTCCAAGAAGGGCTCGTCCGACTGAAGACCGCCCGCTAGCACCGTCGGCGGTTTCTGCACGGCACGTGTCAGGCGAGACGGCCGCCGGGATCGGTAAGGTGGCCCGATGTCCGCGGGTGCCCGTCCGGGTGCGGCCGGCCCCGGGCCGATGGGCACGCGAGCGTAGGGGAGCGACGAACGACCATGACGTCGACGCGTTCGGACCGTGAGGGGCAGCGTGATTCGGGCGCGGAGCCGCCGGCGCTAGCCGCCCGAGGAAGCCGTTCCGACCCCGCGGAACCGACCTGGCGCGGGGTTTCCGTCGCCGAAGCGATCGAGGACCTCCGGCTCGCCTGCCTCGCCCAGGCGGTCGACGAGCGCGAGCTGACGATCCACCGGCAGGGAGCGGCGTACTTCCACGTCTCGGCAGCAGGACACGAGGCTCTCCTCGTCGGTCTCGCCCGATCGCTGCGCGCCGGTTACGACTGGTTCTTCCCCTACTACCGGGACCTCGCTCTCGTGCTCGCCCTCGGCGTGTCCCCCTACGACGTGTTCCTCCAGTGCGTCGGGGCGGCCGCCGACCCGGCCTCAGGAGGACGGCAGATGTCCTCGCACTGGGGTGATCCCGCGCTCCACATCATCACGCAGTCGAGCGCGACGGGCAGCCAGTGCCTGCCGGCGGTCGGCTGCGCCGAGGCTGGACGTTACGCCGTCACTCACAACCTGCCCGGCATCGAGGCTCACGCCGACGAGGTCATCTTCGTCTCGCTCGGCGAAGGCGCCACCTCGGAAGGCGAGTTCTGGGAGAGCCTCAACACCGCCTGCCGGCTGCGCCTGCCCATCGTCTACGTCGTCGAGGACAACGGCTTCGCCATCTCCACCCCGGTCGCGGAGCAGTCGCCGGCACCGATCTCCGACCTCGTCTCCGGGTTCCCGGGACTCGAAGTCGTGCAGCTCGACGGCTGCGATTACTTCGCGACCCGGGCCGTCGCCGCCGAGGCGACCGCCCGGGCGCGTTGCGGGGCTGGGCCCGTCCTCATCCACGCCCGCGTCGTCCGGCTCCATTCGCACTCGTCATCGGACGACCAGACGAAGTACCGCAGCGCCGCCGAGATCGCCGTGGCGCACGCTTGCGACCCGGTCCGACGCTTGCGCGACGAACTCGTCGAGGCTGGGTTCCTCGACAGTTCCGGCGCTCTCGCCATCCACGAGGAGACACGGGCGCTCGCCGCCGCCGCGAGCCGGGAGGCGCTGCAGGCCGCCAAGCCGGACCCGGCGACGGCAACCGAGCAGCTCTGGAAACTGCCCGAGTTGCCCCAGCCCCCCGAACCGGGAACAGAAAGCGGATTGGTCACCTTCGGCGAGGCGATACGCCTCACGCTCCACGAGGCGATGGCGGCCGACGAACGCGTGCGTGTCTTCGGCCAGGACGTCGCCGACGCCCCCGACGAGAAGCTCACCGGCCTCGGAGGCGTCTTCGGGCTCACCTACGGTCTGCAGCGCGCCTTCGGCGAAGACCGCTGTTACAACGCACCGCTCGCCGAGGCGAACATCGTCGGGCGCGGGGTCGGTCAGGCGATCCGGGGCCTGCGCCCCGTCGCCGAAGTGCAGTTCTTCGACTACATCTGGACCGCGATGCAGCAGATCCGCACCGAGGCGGCGACGACGCGCTGGCGCTCGAACGGCTCGTTCCACGTGCCGCTCGTGCTGCGGGTCGCGATCGGCGGCTACGTGCGCGGCGGCGCTATCTGGCACTCCCAGTCCGGCGAGTCGATCTTCACCCACATCCCGGGGTTGATCGTCATGTTCCCCTCGCGCGCCCGTGACGCCGCCGGGTTGCTACGCGCCGCTTTCCGCTGCGAGGACCCCGTCCTTTTCCTGGAACACAAGCACCTCTTCCGCCAGCGCTACGCGATGGACCCCTACCCGAGCCCCGATTACGTCCTGCCACCGGGCGTCGCCGCGACCGTCCGGGCCGGTCGCGACGTCTCCGTCGTGACCTGGGGGGCGACGGTCGAACTCTCGCTCGCCGCCGCGACGCGGCTCGCCGCCGAGGGAGTGGAGCTCGAGGTGATCGACCTGCGCACCCTCGCCCCCTGGGACAAGGAAACGGTCGCCCGGTCCGTCGCGCGCACGGGACGCTGTCTCGTCGTCCACGAGGACGTCCTCACGTCCGGGTTCGGCGCCGAGATCGCCGCCGTCGTCGCCGCGCAATGCTTCGGCGAACTCGACGCCCCAGTCCGCCGCGTCGCCGCCCAGGACGCGTGGGTCGGCTACGACCCCGGTCTCGAGCAGGCCGTGCTGCCCCAAGTCGACGACGTCGTCTCGGCGGCCGCCGCCCTCGCCGCCTACTGAGCCAGCTCGTCCGGGTCCGCCGGCGCCGTTCCCGGGCCGAAGAGCCCGGCGACCTCGTGGCGGCGCCGCGACCGCGGGAACGGTCGCCATGGTCGCTTCGTCGACGCGGCAAGCGCCCGATTCGGCGCGTAACGCTGGGTGGCGCGCACGATGAGGCGCGACCCGACGATGAGGGCGACGACGAGCACGACGAGGATGAGCGCGGCGTCGTTCGCCAGGGCGTGCTGGACGGGGAACGGGCTCTCGTAGTCCGTCCAGACGGCGGAAGTGAGGTAGCCGACCGGCGAGTGGATGAGCGCTGCCGTCGGGTACGTCGTTGACGAACCGGCGGTGTAGAGGAGCGGCGCCGTCTCGCCGATCGAGATGGCGACGGCGACGACGAGCCCGGTGAGAATCCCGGGAACCGCCGAGCGCAGTACCAGCCGGCGCAGCACGTGGAACCGCTCCATGCCGAGTGCCTCGCCACCCTCGCGGTAGGCGATCGGCACCTGGTTGAGCGCCAGCTCTGTCGACTTCGCGACATAGGGCACAACGAGCATGGAAAGCACGATCCACGCCGCGAGCAGCGAGAACTTCCACCGCAACCCGATGACGAGAGCCACGTAGCCGACGTAGCCGAAGACGATCGAAGGCACACCCGAGAGCACCTCGGAAGCGCTGCGCAGCACCGTGGCAACGATCCCCGGCCGGCAGAATTCAGCGAGGAAGATACCCGCGCTGACGCCGACGACCCCAGCGATCACGACGACACCGGCCGTGATGACGAACGTCCCGACGATGGCGCCGGAAAGGCCACCACCGACGCCGATCGTCGGTGTCCAGATCACGTCCCAGCGCCACCCGCTGATGCCCCGGGAGAGTACGCCGTAAAGGACCCACACGACGGGCGCGACGAGCAGCGCCAGGCCAATTCCGCAACACCACCACCACATCTGGTTCTTCAACCGTCGTCGACGTGAGATCCTCACCGGCGACCCTGAGGTGTGCGCCCGACGGGGCGGCGTGACGGCCGCCGAGGCCACCGCCATCAAAAGCCCGCCCCGACAGGCAACACGGCACCCTGGGCGGAGCGCCGCACGATGATCCGGGCACCGATGTTGGCGAGAAGGGTGATGGCGAGTAGGACGAGCGCGAGCTCGGCGAGGGCACGCACGGCGAGACCACTCGGGTCGGCCTGGGCCGCATCGAGCGTCGTCACGATCGTTGCCGCGATCGTCGTCATGACGCCGTAGATGTTGTGGGCGATCTGGTCCTGACTGCCGCTGATGATGGCGACGGCCATCGTCTCGCCGAGCGCCCGTCCGAGGCCGAGCACGGCCGCACCGACCACCCCTGTACGCACCCAGCGCGCCTGCACGCGGCGGAAGACCTCAGCGTCGGTCATCCCCAGCGCCTCGGCCCCTTCCTTCGTCGTCTCGGGGACCTGGCGCAACAGGTCACGGGTCGTCGCGGCAATGATCGGGATGATCATCGCTGCGAGCACGAGGCCGCTCGTCAACAGTCCTTCACCGGCGCCGACCGAGCCGCGGAAGATGTCGAAGGGCGGGATGTCCGGCAGGTGGCTGAGTGTCGGGTAGATGGCCCGCGCGATCCACGGCCCGAAGGTGAGGGCGCCCCAGACGCCGAGGACGACGCTCGGGATGCCGGCGAGGATCTCGAGGCAGATCCCGATCCCCGCGCCGATCCGCTCCGGGAGCTTTTCCACGACGAGCACCGCCGCGCCGACTGCGATCGGCAGCCCGACGATCAACGCGATCGCCGACGACTCGAGAGTCCCGACGATGAGCGGCCACGACCCGAAGTGCGCTCCGGCGAGGTGGGCGACGCCGCCAGTGTGGAGGATCGGTTGGTAGACACTGCCGATCGCCCAAGTGCTCGAGGTGATGAAGCCGATGCCGCTGTAACGGACCGCCGGCCACGCCTCGACGACGAGCACGACGGCCATGGCGACGAGTGCCGCGAACGGCACGACGGCCATGCACCCGCTCCCGAGCGATATGGCCTTGTCGAGGAACCTGCGCCGGTTCATCGACCCGCCGTTGCCACGGCGCGCGCCAAAGCGGCCGGACAGCCGAGGCGGCCGGAGTGATCTCTCCACTCCGGCCGCCTCCTCTTCTGTCGGCACCGTCCGTCCGTCAGTCACGTACGGCACGCCTCAGTGTGCGGTCGCAGCACGACAAACGATCGACCGCCCGTGACCGAGCCTGTCTAGCTGATCGACTCGACCAGCTTGGCGGCGACGGCGAGTGCGTTCGCCGGGAGCGGATTGAAGAGCAGCGGACTGAGGAACGTCGTCGCCGACCCGTCCCGCGGGTCCATCGCCCACGCCAGGGTCGCCTTGATGGCGTTCGCCGTCACGGTGCTCGACTGCTGCTGCAGGACGATCGCGTACTCAAAGTTGACGATTGGGTAGCCGTCCGTGGCGGTCTTCGAGTCGATGAGCGAAATCGCCCCGTCCGCGGGGATGTTCTTGAAGCTCGAGACCTCATCCTCGACCGTTGCGAGCGTGGGGAGCTCGAAGTTCCCCGAGCCATTCTCCAGGGCGGCGTAGCCGAGCGTCCCCGTCGCCTCCGCCTTCGGAAGGTAGGAGCCCCCGAGGTATCCGATCCCGCCGGTCGTCGACGTGACCGCCGCGAGGAGACCTGAGTTGCCCTTCTCGGCAAGCTCGTTGCTGGCACCTGTCGGCCAGGTCGCATAGTAGAGCGACGCCCCGTCGAAGGTCGGGAGATGGGTCCAGCTCGTCTTGTCCCCGTAGAACAGGTAGGCGGTGAAGATGAACGTGTCGCCACTCGAGTCCGAGCGACGGATCGGCACGATGGTCAGATCCGGAAGCGCTACGCCCGGGTTCAGCTTGGCGATCGGCGCCGCGTTCCACTTCGTGATCGCACCGTCGTAGATGTTGTTGAGAATGCTCGCGTTGAGCTTGAGGTTCGTCGTAATGGGAACGCCGGGGACGTTATAGACGACCGCCTGCGCCGAGACGTCCACGGGGATGTTGAGCACCTTCGGCGTCGCGGCGAGCTCCGACGGCGGCAAGAAGGCGTCAGAGGCGCCGACATCGACGATGCCGCTTTCCGCTTCGGACTGGCCGAGACCCGAGCCGCCCGCCGCGGGATTCAACTTGACGGGGGGGTTCGCCCCCGCCCACTCCTCCCAGAGCGGGTAGAAAAGCGACGAACCGGCCTCGGTGAGTGTTGCCGCGCCCGTTGTCGACAGCGCCTCGAGCGTCGTCAACTGCGGCTCGACCTGGGCAAATGTCACGGTGGGCGTCGATCGATGCTTCGGATGCTTCGTCTTCATCGCCGTCGCCGCGCCACTGGATGACGCGACGATCGCGCCGACGCCGAGCAGGCTGGCAGCCGCGAGGGCCACGACACCTAGGACTCGGACGCGGCCGGGCCGCCTCAGGGGGTTACCCGCCCTCCTCGTAGCTACTTGGTCGCTGTGCATCTTGCTGTGGTGCTCCTTTCGGTCCTCCGCCCGGAGGGGCGGTCTGCGGGGCAGTTGCCACCAGAGGATTCCGGCTCCGTCACCGGTCCCCTGGAACCTGTGTCGCTTTGGATCATGGGCTCTCTGTGGGCTCGACACCGCCTCCGATGTAGCGTGCCGTCTCGGCGCGTTCGGGGCGAGTGAACAGTTGTGCGGTCGGAGCGGCCTCGATCATGCGGCCCTCGTAGAAAAGGACCGTGTTGTCCGAGAGGCGGTGCGCCTGGTGGAGATCGTGCGTGACGATGATCACGGTGAGTTCGGGGGTGAGACGGCGCACTAGCTCCTCGACCGCCTCTGTCGACCGGGGGTCGAGCGAGGAGGTCGGTTCGTCGAGCAGCAGCACTTCCGGCTCGACGGCAAGCGCCCGGGCGAGACAGAGCATCTGCTGCTGGCCACCGGAGAGCCGGAACGGCGAGTCGTGGAGACGGTCCGCGACATGACTCCACAGCCCGACCTCGGCGAGACGGGTCTCGGCGACGTCCCGCAGATCGGATCGCTTTGCCATCTTGTGTGCTCGGACGCCCGAGACGATGTTGTCGAGGATCGACATCGGGAAGGGGTTCGGCCGCTGGAAAACCATGCCGACGCGTCGGCGGAGCACGAGCGGGTCCATGCTGTCGCCGTAGATCTCGTCGTCGTAGAGCGAGATCTGGCCGTGGTGCCAGAAGTCCCGGACCTTGTCGTTCATCCGATTGAGTGAACGGAGAAACGTCGTCTTGCCCGATCCCGACGGACCGATCAAGGCGGTGATCGTGCCTTTGGGGAAACCGACGGTGATGTCGCTCATGATCGTCGCGGGCCCGAACCCCAGTGACACCTGGTGCGCGTGCATGGCCTCGGTGTCCTCGAGCAGCGTCGTGCCAACGGCCCGGTCGCTCTCGATCACTGGGGTCACCTTTGTCTCGAAGGGATTTGCCACGCCGCCGGAACCGTACCTAGGCGACTTGAACCGAAGAAGAACTGCAGGTGACCAGACGATGACGCCCGCATGAATCCTTGCCCACGGGCAACGGCCGGCACCGAAGACCAGTTCAGGCCCCGTTTCGACGCTGGAAGGCGCGCGATCCGCTCCCGCCGGCTCGCCTCGCGCTGACCTTGTCCCGCGAGAAGAACGCCATACGGCCAGCCCCCGCGCCGGCGCGCCACGGAGCCGACCGGCGGCGACGCCGGGTACGGGCCAACCGCCCGCCACCCTGACCTCGTTCGCCCGCTCCCAGCCCGACTCGCCGTCGAAGGTCGGCATCGTCGTAGAAGGGCCGCAGGGCAACCCGCACCGGGGGCAGGTGGCCGTACAACAGGACCGCTTCCCCGGGGCGAAGTCGCCGCAACCAGGCCGCCGAGGCAAGCCGACGGTCGGTCTGGCTGCGCGTCGTCGACATCGTCCCCGCGGCGTCGACGGTCAGTGTCTCGACCGGGCGCTGCTCGTCGCCGATCAGCTGGGACATCTGTTCCAGCGTCGCCGGGTCGGCGATCCCCGAACAGACGAGCTTGGCCCGGTGGTTGTTCACGACGGTCGCCGCACGAGCCCCGTAACGTGCCTCGATCTGGGCGAAGTCCTGCCAGACGGTGACGAGCTGGATGCCGTGTGAGGACGCCGTCGAGGCCAGCGTATCGAGATCCGACAGTGGCGCGATGTTCGCCGCCTCGTCGAGCACGAGGAGCAACGGCGGATCGAGACGGCCGTCGCGCGCCGCTTTGCTGATCGCCCCCTCGAGGATGCAACGGAGGACCGCGCTGAACAGCAGCCGCAGCCGCTCCTGCTCGTGCGACGGCGCCACGAGGAAGACGCTCGCGCTGCCGCCGTCGAAAAGCCGCCTCGCCGCGAGGTCGTGGCAGGTTGTGGACGCCGCGACGGTGGGGTCGGCGAAGGCCGCGACGAGCGTCTCGGCGGTCGCGTACACCGAGCTCAACTGGCGGTCCTCTCGGGAGAAACTCGCCTGGGCGGCGCGCAGCGCCTCGGTGGCGCCCGCAGCCTCGAGGGCGTCGAGCACCTCGACGACCTCTCCCGTGTCGATCCATCGCACGACGTCAGCCATCGACCGGCCCGACGTCGCCGCGGCGAGGAGCAGCGGACCGAGCATCTTCTCGGCGAGCGCGATCCAGAAGGCGGCGTCTCCCGAAATGTTCGCGCGCTGCACGGCGGACAGCCCGGCCGCGACCCGTCGGGCTCCAGCCCAATCGGATGCCTCGGTGAGCGGCGACCAACCGGCGCGCGTCGCCTTCGTGACGCCGGTCGGGTCGTAGACGAGCACCCGGCCGACTCTCTCCCGCCAGCGCGCCGTCTGCCCGACGAGATCGGTCTTCACGCTCGTCGCGACGACGGGGCCCTGCCATTCGAGGATCGCCGGGATCGCCAGCCCTGACGTCTTCCCCGACTGTGTCGGCCCGGCAACGAGCAACGACTGGCCACGCTCGACCGCGACGAGCGTCCGCCCGACACGCCCGACGACGAGACGTCCGGCGCTCGGCTTTCGCACGGCGAGCGGACGAAGATCGCCCCTTGCCGCCCAGACTGCCCCGGTGTCGCCCGCCGGTTGACGGCGCCGCGGCCGGGTGCGGACAAGCTGCCGGACCGCACCCGCGGCGAGGCCGCTGCCGAGCGCGAGCGTGACGAAGATCACCCAGAAGACCGCCGCCGAAGGCAGGAACCGGCGAAACGCTGGGGGCCAGGCCCCTTGTGGCGCAGCCGGGTGGCCGAGCAGACCGACGAGGAGGCCGAGCGACGCGCCCAACCGGACGTCGTGCCACCCATGGCCAGCGATGAACGTCGCGCAACCCCCTGCTACCCAGCACAGTGCCGACAACCCGGCGACGCCGGCGACGACGAGAGCCTGGCGGTGCGCCGTGGCGCCGGGCGCGCTTCCCGGCCAACGGGACGCGTCCGGCTGTGCCCGGTTGGCGGGCGGGTGGGAACCCGCTGTCACCGCGGCGCGCCCCGGGCTCGCGGCACGAGCCGGGCATCGGTGTCGACGATCTCGCGTTCGGCCGGCGCGACACGGTGTTCGACGAGATACGGCCGTGTGCCGACGTGCCACAGCGCAACACCCCGCCGCAGTCGTGGCAGGAGCCGCGACTCGGCCTCCGAGAGCCCGAGCAACCGCACCGCCCCGGGAACCTCGGCGTCGCTTTGCGCGAAGCAAACGACCGTCTCGCAGTCGGCGACCAGGCCTTCGGCAAGACGCACGGCGACACTGCCGGCGGGCCCCGACGCCGCGAAATCCGACACCCGGTGGACGACGACGATGTTGGCAACCCCGCGCGCCCGGGCGAGCTTGAACGAGGCCTGGAGAAACCGCGCCGCGCCCGGGTTGTGCACCACCGCCCAACCCTCGTCGATAACGAGAAACGTCTTCTCCGTCCCGGTTTGGCCCCAGGCGCGCTCGAGCGCCGCGGCCGCGCACGTGACAAGAGCTCCGAGCGCCGGCGAGTGGTAGACGTACGAAAGGTCGACGACGACGACACGCCCGGCCAGGTCGACATCCGGTGTCGTCGCGCCGTCGAACATCCCCGCCAGCTCGCCCGAGACGAGTCGGCGAAGCGCGAGGCCGACCTCGCGACCGGCAGAAGCCAGCTCCTCGACGCGACAGCCGATGGCGCGGGCCGACTCGCTCGTCGGTTCGAGCAGCGCCGGGACGACTGAGGAAAGTGTCGCGACTCCGGCCGCGCGGCAGGTGGAACCGAGTGCCAGCTCGATCGCGGCGTGCTCGGCAGGACCGAGCGGTCGATCGAGACACGCCGCGGCAAGATCGGCGACAACGGAGATCCGCGACTGCGCGCTCGCCAGTTCGCTGGCGACCGAGTCTCCGGCCAACTCCAGCGGGTTCAGCCGGACCGACCCCCCGGGGCGAAGCGTGATCGGCTCCGCGCCGAGGGCCCGGGCGAACGGTCCGTACTCGCCCTTCGGGTCGAGGACGACGATGCGACGTCCGAACGCCGCCTGGCGCAGGAGGTACGTCTTGATGAACGTGCTCTTGCCGCGCCCGATCTGGCCGAGCACGAGCATGTTCGGATTGGTGAGGGTACCGGCCCGGTAAAGCTCGAACGGGTCGTGGACGAAGATGCCACCGAAGACGTCCCGGCCGATGAGCACACCTTCGGCGGGTAGCCGACGCGTCGCGACGCACGGGTAGACGGCACCGAGCTGGGCCGTCGTCGCCTCGTGCGCGGGCAGCTTCACTCGCATCCGCGACCGACGGGAAGCGTGCAGCAGAACGCTTCGGGTTGCGTTCCGTAGAGCCGACGCAGGTCGAGTCCCGCGAGAGCCGAGGCGTGCTCCACCCGGCGGCACGTCCGGTCGAGGTCGCCCGGGCTCGGGGCACTGACGGTGATGTACGCCGAGAAGCGATAGGCGCCGTGGCCCTCGGCAAGTTCGTGCTCCCGCTGCACCACCGCCTCGTGCTCGCGGCGGACTCTCGCGGTGAGCGCGAAGCCGTGCTGCCGGCGTAGCTCGGCGTCGGCGACCCCCGAGGTGCGGGCGTGCTCCGCCGTGCGAACGGCACGGAGCGGCGGCACCGGCGTCATGACGACCGACACGGCGCGACGGTCGCTTGAGCCGGCGAGCAGCGGCACGAGGAAATCGCTCCCGACCTCGTGACGCGGCCATTCCGCGATCCAGAACGTCGCGTGCCACAGCCCGTCCGTCCGCAACGAGTTCCAGGTCGACGCGACGGCCACGGGCCACGGCCAGTCGGCGGCCTTCGAGGCCGGAACGACGTCGAAGCCGCGTCGCAGCGCCGTCGTGATGCCGCACGCCGTGAGCACCCCGACCACCTCGAGCCCGGCCCGCCGACAGCGCTCGTCCAAGAGCGCGATCTCGGTCTCGAGCAGTGCCGCCGCCGGCGTGTCACGGCCGAGTGCACGACGTGGACCCCGCACGCTCACGGCGAAGAAGAGCTCGTGCGCGAGTGCTCGCGCACACTCAGCGGCGAGCAGCTCGCGGTACGAGCGCTGAGCGGCGAAGGTCGCGGCGTCGAGACCGGCGGACTTAGCGACCGCCTTCTCGAGATGGGCGAGGAGCACGTCTCCGGGATCCGGGACCGTCCTTTCGATCCACTGCAGGCGATGAACGGCTCCCGCGTCGCGCGCGACGCTCGCAAGCACGCTCGCCCAGCCGTCGACGCGACGGGTCCGGTCGGCCTCGCCGAGCAGCACAAAGGACTCTCCCCCGAGGGCGAGCATCGCCGTCAGCGTTCCCTGTTGCCGGTCGTGCACGACACCGACTGGCCCGACCGAACCTGTCACGAGCTCGAAGACCTCGAAAGCAGCGAACACCGACGGCGCACGCTGGGCGTCACCACGACGGTGTACGGCGACGGCGTCCTGTCTCCCGCTCACGAGCGCCCCCGAGGCGAACCGGACGACGACGGGCACCCACTCGTCAAGCGTTCGCCCATTGATCGGCCAGCTCACCGCACCGATCGCGACAAGCAGGATCGCGAGCGCGGTCGGCCCGCGCGCCGCGCCAGCAAGCGCACGGAGCACGACGACACAGACGACGAGCGCCACCGCGACGACGGCGACCTGTCCAGTGCGTGCACCGGCGAAGAGCCCACGACGGTCACGGGGGCCGAATCGGAAACGCTCCTTGTCCTCAGTCATCGTCGTTGCGGGTCTCGAGCGATATCTCGGCACTGCGCGGGCGTTCCGCCTCGGCGACCGGCTCATCGGCCAATGCGTCTCGCTGGGCGATGACCTCGCGGAAGTGCGCCACGGCCTCCAGGTACTCGGACCCTCCGAGGTGCGCGCCCTCGGCGAAGCCGACCCCGCCGCTACCGGCCGCGGCGAGCTCGCCCGATCCGGCGGCGGCCAGGCCCCCCGATCCGGCAACGAGGGCCACGGCGTCCAGTCCAGCACGGGAGGCGCGCCGGGCCGGACTTTCGAGATGGGAAATGGCGCCCGCTTCGACAAGGGGAATGAGCTTTAGGAGCGCGAACGGTGCGAGCGCCGCCAGCGCGAGCAGGGCGATGCCCTGGACCACTCCTGAAAGACCCGAGGCGTCGGCCACCGACAGCGCCGCCAGGGCGAGCACACCGGCGATGACGAGTTTCGAGCAGATGAGCGCGGCGAGCATCTCGCCCACCCGACGGGCCCAGTGCGCCGTCGCCGACCAGACGAACCCGGCGAGCGCGAGCGGGATGAAGAGCGTCGCGACCGCGACCGCCGCCGATCGGACGACGAGCTCGACCCAGAGGACAAAAGCCACCGCCGCGGCGAGCAAAGCGAGCAGGACGCCCATGCATCCAGCGAAGACGCTGCCGCCGAACGCCGGGGAGAAAGCGCCGACCAGCTGGTCGATCTCGAGGTGCGCTGGCTCGCCCGCCGCGGCAAGCAATGCCGAGCTCAACGCGTCGGTCACGGCGAGCGCTTGGGTGACGAGCTCGACGGCGAGCCCCCCGATGAGCACGGCGAATGGGAGGCGGAGGAACACCGCCCGGGTGAGCAAACTGAGGTCCTGGCGGACGACGGCCTGAATCGTCGCGAGCAGCAGAAAAGGCAGCGTTAACACGGCACCGATCTTCCAGACGACGTTGAACTCGATGCCGAAGCCATTGCCGAGAGGCGAGCTCGTCGTGGCGTTCAGCGCGTGACCGAACGCCGAGAGGAGGGCGGCCGCCCCGCTCTCGACCCAGGTCGTGATGCCGTTGAGCAGGCCGCTGACGAGCGCGCCGACGCCGATCGAGATGATCCCGGCGAACAGCGAACCGTGTCCCGGAAGTTGGGAAACGACCGCACCGTGTCCCACGGTCAGTGCAGGCTCTGACCGGCGTTGAACAGGAAGTTGAGCAGCGTCGGCGCCGCGCCGATGACGAGTGCCGCGGCAGCCGAGACGAGCACAGCACGCCGCCCCGTCGACGCGTTCTGGTAGTTGTTCGTGTGCGCGCCGAGTGCCCACGTCGCCGCACCGATGACCAACCCGGCCAACGCGGCGAGCAGCCCCCAGAAGCCGATGCCGTTCACGAGCTGTTGCAACGTTCCGCTCCCCGGCAGACCCTGCGCGTTCGGGTCGAGCGAGAGCGTCCCGGATTCACCGAAGCGGCTGATAAGGGCGACGAGAACCATCGACACGGTGCACCTCCTCGGGATGTCGTCCACGGGGGCCGGTCGCGACGACCGGCGGTCGGGCGGTCCCGGCGAGCGGCGGAGCCCGGGCTCTCATTCGGTCGCGAGTTCCCGAGGCGCGCTCCTCACCTTACACTATATCTCATAGGATTTCAACCCTTTCTATTCCGAGAACAGGATATCTGCCGGCGAGCTGCAATGCTGGAGGTGTGCCAGTTGCCAGACGGTTCCCGTGATCGCGGTCCTGCACGTCAGCGTGCTCGGCGTCGCCATCGCCGCGCTGGTCGTCGTCGTCCTCGTTGGCGCGGCGTATGCCATCGGCAGCCGTCGCGGTCTCCACGCCTTGAAGCAGCGACTGGTCGCTCTCGGTGACCGGCTCGGTGCCGACACGCTGCCTACCGATCCGAAGCGACTAGAGGACGCGCTCGGCCACATCGAACGGGCCACCGAGCACGCCGCCGAAGCGGTCGCCGATTCGAGCGCCGATGCGATCCGCCTCCGCCGGGTCCTCGACTCCCTCGCCCAGGCGGTCATCGTCTGCGACGAGCACGGTGAAGTCGTCTTCCGCAACAGCCGCGCCCTCGCGTTGATGGGCAGCCGCCACGGCGACGCCCTTGCCGCGCAAGCTGTCGACGAGCTGCTCGGCACGACGTCGCCCGGCGCCTCTGAAGAGCGCACCCTCGAGTTGTACGGCCCACCTCGCCGGACGCTGTCGGTTCGGACCCAGAGCATCGACAACGGCCAACGGGCTCTCGGGGTCATCGCGATCATCGACGACGTCTCCGAACGGCGCCGGCTCGAAGAGGTCCGCCGCGACTTCGTCGCCAACGTCAGCCATGAGCTGAAGACACCGATGGGTGCCCTCGGTCTGCTCGCCGAAACCTTGCTCGCCGAGACGGAACCGGAGGTCTCGCAGCGCCTCGCGCAACGGATTCACTCCGAGGCGTTCCGCATCTCCCGCATCATCGACGACCTGCTGGATCTGTCGCGCATCGAGAACGAGGAGTCGCCGCCGCGCGAACCCGTGTTGGTCAATCTCGTCATGGCTGAGGCTGCCGAACGCGTGCGTTCCGCGGCCGAGCAACGAGACGTCGAGATCAAGCTCGCGGAACCCTCTCCCCCCGTCGCCGTCCTCGGCGACCGTCGCCAGCTGACGTCGGCTCTCTACAACCTGCTGGAAAACGCCGTGAAATTCTCCTACGAGAGTGGAGTCGTCGAATTCACCGGGCACGTCGAAGGCGACGACGTCGTCATCGCCGTCACCGACAGGGGCTTGGGGATCCCGACACGCGATCTCGAGCGGATCTTCGAGCGCTTCTATCGCGTCGACCACGGGCGGAGTCGCTCGACAGGTGGGACCGGACTCGGGTTGTCCATCGTCCGACACGTCGCCAACAGCCACCACGGCACTGTCCACGTCGACTCGCGCGAGGGCGAAGGGTCGACGTTCACGCTCCGGCTCCCCCTGCAAGCGAGGACCGCCCCATGAGCACCGAGACGGATTCCCAGCAACACACTCCCACCGAGAAGCGCGTCAACGTGCTTCTCGTGGAGGACGAGGAGTCCTTCATCGACGCGCTCGTCGTCGGGCTCGAACGCGAGGGGTTCGCCATCACGGTCGCGCGCGACGGCGCTGAAGCACTCGAGTGCTTCGAGGGACGTGAACCAGATCTGATCCTGCTCGACGTGATGCTGCCGAAGATTTCCGGGCTCGACGTGTGTCGGACGATCCGGACGCGCTCGTCCGTTCCGATCATCATGGTCACGGCGAAGTCGACTGAGATCGACACGGTCGTCGGCCTCGAAGTTGGAGCCGACGACTACGTGGCGAAGCCGTATCGCCTGCACGAACTCGTCTCCCGCATGCGCGCCGTTCTTCGTCGGGCTCCACGACCCGAACCGGGAGAGGGTTCCCAGCCAACGGCCGGCCACGCCAAGTCGTCACCGGCGGTCGCGCCGCCGAGCAACGTGCTCGAAGTCGGGGAGGTCACGCTCGACCTCGACCGTCATGAATGCAACGTCCGCGGCAAAGAGGTCACCTTGCCGTTGAAGGAGTTCGACCTCCTCGAACAGTTACTTCTCCACGCTGGTCGCGTGCTCACGCGCGACACGCTCATCTCAAGGGTCTGGGGCGAGGACTACGTCGGCGACACGAAAACGCTTGACGTTCACATCAAGCGACTACGCGCCCACATTGAGGCCAACCCGTCGCAGCCCAAGCTCATCACGACGATCCGCGGCCTTGGCTACCGCTTCGAGACGTCTCGCCACCGCTGACCGACCGTGGGAACCGAGCGATCACCGACGGAGCCCGGAACACCCCGGGCACCACGGTCGTCGGAGGTTCCTCTTCACCGTGACCGCTGCTGCACTGTGCAGATTCCTGGCATCCTCGCCATGCGGCCAGAGCGATGACGGTCGGTGGGGATCTGCGTGCCCAGACGGGGACCGCGCCGTCGGTCGACCTTTCGCCTGCGACATTTGACGAGCTGAACGTCGACCGGCCCTGGCTCGTCATCGTCTGGAACGATCCCGTCAACCTGATGAGCTATGTCACCTACGTCTTCCAGAAATTGTTCGGCTACTCGTTCGCCAAGGCCACCCGCCTCATGCTGGACGTGCACCGCAAAGGTCGCGCCGTCGTCGCCTCGGGACCGCGCGAGCGCGCGGAGCTCGATGTCGCCCGTCTCCATCGTCACGGGCTGTGGGCAACTCTGGAGCACCAGAGTTGACCCGCCGCCAACGCCCACCCGTCCTCGTCCGCACAGACGACGGGTTCGCGCTGTCGCTCTCCCCGGAGGAACGCACCTTGCTCTCCTCGATCTCGCGCCAGCTCGCCGGGGCACTCGGCGAGCTCGGCGACGCCGAACAGCAGCTCCCCACCGGGCTGTGCCGGCTCTTCCCGGTCGCCTACCCGACGGACCCTCTCGCCGAGGAGAGCTACGTCAGCTTGGTGCGCGCTGATCTCCTAGCGCACCACCGAAACGCCCTCTCGCTCCTTGCCCGCACGGCCTCAGCGACGCACCTCGCCGAGGACGAGGCCGAAGCGTGGCTCGCCGCCCTCAACGACCTGCGGATCGTGATCGGTGCCTCGCTCGGGGTCACGGAGGACATGGTCGAGCCCTCGCCAAACGATGCGAAGTACGACGAATGGCTCTGCTACGACTACCTCACGTACCTCGAGTCCCTGGTCGTCGGGGTGCTCGCCGACCTCCTGCCGCCAACGACACCGATCGCCGATGACGTGACCCCCGACGACCCCTGGGGCGATCCCCCGGGAGACCTGCGCTGGGACGGCACGCCCGCGCCTCCGGACCCGTGAGCAGCGGACTGGGCGGTTGGTCGCGACGGTCGCGATGACCAGGGACCGGCTCGTCGACGCGGTCTCGAAGGTCGCTGCTAGTCTCCGCGCGCCCCGTGACACCGAGCCCCCATCGTCCAGTGGCCTAGGACATCGCCCCTTCAAGGCGGAAACACGGGTTCGAATCCCGTTGGGGGTGCTAGATGCCTGCCGCGTCCGCGTACAGCTGCGGGCCTGCGATCACGAGCCCCGTCCGCCCTTGGAATGAACGCCAGCGATTCCTGATGATTCCTTCGCTCCTCATCTAGCCGGCCCGGCGCTCTCGACCGCGGCGAGTCGCCACCCACCGACAAACGAGTCTCCGCCACGAGGTTGTGCTCGATTGCACTCGTCCTTTCCTGAACCGGCGAGAAACGACGCGCGTCCTCACCACAGCGATGACGCAATTTGACCATTCTCACCAGGTCAACTGCGTCGGAATCGACCATATGGAGGCAATCGGGCGTTACCTTCTGACAGAAAGAGCAATGGATACAACGATTCGGGGCAGGCTCACGTTCGTCATGACCAATCGATCCCGCGCAGAGCGCCAAGCAGCCAGGGAAAGACCGGATCCGCAAGGCTTCACGCTGCTCGAACTCCTCATTGTCATCGCGGGCATCCTCACCGCCGTCGTCGTCTTCGCGCTCGGCTGCCTCGCGGGCCAAGGCGCCGGAGGTGTGCGCCACACCGATATGACCACAGCCGAGGCCGGAGCCCTGGCGTACGGGGCGCACGCCAGGACACAGCCGTTCGCTACCCGCCGACAACGACAAGTGAGGAATGCCCGTCAGAGCTCTGCTCGCAATACAAGCGACGAGAGGACCGACTAGGTGTCCGTGACCACTGCGGAAAGCTCGCCTGATGCCCTGCGGGCGCTTCGTAGTCGCGCCTCGCTTGCGGCGTCAGCCGAAGAACGAGCCAGGTGTCTCGCCGACATCGAGCGCGCGCTCGCCAGGGCCACGGGGCCGGCAGAGAGTGCCCACCTTCTGATGTGCCGTTCACACCTGCACGCGAACCAGTGGGAAACCCGGAAAGTCGTGGCTGACGCGCTTGCCGCTATGCAGCTGTTCGAGGAGGCCGGTGAGGTTGATGGAGCCCTCGATGCTGCCAGCGCATGCGCTGCTTACGCCGCGCGCTTGGGGGACCTTTCGCTGGCGTCGGAGCTGGCGACGAAGTGCATAGTGGGACTTTCCCTGCTCACCGACGACGCTTTGCGCTCGGAGGTGACGAACCGGCTCGGGATGTTCTGCCTCTGGTTTCACGATTACGACCTCGCCATCGAGCAGTTCGAGGTCTCGCTCAGCGCTGCCGAGCGTTGCGGCAACCAACGATTTGTCTGCCGCGAGCTGTACAACCTGGCGTCGACGCTTCTTCTTGCCGTTTACCTCGACCCTGGTCCCAAACAAGGCGACGATCAGCGGACCAGTTCACGAACTGCGAGGCTCGCCTACGCCGAACGTACGATCCGACGCTTGGCCGCGGGAAGCAACTCAGAATTGGTGGCCTGGGCGGGCACGCATCGCCTGCAGGCCCACCTTGTCTATGAGCAAGGTCACGCGGAAGAGGCCTTCCAGATGCTGAGGGAAGCTCATGCCGACCTGCCCACAGAAGTCTGGGAAGAGGGGAAGTACGACTTCGACCTGCTAGAGGCGCGTTGTTTGCGCGCGCTCGGGCGACCCGCGGAGGCCATTGCCGCTGCGAAGCGGGCCACAGAAGCTGTCAAGCTCGGCGGGGACGAACAAGAAATCACGGTTGCCCTCCGGGAACTCGTGGCGGCAGAACAAGAAGCCGGTCAGCTCGAAGCGGCTCTCGCCCACGCCGTCGAGCTCAGCCAACGCATGTCGGCGGTGCATCGCGACCAGATCGCCCAGGTCGTCAAGCAGGTATGGGTGCGAGCTGCGACAGAACTGGAACGCAGCCGGCTCGAGGTTCAGACGGCGGCGGCCATCCAGTTCGCGGAAGAAGACGCGCTGACCCGCGTCGGCAACCGACGGCTCCTCGAGCGTTTTCTCGCCGGGCCAGCCAACGACTACCACGATCTCGCCTTCCTCATGGTCGACATCGACCACTTCAAGCAAATCAACGACACGTTCGGCCATGAGGTCGGGGACCACGTGCTTCGGGCTCTCGGGCAGCTCCTCGCGACCGAGCCCCGTGCCGGCCAGATCGTCGTCCGTTACGGAGGTGAAGAGTTCGTCTTGGCGCTACCTTCCGTGGAGCTTGGCGCCGCGCGGAACTTCGCCGAGCGCATTCGGCTGAAGATCGAGTCCTATCCGTGGGAGACGCTCGCGCTCATGCTGCGGGTCACCGTGAGCATCGGTGTGTCGTGCGGCCCCGTGGCCAGCTGGCAGTCGGTTCTCGCCGCGGCTGACCGAGGTCTCTACGTCGCCAAGCGACGCGGCAGAAACCAGGTCAGGACCTCGCGCTGAGCAACGACGAGGTCGTCGCACCGCTTCACAAGCTGCCTTGCAACGACCTTCAGGGCGGTTCCCGTGAATCCTGGCTGGGGGTACCATCGGCGACGGGCCCGACGGGGATTGGTGCTCAATTGGTTGCCGGTCAAAGAGGACCCGCAACCCGCACCTGAGTTGGTCACCGTATTTCTGCCCGCGAAGTCTTCATCGATAACCGGGGGTGAGCAGATGTCGGGACGCGTTGCCGGCATAAGCACACGCCTTGTCGCGCGCCCGGTTCGCCCGAGGGTTGTCGACCCGCGTCACGCCCGATCTCCTGACCACGGGACGAACTCGCGCCTTGACCGATCAGCTGGCGAGAGGACGACGTCACGCCGCGGTGCGGCGATCTGCTCGCTCGCCGCGATGGCGGCCCTCCTCGGTGTCTCGCCCGTTGCCGACGGTTCGTCGATGCCAGCAATCGCCGGGAGTTCGACCTCGCCCACCGCCTACGTCGTCAACTCCAACCGCGACACCGTCACGCCCATCGACCTCGCCACGGACACGACCGGCACCCCAATCCGGGTGGGACGGTACCCGGACGCGATCGCGGTCGCGCCGGACGGGAAGTTCGCCTACGTCGCCAACGCCGTCAGCGACACCGTCACGCCCATCGACGTCGCCACGGACACGACGCGTCGGGCGATCCGGGTCGGCTCGAGTCCCGTCGCGCTGACGATCGCCCCGAACGGCCGGATGGCCTATGTCGTGAACGAAGCCGACGACACCGTCACGCCCATCGACCTCGCCACGGACACGACCGGCACCCCGATCCGGGTGGGGCAGTATCCCGACGCGATCGCGATCGCGCCGGACGGGAAGTTCGCCTACGTCGCCAATGCCGACAGCAACTCGGTCACGCCCATCGACCTCGCGACGCACACGACCGGCAGGCCGATCGGAGTCGGTCCCGGTCCCGTCGCGATCACGATCGCGTCGGATGGAGCAACCGCTTACGTCGTCAATTCCTACGGCAACTCGGTGACCGTCGTCGACCTCGCGACGGACGTGGCGCGCCGGACGATCCGAGCCGGGTCGGGTCCCGTGGCCATCGCCATCACAGCGGACGGGACGACCGCCTACGTCCTCGATGCGACGAGCAATACCGTCACCCCCATCAACCTCGCCACGTACACGACGCGCCGGGGAATCCCCGTTCGGTCGGGCCCCGTGGCCATCGCCATCGCAGCGGACGGGACGACCGCCTACGTGGCAAGCGAGGTCGCCAACACGATCACGCCCATCGACCTCGCCACGGACGCGCCAGGCAGACCGATCCGGGTTGGGTCGAGCCCCGTTGCCATCGCCATCGTGCCGCACCGATAGGGCGCGGAGGTCAGGCGCCCGCGCCGATTCACCAGCTGGTCTGCCGGGCTCGGCTCGCCCCTCGACCGCTCTCGGGGAGCGGGGCGATGGTCGCGGTCAGGCTTTCGCCTAGGATCGGCGGGCGTTCTCCCGCCCCTGGGTGTGCGCGTCAAGTGGTCGGGGAAACGAGCGAACGGGGACCTGTGGTGCAGCCTGGAGTGCACGCTGGCCTGTCAAGCCGGAGGTCGCGGGTTCAAATCCCGTCAGGTCCGCTGCTCGGTCGGCCTCGGCGACCCGATTTTCCCGATGAGGCCGCGCGTCGGGCACAATAGGTTTCGACGGCACTGGCCGTTTTGGTCGGGTAGCTCAGCTGGCAGAGCGCGCGCCTGAAAAGCGCGAGGTCACCGGATCGACGCCGGTCCCGACCACCGAAAGCTACGACTGACGGACCGGGCGCTTCGCGCGGGCCGCTGCCGACAAGGATCAGCGAACGGGGAGGGCCGATGCCTGGGCCGCGTCGAGCGGGACCTGAGTCGGGTAGTCACCGGTGAGGCAGGCGGAGCAGAGCTCGGACCCCGGAACGCCGATCGTCTCGAACAGCCCCTCCAGCGAGAGGTAGGCGATGGAGTCCGCGCCGAGCCGGGCGGCGATCTGACCCGTATCCGAGAACGCCGCGAGCAGCTCATCGCGCACCGGGGTGTCGATCCCGTAGAAACAGGGCCAGCGGAACGGCGGCGACGAGATCCGCAAATGGACCTCCCGCGCCCCCGCCTCGCGCAGCACCCGCACGATCTGGCTCGTCGTCGTGCCGCGAACGATCGAGTCGTCGATCACGACGAGGCGCTTGCGCCCGACGCTCTCGCGTAGCGGGTTGAGCTTGCGACGGACGCCGTCTGACCGGGCCGCGGCGGTCGGGGCGATGAACGTCCGCCCGATGTAGCGGTTCTTCACCAGACCCTGCCCGAACGGGATCCCGCTCTCGACGGCGAAGCCTTCCGCCGCCGGGACGCCGGAGTCCGGGATGCCGACGACGAGGTCGGCTTTTACGGGCGATTCTTGCGCCAGCCGCTCGCCCATCCTGCGACGCACGGCGTGGACCTCCCTCCCGCACAACTCCGTGTCGGGCCGCGCGAAATAGACGAACTCGAAGACGCAGAGCCTTGGTGCGACGCGAGCCGGTGGAAACGGCCGGAGCGAGCGGACGCCATCCCGGCCGATGACGACGAGCTCGCCCGGTTCGATCTCGCGCACAAAGGTCGCCCCGACGGTGGCGAGCGCGGGGCTCTCGGAGGCGATGGCCCAGCCCTCTTCGTCGGCCTCCTCGAAACGGCCGAGGCACAACGGGCGGAAGCCGTTCGGATCACGCGCCGCGTAAAGACGCGAGGCATCGATGAGACCGAGGGAAAATGCCCCTTCGAGCCGCGGCAACACCGAGCAGAGGGCCGCTTCGAGCCCCCCTTGATTGGAGCCTTCCTCGGGGGCGGGAAACGCCCGGGCGATGAGCTCACCGATGAGATCGCTGTCCGAGGGCGTGAACCCAGGGAGCATCCCGGCCTCGGACTCGAGCGCGCCGACGTTCGTCAGGTTCCCGTTGTGCCCGAGGGCGAAGCCAGCGTCACCGTGCGACCGGTAGACGGGTTGGGCGTTGCGCCAGTTGCTCTTGCCCATCGTCGAGTAGCGGACGTGGCCGAGGCCGAGGTGGCCCTGCAACGAGTCGAGCGAGTGCAGCGTGAACACCGAGGTGACGAGGCCCATGTCCTTGAAGACGGTGATCGTCTCCCCGTCGCTCACCGCCATGCCGGCCGATTCCTGCCCCCGATGTTGCAACGAGAACAGCCCGTCGAAGACGAGCGGCGCGACCTCGACCCGGGGCGCGTAGACGCCGAAAACGCCGCAGGCCTCCCTCACTGCTGCCATTGTGCCATCCCGGCGTCGTCGTCCGGTTCGCTGGTCGACCGCGCCTCACACCGGCGCCGCTACCTTTTCTGGCGTGATCGATCTCCACACCCATTCGGCGTGCTCGGATGGAAGCGAAACGCCCGGCCGCGTCGTCGAGCTCGCCGCGGCGGCGGGATGCTCCGCCGTGTCACTCACCGATCACGACGGGACGTTCGGGATCGACGCCGCGCAAGCCCGCGCCGAGGAGATCGGGATCGGTTTCCTTGCCGGATGTGAGATCTCCTGCACCTCCGACGCCGGTCCGATCCACCTGCTCTGCTACTTTTCCTCCGGCAGGCACGACGCGCTGGCCGATCTCCTCGAAGATCTGCGCGCCGACCGGGAAGTGCGCAACGTCGGAATCGTCCAGCGCTTCGTGGAGCTCGGCATCCCCCTTTCCTACGAGGAGGTTCGCGCCGAGGCACGAGGCCCCATCGTCGGCAGGCCGCACTTCGCCGCCTTGCTGCTCCGCCGGGGGATCGTCGGCTCGATCGACGAGGCGTTCGGCCGCTACCTGAGAGCGGGCGCTCCCGCCTATGTGGCGCGCACCCCAGTCGCTCCGCTGACCGTGATCGAAAAGGCGCGCGCCTCGCATGCCGTCACCGTCCTCGCCCATCCCCTGTCGCTCGGGCTCGCGGTCGACGATCTCGACACGTTCGTCTCCGGGCTCGCCGGCGCCGGTCTCGCGGGGCTCGAAGCCCACTACGGCCACTACGAACCAGCGACACGCGAGGACCTCGCCGCACTCGCCCGCCGCCACGGCCTCGTGGCGACCGGCGGGTCGGACTTCCACGGGACTTTCCGGCCGGACCTCGCTGTCGGCACCGGCACCGGCAATCTCGCCGTCCCCGAAACCTGCCTCGACGAGCTCATCGCCCGCCTGCCCTAGCGCCGCAGACCAGACGAGACGGCGGGGTGACGGGTCGGGGACCGCGCTAGCGACCCAGTCGGCGCGCAATCACACGGGGTGAAGCGCCCTAAGCGTCGTAGTCCGAGCCCGTCGACGCGGGAGGTTCGATGCCCCAGCGGCGCATCCCCTCTTCCATGCGGGCAATGACAGTTTTCAGGACCGCGACACGTGCGTACTGCTTGCTCTCCGCCGCGATGAGCTCCCACGGCGCGTTGTCCGTATCCGTCTTGTCGAGCATGTCCTCGACGGCTTTCACGTACTCGGCGCGCTTGGAACGATTTCGCCAGTCCTCGTCGGTCAGCTTCCATCGCCGCAACGGGTCGTCGCGCCGGGCCTCGAAACGGCGCTTCTGCTCCTCGTCAGAAATGTGGAGCCAGAACTTGACGAGCGTCATCCCCTCCTCGACGAGCCCGCGCTCGAAGGCGTTGATCTCGTCATAGGCCCGGTGCCACTCCTCGGCGTTCACGAGCTTCTCCACCCGCTCCACGAGCACCCGCCCGTACCACGACCGGTCAAAGACGCTCATCTCGCCCCAACCCGGCAGGCTCTCCCCGAAGCGCCACAGGAAGTGGTGGCGTTTCTCCTCGTCCGAGGGGACGCCGAATTCGGCGACGGCGACATGCCGGGGGTCGATCCGTCCAACGAGCCGCTTGATCGCCCCCCCCTTGCCCGAGGCGTCCCACCCCTCGAACACGATGCAGAGAGGCGGTCCGAGCTCGCCGCTGCCGAGCAGACCGCCGGAGACGAGCCGTAGGTGCAGCAGGCGCAGCTGCAGCCGTTCGATCTTCTGTTCGGACTTCTCGCGCTTCAGCGAGACGGAGAGGTCGATCTTGTCAAGGCGTCCCATCTCCCCATTGAACCGCGTCGCGACCAGCTGCGGGCGCCGGACACGATCCGCACGGCGACGTAGGTGACGAAAGCGAGTCCCACGATGAAAAAACTCGGGGGGTAGGGCTGGTAGTAGGCGATCGCGAGCCCGACCCAGACGAACAGCACGGCGAGCCCCGAAGCGCAGGCGATCGCCGCGCCCGGCCGGCGCGTGAGACGTTCGGCGATGGCGGCCGGCGTCACGAGCAGAGCGAAGATGAGAAGCACCCCGATCACCTGCACCGCCGCCGAGACCGCCAGGGCGAGCGTCAGCATGAACCCGACCGACAAGGTTCGCACCGGCACGCGCCGTGCCTCGGCCACGACCTCGTCAACCGAGGCGAAGAGCAGCGGCCGGTACATGACGGCGACAGCCGCGAGCGCCACTGCGCTCGCGGCGACGGTGACGACGACGTCCCAGGTCGACACGCCGGTGATCTGGCCGAACAACAGGGCGAACGCTTCGGTCGAGTTCCCCGTGTAAAGCGACGAGAAGAGGTAGCCGAGCGCCAGCGAGAAGGCGAGGACGATGCCGATGACGGTGTCGCGTCCACGGACCCGCTCGCCGAGCAACCCCATCACCGCGCCAACGGTGAGGGTGAAGACGAGCATGCCGACGACGGGGTCGACGCCGATCAGGGCCGCGCCCGCCGCGCCGGGGAAGCCCATGTCGGAAAGCGCGTGCGCGGCGAACGCCGTCCGACGGAGCACGACGAAGTAGCCAACGACCCCGGAGACGATCGCGACAACGGTCCCCGCCTCGTAGGCGCTGCGCATGAACTGCCACGAGAGAATCGCCCCGACGTCGGACGCCGGATTCCAGCTGAAACCGGCGGCGACCGGCACGGCGAGGATCCTCATTGCTGCCCGCGACGCGCCGGCTGCTTGGCGGCGGTCCCGTTGCCCGGATGGGGGTGGGTCGCCTCGTCCTCGAGCCCGATGACGAAGCGCCGGCCACGACGGTCGGTGACGACGTCGACCTCGGAGCCGTAGAGCCGGGAGAGCGTCTCGGCGGTCACGACCTCGTCGGGGGGTCCGATCGCGACCGAACCGTGCGCCAGGTAGAGCACCCGGTCGACGACCGGCAGTAGCGGATTGACGTCGTGGCCGACGAGCAGCACGGCGAGCGATCGTGCCCGCGCGATCGTCGCGACGAGCCGGGCGATGAGCCCCTGGTTCCTGATATCGAGGCTGGCGAGCGGCTCGTCGAGGAGCAGGAGTCGCGGTTCGCCGACGAGCGCCTGGGCGAGCAGCAGTCGCTGCCGTTCCCCGCCGGAGAGCTCACCGAGGCGCCGCCGCGCGTAGTCGGTCGCTCCGACCGCTTCGATCGCCGCCGCGACACGGGCGCGGACCGCCCGGTGAGCCGCGCCGGGAAACGGGATCCCCCAACGGCCCCCGGTAAGGCCGAAGCCGACGAGGTCGACTCCCCTGATGGCCGCACCGCCTTCGAGCGCACGGCTCTGCGGCACGTAGCCGATCCCCGGGTTGCCCCGCCGAGGTGGCGCGCCGAGCACCTCGACGGTTCCCGACCGCACCGCGACGAGCCCGAGGATGACCCGCAGCAACGTCGACTTGCCGGCGCCGTTCGGACCGAGCACGGCGACGAACTCGCCAGAGACGACCTCGAAGTTCGCCCCCGCCCAGACGGGCACCGCCCCGTACCCGGCGGCGAGGTCAACGGCGCGCACGACCGCCGCCAAGCGTCCTCGCCCCGCCGGGGCCGGAGCGCCGATGACCCGTTGGTCGGCTGGCCCGTTCACTTGCCGCGGGGTTCGCTCGCGAGAGCCCGCGAGATGCTCGAGAGCTCCGACACCATCCATTCCTGGAAGGTCGTGCCCGGTGGTCGCAGCGTCTCGGAGATCCCGACGACCGCGATGTGTTTCGCCGCCACCTGGGCGCGGATGTTCGTCGTCAAGGCGGTCACGGTCTGGGTGTTGTAGACGAGCAGGCGGAAATCGCGCCCGGCGATCTGGCGCTCGAACGTCGCGACGGCACTGACGGGCGGGTCGTAGCCATCCGCCACCGCCTGCATGAACGGATACGGCGTGACGAGGTCGAGATGGAGGGATTCCGCCATGTACTGGAAGATGCTCTCGGTCGACGCCACCTTGTCGCCCGCGTCGCGGTCGCGGATCGTGTCGAGCAGCTCCCGGTACGGGCCGAACGACGCCTCGACCGCGGCGAGCCGCCGGCGGAAGTAAGCGGCATCCGCCGGGACGAGCGAGGCGTAGTCGGAGCTGATCCTGTCGATCACCCGGGACACGTCGGCCGGGTCGTACCAGAAGTGCGGATTGTCCCCTGGTTTCTTGCCGAGGAGCTGCGCGACGACGAACACGTGGCGGTGGCGCTCCGGATTCGCGGCCAAGATCTTCGCCGCCCAATCGTCATAGCCCGCGCCGTTGAGGATCACGTAGTCCGCCTGGCCAAAGGCTCGTGCCACGGCCGTGCTCGCCTCGTACTCGTGGGGATCGGCGTTGGGGTTGGTGATGACGCTCGTCACGTGCACGAACCGACCACCGAGCTGCGCGGCGAGACTGCCCCAGGTGTTCTCGGCCGCGACGACACCGATCACCGCCGGATGCCCGCCACGGTGCATCGGCACCGACAAGCCTGGCGCCAACGGCAGTGCCACAAAGCCCAGGAGCGCCGCCGCCACGAGCCCGCGACGATCCCTTCTGCCAATCATCGCTCCCTTTCGCGGACCAATCCGGCGGATAAGTCCCATCAGAGTAATTTGAGAACGATTCTTATGTCAAAGGTCGCATCATCCTAACAGGGCATCCCCAGGTGTCCTTCACTCCCTCTCATCCAGGCCTTCGGCGTGCATTCCGACCATGGATGAGAACTCCGGCGGGAATGACTCCCGGAAATTTGTCGGCTTTCCCCGTCGAACCCCCGTCTGCCTCGCTACGCTTGGGCCGTGACCGACGACCGACGACCCGCCGCCGACGAGACGCATCGCAACGTCGCCCTGCGCCTCGCCCGCCACGAGCAGCGCTACACACGCCAGCGCCGGACGATGGTCGACGCCCTTTGCGTCATCGGCCGGCCGGCGACGATCGGCGAGATCCTCGCGGCCGTTCCGCAACTGCCCGTCAGCACCGCCTACCGCAACCTCACCGTCCTCGCCGCAGCCGGAGCGGTCCGGCGCGTCAACGGCACCGACGAGTTCGGACGTTTCGAGCTCGCCGAAGGGGTGAGCGGCCACCACCACCACCACGCGGTGTGCAGTTCCTGCGGCCTCGTCATCGACGCGACGAGTTCGGCCCGTCTCGAGATGGCCCTCGCCGAGACGGCACGGGCGATCGCCGAGGAAGACGGATTCGACGTCACCGACCACCGCCTCGAGCTCGTCGGGCGCTGTTCCTCGTGTTCCCGGGTCCCCGCCTAGCAGCCGACCGTCGTCTGCCTGGATTCGCCTCCCGCCGGCTGTGGAACGGGCTCGCCCGCAGCTCGCGGCGCGCCGCCGAGACCTCCCAGCGCCGCCCGGTCCACCAAATGGGACACAGGCCAGTCGGTGGAGCTGACGGGATTCGAACCCGTGACCTACTGGTTGCAAACCAGTCGCTCTGACCAGCTGAGCTACAGCCCCGCGGGCGCAAGCCTACGCGCCCCGGGGGCCGATTCGACCGCTGCGACCGGCCCTTCAGTGCGTCCCGACCGCGGCACGCAGCGCTTGACGCGCCGACTTCGTGCTGGCGGCGACCGCGGAGGGCTCGTAGCCGCAGTGCGCCATGCAGTTGTCGCACCGACTATCACGTCCCCTCCCGTACTTCTCCCAGTCGGTCGTCTCGATGAGCTCTTTGTACGTCGCGGTGTAGCCGTCGCTCATCAGGTAGCACGGCCGCTGCCAGCCGAAGACCGAGTAGCTCGGTATCCCCCAGGGTGTGCACTGGTAGTCGACCTTGCCCTCGAGGAAGTCGAGGAACAGCGGTGTGTGGTTGAGACGCCACTTCCTCCGCCGACCGTCGCCGAAGGCTTCCCGGAAGACCTGGCGGGCCTGGTCGACCGGGAGGAAATGCTCCCGGTCGCTCGCCTTCTCGTAGGCATAGGCGGGGGAGATCATCATCGCGTCGACCTTCAGCTCGTCGTTGAGGAAGTCGAGGACGTCGCGGATCGTCTTGGCGGAATCATTCGTGAAAAACGTTGAGTTCGTCGTGACGCGGAAACCCCGTGACTTGGCGAGGCGAATAGCTTCGACCGCCGTGTCGAAGACCCCGGGACGGTCGACCGCCGCGTCGTGGCGCTCTTGCAGCCCGTCGATGTGAACGACCCACGAGAAGTACGGGGAGGGCGTGAAGTTGTCGATGCGCCGCTTGAGGAGGATGGCGTTCGTGCACAGGTAGACAAACCGCTTGCGCTTGATGAGGCCCTCGACGATCTCTGCGATCTGCGGGTGGAGCAACGGCTCGCCGCCGGCGATCGAGACCATCGGCGCGCCGCTCTCCTCGATGGCGGCGAACGCCGCCTCCGGGGTCAGCCGTTGGCGGAGGATCTCGGTCGGGTACTGGATCTTGCCGCATCCGGGACAGGCGAGGTTGCAGGCGAAGAGCGGCTCGAGCTCGACGATCAGCGGGTATTTCTCGCGTCTCGCGAGCTTCTGGCGCACGAGATACGCCGCCATGGCCAGGTTCTGTCGGATCGGGATGGGCATCAGGTTTCACCGGCCTTTGCGTCGACGTCGACTGGGGATGAGGGCTCTAGGATGACAGGGCCCTCGGAGATGGCGGGGGCTGCGCGGCGAACGGGACCCATCAGCGCCCGGCCTTGGCGTGCGGCGAGTTGCGGACGACGTGGGCCTGGTGGGTGGCCTCGGTGCGGGCGCTCGCCGCCGCCGAGGCCTCCTCGATGGCCTGGCACCAGCGACCGAGCGCCGAGAGCGGGAAGACGAGCCGGTAGAGGTGGTAGTTGAGGTAGAAGTCGCCCGGGAAGCCCGTGCCGGTGTACCAGGGCTCGTCCCAGTTGCCGTCGGCGAGCTGCGTCGTCGCCAGCCAGGCGACCCCCCGCCGCGCCGCCGCCGAGCGGGCCCGGCCGGCGGCCACGAGCGCGAGCAGCGCCCAGGCGGTCTGGGAGGCGGTCGACTCGCCCGCGGCACGCAGGGTCGGGTCGTCGTAGGAGCGGATGTCCTCACCCCAGCCACCGTCGTCGTTCTCGTGCGCCTCGAGGAACTCGACGGCCCGCTGGATCGCCGGGGCGCCCGGGTCGACGCCCGCGGCGACAAGCGCCGGCAACGCCGCGCCGACGCCGTAGACGTAGTTCACGCCCCAGCGGCCGAACCAGGCCCCGTCGTCCTCCTGCGCAGCGAGCAGCCACTCGACTCCTTTTCGCAGGATCGCCGGATCCGCCGACGGTTCGGCGGCGAGCATCTCGACGACGTGGGCGGTGACGTCGGCGGATGGTGGGTCGATGACAGCGCCGAAGTCGCAGAACGGCAGCTCGTAGAGGATGTGCCGGACGTTGTCGGCGTCGAAGGCACCCCAGGCGCCGTCTTTCGATGTCATGCCCTCGGTCCAGGTGACGGCACGCCGCACGGCCGCGTCGAGCGTGCCCGGGTCCCGGAAGGCGACGCGGCGCAAAGCGAGCACGACCTCGGCGGTGTCGTCGATGTCCGGGTAGTTGTCGTTCTCGAACTCGAAGGACCATCCGCCCTCGGGGACCTGCGGGCGGCGCACCGACCAGTCCCCGCGCACCCGCACCTCCTTGCCGAGCATCCACTCCGTCGCGGTCTGCAACGCCGCGTCCTCTCGCGGGAGACCCGCGTCGACGAGCGCGATGACGGCGAGGGCGGTGTCCCAGACGGGGGACTGACAGGCCTCGAGACGGCGCAGGCCGTCGGCGCGCACGAGGAACCGTTCCAGTCCGGCGAAGGCCGCGGCGAGCACCGGGTGATCAAGCGGGTAGCCCCGCAGGTGCAGCGCGAGGATCGAGTAGACCCAGGGCGGCTGGATGCCCCCCCAGCTGCCGTCGGCCTCCTGACGCCGGACGATCCAGGTCTCGGCCTTGCGCAAGGCCGCCTCCCGCACCGTCTGACGCAACGGCGGCCGGTTGGCGAGCCGCTCGTAGTGGTGGAGGACCCGGTCGAGAAGCACGAAGCGCCCGGTCCAGTCGCGCAGCGACGGGCCTGGACGCGGGGGCGCCTTCCCGCTCCGCAGCTCCTCGACACCGAAAGTGGTCGGCCGCACCGGACGGTAGGCACCGACGACGGTGATGGCGACGGCCGTCTGGCGCGCCCAGCACCCGAAGTCGTAGATGTTGCCCGGGACCCACGTCGGGAAAACCACGAGTTCCGGCGGCATCGTCGGCAGGTCGTCCCAGGGCCACAACCCGAAGAGCGCGAGCCAGATGCGCGTGAAGACGCGCGAGGCCTCGACGCCGCCCGCATCGCGCACGAACGCCGCCGCCCGGGCCATGTGCGGCGCCACGGGATCGTCGCCGGCGAGTCGGAGCGCGCAGTACGCCTCGATGGTCGTCGAGAGGTCCCCGGGCCCACCGTGATAGGTGGCCCACGTCCCGTCGGGCCGTTGCTTCGAGCGGATCCAAGCCGCGGCCTCGGCTGTCTCGTCGTCGCGTCGGATGCCGAGGAACTCCCGGAGCAACAAATCCTCGGCGTCCATCGTCACGTTCGTCTCCAGCTCGCCTTTCCACCAGCCCTCGCTGTCCTGCAGCTCGAGAAGGTGCCGGCGCGCCTTTTCCAGCGCCCGTCGGGCCGCGCTGAACTCGAGCACGTCGACCGTCTCGGTCCGTCCCATCTCCTAGAACTCCCGCTCGATGACGAAGCGCGCCACCTCGGCCAGCTCGGCCCGTGCCGGCGCGGCAAAGAACGGTGCGTCGAGCGCCGCGAGGGCCGCGTCCAGCCGGCGGCGCGCCGCGTCGGCGCTGATCTCTCGACCGCCGGCTCGCTCCACGAGTTCGGCCGCCCGGGCGACCTGGTCGTCCGAAAGACACGAGGTGGCGAGCAGTGCGGCGAGCTCCGTGGCGCCCTCGCCGCCGGCCGCCAGGGCCGCGGCGACAGGGAGCGTCTTCTTGTGCTGACGCAGGTCGCTCCACACCGGCTTGCCCGTGCGGGCCGGGTCTCCCCAGATGCCGAGCAGGTCGTCGACCGCCTGGAAGGCGAGTCCGAGCTCGAACCCGAAGCGGTCGAGCGTCGCCACGATCTCAGCGGGCGCGCCCGCGAGCTCGGCACCGATCGACGCCGCGCAGCCGAGCAACGCCCCGGTCTTGCCACCTTCCATCGCGAGACACCCCGCGACGTCAACGGTCGGCAAGGCCTCGAAGGCCATGTCGAGCGCCTGCCCCGCGATCATCGCGGCCGTCGAGTCAGCGACGCGCCGCGCCGCGCGCCGGGGGGAGTCACCATCGGCGACGCACTCGAGGCGCAGCGTCCCGGCCGGGTCGAGCAGGATCTGCTGCGCCAACGCGAGGAGAGCGTCCCCGACGATCACCGCCTGGCCGATCCCGTAGAGCGCCCAGACGGTCGGGCGGTGGCGCCGCTCGGCGTCACCGTCGATCACGTCGTCGTGGATCAACGAGAAGTTGTGAACGAGCTCGACCGCGACGCCCCCGGGGATCCCGAGGACAGCCTCGGCGCCAACCGCCTCAGCTGAGAGGATCGCCAGTGCCGGTCGTACTCCTTTGCCGCCGTTGCCGCCGACGGGACGCCCGTCGGCGTCGGACCAGCCGAGGTGGTACTCGACGATCGGTCTCATCTCGGCCGAGAGCCGGGCGACAGCCGTGCACATCGCCGGCGCGACGAGCTGACGCGCCCGACTGAAGACGGCGGGTGCCTTCTCCGTCGGCATCACGCCACCACCCCCCAGTCGAGATCGACGGCGGGGCGCGAGTCACCGACGGCGTGCAGCGCGTACGCGGCGGCCCGCTTGCCGCTGCGCACCGCGCCCTCCATCGTCGCGGGCCAACCGGTGTCGGTCCACGCGCCGGCGAGGAAGAGCCGCTCGAACCCGGTCTCCGGACCGGGCCGCAACGCGGCGGTCCCCGGCACGCCGCGGAACGTCGCTTCGTGCTCGCGGCTCACGACCGCATCGACGACCTCGGCTGAGCGCGCCCGGGGGAAAAGCACCCGCAACGCGCCCGCGTAGCGCGCGATGAGCGTCTCCGGTCGCTCCCCCTGCTCGGCGTCGGCACCCGAGACGGATACCGCGAGCACCTGCCCGGAAGCCCGATCTCGTCCGGCCGTGCCGGTCTTGTCGAAGACGTATTGCACCGGGGTGTCGACGCCGGCGGCGATCTCGTAGCCGGTGACCTGGCGGTCGTACACGACGTGGACGTCGACGATCGGCGACGTGCCCAGCGCCTCGAGGCTGGCCGGGTTCACGCGGCCGCCTTCCGGTAGGAGCTGAGCGGCGGCGCGGTGCGGAACGGCAACGATGACCGAGTCGGCCGCGACCCGCTCACCGTCGACGACCACCCCGGTCGCCGCTCTCGGTCCGTCCCCGGGGGCGAGGTCGATCGCATCGACTCTCGTCCGCAGACGGACGCTTCCGCCGAGACGTTGTAAAAGGGCGAACGCCGGATCGACGTGGAGCGCGTTGAGCGGCACGCGCCCCCAGCCGATGTCGGCGGCGGCGGCTTCGTCGAGAAGTCCTGTCCGAAGGACCTTCGCACCGAGCGCGAGCGACGCCTCGTCGGCACGGAGGTTGACCGTCGGCAGCGTGATGAGACCCCAGAGCCTGTCGATGGCGTGCGCCGATTGCCCATGGCGCGAAAGGAACGACGCCACCGTCTCGGAGTCGAGGCTGGGATCGTCGAGGCGCAGCCGGCGCAGGGCGGCCACGGCTTTTCCGACCCTCGCCCGGTCGCCGACCGACAGGTGCCGGTAGCGGAGCAGCGAACCCGCGAGGTGCGCGGGCGCCGGGAGTCCGCCCCGACGGATCCACGCGACGCGTGGTTCGCCGCCGGCGGGGTCGGGGCGCAGCACGGGCAGCGCGAGCCGGGGTTGCAGGTAGGCAAGGTCGGTCGTCCCGAGACGCGCGAGGAACTGCCGGTAGGCGCCACAGCAACGCAAGAAGACGTGCTGGCCGTTGTCGAAGATGAGACCGTTGCGCTCGAACGACCACGTCGCGCCGCCGAGGCGCGGTCGCGCCTCGAAGAGCGTCACCTTGACGCCCTCGTCGGCGCAGGTGATCGCCGCCGACAGGCCGGCCAGCCCGCCCCCGACGACGATGACATGCGCGGCGTCCGTTCTCATGTGGCGGACGCTCCGGTCAGACTGCGCGCCGCGACCCAGGCTTTCTCCCAGGACCGAAGGCTCACCCGATGCTCGAGCGCGGCGAGCGGGTCCCTCTCGATGCGGTCGAGTATCCGGTGGTAGATCCCCGCCATCGCGGCGACACAGGCCCGCGAGCGCCGGTCGAGGAGCTCGAGCAGCCCGAGGCCCTCCTCGTAGAGCTGCCGCGCCCGGGCGGCCTCGAACCGCACGAGGGCGGCGAGCGCGTCACTCGCGCCGGTCACGTCCTCGCGGCAACCGAAATGGGCGAGATCCTGCGTCGGCAGGTAGACCCGACCCATCTGCTCACGGTCTTCAACGACGTCACGCAGGATGTTCGTCAGCTGCAGGGCGATACCGAGCTGGTCGGCGAGTTCTGACGCCACGACTCCGTCTCTCGACCCGAACACGCCGAGCGAGAGCCGGCCGACGGAACCGGCGACGCACCGGCAGTAGCCGGCAAGCTCCTCGAAGGTCGCGTAGCTCTTTCTTCGGCAGTCCATCTCGCAACCAGCCACGATCTCGCCGAGGGCCGCGACCGGGATCGGGTAACGGGCCACCGCGTCGGCCAGGGCGACGAGCACCGGATCGTCGTGCGGCGAATGACCGCTCGCCACCTCGGCGATCTCGTCACGGATCACCGCGAGCGCCTCCAGCTTGTCGCCAGTCGTCCCGGCACCGTCGCCGATGTCGTCGACGCGCCGGGCGAAGGCGTAGAGGGCCGACATCGCGGCGCGTTTCGGCCCCGGCAACAGCCGGATGCCGTAGAAGAAGTTCCGGGCTTCGCGCCGCGTGATCGCCTCGCAGCGGCTGTAGGCGAACGAGAGGTCGGTCATGGCCGATACCGGCGCGCGCCCGCCCACACACTGAAACTGCGGTTCGCGACGTGCGTCTTGCTGGCCTTCACCGGACCGGACAGGACGTCGAAGCCGTGGCGTTCGATGGCGTCCAGCTGCGCAAGCCCGCCGCCGACGAAGCCCGCGACCACGACGCGGCCCCAGCCTTTGAGCAACGCGACGAGCGCACGACCCGAGACGAGAAGGCGCCGCGCCCGCGCCGCTTCGAAGGCCATCAGCCGCCGGAAAGCCGGTGTCGCCAGTCCGGCGACGATCGTCGACTCGTCGAGCCCGAAATGGCTGAGGTCCTCCTGGGGCAGATAGAGGCGCCCAGCGGCGAAATCCTCGGCCACGTCTTGCAAGTGCTCGACGAGTTGCAGTGCCGTACACACCTGTTCGGAAAGCTCATCAGCACGCGCGTCGCGCTGGCCGAAGATCGCGAGGACGAGCCGACCGACCGGGTTCGCCGACAGTGCGCAGTAGGCCTCGAGGGCTGCGTACGTCGGATAGCTCGTCACGACCTGATCCTGGCGGTTCGCCTCGATGAGGTCGACGAACGGTTGGCGATCGGCGCCAAGGGCCTGCGCGACCTGCCCGACGCGCACAAAGATCGGGTGCGTCGCCGTGCCCGCCAGCGCCCGGTCGAGCTCGCACTCAACCCAAGCAAGCCCGGCAAGGCGGTCCCCGGGCAAACGGTCGCCGACGTCGTCGACGAAGCGCGCGTAGCCGTAGACAGCGAGCAGCTGATCCCGAATCCGCCCCGGTAGCAATCGCGTCGCGACCGGGAAGTTCTCCGCTCCGGCCTGCGCCATGACGACGGCCGTGTCGAACTCGACCGGCGTCGCCTGTACGGCGCCGTCGAGTTCGACCGGATAATTCATCGGGCGACGATCCCCTCGCCCCCGAGGGACGCATGACGGTGTCGGCGCCCTGGGCTCTTCTCGACCGCGAACGCGCCCGACCCGTTCCCCGCTTGCCGGGTCAGCCGTTCGGACGCCGTGCGGGTCGACGCGGCGATTCCGTAGGCATCTAGCTCGAATCGCTCGAGGATGACATCCGGGTCGGCGTGACCGATGTAGACCGTCGGCACGCCGAGGCACAGCACGCTGGGTGGACGCTCGCTGACGAGTTCCGCCGCGCGCTCGAGGACGCCGCGCAGGTGCTGTCCCGCCCCGCCGTGGACGAGCCCGTCCTCGGCGGTGACGACGAGACGCGCGCTGCGACACCGCTCCACGAGCGCCGGATCCAACGGTCGCACGACGCGGGGATCGAGCACGGTCACATCGAGTCCGTCCTGCTCGAGCAGGTCAGCCGCAGCGAGCGACGCCGGCGCGAGCTTGCCGATGCCGACGATCACGACGTCGCCGCGTCCTTCGCGCAGCACCCGCGAACGCAGGCCCGTCCCCGCCGGGGCGAGCACGCCGGGACCGGGAGTCTTCGGGTAGCGGATGAGCGACGGCTTGTCGAGCCCGAGCGCCGTCTCGAGCATCGGGGCGATCTCGGACGGCTCGGCGGGGGCGAAGATCACGAGGCCAGGGACCGCCAGCCCGAGCACCATATCGAGCACCCCGTGGTGGCTCGCCCCGTCGTCACCGGTGATACCTGCCCGGTCGGCGCAGATCACGACCGGCGCCCGGTGCAGCCCGACATCGAGATTCTCCTGGTCAAAGCAGCGCGAGAGGAAGGTCGAGTAGATCGCAACGACGGGTCGGAGCCCAGCCATCGCCATGCCCGCCGCCGCCGTCATGGCGTGGCCCTCGGCGATCCCGACGTCGACGAAGCGGTCCGGATAGCGCGCCTGGAAACTCAGTAGCCCGGTCGGCCCGGGCATCGCCGCCGTGATGGCGACGACGCGCTCGTCCCGACTGGCGGCGTCGAGGATGGCCTGGCCGAAGGCCTCTGTGTAGTTCCTGTCGGGGCTGCGTGGCCCGCTGGCGAGCGCGTCGTCGTCCGTCGCCGTGCCGGGAGAGGCGAGCTGCGGTTGCAGCTTGTAGTCGTGGAGACACTGCACCGTGTCCTCTTCGGCGGGCGCGTAGCCCTTGCCCTTGGTCGTGAGGACGTGGAGGACGATCGGCCCCTGCCAGTTCGCAGCGCGCTTCAGCGCCTGCTCAAGCGCTGCGATGTCGTGCCCGTCGATCGGGCCCACATAGCGGATTCCGAGCGCCTCGAAAAAGACGTGGGGTTCTTCGGCGAGCTCCCGCACCGCTGCCTGAAGGCTCCGGATCGATTGCCCGGCGAGCGTGCCCACCCCAGGCAGCTCCTCCAGCGCGTGGGTGATGCGCGACTGGATCGCGCTGAAACTCGGGTTCAGGCGCAACTGGGTCAGCGACTCGGAAAGCCGCGACACCGTCGGCGCGTAGCTGCGGCCATTGTCGTTGAGGATGATGCAGACCCGCGCCTCGGCGTGGCCGAGATTGTTCATCGCCTCGTAGGCGAGACCCCCAGTCAGCGCGCCGTCACCGACGAGGGCGACGACCCGGCGGGTGGCGTCCTCGCCGCTCATCTTGAACCCCCTGGCGATGCCGAAGGCGTAGCTGAGCGCCGTCGAGGCGTGGGAGTTCTCGATCCAGTCGTGCTCGGACTCGGCACGGCTCGGGTAGCCGGAAAGTCCGCCCTCCCGCCGCAAGAGCCTGAAGCCGGCGTGCCGACCGGTGACGAGCTTGTGCACGTAGGCCTGATGGCCTGTGTCGAACAACAGGACGTCGCGTGGCGAGGTGAAGACGCGGTGCATCGCCAGGGTGATCTCCACGGCGCCGAGGTTCGAGCCGAGGTGGCCGGTGCCGCCCGTCGTCACCGCCTCGACGATGAACTGCCTGATCTCCTCGGCGAGGACCTTGCACTCTTCGGAAGAGAGCGCCTTCAGGTCATCGGGCGAGCAGATCGTCTCGAGGAGAGGATACGAAGGCTTGTCTGCTGTGCTCACGACGTCTTCTTTCACTCGTCGTCTCCGGCGCGCCCACTGACGATTCGCGGTCGGCCGGCACTCTGTCGTGTCCCCGGGCCGGCGGACCACCGGCGAGGCCCGTTCACACGAAGTTGCAGTGACCGAGTGGTCACACCGACTGCTCGCAGCTCATCCTGCCAGATGAACACCGGAGCGTCAACGAGATTCGCTACGTCCCGACCGTCCCGAAAAGTGCTGCCCAGCGGGCCGTGTGGCCCGAACCCTACCTGAGCTGGTGGTCGACGAGTACCGCGGCCGCGGGTGGCTCGCCGGCCGCGCGACGAACCGCCTCGACGAACGCGCGGCCCACGGTCTCGGCGGGTGGAACGGGATCGTCCCGCTGGTCAGCGCCGACGCTCGCGACGAGCAGCTCGACGACCCGGGCGAGCACGAGACCGTGGTTGGCGCGTCGCTGCGTGGCGAGCGAGGCGAGATCGAGAAACAGCGTGACGTACGGCACGAGCGCCTCTGCCAGACCGTCGACTGCCGACGCCGCCTCGTCAGCGCGCGACGCCTCGAACGCCCCGGCGGCCCGGCGTGCCGCCTCCTCGGCGACGACGAAGAAGAGCGCCTCTTTCGACGGGTAGTGCCGGTAGAAGGAACCCTTGGCGATGAGCGCGCTCCGGCAGACGTCGTCGATCGAGACGGCGGCGTAACCGCGACGGCTGAAGAGCGCGAGCCCGGACTCGACGAGCCGCTCGTCGACGGAAGCACCGACCTCGAGGCGCGTCTCGGCCGCGAGCAACTGGTTCCACATCTCCGGGCGGAACACCCCGTGCGACGGCTTGTCGAACAGGTCGGGCAGCAATTCCGGGAGCAGCCTGCCGATCGTCTCGATCAACAATCCGCGTCGTTCCCGCACCAGGCGAATAAGCCGGATCAGCTCGACGTGCCGCTCGTCGTAGAGGAAGCGATTGGCCGCCACCTTCTCGGGGGGCGGCAGCACTCCGGCGGCGAGGTAGTAGCGGACGGTGGCGGCCGCGACACCGGTCCGTGCAACGAGTTCGGACATCGTGAATTGGCGGGAGGTCGTCGCGGCCGTGGTCGTCATGGCTCTACCCGCAAGAAGCACGATCGCAAGCTCCCCTTTGTCCGCCTGCCAGGCGATAACGTCCCGGTCGTGGGCCATGTGCGGGTCATCACCGACTCGAGCGCCTGTGTCCCCGCGGAGCTCGTCGCCAAATTTGCTGTCTGCGTGCTCCCCATCAGTGTCTACCTGCCCGAGGTTGGCGTCCCCGGCATCGATCCAGCCGACGGCGAGGGCATCTTGCCATCCGAGGAACTCGCGCGGGAAGAACTCGCCGGCGCCAACCACCCCTTCGTGACAGAGTACCTGCAGGCCATCGAATCCCCCGACTTCGACGCCGCCGTCGTCATAACCCCGGCGATCGAGTTCGCGACGATGTACCGCAACGCCGCGCTCGCCGCCGAGTTCGCGGTCCGACCGGTGGTGTTGATCGACGCGAGAACGGCAGCTGCCGGTCAGGCCCTCGTCGTGCTCGCCGCCGCCGAAGCGGCCGCCAGCGGGGCCGAGATTGAACAGGTCGTCCGCGTCGTTGAGGAGGCCGCGAGTCGCGTCGAACTCGTCGCCTCGCTCGCGACACTGGAGCCGATCCGGCGGAGCGGGCCGGTCCCCGAGGACGTGCTCGGAGACCTCGAACCGAGCGGCGAACGCAGCGTCTTCCGCATGCGCGACGGCACGGTGGAACCTCTCGGCTCCGCGGCCACCGCCGAGGAGATGCTCGAAGCGATCCGTGCGGCCTACCTGTCGAGCGCGCCGCTCGGCAGCGCACGATCAGCGGTTTTCCACGCCAACGCCCCGCAGCTGGCCGAGCGACTCAGCGAACTGCTCGGCGGCGTCGACTTCATCAGCGGGTTCAGCGTCGCCATGCAGGTGCACACCGGGGGTGGCGTCGTCGGCGCCGCCTGGATTCCCGCCGGAGCTGCGCCCTGACCTGCACCAAAGGTCTCGTTCGCGCGGTACCGTCTCCTCAACTGGTGAAGTGCCGGGCGACCCGGGGGCGGCAGTGACGAACGGCGACAATGCGGCGGGCGGCGGGAAGCCGACTAGAACCAATCGACAGGTCACACGGCCGACAACCGCGCAGCCCGAATCCGTCATCACGACGGCGGAGATCCCGCGTGTCTCGGCAGCAGCGAGTCCACAATTCCCTCGCACGGCCGACGGCTGGCACCCCGACATCGTGCGACGGCTCCCGGCTCCGTGGGGACTCGAGCTCGCGGTCTGGTTGCTCTTCGTGCTTGCCGTCGTCGGCCTCATCGGGTTGGCCGTCGAGCACTTCCACCCGAGCTGGGTCGCGTTCCTCCGCAACACGACTTCTTCGTCCCACCAGCGCGCCAGCTCCACTACGCCATCGACGACCCCGACCTCGGGCAGTTCCTCGACGACCCTACCGAGCGCCGCGCTCGGAAAACTTCTCCTCGTCTCCGCGACAAAGACCAGCGCGACCTTCTCGGTCCCGACGTCAACCGGGTTCAGCCTCGCCATCGAGACCAGGAACCCGTGTTGGACGGTCGTGAAGTCTCCGCCGACGTCGACGCACTACCTCTTCGCCGCGACCATCATGCCCAAGCAGAGCCCCGAGGTGATCGCGCTAAAAGGGCAGACCTCGGTCGAGCTCAGCGCCCAGGCCTCAGCGCTCGTCATCAAGGTCGGCTCCACAAGAATCGGCGCGATCACCTCACCACAGCCAGGTATCACCTACACCTTCACGCCAACTCGTCGCTGACCCAACCGACCGACGATGGCAACGTCGGCGCCGCCCTGGACGCCCACAACCTGCGACCGGCGGCAACGAGGTCTTCTCACCAGGGATTCCCGCTTCCGTGGCCGAGGCCCTGCTCCGCCGAGACTGTGGCAAATCCAGGTGCCGGGCCCGCATTGATCGGCGACCCATGTGAAGTGACGAGGCGCGGGGCCGTTGAACCGCTTGTCCGCGATTCCGCGACCAAGATGGAAGACGATCGAAGTCACACCGACCAAGGAGGGCAGAGAAATGCTCATCGCAACCACGAATGACGCCCCGGGCTACGAGATCAACGAGGTTCTCGGCGAGGTCTTCGGCCTCACGGTCCGCTCGCGCAACGCGGTCTCTCAGATGGGAGCGGGGCTGAAGTCGATCATCGGCGGCGAGCTGAAGGGCATGACGAAGAATCTCGAGAACTCCCGTCAGGAGGTCATCGACCGCCTCGCCGAGGCCGCGAGTGCCCGCGGTGCCAATGCCGTCCTCGCGATGCGGTTCGACACCTCCGAGATGGGCGGCACCTGGACCGAGATCTGCGCCTACGGCACCGCCGCCAAGGTCACGAAGACGGTCTGACCCGTGAGCGCAGTCACGCGTAGCCGTTCTCGCGGTCGAACGTGTGGAGTCGTCACGAAAGCGTCAAGATAGGGACGTGCGGATCTCCTCGAAAGCCGACTACGCGATCCGGGCCGTCGTCGAGCTCGCCACGCTCGAAGACTCATGGCCGGTGAAGGCCGAGACACTCGCGGCCGCACAGGACATCCCCGGGAAGTTCCTCTTGAACATTCTGTTCGAGTTGAAACGTGCCGGGGTAGTGGCAAGCCAGCGCGGCAACGAGGGTGGCTTCCGGCTCGGTCGCGCCGCCGACGAGATCAGCCTCGCCGACATCGTCCGGGCTGTCGAAGGACCCCTCGCCCAGGTCGGCGACGTCCGACCTGACCAGCTCGACTACAAAGGTTCGGCCGAACCGCTCGTCGAAGTGTGGATCGCCGTGCGCGAGCACATCCGTTCCATCCTCGAGTCGGTGTCGGTAGCCGATATCGCGACGCGCAACATCCCCCTCACGGTCCGGCTCATCACGGCCGACCCCGAAGCCTGGATGCCGCACACCCCGGGAACGGTTCCCGGTCCCCAGGCGGTGCGTGTCGCGGGACAGACGTCACGCACCCGTGGCGTCGTCACCTCCTCGACCCGGCGCGCCTGAACCTGACCGAACATTCGCCGTCCCGGCGGCCCGCGCCGTCCCGACCTGGTTCAGCCCTTCTTCGCCCGGATGCGATCAGCTAACCCTGGCGGATACAGCGGCACGTCGTTCTCGCTGTCGTCGAGGTCGCGCCAAGTCCCGATCTTCGGCCTGACCTCGACTCCCGTGAAAACTTCCCGCGCGTACAACGAGGGGTCGGCCAACTCGGCTTCGTAGAGGAGCACGATCTCGTGACCGGGCAGTCCCTCGAAAACGAAGAGGTTCTCGACGACACCGGCAGGCCGTAACGCGCCGAGCTCGACGCCAAGCTCCTCGAGAAGTTCACGACGCAGCGCGTCCTCGCTGCGTTCGCCGAAATCGACCCCGCCCCCGAACGGCCTCTGGAAACTGACGCCGGCGACCTCGTCGCGGCTGTTCGAGACGAGGATCTCGTTCCTCCCCGGTCGGCGGATCAGTGCCAGAGCAACGACGCGCGGTTTTGGTTTGGCCATCTCGCGATCATGTCGGATCTGTCGGCACCGGATCTCTTAACTGGAGTCAATCCAATTTCTTGACTGATTCCAGATAGTGTCCTAGCGTCCCGAGAAGTGACGACGTCGCAAGGCGACGTCCAGCTCCTGCGATCCGCGGGCCAACGCGTTACCGCGGTGCGGCTGGCCGTCCTCGAGAAGGTCGGCGCGCAACCCCACGCCGACGTGGAGACGATCTTCCACGCCGTCGACAGCCAGCTCGGCGGTGTCTCGCGGCAGGCCGTCTACGACGCGCTGCGATCACTAGCGACGGCGAACCTCGTCCGCCGTGTCGAGCCGGCGGGGAGCCCCGCCCGCTACGAGACCCGTGTCGGCGACAACCATCACCACGTCGTCTGCCGAGTCTGCGGCGCGACCGCCGACGTCGACTGCGCGATCGGCACGGCACCGTGTCTCGAGCCGTCCGAGCTGCACGGCTTCATCCTCGACGAAGCCGAAGTGACCTTCTGGGGTCTTTGCCCGGCCTGTCAGTCACGAGCCGCGACCAGTTCGCCAGAAACCCCACGAGAACGACCCGCAAATCCCTCAACGCAACGAGATCGAGAGAGGTGACCGCGATGCCAGGAAAGAACGACAGATCGGATGACACCAGGCCTCCGACGACGACCGACGCTGGAATCCCCGCACCGAGCGACGAGCACTCGCTCACCGTCGGTCCCGACGGGCCGATCCTGCTGCAGGACCACTACCTCGTCCAGAAGATGGCGCAGTTCAACCGAGAGCGCGTCCCCGAGCGCGTCGTCCACGCCAAAGGCGGCGGTGCCTTCGGCATCTTCGAGTGCTTCGAGGACGTCAGCCAGTACACGAAGGCGCAGGTCTTCCAGAAGAAGGCATCAACCGAGGTCCTGATCCGTTTCTCCACCGTCGCCGGCGAGCTGGGATCGGCCGACACCGTCAGGGACCCACGCGGCTTTGCCATCAAGTTCTACACCGAGGAGGGCAACTACGACCTCGTCGGGAACAACACGCCGATTTTTTTCATCCGCGATCCTTCCAAGTTCTCAGACTTCATCCACTCCCAGAAGCGCCGAGCCGATACGCACCTGCGCGACAACAACATGCAGTGGGATTTCTGGACGCTCTCGCCGGAGTCAGCCCATCAGGTGACGTTCCTCATGACCGATCGAGGCACGCCCCGGACGTGGCGGCACATGAACGGCTACGGAAGCCACACCTTCATGTGGGTGAACGGGGCCGGCAAGAAGTTCTGGGTCAAGTACCACTTCAAGACGGACCAGGGAATCGAGAACTTCACCGACGCCGAAGCGAAGGCGATGGCCGCCGAAGACCCCGACTTCCACCTGCGTGACCTGCATGCCGCGATCGAGCGCGGCGAGCACCCGAGCTGGACGCTCGAGATGCAGATCATGGACTTTGAGGACGCGGCCGACTACCGGTTCAACCCCTTCGACCTGACGAAGGTCTGGCCGCATGCGGACTACCCGCCGCGCAAGATCGGCCGTCTGACGCTCAACCGCAACCCCGACGACTACTTCGCCCAGATCGAACAGGCGGCGTTCGAGCCGTCGAACATGGTCCCCGGAATCGGACCGAGCCCGGACAAGATGCTGCTCGGGCGGATGTTCAGCTACCCCGACACCCACCGTCATCGGATCGGCACGAACTACCTCCAGCTGCCGGTGAACCGTCCCAAGTCCCCGGTCAACTCCTACAACAAGGACGGGGCGATGCGGTACGAGAACCGAGGCGATCCGGTTTACGCGCCGAACTCCGTCGGAGGACCGGCCGCGGACCTGGCTCGCTTTGGTGACCCCGCGGGTTGGACGACGACCGGCGAGATTGTTCGCGCGGCCTACGACCTCCACAAGGAAGACGACGACTTCGGCCAGGCAGCGCTTCTCTATCGCAAGGTGCTCTCGACAACCGACCGCGAGCACCTCGTTGCCAACATCGTCGGACACGTCCGCAACGGTGTCACTGCACCGATGCTCCCGCGGGTGCTCGACTACTGGCAGAAGATCGACTCCGACCTCGGCACACGCGTGGCGAAGGCTCTCAAGACAACCTGACACCGGTCGGAGGAGGTCTCCGCGGTCGGCGAATCTCCGTTCGGAGAGTCGGACTTCACATCCTGTCTGGTGAAATGCCGTCATGACGGTCGCCGCCGACGATCATCGCCGAGGAGTGTTCTGAACTACTCTCGGCGGTCAGAGTTGGCGGCATAACGTCCTCGTGCCCGCGCCTGCCGGCCGATCCTCAACGAATGAGCGCCGTCCGACGGAGCTGCCGAGTGCCGGAAGAACAGGGAATCCACCGCGGGCAAGTCGTGCGGACCGAAAGATTCATGGGCAGATGACTGGTGAAGTTGACAGGAGTTCCATTGCGCCCCGCGACCAGGCAACTGTCGATGGATCACACGCGCGCGCCGAAGGCGCTCGACCGCCCCGTCATCTGACGAACGGAGGATCTACCTCGCCCGACATCGTCCAACGCGCGCTGTGCCTTGTTGCTGCTCTTGGATTGCTTGTGCTCGCGGAGACCAACTACGGAGTCGCCGTCAGCTCCCCCTGGAGAGCCCAGATCTCGTCTTTGGGCTTTGTACTCGCCCTTGGTCTCGCCGTGGCCGCTTGCAGCGTTCGTTCGACGCGTGCCCTGAACTGGGTGACCGTGACCGTGCTCGTCGTTGCCATCGCCCTCACGGCGACCGAAGCGATGTGGATCCTCCTCGGGCGACTGGGTTTCGGCGAAGACGACGGCGCATTCGTCCAGTACGGCACGAGACTTCTCCTTCGCGGGGTGGATCCCTTCACCCACTCGATGGCGCCGGGACTTCAGCTCTACGGATTGCCGCCCATTCCGACATCTCTGACTAACGGATCGGTCTCGACCGCCTACGTCTACCCCTCCCTGCCGTTGCTCCTCAACGTGCCCTTCTACTGGCTGACAAACGGCGTCGAATCCGTCTCGGTCGCAGCGGTCTTCTTCCAGTGCGCCGCCGCTTGCATCCTCTACGCGATGCTGCCGCGAGCGTTGCGCGCGCTGGCGATCATCGTCGTCTTCGAGATCCCGCTGCTCTTCGGATTCGAGATGTCGGGGTCCTTCTATCCGATGTTCCTGCCGTTCGCGCTGGTAGCAATCTGGAGATGGACCGACATCGGTCGCACGGGTCGCCTCTCGCGGGGGGATGTGGCACGGGCCATCTGCCTCGGCCTCGCCTGCGCGATCGAGCAGATCGTCTGGATCATCGCACTGTTTCTCGTCCTCGGGATCTGGCGGGCCGGATCCCGTCGGCTGGGGAATATCACCTCAGCGCGCGTCGCCGCACGATTCGCGCTCGTGACCCTGGCTGCCTTCGGGGTCGTCAACCTGCCGTTCATCGCCTGGGGAGCGGCCGCCTGGTGGCGGGACGTCATCGCCCCGTTCACACAGCACTCCGTCCCCTATGGCGAGGGCCTCGTCGATCTAACGCTTGTCCTCCACGCAGGAGGAGGCAACCTCGGCTGGTACTCGGACGCCGCACTCGCGCTCCTTTGTGCCCTTCTTGTCGTCTATGTCGGGTGGTTCCGGGGACTCTGGCGGGCCGGGATCATCCTCGCCGGCGTGATGTTCTTTGTGAGCACGCGCCCTCTGGACGGATACTGGCTCGAGGTTGCCCCCCTCTGGCTTGCCGTCGTCGTCGTGCCGGGACCGACTCCGGATCCCATCCCGTTTGCTACCTGGTCTCCAAGACTCCACAGCCTGCGGGTCGGACTGACGGCGGCTCTATTTGTTCCGGCACTGGCTTTCGCCGCTCTCGCCCTCTCGACACCAGCTCCGCTGCAACTTCATGTCGAATCCGTAGGCGTCGAGGTGGAACTCCAGGACATCTGGCAAGTTGTCGTCCGCGCCACGAACGTCACCGAGCGTCCGATTCAGCCGCACTTCGCGCTTGATTCCGCGGGGCAGCTGAGCGCGTACTGGACGATCGATTCTGGACCTGCAACCCTCCCAAGAGGAAAAACAGCCCTGTACATCCTCAGCTCGCCGAATCTCCAGACGAGCCCTGGCATCACTACGCCTTTCGTTATCTCGGCTGTTTCCGCAGGACCTGACTCCATTTCCACGAGTGCAGTCTTCCAAGCCGCCAATGATCACGTCGTTCTGACGCCCAGCCAGTTCAACAACCCCGTCCCGGTCGGAGAAGTCGTCGTCATGCATGCCCAGATTGAGAACTCTTCTCATGTAACCGTGCCCAGAGCAGGAATCCGCGTCGCCTTGTGGAGAACTGCCCTCGGGGAAAAGGGCGCGCTGAGATCCTGGGCTTCCATCAACGGGCAGCCACCGACTGAGCGTGTTGCGTTCGCACGAACCAATGCCGCGGGAGTGGCCACGTTCCGCGTTCGCGACCTCGCGCCGGAGGGGACTCGCAGCGCGCCCGTCTTCCTCCTTAGCTGGATTCCCTCGAAGACTTCCTACAACTACGGTTACTCCGCCGCTGTCGAAGTGAAGTGGTATTCGCCCACGCAATCAAGGGCACGTTGATTTGCACGATCGAGCCAACAGCCTCATATTGAGCCTCGCCACATACGGAGGCGACTGATGCTGTCACGTGTCCTACGCAAAGCGTTTGAACGACTTCGACTCTTCTACGCCACACAGGCAGGAGGACGATTCATTCGCTACACGATCGTCTCGGCCTTCAACGTCGCCTTCTCTGTCTTCGTCCTTGCGATCGTCTTCGGCGTGTTCCGCGTCTGGACCGAGGTACCAAGCACGTTGTTCGCGAACATCGTGGCCATCCCCCCCGGCTACTACCTGACTCGGACTTGGGCGTGGGGAAAATCAGGACGATCCCATCTCCTGAAAGAGGTCGTGCCATTTTGGGTGATGACCATCGCGGGCGTCCTCCTTGCGCTCGCGACGTCAGACGAAGCACGCCATATCGGACTCGCGCATCATCTCAGTCGAGCTGACAGGACGGGACTCCTCGTCGTGGCGAACTTGCTCGCGTTTGGTGTGGTTTGGATCGCGAAATTCTTTGCACTGAACATGCTCTTTCGCGAATCAACGTCAAGCCACAGTGAGGATCTCGGCACGGAGACTTCGACTCATTGACGATGGTCGCACCGCGCTGCTCATTCACTGTTGATCAGACCTATCACAAGACCAACGCGCCAGAGACAACCAAGCGCCGCTTGCTCGGAACTTCGAGGATGTCCCGAGTTCCACGGAACTCGGGACATCCTCGGGTCTGCTGCACGTTCAGTTGACTCCGGCGCGAAACGCGTCGCGCAGTTCGTAGGGATCAACCTCTTGTTGGGCCGCCGACGTGATCTCCTTGCCGTGTCTTTCTCCGGAACACGTCGAGATTGACTTCGGTGCTCCACTATGTGGCGGATCCCCTGAGCTATTCACACAAGCTCATGGGACGTTCCCAAGTCATCCCCGTCTTCCGCGTGCTCCAGTCGCTTCACATCGAGGTACGCGAATCGACGCCAGCCGGTCCGGTACAGCCGATACTGCACAGAGACGCGAACGACGCCGAGACCGTATTTGACGCTGCGTGGAAGGTTTATCGAGGATGAGTCGTCCGCATACTTCGTCGGGCAAGAAAGCTCTCCGACCCGCGCCCCGGCCACTAACGCCTGTGCAATGAACTCGTTGTCGAATACGAAATCATCCGAATTCCGCTCAAACGGCAATGCTGCCAACAACTGTCGTGAATAGGCCCGCAGACCCGTGTGGTACTCCGACAGCTTCTGACCGGTCATCACATTCTCAAAGAACGTCAGCACTCGATTTGCAACGTATTTGTACACGGGCATTCCCCGGCGAACCGCATTCTGCGCGATCACACGTGAACCCAGCACAAGGTCGAACTCGCCGTAGGCGACCATCGAGGCCATCGGTATGACAAGTCGCGGGGAGTACTGATAATCCGGATGCAGCATCACGACGACGTCGCCACCCAAATCCAACGCAGCGCGATAACAAGTCTTCTGATTCCCTCCGTAGCCCCGGTTCTCGTCGTGCCGAATGACGTCGACGTTCAATCCTCGCGCCGCCTCGACCGTATCGTCAGTCGAAGCATCGTCTACAAGAAGCAAATGATCAACGACGTCCCGGTCGATTTCCCCGACCGTCTTTCTTAAGGTCGAGGCAGCGTTGTACGCCGGCAAGACCACGACAATTCTGAGCCCATTCAGCACGAGTCACCCCGGAAACCCTGCATCATGCCAGACCCGACGGACATTCCCGCGCACCCGTACCCATGTGCAACCTTCTCTCAGGCACACTCATTCCACAACCAATACCTGCCTGAATGCCTTCCGTGCAATTCCACGCTCGAGTTCTCAACGCCTAATTCGCCATCTTCGTGAAGTAAACACGCACCTTGCCATGACCGGGACTCCACACCCTCATCTCGATCTGATCGTAGAACGGTGCCGGACGCTGCTGGATCTTGAAGGGCCAATACCCGGAGAACACCGGCTCGATGACGTTTGCCACAACTCGATACTTGACATGCACTGTCTCAACCCTGCCCCCAGTATCCACTGATTTCTCGCCAAGAAGTCTGTTAACGGAGTCATCCCAAATCTGAACATCGACCGGCAAAGTGGAGGAGAGGGAGACAGTTCCTGTGTACCGTGCAGGCTTTTCACGCCAATAGTCGAATGCCACAACGTAACCCGGAACTGGTTGAGCAACCTCGTGCCAACTCTCGATCGGTCCTGTCATGACGGCGCGCGCCGTTACTGCCTGATACTCCCACGCAAGAACTACACCGCTACCTGCACTGAGGTAGAAGTTTCGTAATCCCGCGGGATGCCGCCATCTCAGGATGTACACGCCATCTTGTGCCGCGACAACTTGTGCGTGCACAGATACGAGATACGCCACTTCCCCGAGCGCTACGCCCGTCGGCTGTGGTTCCGCGCCTTGTCCCGGCGTTATCACGAACCAGACCGTCGCGCTCTGCAACGGAAACCACTGCTGCCCGTTGATGACGTAAACCCAACGTCGAGAGGACAGGCGACCGACAATCCCCTGGTTTGCAATGACTTCGTCCGACGTCGGTATTCGGCCCGCGACTCGATCAAGCGTGCTGGCGGCGCCTGGAGACACGTGGAGCCAATACGACTTGGTCTGCGGAGTCCACACGACTGACCATCCCACGGCGTTCAGGACCGCTAGAACCAAAAGCACACGTCCGGTCGACCGCACCCATTCACGCCGCCGACTCATTAGCCATGTGCAAACTCCGACTGTCCCCAGGATTCCGAAAAGAATCACCGGCAGGGAGTTCATGACCCATGGCATGGCGAAGCCCGCTAGTCCGGTTGCTCCGTTCTCGGCCAAGACGAGGATGCAGATACCGAACGTCTGCGGCGAGAAAACGCCTAGATAGCCACCTGAGCCGATATCGGCGAAAATGTCTCGCCAGACGTGGGCAAAAGCTCCCATGATGCGAGTGGGATGCGTCAGCGCCAGACGAAGGACGGCTGAGCTGCTCGTCTTGCCTATTGCGTAGCCAAGCCCCGTTAACTTTCCGTAGGCCGCCGAAACTCCTGCGCTGCCCCCGAATCGCTCAACGATCACGAGCCCAATGAGTCCGACCGCAGCCAGTACGAATCCCGGTTTACGCCATCTTCGTCCCGATACGCCGGCGCTGATACCAATGCCAAGCAGGTAGGTTGCACCGATTCCTCCACCCAGGAGGGTCGCAAAGGCCCAGAACCAAGCTCGTCTCTGGCCTTTCCACAGCGCCCGAGCAGCACAGGCAGCAAACAACACCAGCACCGGCTCTGGGTGGAAGTCGAATGAATCGACCCACAGCACCCAGGGGGAACTTACCAACATCACGAGACCCGCCAGCGCAATCGTCGCAACTGGAACCGGAAGCCGATGGGTCTTGTGTGCCAGGGCCGCAAGGTCACAAATCCACGCGAACAGCACACCTTCCGCCAGGACAGTGCATACATCCTGAAACCACAGCAGCGTTTGCGGATGTGGCCATACATACCAAAGCGCAGCCAAAGGCCAAACGAACAACTCTGCATCGTTCTTGATGAATGGAACGCCGAATACCGTTGAGTACGGATTGAGGTTCCCGTGAGCGATCAAATACCACGCCTGATTGTAGAGAGCGAAATCCTGTGTCAATGCCCATCGGCGAGCGAGAAAGTCACTCCAAAAGACGATCGCCACGAACCCCAGCCCAATAATCAGGAAACCAGCTGTCCGCGTCCGCCTTAGCGACACGGGCCAGTCTTTCCGATCCGGGATCCCGACCCGCCTGCTCACGAACCAGTTCTCCCGAACGCGCGTAACCTTCGCGGTCCCCGATCCGTCAATCCCGCGGTCGATCGTGACTTCGTCCTCGCTCACCGATCGACTCCTCCCACCACAGCCGCACTTTCAGTCGCGAGCTTCCCCGTGAACGACACGCTCGCACGCCTAAGTTGAAGAACCTCCGCTCTTCGCGCCGCCGCGCAATCTTCCGCACGAGCGCGCCCGCGAACCCTCAGCCCATCGGCGGCGCGACCGACCGCTGCACTTCCCACTAGCTCCAAAGCAACCGTCACGCGATCGTTCTTCTGCTCATTCGCCGCCTGCCCCGGACATCTCTCAACCCTCTAGCCGGGTAAAACGGTACTTGACGCAAGCGATAACCCACGTAAACGGGTCACGAATTACACGAATCTTCTTCCCTTCGGCGAATGAGCGCGACCGATACGATATGGGCACCTCAATCGGCGTACATCCTGTCCGAATTAACTTCCCTAATAGTTCCCAGTCAAAGTCGAACCGATTGCATTCAAGCTCAATGCCGCTCACACACTCTCGTCGAAAGACCTTCGCCATCGTGAACGGGTCCTGCAGTCTCTGTTGATAGATCAAGTTGAACATCGCCACAAAGACAGCATTTCCAAGGTTCATGATCCGACTAGCGACGGCGGCAGATTCGAAGTATCGAACTCCCCAGTTCGCCCCCCGCGTTCGCGATCGCGCTCCTAGCACTAATCCCGTCTCAAAGGCGACAAGCGGCGCAAGCAACACCTCATAATCGTCAATGTCATACTCCAGGTCAGCATCCTGTATGAGCACAAAGTCTCCCTCGGCTCTCGCGAGGCCTGCTCGCACGGCATGACCTTTGCCACGCGCCACGTCCTCAAGGATCAGCGACACCCCGGGCTGCCTGGAGTATTCAATGGCCAACTCCCGACTCCCGTCGTTCGAGTTACTTTCCACAATGACGACATCAATTTCCACACTCGGAATCTGTTTCGCCAACAACTTGTTCATCACGACGGGGAAGGTCTTCGCTTCGTTGTATACCGGAACTATCACCGATACCCGTTGAACGCGTGAACGAGGTGGCGGCCCGCTGCTGCGCCGCGCCACAACTATTCTCGTTCGACCAGTGCGTTTCCAATAGCGAGATGACTCAAAACCTTCCCGGTAAATGAGCGATCGCACGCTGTCGTCTCGTGAGGTTCTTCCAGCGCTCGCCGAGCCTGAGGTCGAGGTCGAGGTCGAGGTCGAGGTCGAGGTCTCAGTTTTCCTTTTCTCTTCTTGTATTCGCGGATCGCTGACTGTCGCCACCAAGAGACCTCCCGGTCTCAACACCGAATACGCAATCGCCAACAGTTTCGATGGATCGTCAACCGAGTCAAGCACTTTGTCCAGCACGAACACCGCTATCCGTTCTCGAACTGCATCCAATTCCATGCCCAGGAATCGCGGATCTCGCGCGCCGTCCTCAATCACGAAGGATTCAACATTGAGACCCTGTGCCACGAGCCGTGCAGCAACTGCCGTGTCCTTGCCCAGGGTCAACACGGCCGCGTCAGGCTCGAACTGCAGACTCGCCAGACGTGCCACAACACATCGAGCCACTAGCTCATCAGAATGCGCGGGCTCGTTCCAACGCCACCTGCGGTACGAGATCCAGTGCTTCTGAAACCGCCGCTTTCCCTGGAACTCGCTAGCCAGCGGTCGTCTCGAAATGCCGGCCACGTGCGGAACGTGAGGCCAAGGCACATCGTCAACATCTTCGCCGTCGCTACGCTCCTCGCGGTCCATGGAATGTGCTGCGTCCCTTCCTTTATGCATCGCGTGCCATGTCTCGTTTTCCAACGACACGTCGAATTTCACTCAAGAATGCTCGAGGCCCCGCGCATCCTACCTGACCCTGCCTCGCAGCAAAGTTACGGATCACAGCCCATCGCGACCAGTTCGGCTCGAGTAATCGATATTCCCCAGAACTTCTCACGAACCCGTTGCCACCAACCTGTCGACGTCAAGATGCGGGTCTTCTTGGAGACCGAATCCTCCTCGATAGTGCACACCAGACTCGCGCGTTCCATCCTCTTCTCCGCCTGCATCCGATGACCCATCCCGTCGACACCGTGTACTCTTGGGCGGATTTCGCACCCTTGCACCACAACTGCCCCTGAGATCAGGAGGCTCCTCAGACGTTGCAGCCGCCGCTATGAAGCACCGCACCGATTCTCTGCGCGGTGTGAGAAAACGCGATTGGCGAGTACCAGCTCGAGTTTTTGTCGCAATCGGAGTAGCCGCTGTTCTTTGCGAACTAGCGTGGCGCCACCTTGGCAACCGATTGTCTGTCACGACCGACATTGTCGGCTTCCCAACATTCGCAGATTTCGACGCCTACCGCTACCAATATGCCTTCGAAATTGCCACCTGCGTGCTTCCTGTTATCGCGACACTCTTCTACCTCGTTCTCGCTTGGCGTGGCCCTTTACGTCGGCTGGTCCCTAATCAAAGGGCCCATCTGCCAAAGCCAGACGGACCACCCGACATCGAGCTAGACAAGAAATCGTTCGCGCCTCCCGGTCCTCTACGTCGACGCGAGGCATTCTGGACGCTGGCACGACTCGTCTTCCCGGCAGTCGTTGTCGCGATCGAGGTGAGCGCCGCAACTCACTCAAACAAGGTGTCGTCCGCAGGCCTCGTCGCGGGATCTGCGTACGTCATCGTCATACTTTTGGCCGCGTACCTCATGGCCAAGGAAAGGCCTCATCAGGCACGAAAACACTCCCGCCACGACTCTCCACTTTTCCGCACGGCCGTAAGCAGAACCAACTCATTTTTCGCGCCGACTAGCGTCCTGGTCCTCCTGTACTTCGTGTCTCGCGCGACCGTCGTCACTGTCGCGTCACCGCATCGAATAATCCACTACCCCTGGATGCCGCTCTGGTTGGTCATCTTCGTCGCGCTCGCCTCCATCGTCTGGTGCGCAAGAGCTCAGCGGGATCCCTCACATGCGCGATCGCCAGCATTCATCGAAGGATCGCTGCTCGTGACCGTCGTCGGTTCCGTTGCCATCCTTCTGACGACTGCTTCTTTGCCCGGCGCGCTCGGGTCATTTCAAGGGTTTGACGATGCCCAGTTTCTCGCCGGGGCACAGTTGGTCTTCGTCCACGGCCTTCTTCCTTGGCGCGACCTCTACTTCCTCCACGGCCTGCTTGAAGACGTGTTCGCCGGCGCGATCGGCATGGCAGTCTTCTCACACTCGCGCTGGGGTTCTGTCGCTGGCCAGATGATGATTGTCTATCCCTTGCAAGCTTGTCTCTACTATCTCTTCGCGGTCTATTTCGCTCGGCGCAATCGACTGATACCCCTCATCATGGGAATGCTTATCATCGGTGGCTACGTGCCCGGGCTCCTAGCAAGGTTTGCCTTCCTCCCTCTGATCCTGATTCTCTTTGACAAGATGCTCCGGACTCGGAGCCGCTTCTGGTGCTTCCTGTTTTCATTGAACCTGGTTATCCAATCGATCGTGACCCCGGAAATTGGCCTGCTGGCATTGGGTGTCGCGGTGACACTTGTTGCCTCTGACTGGTACGGCCGTGTCCGCCTGGAAAGAACTACGGCATCCTTTTATCGGACACTCTGGTGCGGCGTCTTCGCCCTCGGCCTTTCGCTCTGCGTCCTCATCTACCTCGTCGTCACCAGATCGCTCGGTGCGTTCATCGACTACTACGAACTAAATATCGGCAGCCACCTCCTTTGGGGAGCGCTGCCGATTACGTGGTTCACGGTCGGTGACATTCGTACCGTTGTCTTCTTCTACCTTCCCATCGTCCTCTACTTCGCGACATTCTGGCGAACGGTGGTGAAACTCCGAAACCGGAGTTCTTGGTCTTCTCGTGACTGGACAATGGTTGCTGCGGCAACCTTCGTCGTTCTTTACTCTCAAAAGGCTCTTGATCGCGCCGACTATGCCCACGTCGCCGAGGTCTTCACAGTCTGCCTTCCCTTCACGATCCTTTGGGGAATTGAGGCCATAACCTCCATAGACCGCGGCATCTCAGATCTCGCGTCGCGAGGCCCTTCTTGGCTCCGCCGGCGTACGGTCGGATCCATATCAGCACTTCCCCGAGCATTGACTCTTCTCGCCGAGACGCCCGCCCTGCTTTCCATCATGGTGGCCGTCCTGCTGCCAGCTACGTTGCCCGGCGTCCTCACGCCAGCTTTCAATTCTCCGGCTGCAACTCACGCCTCAGTGCCCAGCGAACCCACGCTCAGCTTGCTCGGCTACACACAACCAGGAGCTGTCGACGTGGACCAAATCCGCGACCTGGCTAGATTCCTCGATTACTACGTGCCGCCCCAAGCTCCGGTCTTCGACTTCTCCAACGAACCCGGAATCTTGTACTTCCTGCTCGACCGGGTCCCAGGAACTCGTTTCTTTACTATCCAGATGGCTGAAACCACCCAAGCCCAACAGTTGGCAATTTCAGAGCTTCGCTCCAGCCAACCAAGGCTGGTTGTCTTCTCCAACAACACATTTGGCTTGCCGGGAACGGACTACGACAACATCGTCGGAATGATCCGCAATTACCAGGTCAGTCAATACTTGTTGACCCATTACGTCCCCTTCGCTGATGTTGATGGCCAGCTTGTCATGCTCAGGCGTGACCTAGTCCATTCCGCGCGACCCCCGAGCAGCGTCGGGGTTCCTCTCACGACGGCGAACCTCTACTTCGCCCAACCTCCATGCAATTGGGGCGACGTCCCGAACTTCCTGGAAGTACCCGCTACTGTCGCACAGAGTCGCGGAGTGTCACTTGCAGTCACTTCTTCCTCGCCGGGGAGTGAGGTGATCACCGGATGGGCTGTCGATGACCAGAGGTTGCAACCAGCGAAAGAAGTCATCGCAGTCGTCGGGCAGCGGGTCGTCGCGACCACACGCCCCGATATCTACCGCCCAGACGTCGCCACATACTTCGTTTCTAAAGCGACCACCTACAGCGGATTTCGATTGGATGTTCCGTCAGCCGCAATTCGGCAACATGTCCAGATCTACTCCCTGAACGTGAATGGCACCGTCTCGAGGCTCGGCAGTGTGTCAAACACTCCATCTCCGGTTAATTTCGGCAACACCCTGCAGTTCCTCACCACTCCGAATGGAGTACGCCATCGCGTTCAGACGAGTGGCCGCCCGATCGGCTTTGTCGAACAAGTCGCCTATTCGTACCGATTGTCCGTTCCGGCCGGTATTCAGCGATCTCAGTACGCGTGGCTCCGGCTAACGTTTGCACGCCCCCTAACCAACACGAATGTCGTGTTTGGCGATGACCCTGAGGTGCCTAGCCACCAAATCTCCCTGTCAATCCTTGCCAGTAGTCGTCGTTCCATCAACGTGAATGTCGGTGCTTGCAGCCAGTGGTACGGCTATCGAGCCCGCACGATGACGCTCCTCGACTCCGGTGAAAACCCAGTCGTCTCCGTGCACGTTGTGCGATGACATATCGCGCCCTCTTCGATACGATTGAACATTGACTGAGAGGAGCGCCAGTTTCCGCTCTGACAGTTGACCCAGATTTCGCATCACATGCGCTTCTCCGTCGACACTAAACGCCGGAAACAGCAATGAGGGTGAAATTCCCGTTGGCTCGGCCTAGGATGTCACCGTCGTTGCACGCCCTGAATGGGGATTATCCTCGGTGGCTTCGGCTCACCGTTTGCGTTCGCACAGAACGGTTCTCCGCATATGAGCGTGAACAAGATAGGTGATGCCCCATTGGGCGGACCTCCACTCTGCGCGCTGTGCGAGCGGTCACTGCAACAAGCAAACCACACAGTCGACGCACATCCTCGCTTCGACACGAAATACCTCTGCCGAGAGCACTACAGCACTCCTTCAACGCCGTTAACGCGCGAGAACCGCACATCCAAACAGGCTTGCTGGCGCGCGTCACGACTGGGGCATTTCGAGTCCAACGCCAGAACTCACCACAGTTCCAGCAACAACGGTTGCCCCTCGCGGGCGCTGGGGTTGCTCCAGCTCTCCTCGAGATGGAACGCCGCCTCTTGTTGCACCTATCTCGGCATCTAGGTACGTCGAACGTGCGGCTGCACGCCAAGACGAAGCCAACCGGCATTAAAGCCGGGTTCCGCCGGATCTTCCATCGAACGTGGCGCTCGTATCCGTTGATCGTTGTCCTCGCGTTTGGCCTGATGTATTTGCTTCAGTTTCTTCTCGCGCCCTCGACAAATCTTCCACTCGGCTCCACGGCGACAATGGCGCTCATCCAAGGCCCGCCCGTGCTCGTGACTGTGCGCTCTCTTTCGCTGGGTGGGCGGCCTCAGGGTGACCCTGCCATGCGCGAAGCCCGATTTCACGTCGAAATGCGCATGCGCAACCCGACGGATCTCATGATCAGCGGAGACGCTCTCGCGAGCTACTGCTCCCTGCTCGGCGCCGACGGGGTCACCTATCCCTCCGATCTCGCAGGCTCAGAATCTGAGGCAACCCAGGGAATCTTCACGCTTGAGGGCTCTGTTCCCCGTGAGGGTTGGGTTGTCGCGTACATCCCCAGAAATGTGCGCCCGATAGGCGTCACTTGTCAGATCGGCGATGACGTCGACAGTTGGCTAGTTCAATGACACCCGCACACGCTGTCACCGTGACCCGCAAACTCACGACCGGCAACCTCTCGACAACAAGGTCCGGCACCCCGCAAACCGACTGGACGCGACAGCACCGGCGGATTCTCGTGCTCGCAATCCTCTGGGTCTTCGCGTCGCTCTTCTACTTCTGGACAGCGACCTCCTCGGACAATCCGATCGTGTTCCACGCGCAGCAGACCGACTATTACAACCAGCTAGCGAACGGGTTCTTGAAAGGTGAGCTCAGCATCCCGAAAGTGCCACCTACAGGACTCGTTCACCTTGCCGATCCCTACGATCCGAACCAGAACGCCCCGTACCAGGCGCAGTTCCACGACCTTTCGCTCTACCACGGCCATTTCTACCTCTCTTGGGGCCCCACTCCAGTCCTCACGCTTTTCATCCCGTGGCGTGTCCTTGGGGTTGGTGCTCTGGCGCCGAATCTTGCCGCGCTCATCTACTCCGTGGTTGGCCTCGCGTTCGCGCTATCCCTTCTCGAACTGCTCATTGCAAGGTTCTTCCCGTCGATCGGCACATTTAAGACAGCTCTCGGTGGTCTCGTGCTCGCGACCTCGAGCGTTATTCCGTACCTCCTACGCAGACCGCTCTTCTACGAAGACGCGATCTCCTGCGCTTACTGTTTTGTCGGTGCGGGCTTGTATTTCCTCGTCCGCGCGCTACTTAACGAGAAGAGACGAACGCTCTCACTGATACTCGGGAGCACGAGCCTCGGTCTCGCAATCGGGGCCCGCTTCGAGACGCTCGCCTTCGGCATGCTGATCCTGGCAGTTGCATACCACCTTGACCGGAGAGCTGTCGAACCGTCGCGAGCTAGCAGACTCCGACAAGCTGCGGCAACCATCCTGCCGTGGGCCGCTTGCGCATTGCTCGTATTCGTATATAACTTCGCCCGTTTCGGTAACCCGTTGCAGATTGGCTCCGCGTACCAACTCGCTGGGTTTGATCCGACAAAGACACCGTACGAACAGTTGAGCTACCTCGCCCCGAGCATCTACTACTACATTTTCGCGCCCATTCGCTTCACGCTCGCCTTCCCTTTCATCTCTCTTCCTCCTCCAGCGTTCTACCCAGGGCCCATTCCCGAGGCCTACAGACCAGAAGTAATCGGTGGTCTGTTTTCAACGACACCGATCCTTCTGATGTTGCTTGGTGCAACCTGGCTCCTCCGGAAACACCTCACGGAACTCGGCCATCTCGTTCTCGCGCTTTGCGCCACGGCACTTGTCATTCTCGCCGCTATCTCGCTGACGGTCCCCGGCGGGACAATGCGCTATGAGACTGACTTCGCGTCGCTTCTCCTCCTCGGAGCCGTGCTGACCTGGTTCGCCTGGAGCCCGCCAGGATGTCTTCCACGTTTCGCGGTCAACGTCTTCGGCGGCGCGCTGATTCTTTTTGGGTCGTTCGTCGGAATTTCCCTGTCGTTGACGGGACCGAACGACCAGTTGCACGCGTATAACATCGCCACTTACCAAGATCTCGAGAACCAGTTCGCGTTTGTCCCCGAGTTGATCACGAAAATCGAAGGTCGCGCGCGTGTCGTCCGCGTTATAGACCCGGAAGCCGGGTACCCAATGGATCTCAACAACTACGGCACATATGACGTCGGTGACTTGCGCTTCACTCTGCTCAGCGCGCGTGAAGAGATCGACATCGTTGCACCCGATTCCCACTACTACGTCATTAGTTCGCGTCTGGAACGTACGGTGAGTGCTCCCGCAAGCGGGCCGATCGAGATCCACGTCCAGGTCGGAAGGAACACCTCAAGTTCCACCCTTTCCTACGGTCATCTCTTCTCTGTGAAAGTCCGCCTCGATGCAGGCCTGAACCGTATCTACGCGTGGGTGACATTTACTGGCCCGCAACCTCCCGGCGCCTATCCCGACATCATCAATGTCTATGGCTTGACGGTGCAAAGCGTCGCGAGTTCCTAACGAACCTAACTATAAGAGCTCGGCCAGACCACGTGAGAACACCCAGATGTGACCACATATGCGCCACAGGTTTCGCCGCTACATCCCGATCCTCCAACCTCGCTCACAGACCAGCGCGTAACCGAAATCACAACTAATCACTAACACTCCGGACTGTCAAACCGTAGGCGTTCACGATATACGGTGCACCACCGGCGGGCTGCTCCCCGGTAAATGTTACCCACATGTACACACGATTCAGCCCTGCGTTCAGGAATACTTTCGCCGAGAGGGCACCTTCCTCCGACAACACGACCTTTACGGCGACTTGTTCGACAAAGCCGATCGGGCGGCCACTCGTCTGAACGCGATGGCGTACTCCATTCGGAGTGGTCAGGAACTGCAGGGTGTTGCCGAAATTAACCGGAGATGGAGTGTTTGACACACTGCCGAGCCTCGAGACGGTGCGATTCACGTTCAGCGAATAGATCTGGACATGTTGCCGAATTGCGGCTGACGGAACATCCAATCGAAATCCGCTGTAGGTGGTCGCTTTAGAAACGAAGTATGTGGCGACGTCTGGGCGGTAGATATCGGGGCGTGTGGTCGCGACGACCCGCTGCCCGACGACTGCGATGACTTCTTTCGCTGGTTGCAACTTCTGGTCATCGACAGCCCATCCGGTGATCACCTCGCTCCCCGGCGAGGAAGAAGTGACTGCAAGTGACACTCCGCAACTGTGTGCGACGGTATCGGGTAGTTCCAGGAAGTTCGGGACGTCGCCCCAATTGCATGGAAGTTGAGCGAAGTAGAGGCTGCGCTCTATCTGGAGGTAGACATCCACCGGGCCTTTCTCGGGAGCACTTGCCCTGCGCGCCAGGTGGGAATCAATAACATAGTACCCCGCATCAGGTGCCACAATGTCGACTTCTTCGTGTTCCGGATATAAAGCGAAGAACAAGTTCCCAGCATCAAAGGTGCCATAATTACTGAGATTCGCCGGGTATGCTGCCTCGGGGTTTATCACCCGTACTACGCGAGGACGTCCCTCAATCTTGGTAATCGTTTCCGGGATGAACTCGAACGCACTCTCGAGACTCTGGTATCCCGCATTGTTGCCGAGCTGCATCTGGTCCGTCGGTCCGGTGACCGAAAGAGAGACACCCACGAAGGCTCCAAACAAAATCATTCCAGTACCAAGCAGGTTGACTAGGGTGCGCGTGCTTCGACTCACCGGATTCCAAGCAAACCAGGTCAACACGGCACCTAGTACGAGGAGTGACGCGAAGTCAGCCTCATAGCGCATCGTCACGCTCGGCAACGTGAAGGAGATCATGAATATGAAAGCTAGAGCTGCCGTCGCGAACGCAAGCACGATGTGTCCGAGTTCAGCGACACGACCCCGAAGAAGCCAAGTCGCGCAGACCAATATCACCAGGATCGGCGTCGTCGACAATAACCCGCCAGCCACCTCCGGCGTGTACACCGTGGCAACGTTCCCCGCATAAAACGCGGGAGGTGGTAATGCGGTGAAGGGGAACGCAAGCGTAAAGCGGATTGGAGCGAAAACATAATAGAAGATGCCCGGCGAGACGTAGCCCCATTGATCGAACGGCGTCTTTGTCGGATCGTAACCAGCGAGCTGGTAGGCGGAGCCAATCTGCAGCGGGTCGCCGAATCGAATAAAATTGTACGCAAAGATCAGCACCACACAGACGCCACACGGCACGATCACCGCTGCCCCTTGTCGGATCCGCTTCGCGATTGGCTGGTCGCGGGATTTACGGTCGACAAGGTACGCGACCGCGAGAATCACCAAACCGAGCACTAGAGCGTCAAAACGCGCGCCAATTGCGAGCCCAACACAGACGCTTCCGACGATTAAGAGAAGCGTCCGTCTCCTCGACGAAAGCAACCCGAAAACGAGAAAATACAAGCCAGCGCAAATGAAGCAGTAGGCGCAGCAAATCGCGTCCTCGTAGACCTGCGGACGGCGCAGCACGTACGGGACCACGCTCGAGGTAGCGAGCGCGATGCCACCAAGCGCGACTTTGAGCGAGCCAACCCTCGGCAGGAATCTTGCGACCAGTAGTTCAAATAAGGCAAAGGCCAAAGCGAGGCCGATAACCGAGTAGATGATCGCCGCAAGGTTTGCCGGGAGCGCGCCAAGCCCGAGAATTCGCCAGGGAATGAACAGCGTGAGAACCGGTGTCGGTCCCCATGAGAGGTAGAGGTGGCCGTGGTAGAGCGAAAGGTCGTGGATGCCCATGCTGGCCTGGTACGGGTCATTCGCGGCGGGATTGTAAGGATCGGCAAGATGAACCAAACGCGCTGGCGGGACTGTTGGGATACTGAGTTCACCGTTGAGGAATCCGTTAGCCAACTGGTTGTAGTAGTCGTGCTGAGGTCTGTGAAACACAATCGGGTTACCCGAGGAGGTCGCTGTCCAGAAGTAGAAGGACGACGCGAGTGCCCAAAGAATCGCGAGCACGAGCACCCGACCGCGCCGCCTGCCCGATTTGGCTCGTACTGAGCCTCGAAGCACCGCCGGGAGATTATGAATTCGGTTTTCACCTAATGCTTCGGCGCCCAACACACCCCTCACGGGAGCAACCAGTCATCTACGTCGTCTCCGAGCTGACAAGTAACACCCGCCGGTTCCACCTTGGCCGGGATGTAAGCAACAACCCAACCTTCGCGAGGAACGGAGCCGCTGAGCCCGAAGCTTCCCTGTGCAACCTCCCGGTCTGACGCCGAAAGATCCGCGGGATAAACAACCCCATCGCGGCCAAGGACAGCGCAGTAGCTTGCTAGCGCCTCTCCACTTCCCATAGAGGTCAGCGGATCGCGCAAACGCATCTTCACATAGAACCGCGCTTCACGCTCGACACGGTCGTTGCGCGACGGGCGTGTCAACGAAAACGAACCTACGGTCACAAGCACCGGCGGTCCCTGAACGAATGCCATCGTCGTGGTCGACCCGAGTGGGATGCTCGTTGGTGGCGCCAGAAGATACTGAACCAGATATGTCAACCCAAACGCGACCACTACCACAAGCGGATACGCTCGCCACGACCGCTCTATGGCCCCGTATAATTTTGCTCCGGTACGAGCGGGCTTCGCGTCTGCACGCCATTCCTTATGCATTCTGCCCAAACTCCAAAGAACGCAACCGAGGACACTGGGCCCCTTTCTCCATAAGGTTAACGCGTTCATCGCACATGTCTACGGTCACAATTCCCAACGACTAAAGATCAATCGCCAGAGACAAGCCAATGATGTCCATGCCGACGCCAGCGACATCAACTCTTCCCCCGGGCTGCATCCCTCCCGTAGCGGAAAACATCACGGCGTGAACCAACGCGCTGTAACAGCTTTTCCCGCCCGGTCCGAGCCCGCGTCAACCGCTCGGTCACCATCGTCACAATTCCATCACCTTGGCCGCATCACATCGTCGGAGTGCGGCCCGCCTACTGCTCCGGGTCCCGCACGCCTCACCGAAGACGATATAACAGATGAACCCGGAACGCCTCACGAAACAGCTGATCTCGGAACACTCGGGACACGACACGAACTTCTCAACAACATCGGGAGAACACAGCCCAATATGCCCTACAAAAGCCCTGTTTCTGCCCTATTGCAGTCGCGAATGTCACATAACCATAGCAAGGCGACTTCCTACGTCACGTAAGTCTTCCTTGACGAACATCGACTAGCATAGACTCAAGCGAGGACCGCAGTGCCTCTCTTGAGTTCATTTCATTAAACCAACCGAGTTTGCGAATTCGACCCGTATTGAGGCGCACCACCGGAACATCCCCTTTCCACCCCCGGTCGCCTCCCGTGAACTCAAATGTAATCGCACTCGGATTAATCTCCATGACCTCGACGGCAAGTTCGGCGATTTCGCGCACGGTGATGTAGTCACCAGTGGCGACATTGAAAATTGCAAACGGCCGTGGCGCGTTCCCTGCAGCCAGGAGCACAGCCTTGACTACGTCGAAGATATGGACATATGACTTGCTCTGGGTGCCATCGCCAAGGATTCGCAACCGCGTTCTGTCCTCAATGAGCCGTCGAACGAAATCGAGGCCCACCCCATGGGTCTGGTGGGGACCCACGATGTTGCCGAATCTAAACACGCAGCCATTCATGCCAAACATATGACAATACGATGAAATCAGCGCTTCACCAGCCAGCTTGCTGGCCCCATAAGTGGACACGGGAAGCAGGGGTCCATAATCCTCATCTGGTTCCACATCGCCAAGATCCCCGTAAACGCCGCTTCCTGACGCGTAGAGTATCTGCTTGGCTCCGGACAACCGCATGGCTTCGACAACGTGGTGCGTAAGTAACGTGCCTTCGTCAAAATCCACGGCCGGCTCGATGGCAGCTCGGGCTATATCAGGATTGGACGCAAGGTGGATAATCGTGTGGCTCCCCTCCATGGCCTTCACCAGCATGCCAAGGTCATTTACATCGCCTCGGACTATCTCTAACCGGCCATCATCGAGGTGTGGCTTAAGGTGCCATTCTCGACCGGACGAGAAGTTGTCGAAGACGGTTAGAGCTTCGATACGAGCGTCCGAGAGCAGACTGCCAACAAAATGACTCCCGATGAATCCAGCGCCGCCGACAATACAGACTCTCGTCAACTGCCCAAGATCTTCCTTGGATCCTTGATTCATCGGGCCTAATCCTGTCGGACGAAGGCATGTGCCAATCTGGGATCCCTGACCAACTAACAATAGATCACGACATCCAACTCAGCCCGGACTCCGGCGGAGTCAGCTGAGCCGCCGAAGTCCAGTCAGAGCCTCCGGCCAACTCCATCGCTTTGTTGCCGCGCTTGCCCAGCGTGCGAACACCACCTGGCGCAGAGCTTCTGCCATCAAAGCACCGCGTGAACGGACCTCGGTCGGCATCGTCGAAGCGACCTGAACTGCCCTGGGTCTGATGGAGGAAGGTCAGAACGTCCAAGAGACCTTGGGCGGTTCAAACCTCTTCGTCGACACTGTCGCTGACACCGAGAAGGTGCCGCGCGACAGCACCGCGCGGGTATGCGGCAAGGCAGAGTTCGCGTGCTCCTTCATCCGCCACACCGGTCTTTCTCTGCGACCACTGCTCACTGTGGTGCGCGAGCTTCATTAGAAAGGTGCTCCGACGCCCCGTAACGCACGCCTGTAGCGTAAAGCAACAGCACAAACGAAAACGACGAGAATCCCACTATGAGGAACAGCAGACCGGTCACAGCCAAGTGATCGACCACGGCTGACACCTCCGGTACCGTGTATCCCGTCGTAACGTAGTGGACTGCAAGTGCTCCTACCAGGCCCAACCCAATTAAGAAGGCCCCTATGCTAACAAGCACCGTCGGCGTGTAACGGAAGACTCCCTGCCAATGCTTTCGCGAACGGTCTGTATAATCGCAAAATACCTCCGCAAGACACCCGAAGTAGAAGATCTCCAGACCAACGATGGCCAGTGTGACCCCAAGTAATTGCCAATAAAGGCTGAAAATCACGGGGCCTAACGAAATCGACCCGAAACTGAGTGGAAGGGCTAGGAGCAAGCCAAGCGCCAACATGGCAATGCCTGGCTTCAGCATGAAAAACTCGGCTCGGTATACAAACACAACCCTGAGGTTGACCCACGCAGCGCGAAAGGGTGAGAACCATCCGGCTCGCTTGTGGTGCGAAACTCTGCCTTCTCGATCCTTGTGAAAGACAACGGGGACTTCAGTAGTTCGAAGCTGCATCCGAACAGACTTGAGCACCATTTCCGAGGCATAATCCCAGGACCGTGAGGTCAAGCCCATCCGTAGAAGGGCGTCGCGGCTGATGCCTCGCATTCCGCAGTGAGCATCGGTGAACCGACTGCCGTAAAGCCGGTTCAAGACCCAAGTCGTGATTGGCGTTCCGAAGTACCGGTGAAGAAACGGCATCGATCTAGCTTCGATCGATCCTCTCCACCGCGATCCCATCGTGAATTCATACCCTTCTCGCAATTTGTCAACGAAGGGGCTCAACTGTCTGAAGTCGTACGTACAGTCAGCATCCCCCATGAGGACGTAACGACCACGAAGGTACGGCACCGCGTCGATGTAAGCCTGGCCGAGTCCCCGCTTACGTGTGCACAGAACGCGACAACCCCCAGCGAGGGCCAGCTCGGCTGTTCGGTCAGTGGAGCTATCTACAACCAGAATCTCTCCCACTACTCCGGCGTCGTGCAGACCCTGCTTGCACCAATCCACACAATCAGTGATCGTGACCTCCTCGTTCATCGCCGGTATGACGATGGAGAACTCTGGATTTGGCACGTCCTCTTCCGGAAGAAGGAGCTTGAATTCGCAGTGACCGGTATGGTTGCCAGTTTGAGGCATCACATTTGTTGCGGGTTCATCCGAACTTGCCCCCTTCAGCCGAACAGACGACTGTGCGACCTCCTACGGACAAGGTACCCGGCACATCCTGCGCTAGACCTGGTCTTTCAAGCGTGGGGCTAGCTGGAATCGAACCAGCGACCTCAGCATTATCAGTGCTGCGCTCTAACCGGCTGAGCTATAGCCCCGGTGAGTCCGCGACCCTACTCCAAGCACACGGTTCTCTCAGCCTTCCTCGGCGCTCGTGAGCGGGGCGACCGCGGCGACCGTCTGACCCTCCTCCAGGTTCATCACACGAACCCCGGTCGCGTCGCGGCCCTGGGCCGCGATCTCGCGCACTGCCGTCCGGATGACGATCCCGGCCGACGAGACGATGACCAGTTCCTCGTCGAGTGTCGCCATCAACGCCGCGACGACCGTCCCCCGCCGTTCGGTGATCCGGATCCCCCGCACACCCTGTCCACCACGCCCCTGCGGGCTGAAGTGGTCGAGCTTCGTCCGCTTGCCGAATCCCCCGTCGGTCACGATAAGAAGGTCCACTCCCGGTCGCGAAACGTCGCAGGCGACGACCTCGTCGCCCGGGCGAAGCTTCATGCCCCGCACACCGGCCGCGCCGCGCCCCATCGCCCGGACGTCCGCCTCGTGGAACCGGATCGCCATGCCCTTGCGCGTCACCATGAACACGTCGTCCTCGCCACCGGTCGGCAGCACCCGCACGAGCTCGTCCCCGTCGTGCAGGGTGATGGCGATGAAGCCCTCGCGACGCGACTTGTCATACTCGCTGAACGGCGTCTTTTTCACCTGGCCCGCGCGCGTCGCGAAGAGCAAGTAACGATCCGGGTCGAACTCGCGGGTCGGCACGATCGCCTGGATCCGCTCTCCCGGCTCCAGCGAGATGAGGTTGACGACGGGGGTCCCCCTTGCCGTCCGCTCCTTCAGTGGGATCTCGTGCGCACGCAACCGGTAGACCTTGCCCCGGTTGGAGAACAGCAGGAGGTGTGAAAGCGCCGTGGCGTAGACGACCTCCCGGATGAGGTCCTCTTCTTTCAGCCGTGTTCCCTGCACGCCCCGGCCACCCCGCGACTGTGTGCGGAAGGCGTCCGCCGCCACCGCCTTCACGTAACCGGCACGCGTCAGCGTCACGACGATCTCGTCGTCGTGGATGAGGTCCTCATCCGAGAGGTCCCCAGGGTCGTGGACGATCCTCGTCTTGCGTTCGTCGGCGAAACGCTCCCTCACGCTGGCCAGTTCGTCCGAAATCACCCCGCGCAGCTTCGCGTCGTCGCCGAGGATCGCTTCGAGCTCCCGGATCGTGGCCGCGAGCTCCGCCATCTCCGTGTCTAGCTCGGCTCGTCCGAGTCGCGTCAGCCGTCCGAGCGTCATGTCGAGGATGTGGTTCGCCTGGTCCTCGGAGAACGAGAACGGCTCGGCCATGAGGTTCGTCCGCGCGTCGGCCCGGTCCTCCGAGCCCCGGATCGCCGCGATCACCTCGTCGAGCATGTCGATCGCCCGCAACAGCCCCTCGACGATGTGGGCGCGATCGCGGGCCCGCTTCAGGCGGAACTCCGACCGCCGCGTAACGACCTCGACCTGGTGGGCGACGTAAGCCGTCAACGCCTGGGCGAGGTTGACGAGTCGCGGCACGCCGTCGACAAGGGCGAGCATGTGCACGCCGAAGCTCGTCTGCAGCTGCGTGTACTTGAACAGGTTGTTCAGCACGACGTTGGCGTTCGCTTCGCGTTTCAACGTCACGACGAGACGCGGCTTGCCGCCGGCGGACAAGTTGTCAACCGCCGAGATGCCGGAGATCTCGCCCGCCTCGATGCCTTCGGCGATCTGCTTCTCGATGACCTCCACGGCCGTCTGGTAGGGGATCTCAGTGATGACGATCTGGGACGCGCCGCTTCTCAGCTCGGTTATCTCGGCGACCGCCCGTGTCTTCACCGAACCCCGCCCCGTCCGGTAGGCGTCGAGGATGCCAGCACGCCCGAGAATCAGACCGCCCGTCGGGAAATCCGGCCCCTTGACGAACTGCAGCAACTCGTCCGAGGTCGCCGCGGGGTGGCTGAGGAGATGCCGGGTCGCGTCGATGACCTCGGCGAGATTGTGCGGTGGGATGTTCGTCGCCATGCCGACCGCGATCCCCTGGCAGCCGTTGACGAGCAGGTTCGGGAAACGGGCAGGCAGGACGACCGGCTCCTCGTCGCTCCCGTCGTAGTTCGGGACGAGGTCGACCGTGTCCTCGTCGATCCCTTCCAGAAGGCTCATCGCGAGCGGCGCGAGACGCGCTTCCGTGTAACGCATCGCCGCCGGGAGTCCCTCGGGGCCGGGGGCGCCGAAGTCCCCGTGCCCGTCGACGAGCGGGTGCCGGAGGCTGAAGTCCTGGACCATACGGGCCAGCGCGTCGTAGATCGCGCTGTCGCCGTGGGGGTGGAAGCGCCCCATCACGTCGCCCACGACCTTGGCGCACTTCACATGGGGCCGATCAGGCCGCAGCCCTGTGTCCCACATGCCGTAGAGAATCCGCCGATGCACCGGCTTCATCCCGTCGCGCACGTCGGGGAGCGCGCGCGCCACGATGACGGACATGGCGTACTCGAGGAAGGAGCGTTCCATCTCCTCCTGGATGTCGATCGGCTCGATCGCGCCGCCGCCGGGTACTGCACTCGCCGGCTGAGCCGCTGATCGTGTCCTACGCGGTGCCAATCTTCGCCCTGCCTTCCGTTCTCACTCGCTCTCCGAGCTCGGCGTTGTCCCGCGAACCGTCAGATGTCGAGGAAGCGGACGTCTTTCGCGTTCGTCTGGATGAAACGCCGCCGTACCTCGACGTCATCTCCCATGAGGACCGAGCACACCTGGTCGGCGATGCTCGCTTCTTCCATCGTGATCTGCAGCAACGACCTCTTCGTCGGGTCGATCGTCGTGTCTCGCAGCTCGGCGAAATCCATCTCGCCCAGTCCCTTCAGACGCTGGAAGTCCTTGACATGGTTCGGATGCTCGACAAGGAACCGCTCCCGGGCGGCGTCGTCTTTCAGGTAGGTCTTCGTGCTGCCTACGAGCGTCGAGTAGAGCGGCGGCTGCGCGACGTAGACGTGTCCGGCCTCGATGAGCGGACGCATCTGGCGCAAGAAGAAAGTCAGCAACAGCGTCCGGATGTGCGATCCGTCGACATCGGCATCGGCGAGGATGATCACCCGGTGGTAACGGATCTTCGTGATGTCGAAGTCATCGGCGATCCCCGCGCCGATCGCCATGATCAGCGCCTGGATCTCGGCGTTTTTCAGCATGCGGTCGACACGCGCCTTCTCGACGTTGAGGATCTTGCCGCGAATCGGCAGGATCGCCTGGGTGTGCGGGTCACGGGCGTTCTTCGCCGAGCCTGCCGCCGAGTTGCCCTCGACGATGAAGATCTCGGATTCGCGTGGATCGCGTGAGGCGCAGTCGACGAGCTTGCCCGGCAGACCGGCCCCGTCAAGAGCGGATTTGCGCCGCGTGAGATCACGTGCCTGGCGCGCCGCCACACGGGCGCGCTGGGCGAGCAGCGCCTTCTGCAGGATCTGGTTTGCCTCGCGCGGGTTCTCGTCGAGCCATTCGGCGAGCTTCTCGTTCGTCGCCCGTTCCACCAGCGAACGGATCGTGACGTTGCCGAGCTTCGCCTTCGTCTGGCCCTCGAACTGAGGATTGCGCAGCCGCACCGAGATGATCGCCGTCAGGCCCTCCCGGATGTCCTCTCCCTGGATGTTCGGATCGGATTCCTTCAGGGCGCCGCGTCCGCGCGCGCTGCGGTTCACGACGTTGGTGAGGGCTTTCTTGAAGCCCTCCTCGTGCATACCACCCTCGACCGTCGCAATTCCGTTGGCGAACGACCAGATGCTCTCGTAGTAGCTCGTGTTCCACTGCAGAGCGACCTCGATCTCCTGGTCATCCTCCACCTGCGCGAAGTAGGCGACCTTGCGGAACAGCGGCTCCTTCGACTGGTTGAGGTGACGGACGAAGTCCTCGATGCCCCCCGTGAAGCGGTAGGTCAGCGTTTGTTCGTGACCGCGACGTTCGTCTCTAAAACGGATCTCGAGGCCCCGCTGCAAGAACGCCATCATCTGAAGCCGTTCGAGGATCGTCTGGGCCCGGAACTCGACCTCGTCGAAGATCGAGGCATCGGGCCAGAACGTCACCGTCGTCCCGGTCCGGTTCCGTGGCGAAGGTCCCGTCATCTCCAGCGGGCCGGTCGGCTTGCCGCCATCGACAAACGTCATCTCGTAGCGGTTGCCGCCCCGGTCGATTTGCAGCTCCAATCGGGAGGAGAGGGCGTTCACCACCGAAACGCCGACACCGTGCAGACCGCCGGAGACCTTGTAGCTCGACCCGCCGAACTTGCCGCCCGCGTGCAGCACGGTGAGGACGATTTCCGCCGCGGATTTCGTCGGTTCGTCGGGGTGTGGCTCGACCGGGATGCCCCGGCCGTTGTCCGTCACCCGACAGGACCCATCGACGCGCACCGTGACGTCGATCCGCGTGCAGTGACCCTGCATCGCCTCGTCGACCGAGTTGTCAACAACCTCCCAGACGAGATGGTGGAGCCCGCTTGACGAGGTCGACCCGATGAACATGCCCGGCCGGAGGCGGACCGGCTCGAGGCCCCGAAGAACAGTGATGTCCGACGCTTCGTACGATTCCGCGCTGGCGTCTCCTCGTTCCACCTTCTCCGTTCGCACCACGGGCGCGGCTCCTCAACTGCGGCAATTTCAGTCGGTCGGGTTCGGGCGCACGAATCGGCGTTACCCAACGATTTCCGCAGTTCAGTCTAGGCGCGATCCGCTCTCCACGTAGCCTTTCAGGTGTTCGACCGCACGGTATCCGAGCTGGTCAGCGAGCCGATCGCAGATCGTTTCCGACAGAAACGCGAGCTGTGTCGCCCAGCCCGGATGGTCGACCGCGACCCGCAGCTCCTGGCCTGTCAACGATCTCGGCCGGACGTGCCGGGCGACATCGGGGCCGACGACCCGCTCCCAGCACGCAACGATGTCGGCGAAGACCCGCATCGCGGTGAGTCCCTGGCTCGCCAGGTATTCGTCGAGCGAACCGCCCAGACTCCTTGGTCCGTTCGACTCGTCGTGCCCTTGATCCACCGGGCGCCGGCGCCCTGAACGAGATCGTCGCGGGCCGGGCGAGGCCCCGGTGAACTCCCCCGAACCGCTCATCAGACGAGCGCGCCTGCCGCAAGCCGTACAACCTCAGCCGGGTGGGCCCCGGCCGGAACCGGCCCGGCAGTCGTGAGCACAGCCTGCCCCGCTGGGAGCTCCGTCAACAAGGCCCGGGTCGTCGCTTCATCGAGCTCAGAGAAAGCGTCGTCGAGTAACAAGACCGGGCGACACCCGGCGGCAACGGTCACCGCGCCGTGCGCCGCGAGGCGTAGCGCAAGCGTCGCGCAGCGCTGAAGGCCTTGCGAGAGACGGGTACGCGCGTCGAGACCGCCCGCCACGATGAGAATCTCATCTCGTTGCGGTCCAATGGTCGTCGTTCCCCGGCGTAGGTCGTCACGGCGCGAGCGGTTGAGCGCCGTTCGGAGATCGCCCGAGAACGATCGCTCATAGACCAAGCGGAGCTCGTCCTGCCGACGCGTCAGGCCCTGGAAGGCCTGCGAGGCAAGGGGCTCCAGTTCGGCGAGGAAAGTCTCCCTGGCGTCGATGAGCGCGCTGCCGGCGGAAGCGAGCTCTTCGTCCCAGACGTCGAGGGTCGCCAGCACCTCCGGGGAGGCGAGACCGCCGGACTGACGCAGCAACATCGCCCGCTGGCGCAGAATGCGTTCCACGGTCTGGCGCACGTGGAGCTGCCGTGGTCGTGCCGCGACAAGGGCGTCATCGAGATAGTCCCGCCGTTGCTGGGGCCCGCCTTTCACAAGCGCGAGATCGTCTGGAGTGAAGACCGAGACACGCATCGTCTCGATCAATTGGTGGACTCCGACCACCCGTTGCCGGTTGCGCAAGGTTCGGTCACGCCGACCGGGAACGACCTCGATCTCCACGAGCGATCGTCGCCCGTCTTCGACGGACTCGAGCCGAATGATCGAGCCGTCGGCGCCGCTACGAACAAGCGACTCTCGCGGACTGCCCCGGAAGGACGTCAGTGTCGAGGCATAAGCAACCGCCTCGAGGAGACTCGTCTTTCCCGCACCGTTCTCACCCGTTACGACAGTCAGGCCATCAGGATCTGGTTGGAACCGCACCGCGACAAGATTTCGAAAGTCCCTGACCTCGACCCAGTTGACGTAGCTCAGGACACGCGCACCGGCATCAACAGATACCGATAGTCGTCCTCGCCCTCGCCCCGCAATGTTGCTGGTTTTGAGGAATCGATCACCTCAAGGATGACTGTCTCCGCTCGGATCGCCTCGATACCGTCCAACAGATAGTTCGGGTTGAACGCGACGACGAGCTCTTCACCGCTGAACTGTCCATCGACACGTTCCACAGCGCGTCCGCTCTCCGCGGTGAGAACAGTGAGTTCCGCGCTATCGGCTTGAAAAGACAAGCGCACTGGCGTCGCGACATCCTTCGCGTCGCGAACCATGAGACGGACGCGACGTACGGCCGCGGCGAGATCTTCGCGAGCAACCTGGAAGACATTTGGATACGACGCCGGAAGTAATCGCTGGTAGTCCGGGAAAGGACCTTTCAGCAACCGCGTCGTTAAGCGAACATTGTGGACTTCAAAAACAGCATCGAGGTCAGTACAACGAAACCCCAGCTCAGCGTCATGGTCATGCGCACCCTCGCCGCCGGCTAGCCGCTGAATCTCTACCAACGCACGTGCCGGAATAAGTACTTCCGATCCCGAAGGGAGAGCACTTATCCCTTGCAAATCACGAAACGCAAGCCGATAAGAGTCCGTTGCCACGAGACGTAACCCGTTATCGATCGCGACCATAAGAACCCCGGTGAGTTGCGGCGCGCGGCTGTCATCGTTCAACGCCGCCGGGACGACCTGGCGAAGTGCCTCAGCAAATGGCGCCGCTGGCAACTTGATGCCTTGCGAATCGGCCGGCGCAAGGCGGGCAATCTCCGCGCCAACAGGGACACGAACAACAAACTCTGCCCGTCCGGACGCAATTCGAACTTCCTGATCACTACCCTCGACACTCACAGCACCCGGATCAAACGAACGAATGATGTCTGTTGCCAATCGAGAGGGTACGAGTACGGTACCGTCTTGCTCACCACTCACCGTATGAACAACTTCGATCTCCAGATCTGGATCGGAACCCGTCACCTCCAACGCGTTGCCATGCAGCGCCAGACGCACACTCTGCGTCCCCAGCCCGCCCCCCATTCGGGCGGCGTTGGCCCGACCCGCGGTGACGAGCACTTCAAGGAGACCATCGCGTTCGGTACGGAACTTCACCGTTCGTGTGCTCCTTTCGTAATTCTTTCTCTATTTAGAGAACTAGTAGTAGTAGTGCCTGTGGACTGTGGATGATGCTGGAAACTACCAGAGTGCGTCGAAGATCTTCTCACGTCGGTAATGCACTCGTGTGCACAGCAAGAGAGGTTTGCCAGCTGGGCATGTGAAGAGGGTGGTCGTTTTGCACTGTGGCAACGGTGTTGTTCCAGAGGCCAGCGACATGTTTTCCACGGGTTGTTCTCAGACACCAGGTCCATGGTCGTTGCGAATGTGAACGGTGAGTTCCGTGACTTGCTCGTAGATTTGGCGCCGTTCTTTCATCAGGCGGGAAATCTTCTCGTAGGCGTGAATGACCGTCGTGTGATCCCGACCGCCGAATTCACGCGCGATTGCTGGGTAGGAAAGATCTGTCAGTGTGCGAAAGAGATACATGCCGATCTGCCGGGCGATGACAAGTGGACGCCGCCGGCTGGCGCTGCAGAGTTCTTCGATCGTGAAACCGAAATGATCCGCTGTTGTCTTGAGGATCTGTTGGCCGGTGATGCGACGGGGTTGTCGGTCAGCGACGAGATCAGCGAGAACACGCTCGGCCACGTCTCGCGTGAGACGTTCTCGCGTCAGGCTGGCATAGGCGGTGACTCGGATGAGCGCGCCCTCGAGCTCGCGAATGTTGTCGGTGACGATGCTGGCGAGGAACTCGAGGACATCGTCGTCCACGACAAGGCGTTCATGGTGGGCTTTGGTACGGAGGATGGCGAGACGAGTTTCCAGTTCTGGTGGATTGATCTCTGTGATGAGCCCGGACATGAAGCGGCTGCGTAGCCGGCTCTCGAGGGTCTTGATGGAGCCCGGCGGCCGATCAGACGTGATGACGAGCTGCTTTCCCGCCTCGTGAAGCGTGTTGAAGGTGTGGAAGAACTCCTCCTGAAGGCTCTCTTTCCCCTCGATTACCTGAATGTCGTCCACGAGCAGCACGTCGCACTCGCGGTAACGGCGTTTGAAAGCAGGCATCGAGACCGTGCGGACTGCCTCGACGAACTCGTTGAGGAAGGTCTCTGTTGGTACGTAACGGACGTCGTAACGCGGGAAGTTCTCGCTCACGTAGCTGCGGATCGCTTGTAACAGGTGGGTTTTGCCGAGACCGGCAGCGCCGATGATGAAAAGCGGGTTGTAGGCACTGCCGGGCGATTCCGCGACAGACAGCGCCGCGGCGTGGGCGAAACGGTTCGACGGCCCGATGACGAAGCCCTCGAACGTGTAACGACGGGACGGGCTGGTGAGCTCGTGGGCGGGTTCCTTGACGGTTGGAGTGACGCCGTCCAGACCGACGCCGTCCTCATCAGTCGCGGTTCTCGGACGAGGTTGGTCGCCGTTCGCGGTGGCATCCGCCGTGACGTCAAAACGGATGGGGAACTCCGTGCCACAGACGTCGAGTACCGCCGCACGGACGACGCCGGCAAAACGGGTCTCCAGGCGCTCGCGGACGAGGGCATTGGGGACCTTGAGGACGAAAGTGCCGTTGAGGAGGCCGACGGGGTGCACACCCGAGAACCACGTATGCCAGACGGCGTCGGAGACCTGGGACTGGATAGCGCCCGCACAGCCGTCCCAAAGTTGTTCAGCGTCGAGCAACGTCGTGCGCCTTCCCAGTAAGTTCTCCACAGGAGGGTCCACATCTGTGGATTACGCAACAGACGGGCGACAACTGGTCCCTCGTCGAGCATCGTATAGCGCGTCCGGAGGAATCGCTCTGGGGTGGAGACGCTGCGGGCGCGAACGCGCCGCGATGGGCGCGCTAGCATGTGCGCTCCTGATTAAGGGGCTCGATGAAGCGGACGTATCAGCCAAACAACGCCAAGAGGGCGAAGCGGCATGGCTTCCGTCAACGCATGTCGACGCGGGCTGGCCGCGCCGTGCTGAAGGCCCGTCGTCGTCGCGGGCGGGTGCGTCTCTCGGCTTGACGGGACGCCCCGGGCGGGTGCGCGGTCGTCAGACGTTCCTCGCATTGGCCGCCAGTCGAAGGCAATCTCGTAGCGGTCCAGTGACGGTACACTTCCTCCCGCCGGACGGCGGTCGTAACAAGGTGCTTGTCGCCTACGCGATCGGCCGACAAGTTGGCGGAGCCGTCGTTCGCAATCGTTGGCGTCGTCGATTGCGGGTGATCGCGACGGAGATCTCGCCGGAAATCGCCTGCGGGGCGTACCTGATCGGTCTCGGTCGTGGGGTTGTCGGCCTTCGCTTCGACGAACTGAGAGGACGAGTGATCGAGACGATGCGACGGGCGAGCGGAGAACCCCGATGAGACGGACGGCGTCACTCGCCCGCCAGGCGCTCGTCGGCGTGATCCGTGTCTACCAGGCCGTTCGGTTCAATCATCCCTCGCCGTGTCGCTTCGTGCCCTCGTGCTCCGAGTACGCCGTCGAGGCAGTGACGACCCATGGCGTGCTGCGGGGTGGCTGGCTCACTCTTCGGCGGCTCGGGCGCTGCCGGCCAGCTGGTGGACGAGGTTTCGACCCCGTCCCGGGCTGAGGGGAAGGCCATGCTGCTTGCTTCATCTATAGGAGAGATCGCTCATCCGTTCTTCATCGTTTTTGCCTGGCTGATCGAGCGCTTCTACAGCCTCGTCCCGAACTATGCCGTGGCGATTGGGCTTTTGACGCTCGTCGTCATGATCGTCGTCTTCCCCATCACCCGGAAGGCGACGCGTTCGATGATGAAGATGCAACTTCTTGCACCTGAGCTAAAGAAGATACAGACGCGTTACCGGGTGCCCCCGGGAACGCCGCTCGCGGAACGCCAAGAAGCTCGGCAACGGCTCAACGAAGAGATGATGGCGCTCTACCGGGAGAACAACGTCAGCCCGACCGGTGGCTGCCTGCCGATGCTCCTCCAGCTGCCGATCTTTTGGATCCTCTACGGAACGATCCGCGGTCTCATCCACTTGAAGACGTTCCCCACCGCTGCCGCGGCTCGAGCCTGGTGCAAGCATCCGGTTTCGGCGAAGGCCTGTGTTCAGCCGCTCTACATCAGCCACTCGTCGATCCTTTTCCGAGCGGTGATTCATGCCAACGGCAGGCTGATGGCCTTCGGTATCAACATGGCCGATTCGGTCCGTTCGGCCGGGCTGTCGTGGGGAGCCAAGGCACCGCTTGTCGCGTTGATCCTCATCGCCATCGCCCTGCAGTACATCCAGATCAAGCAGGTGAGCGGGCGCAACGCCGCCGCCGCGGCGGCGAACCCGCAGATGCAACAGATGCAGAAGATCATGCCGATCGTCTTCGCGGTGATCTACATCGCGATCCCCGCCGGCGTGAACGTCTACTTCATCGTGTCGAGCCTCTTCCGCATCGGTCAGCAGGAGTACATGTACCGACGGGACCCGCACATCCGGGAGTCGTTGTCGAAGCTGAACGCCCGGGCGAAGACGGCACCGGCCGTGGTCGCGACGGGAGGCCGGGAGCAACGCCCGAAAGGGTTCTTCGAGCGCCTGCTCACGCCGCCAGCCCTGCAGACCGGTGGCGAAGCCGCCCGCGCGCCGGAAAGGCCGAGCGAAAACAGCGCTGACGGCGTGGCGCCGGCGGCTGGTGGCCGGTTGCCGAGCGCGCCACGGCCGGTTCCGCAGGGCGGACGTGGTCCCGGCGGCTCACCGCGGCGAACGCAGTCCCGTGCCCGAGGCAAACGACCGCGGAAACCCCGCTGAGGATGGAATGGATCGAGACGACCGGAAGGAACCTTGCCGAGGCGCTCGATGTCGCGCTCGACAAGCTTGGTGTGGACGAACAGGACGTCGAGGTCGTCGTCATCGAGGAAGCGAAGTCTGGGTTGTTCGGACTGGGCCGCAGTAATGCGCGTATCCGTGTCCGGGTCCGCCCGTCACGCCCACGACCGAAGCGAACCCAGCGCGACCGTTCCCGAACGCCGCGTGGCGGACAGGCCGGGTCCGAGGGGTCGCGGCGCGAGCCTGGCAGGGGTCGCGCCCGACCGGCACGACCACCGTTGTCAGATCGAGCCGGCGGCGCGCAAGCAACGGTCCAGCCCGGCGCGGACACGAGCGAGCGCCCCGAGACAGGGGAAGGGGCTCCCGAGCGTCCGGGGCCGAAGCGCACACGGCGCAGACGGGGAGGCCGTGGTCGAGGGCGCGGACGGAACGGGTCGGCCGGACAGCGGGAAGGTGTGGGTGAGGAGGAAGCGATGAGCGTCGAAGAGCAGGTCGACCTGGTGGGAAGGTTCGTACGTGGGGTGGTCGAACGCTTCGGCTACGACGCGACCACGACAACACGGGTTGAAGACGAGCGACTCTACGTCGAGGTGGTGGGTGAGGATCTCGGCCTGCTGATCGGCCCGCGGGGCTCGACCCTCGATGCCTTGCAGGAGCTCGCCCGCACGGTCGTACAGCGGCGTGGGGACGAGCGGGCATTGCGTGTCGTCGTCGACGTCGCCGGGTTCCGCGCCCGCCGCGCCGCGGCGCTCGAGACGTTCACCCGACGCCGGGCGCAAGAGGTCCTGGAAACGGGGATCGCCGAGGCCCTGGAGCCGATGTCAGCGTCGGACCGGAAGATCGTCCATGACACCGTGAGCACGATCGAAGGGTTGGAGACCGGGTCAGAAGGAATCGAACCGAAACGCTATGTCGTCATCCGGCCGTCTGCTGGGACCGAGCAGAAGAGCAGCTCGGACGACAACTGACGACGCCAGGGCGCCGCGCGGCGGCGCCAGCGGTCGACAGCCGGCGGTGTATCGCGCCGATCCCGGTAGGCGGTGGTCGCCTGGCGATGCGCTCGTCGCGCAACTGGAACTGGCGCAGTCGCGTGGGGCGATCGGTCCAGGGTCGGTGAGCGGGCACATCGCCCACGCGCTCGGTTTCCTCGAGGCTTGGCCGGAACTCGCAGTAGCCGCCACGATCCTCGACCTCGGAAGCGGCGGTGGCCTGCCCGGTCTCGTCCTCGCGGCGCGGCTGCCGGCCGTACGGTTCTGGCTGCTCGAGGGGCGAATCGGCCGGGCCCGGGCGCTGGAGTCGGCGGTGCGGCAGCTCGGCTGGGAGGAGCGGGTGACGGTTTTGGCCGAGCGAGCTGAGCTGGCGGCGCGTCGGCGAGAGATGCGGGCGGCCTTTGCGGCCGTCGTCGCGCGGAGTTTCGCTCCTGCCGCGGCCACAGCCGAGTGCGGAGCTGGCTTCCTCGCATCCGGCGGCGTTCTTGTTGTCTCCGGTCCCCCGCGCCGGGCGCGGGAACGTTGGCCTGGCCGTCCACTCGGCGAGCTCGGCTTGGAAATCGTCCAGATCAGGACAACGCCGAGATCGTTCGTCATCCTCCGGCAGGTCACACCGTGCCCCGAGCGGTTTCCCCGTCGCCTCGGGGTGCCCGAGCACCGTCCGCTCTTCTGATCAGACGGCCCTGGCGGCTTTCGACCGGGCGGATCTCAGAGCGAGAGGGGCGGGGCGGGTTCGAAGCCCAGCTGACGGCAGCGGGTCCGTTGGCGGGTGGCGAGCCAAGGCCACATGCGGGCGAGAGCGGCGAAGGCGAAACGGCCGTTCAGGTTGCAACGGAACGTCGGGCGACGGGCAACGCCACCCGGACCCGTCGGCGAGGCGTACGGTCCGAGCACACGGGATTCGACGATCTCGGCATAGCGTCGAACGACGTCTTCGTCGACCATGTGGAGCGCCATGCGGAGGTCCCGTCCGCCATTGATCGTGACGAACGTCCCCGCGCCCTGGAAGATTCCAGCTGCCCAGGCCCACTCTGCGTCGCTTGCCATACGGTATATGTACCACAGCAGAACTTGTTTCCCGTGGAACCCCCGGCGACATCGTTTCCCGCGGCGCGCCGGGTTGTCGGGGGATTCTCGGCGGCACACCCTTGACCTGCCGTTGGCAGACGTGGAGGATAGAGGCTCGTGATTCGACGTCAGGTCGTGTCGAGCGGCCGACCGGACGAAGAATACGGTCCTGTCGACGTGGGAGATCGGCGAGCGCGTCACAGTTCGAGCTGCGGTTCGGTCTGACGACTGGGCCGGAGGCGGAAGGAGCTCGGCATCGCAAACGCAGGGACACAGGGAACCAGGGTTGCGAGCGGGTCTTCTGCCCGGCGCCGCGGCCGTGCCCGACTGTTCGCGGTCGCGAACCAAAAGGGCGGCGTCGGCAAGACGACGACGACAGTCAATCTCGGCGCGGCGTTAGCGGACCTCGGCTGGCGGGTGCTCATTGTCGACCTCGATCCGCAGGGCAACGCCACGACGGGACTCGGGATCGAGGCTCGGAACTTCGACAACTCGATCTATGACGTCTTGCTGCACGAATTCCCGGTCGAGGACTGCATCGAGCCGACGGACCTGAAGAACCTCTTCCTCGTCCCGGCGACGATCGACCTCGCCGGCGCCGAGATCGAGCTCGTGGCGGCGATGAGCCGTGAACTGCGACTTCGTCGGGCCATTACCGCGGTGCTCGACGACTTTGCCTTCATCTTCATCGATTGCCCGCCCTCGCTCGGGCTGCTGACGGTGAATGGTCTGGCCGCGGCCTCGGAGGTGCTCGTGCCCATCCAGTGCGAGTACTACGCACTCGAGGGTCTCGGCCAGCTGATCCGCAGCGTCGAGCTGGTGCGCGCCAACCTCAACCCGACGCTCGAGCTGTCGACGATCCTCCTCACGATGTACGACGGACGCACGAAGCTCGCGGATCAGGTCGCCAGCGAGGTGAGGAGGCACTTTGGGGACAAGGTCTGCCAGACGGTTATCCCGCGGTCGATTCGTGTCTCGGAGGCACCGTCGTTCGGTCAGCCGGTCACCGTGCACGATCCGCATTCGACCGGGGCCGTCGCCTACCGGGCGCTCGCCGAGGAGTTGAGCGGTGGCGCGGCGTAGCGGGCTCGGCAAGGGCCTCGGGGCGCTGATCCCGAGCGAGCCGACCCGTCGGGAGGTGTCGGGGCTGCGGGATGTCGCCCTGGCGAGAATCCGGCCGAATCGACACCAGCCGCGCTCGCGCTTCGACGAGGAGGCACTCGCCTCCCTCGTCGACTCGATTCGCGCCGTCGGCGTCCTCCAGCCGGTGCTCGTCCGGGAGGTGGGCGACGAGGAGTACGAACTGATCGCCGGGGAAAGGCGTTGCCGGGCGGCGCGACGTGCCGGGCTCCTGGCGATCCCGGCGCTCGTCCAGGTCGCCGACGACGCCCTGAGCCTCGAACAGGCGCTCGTCGAGAACCTCCACCGTGAGGATCTCAACCCCCTCGACGAAGCTGCGGCCTACCAGCAGCTCATCGAGGATTTCCACCTCACCCACGACACGGTCGCCCACCGGGTCGGCAAGAGCCGGGCCGCCGTTTCCAACGCCCTCCGCCTCTTCCAACTGCCGCCGGCGGTCCAGCGGCTGGTGCGCGACGGGCGGCTCTCGGCGGGCCACGCCCGGGCGCTGCTGATGACGCCGGACCGTGAGCTGCAGGAAGCGATGGCCAATCGGAGCGTCGCCGAGGGCCTCTCGGTACGCGCGCTGGAAGAGCTGGTCCACGATCTCAGCGAAGCCCCGGTTGCCGCAGAGCCCGGGAGCGGCACGCCGCGCGCGGCGCCGGCAAAGTCGCCAGGCCTCCGCCCACCGGGCGTGCTCGAGCTCGAACAGCTCCTCGCCGAGTACCTGAACACCCGGGTGCGGGTCGAGATGCGGGCGAACCGCGGTCGGGTGACGGTCGAATTCGCGACCCTCGAGGACCTCGAGCGGATCTACCGGTTGATGATCGGGGAGTCCTCAAGCCGTACCTGAGGGTTCGGCTTGGTCCCGGAGGCGACAGCTGCGGGTTATTATGGCATATATGTGCCAATACTGCTTTTCAACTGGGAGAACACCGGCTCGCGACCGGAGGATGACGTCCGCGTGACGGGTGTGCGACCGGACGCCGCTAACGCGTCGATGGAACTTGATCCACAAGCTCATGCACAGCTTGTGGACGGCGGACGATCATTCCCGGGCGGCACCGACCCAGCTGGTGAGGGCGGCGACGACGATGCGGGCGAGCTCGGCCGTCTTCGGGACGACGACCTCCGGGGCGCCGAGCTGGATCTCGACAGCTGGCATGCGGGTCTCGCGCAGGATCGGCAGTGCCATCCCGACGGCACCGGCGTCGTCGAGGTCGAGCGCGGCCGGAAGCTCTGCCTGCAGGAGTTCGGCGAGACGCCGGCTCGCCGCCGACTCGTAGCGAAAGCCCCGGTAGTAGACGGTGCGGCAGGAGCGAACCTCGGGGACGAGGAGCAACCCGACGAGACAGTCGACCCCGGTCGCGTTCGCCTCGGCCGCTTGGCGCGACGGATCGGGGTGGGAAAGCGAGAGGGCTGTCGCCCCGGCGTCGTGCAGCGCCCGGCAGAGGGCGCTCGCCCCCGTCGCGAAACCGCCTGGCTCGACGACCGCGACGCGCCGACCATGCAGGTCCGAAGGTCCGCGCGCCACGGCGAGGAGTTCGCGCAGTGGTGTGACGAGCTTTGACGCCCCTTCCCGCATGGAGATCCGTTCCAGCTCGTCGAGCGTGCGCCGTCCGAGGATGCCGTCGGCGAGGAGTCCGTCGTTGCGCTGGAAGTCCATGAGGGCCGAGACGGTCTGATCGCCGAAGATCCCGTCGACCCGGCCGGGGTCGAAGCCGAGCCGGCTCAGCCGGCTCTGCAGTTCGGCGACGTCGTCGCCGCGCAGCATCGGCGTTCTCCGGTAGAGAAGACGCGAGCCGAGTCCGAAACCGGCCTCGACGAGCGCCGACCACGTCTCTGTGTCGCAGCGAGCATCGGCCGGCAACCCCCGGTCGACCTGGAAGGCGCGGACTGCCGCGGCGGTGGCGGCGGCGAAAACACCCGGCGGGTCGTCGGCGGCGAATCCGAGTTTCGACAACCTGGCCTGCAGGTCCTCGACGGCTTCCCCCGTGTCACCTTGCGTCAGAGGCAGCGGCGCGCCGTCAGCGGGGGTGGGTTGCTCGCCGGGCACGTGGCCATGCTAGGTGGACGTGCGCGGGCCGAGCAGCGACCGCCCGGTGATCTGTGATCGCGGTCGGCCGCTAGAGGTGGGGTTCGATGTCCGCGAGCAGCGCGGACTTGCCCTTCGCGCCGACGATGCGCACCTGGGCTTCGCCGCTCTTGAAAAGGATGAGCGTGGGGATGCTCATCACCTCGAAACGACGCGCCGTCGCAACGTTGTCGTCGACGTTGAGCTTGACGACGCGCAGGCTCCCCTGCTTCTCCGTGGCGATCTCGTCGAGGATGGGTGCGATGATCTTGCACGGCCCGCACCACTCGGCCCAGAAGTCGACGAGAACCGGCGTGTCGGAGCGCGTCAGCTCCTCGTCGAAGGTGCTGTCTGAAACCGCGAGCGTTGCTGCCGACACCGTCATCCTCCCTGGAGTGCTCTCATCGCGCGCGCACCGTCGTCGCGCGCAAGCCCTTACTAGAACAGCAAACCGGCGGGCGGCATTCCTTCACGCCCGTGTCACCCCCGGCCCGTCGTGGCGAGGAAGCGGTCGACGTCGAGGGCGGCCATGCAGCCCGACCCGGCGGCGGTGACCGCCTGGCGGTACTCGTGGTCCTGGACGTCACCGCAGGCGAAGACACCTTCGACGTCCGTCTGGGTGCCGTCGTGGGTGCGGATGTAGCCGGCCGCGTCCATTGCGAGTTGCCCCCGGAACAGCTCCGTGTTCGGGGCGTGGCCGATCGCGACGAAGCAGCCGGCCACGGCGAGTTCGCGTCCCTCACCGGTGACGACATCGCGCAACCGCAGGCCGGTGACGGTGCTGTCGCCGAGGACCGCTTCCACGACGGCGTCGAGGACGAAGGAGATCTTCGGGTTGGAAAACGCCCGGTCTTGCAGGATCTTCGATGCTCGCAGCTGCTTGCGGCGGTGGATGACGACGACCGAGGCGGCGAAGCGCGAGAGGAAGATCGCCTCCTCGAGCGCCGAGTCGCCGCCGCCGACGAGCGCGATCGGCTTGTCCCGGAAGAAGAAGCCGTCACAGGTCGCGCAGGTCGAGACACCGTGCCCGGTGAGCTCGGCTTCGCCGGGCACACCGAGGCTGAGCGAGCGCGCGCCGGTCGCCACGACGAGCGAGCGCGCCCGGTAGGTCGGTTCGGGCGCCGCGGGGTCGCCGACCCAGACGGCGAAGGGCCGCGAGCCGAGATCGACCCTTGACACCCTGGCGGTCGCGACCTCGGCACCGAAACGCTCTGCCTGGGCGCGGAGACGTTCCATGAGATCTGGGCCCATCACGCCCTCGGGGAAGCCGGGGAAGTTCTCGACCTCGGTCGTCAGCATCAGCTGTCCGCCGGGCTGGTCGCTCGTGGAGGAGGGCTCACCGGCGATGACGAGCGGGTGCAGATCAGCTCGGGCGGCGTAGACGGCGGCGGTCAGTCCCGCCGGCCCGGAGCCGACGACGACCACGTCGCGCAGGCCAGTCTGCGTCACGACAGGTCCTTGTTCAGCCATCAGCCGTTCTTCTCTTCGGTCGTCCGCTCAGCGCCCAGCACAACATTCCCGCGGCGAGGAAGATTCCACCGAACAAGAGGTCGGTCGCCCAGGCGCGTCCGGGGAAGACCGACGTGTCGAAGAGGCGGACGAGGCCGACGACGCCCACCGACAGGACGACGAGAACGAGCGTGGCGACGACGGCCGCCAGCACGATGGCTCGGACGACGACGAACACGGGGTGCAGCACCCGCTCGCGGACGTCGCCGATGAGCAGGTCGATGACCCCCGCGACCCGTGCGGCCCAGTCCTCGTCTCTGGAAGCTTTCTCGTCCCGGTTCATAGGCTCGAGGTTACGGCAAGTCGCGGGCCGACGGACGACCCCGGGCGCGTCACTCGACCATGGGGAACAGCGCCATGGTCCCCGGTCCGGTGTGGGCGCCGATGATCGGCCCGAGATAGGCGACGAGGATCTCGGAGCGGGGGAAGACCGGCGCGAGCAGGTCGAGGAACTGGTCGACGTCGTCGGCGTCGGCATGCCCGACGGCCAGGCGCTTCAGGGGGCTGAGCGCCGCGGCCTTGGCAGCGAGGTACTCGAGCGATCGGGCGCGGGTGCGCTGACGGGACTCGGCTTCGACGACGCCGTCACGCATCACGATCACCGGCTTGATCGAGAGCAGCGAGCCGAAGAACGCCTGGGCGTTGCCGATCCGCCCGCCCCGCCGCAGGTACTCGAGCGTGTCGAGGGTGCCGTAGACAAAGGTCTTCGGGACCTCGTCCTGGACGGCCGCCACCGTCGTCGGGAAATCGGCACCTGACGCGACGAAGTCGACTGCCTCCAGGACGAGCAGTCCCAGGGCGAGCGAGGCGGCGAACGAGTCGATGACGGCGACCGGGAAGATGCCCTGGAAGGACTCCGCGCCGGCGCGGGCGGCCTGAAAGGTGGCGGAGAGCCCGGAGGAGATCGTGATGCAGACGACGCCGGCGCAACCATCGTCTGCCGCCGCGGCGAAGGCATCGTGGAACGCCCCCGGCGCCGGCGCCGAGGTCTCGGCGAGAGCCTCGGAGCGCCGGGCGATCTGCCAGAACTGCTCGGCGGAGATCCCCCGCATCTCGGCGGCGTCGCTGTCGCCGAGTCGCACGTCGAGGGGCACGACCGCGATCTCGTGCTTGGCGAGGAGCTCGGCAGGTAGGTCGCACGTGTTGTCAGTGACGATGCGGATCCGTTTCACGGCCGAGGCCTCCAGGTCCGAGGTGATGACGTCCCCTCCGTCGCGCAGTTTGCCAGGCGTGGACGGTTGCTGCGACACCAGCGCTGCCGACGTAGACGGCGGCACCGGCCGCGACGGCGATCATCAACCGGAGCCAGCCGCCGATCCCGTAGCCCGTGCCGGTCTCGGCCGCGACGACGGCGACGGCGAAGGCCATGACGAGGCTGAGGACGCTCGAGCGAAGCACCGAGAAGACAAGGGATCGACCGCCGATCGTCCCGAGCCGTTCGCGCAGCACCGAGAGGGCGGCAAACGCGGCGATCGTGTAGGCGATGGAGTACGACAACGCCAGGCCGCGTACGCCGAGCGGTCGGTACAGCAGCACGGCGACGAGGATGTTGAGGCCGTTCTCGAGGACGTAGAGGACGAACGCCGAGCGCGTGTCCTGCATCGCCTGGAAGGCGCGTGTCGCGAGGAAGAAGACGCAGAAGCCCGGCAGCCCGAGGGCGAACAGCGCCAACACCGACGCCGTCAGGTGTGCCGCGGCCACTCCTTCGTTGCCGTGCTGAAGGAGAAGCGTCACCGCCTGGCGAGCAAGGATGAGGTAGCCGACAGTGGCCGGCAGGATGAGCGCGAGCACCTGGCGCAGGGCGGCGCCGAAACGCCGGCCGAGTTCCGGCCACTGACGGGCCGTTCGCAGGCGCGCGAGGTCGGGCGAAGCGACGTTGATGATCGAGGTCGCCACGACCGCAAACGGGAACTGGAAGAACGCGTAGGCGTAGGTGTAGGCGCTGACGGCACCCGGTCCGACGTGGAACTCCAGCGCGAGGACGACGAAAAGGGCGATCTGGTTGGCGAGGACGAAGCCGAACGTCCACCCCGACAGGCGCACGATCATGCGGATCGCGGGGTCGTGCGGGTTCCAGCGGAAGCGCAGCCGCAAGTGCGTGCGGCGCATCGACGGGATGAGGGCGGCGGCCTGCAGCGCGACACCAAGCGTCGTGCCGACGCCCAACAGCACGAGCAGGCCGTCGTCGTGTCGTACCTGGGCGATTGTCGCGTGCCGCGCGAAGGCGGCGAAGGCGGCGAGGACGGCGATGCCGACGAGGTTGTTGACGACGGGAACGAAGCCGACGGTGCCGAAGCGGTCGCGTGTCGCGAGCACCGCCGACATGAGGCTGATCGCCCCGTAGAAGAGGAGCTGTGGCGCGAAGAAGCGGAGCAGTTCGACGGCGACGGCGTATTCGGCTGAGGTCGCCTTGCCGAACGTGAACAGCGTGACGAGTGCGGGCGCCGCCACGACGAAGGCGATCGTCGCGAGGACGAGGACGGTGCCCGCGAGGGTGACGACGGCTGAGATGGACTCGATCGCCTCGGCCTCGGTGCGCGTCGACAATCGCTCGACGAAGACGGGGACGAAGGTCGCGGCGAGCACACCCCCGAGGACGAGGTCGTGCATCGCGTTCGGCGTGTTGTTCGCGAGGTTGAACGAGTCCGCGAGACGCGAGCCGCCGAGCGCGTAGGCGAGCACGACGAGACGGGCGAGTCCGGTCAGACGCGAGGCGACGGTGCCGAGTCCGGTACCGAGCGAGGCACGGGCGAGGCGCTTCGAGCGCGAACGCGAACCGAGGACGCCAATACCGTCGGGAGATGGCGTCTGCGGGTTCACCCGTCGGTCGCCAGGGGGAGCTCGGCGGCGAGCGCGCGCGCCCGGCGGCGTCTACGGCGGAGATGCGATCGCAGCCACCAGAGAGCGAGGATGGCGAGGGCGGCGACCGAGAGCGCGACGGCGACGATGGAGAACGCCGTGGAGCGGATGGTGTAGACCTCGTCGAGCAGGACAATTCCGCCACGGGGGGACGTGAGCTGGATGCCGATCGTCGACACGCCGGAGGTCCTTGCCGTCACCGGTACCTCGAGCGGCGAGTTCTTGCGCCTGAGCACGAGGGGTCGGTTCCGGTCGCCTGGCGCGATGACGAGCGTGCTGCTCGCCAGCTGAAGCGTCGCGTAGATCGGGCTCGGGAACGTCGAGACGATCGTGATCGGGACCTTGGCTCTCCGTTGCGTGAGCGTCACGGTGCGCGCGCCGGACACCGAGATGGCGTGTTCGATCTCGCCGACCGCCGACAACGGTCCCGTCGCGTAACGCGTCCAGATGGGACGTCGCAGCCCGGACGTCTCGGCGAGGAGGACCGCATCCTCGACGCGGGAGAGGAAGGTGGCGTCGTCGGGGACGATCGATCTGATCGCGGTGGTCGTCGAGAGCGCGTTCTCGAGAGAAGAAGCGAAGAAATAAGACGCCGGCGAGCGGTTCGGCACGGCGGTGATTGTGCGGGCCGCACCGTCGGCGCCGACTGGAACCGCCGAGAACACCGACAGGACGGTCGACTGCTCGGCGATCGGACTCGTGCGCAAGCCCGTGAGCACGTCGCGCAGGAAAGCGGGTGAGCTCGGGAGGCTCGTGGGGACGACGACGACGCCCCGGGCCTGAGCGCCGAAAGGCTCCTCGAAGAAGATCTGCGCGACTTGGGCGAGGAAGCGATGGGCGGCGAGCGCCGGGTCGCCGTCGGGGGCGAAGTGCGTCGCGAGCGCGGAATCGGCGACGACGACGGGCAAGCCCGCCGTGGCCGGACGCGACGCCCTCGTCACCGAGGGATTCAGGTGGAAAGGTGACATTCTCGTCATCGACCCCGTCACCGGCAACCCCGTGTCGGGGATGACGACTCGTTTGATGCCTTCCTTGACGAGATCAGCGATCGCGGCGTTGTCCAGCGGAGTCGTCGACAGGTACGGTCCGCCGGGGGGAGCGGTGGACAGCGTCGTGCGGAAGATGCTCGCGGCTTCGGTGAGCTGACTGTGGAGCTCGTCGGCAAGTCCGGCCGAGGCCAACTCGTCGAGGTTCACCGGGGTGAACGGCGCTTCGAGGAACTCGACAGTGCGCGACGAGCGTTGTCTTTTCATGAGGGCGCGCAACTCTCTGAGCACGACCGTGGCAGTGGGCGACGGCGTCTCGGCGAGTGCCGCGAGAAGCTGCGGGTACACCTCGAGGGTCAGCCGGGACTGGCGATCGTGGAGGATCAAGGCCAGCGTCGTGGCGAGCGAGCTGATCTGCCGGGAGGTCAGTGTCGAGGCTCCCGCGGCGTCGAGTGCTGGCGTCGCGCCGAACGGGAGGACGAGCGCGACGCGCAACGGGATCGACCCGGGTTTTTCGCCAACGTAGACGAGGAATGTCGTGAACGACGTCATCGGCGTGTCGTTCGACAGGTCGACGACGGTGACGTCCAACGGGTAGACGCCGTCGCAGGTGAGCTTGGCGCAGTCGAGCGCGAGGCCGGGCGATCCGAGCGGCCCGGATTTCGTCGTTGCGGAGGTGGCGACCCGAACGTGGACCGCGACGCCGAGCGTGCTCGTGCGGGTCACCTGCAGGGCGCGCAACGGGATGATCGGTGTCGAGTCGAGGGCGAGCTCGTTCGGTGCCTGTTTGCCGGACTCAGACAGAGCGAAGGCGTACAGGCTGGTGAGTCGGGAATAGACGGTGAGCTTGAGGCCGAGTTCCGACCGGGGCATCAGCGAGTTGATGGCGACGCGCAGCGAGAGGGAGGAGCCGGTCACCCAGTTCGTCTGGGAGACGAGGGTGACGTTCGCGCGGTCGGCGGGGGTGGTGTGGACGAGCGCCGCGCTCTCGTTCGGTGTGACGACACCGACGACGAGGACCAGCGCCAGCAGGGATGCGAGCAGGGCAAGGAGCGCGCAACGGACCGTGGTCGCGCCGTTCGACAACTGCGAGCAAGCCACGGGTGGCGATGTCCTCCGATCGCGCCGTTCCAGGGGAGCCTACCGTCGGGACGATTCCCAGGTCAGACGGGACCGCGTCGGTCCGAGGGGTCGAGGCGAGCGGCGGGCTACCCTCACGGGCCGTGGTACCCGAACGCGTCCGCCCGGTCGTCGAGGAGACGGCGGAGCTCGTCCGTCGCTTCGGCGCGGCCGACAAGCGCCTCTACGTCGTCGGTGGGAGCGTGCGGGACGCCGTCGCCGGGCCGCCGGGGGGCGGCGAACCGTTCGGCCCGGACGTCGACATCGACCTGACGACGGACGCGCTGCCGGACGAGATCGAGGCGCTCGTCGCCGGGTGGGCGGAGGCCGTCTGGTCGCAGGGCAAGCGTTTCGGCACGATCGGCTGTTGGCACGCCGGACGCCGTTTCGAGATCACGACGCACCGCGCCGAGGCGTACCTGCCGGAGTCCCGCAAGCCCGAGGTTCGTTTCGGCAACGACATCGTGGCCGACCTGTCGCGTCGGGACTTCACCGTCAACGCGATGGCGTTGCGGCTTCCCGAGCTCGAGCTCGTCGACCCGTTCGACGGCCTCGGTGACCTTGCGGCTCGCAAGCTGCGCACACCGCTCGACCCGACGGTGGCGTTCTCGGACGACCCGTTGCGCATGCTGCGCGCGGCGCGGTTTCTCGCCGGGTACTCGCTCGAGCCCTCGCCCGAGCTGGTCGCCGCCGTGGCCGCCCTGCGGGAACGGTTGTCGATCGTCTCGGCGGAACGCACGCGTGACGAGCTCAACCGCCTGATCGTGCTCCCGAACCCGGAGGCGGGACTGTGGTTCATCGTGCAGACCGGCCTCGCCGACGAGTTCGTCCCCGAGATCCCGGCGCTCGCACTCGAGCAGGACGCGATCCACCGTCACAAGGACGTGCTCGCGCACACGATCGCCGTCGTGGCGAAGACCCGTCCGGACAGGATCCTTCGGCTCGCCGCGCTCTTCCACGACGTCGGCAAGCCGCGGACGCGCGCCATCGGGCCCGACGGCGTCTCGTTCCACCACCACGACGTCGTCGGCGCTCGCCTCGCGCGGCAGCGCCTCGAGGCGTTGCGCTATCCGACGAGCGAGATCGACGACGTCACCCGTCTCATCGAGCTGCACCTGCGGTTCCATACCTACAGGATGGGATGGACGGACTCGGCACTACGGCGCTACGCCCGGGATGCGGGGCCGCTGCTGGGGCGCCTCAACGAACTCACCCGGGCGGACTGCACGACGCGCAATGCCGACCGGGCCCGCGAACTCGAACGCGGCGTCGATGAGCTGGAGAGACGACTCGCCGAGCTCGCGGCGCGTGAGGCACTCGACGCCATCCGGCCGGAGCTCGACGGCGACGCCGTGATGGCGCGTCTCGGGATCGGGCCGGGCAAGGCGGTCGGCCGGGCGCTCCGCTTCCTCCTCGAGGTCCGCCTCGAGGAGGGCCTCATCGGTGCACAGGAAGCGGGTCGGCGGCTCGACGCTTGGTGGGCAGCCGAAGGTCCCGGCGCGGGCTGAGGCCGGGTGGGGCTCAGTCGCCTGCCGCGAACCGCTCGACGAGCTCGTAGGCCTCGTTGTCGTGGTACTGCACGGGCGGCGACTTCATGAAATACGACGACGGGCCGATGAGCGGTCCGGCGAGCCCGCGGTCGAGGCCGAGCCGCGCGCAGCGGACGGCGTCGATGATGACACCGGCCGAGTTCGGCGAGTCCCACACCTCGAGCTTCAACTCGACGTTGAGCGGCACGTCACCGAAGTTCCGTCCCTCGAGCCTGACGTAGGCCCACTTGCGGTCGTCGAGCCACGGAACGTGGTCCGACGGTCCGATGTGCACGCAGTCCGCCCCGATCCGGCCGTCGATCTGGCTCGTGACGGCCCGGGTCTTCGAGATCTTCTTCGACTCGAGTCGCTCGCGTTCGAGCATGTTCTTGAAGTCCATGTTGCCGCCGAAATTGAGCTGGTAGGTGCGGTCGAGGACGGTCCCGCGGTCTTCGAACAGGCGGGTGAGGACGCGGTGGATGATCGTGGAGCCGACCTGGCTCTTCACGTCGTCGCCGATGAGCGGCACGCCGGCCTTCTCGAAACGAGCCGCCCAGATCGGGTCGCTCGCGATGAACACCGGGATCGCGTTCACGAAGGCGACCCCCGCCTCCAGCGCGGCCGCGGCGTAGTGCTTCTGGGCGTGTTCCGAGCCGACCGGGAGGTAAGCGACGAGGACCTCGGCACCCGTGCGGCGCAGCACGTCGACGACGTCGACCGGCGGGGCTGGCGATTCGTCGATGACCTCGCGGTAGTACTTGCCGAGCCCGTCGAGGGTCGGCCCGCGCTCCACGGTGACACCGATCGTCGGCACGTCGCAGAAGCGGATCGTGTTGTTCTGACCGGACTGGATGGCCTTGCTGAGGTCGAGGCCGACCTTCTCGGCGTCGACGTCGAAGGCGGCGACGAAATCGATGTCCCCGACGTGATAGCCGCCGAGCGAGACGTGCATGAGACCGGGCACGGATTCGTCCGCGTTCGCGTTCCGGTAGTACTCGACACCCTGGATGAGCGAGCTTGCGCAGTTGCCGACCCCGGCGACCGCGAGCTTGATTCTTCCTTTCGGGCTGGTCATAGCCGTTTCCTTCCGTCTCATGGCCGATGCCTCGCTGCAGTGGCGGTTGCCGCGCCGGCGGTCGCGGGGAGTGGGGCGTTGTCGAGGTTCTGTCTTGCGGCCGCGTGCCGCCCGGCACGTGCCGGCAGGACGGTGTCGCGGTCCAAGCGAGCGAGTGCCGTCCGCTCTTCGTCGAGGAGCCGCTCGACCCACGAGAGGTCGTTGGCGACCGTGTCGCGGGCGTGCTCGGCGATCGACTGCTCGTAGGCATCGAGGGGTCGTTCCCGGCGGGCGAGCGACCGCTCGCTGCGTTGCAGCCTGTCGAGGAGCTCGCCACGGCGCCTTTCCAGCAGACGGATGCGGGCTTGCGGGCTGAGGTGCCGGGCGAAGGCAAGGCGGAGCGAGAATCCCCGGAGATCTCCGGCCGGTCCGTCGGCGGACTGCAGCAGTTGCTCGAAGATCTCCTCGCCGTGCGGCGTGATCTCGTAGACCTTGCGGGCCCGCGTGCTGCGGCTGCCGAGCGCGATCGCCGCCTTCGTTGTCGCCCGGCGGGCGACGAGGGCGGCGCGTTCACCGGTGAGGGAGCCAGTGAGTGGCACGTCCTGCTCCGGTCGGCGTCCACGGCGCAGTGGTGGCAGCGGCTCGGCAGCCCGCACCGCGAGCGAAGCCTCGAGGCGGGCGAGAGCGGGGTAGAGGGATCCGAAGGACAGGTTCGACAGGACGCCGAAGTCCTCGCGCAGCGACTTACGGATGTCGTAGCCGTGCATCGGGCGTTCCTTCAGCAGGCCGAGGATGGCAAGTTCGAGCACGCGGCGATCGTATCAGTCGATGTATCGAGTCGATATGTCGATCGCGTGACAACGTCGTCCGTTCGTTGCCGTTCGTCGGGAGCGTAGGGCGGCGGCCAGGGACGGGTAGCCTGGCGCCGTGCCACCGGAGCCCGAGTCCGCCGCAAGCCGTCTCTCTCCGCGCGGGCTTGGCCAGATCGAGTACCGACTCGTCCGCGACTCGGTCGTGCGCGAATACCGGCGAGGACGGCTATCTCGGCTCGACGTCTGCGATGCCCATCCGGAGCTGATGCGGGTGGCGCGCAATTTGGGCCGGCCAACCGAGATCGACTGTCCGATCTGTGACGAGACGAAGCTCGTGCACGTCGCCTTCGCCTTCGGCCCGCGCCTCCCCCCGGGCGGCAGGGCGCTCGGGATGGACGGCGAGATGCGCTCGCTCGCGCGCCACCGGAACGACGTCGCCTTCTACATCGTCGAGGTCTGCACGCAGTGTGCCTGGAACCACCTGCTGCGGATGTTCACGGCGCCGGCCGCGCGTACCCGGCTGTTCGCCTGACAGATCGCGCGTCGCGGTCGGCCGCCGCCCGTCGGCGGTTGGCGATCGGTTTGCCCGAACCGGTTACCCTGGAAGCGCCGCCGGCAGCACAATGCGCTGGACGGCAGGAGGCCGAGATGCGCGATCCCGTGTCAGTACCGTCCATCGCTGGCCGCAAGAGGGCCCGGGGCGCGGCGCCGATCGTCATGGTGACCGCCTACGACGCCCCGTTCGCGCGTCTCGTCGACGACGCCGGCGTCGACGTCATCCTCGTTGGCGACTCGGTCGGGAACAACGTTCTCGGCTACGAGAACTCGCTCGCTGTCGAACTCAGCCAGATGATCCACCACGTTGGAGCGGTCGCCCGCGCCAAGCCGGGCGCGCTGGTCGTCGGCGACATGCCCTGGATGAGCTACCACGTCGACCTGCCCGACACGGTGCGGAACGCCGCGGCGCTCGTGCGCGCCGGGGCGCAGGCCGTGAAGCTCGAGGGGGGCCGGCGCCGTGTCCCCGCCGTCCGGGCGATCATCGACGCCGAGATTCCCGTGATGGGCCACCTCGGCCTGACTCCGCAATCGCTCCACGCGCTCGGCGGTTTCGCCGTTCAGGGCAGGGACGCCGAGGCGGCACGCCAGCTCGTAGTTAACGCCGAGGCGCTCAGTGCCGCGGGGTGCTTCGCGATCGTGCTCGAAGGTGTCCCGGACCTCGTGGCGTCGCGGGTGACCGAGGCGATCGGCATCCCGACGATCGGCATCGGCGCCGGCCCCGCGTGCGACGGCCAGGTGCTCGTTCTGCACGACCTGCTTGGTCTCTCCACCGGCCACGCCCCGAAGTTCGTTCGGCGCTACGCGAACCTCGCCGAGGTGGCCCGGGAGGCCGTTGCCGCGTTCGCCGCGGACGTGCGTTCGGGCGACTACCCGTCGCCGGACGAGACCTACCACGCCTCGGCTGATCTGCGGCGGGAGCTCGAAGACAGCTCGCCGCGCTGACGACGCGGCGTGCTGGTCGGTAGGCAGAGCGATACTGCCCGAGACGAAGATGTCGTGACGCGGGTGCCCGCGGGGAAGATGGGAGTCTTCGGCTACCATGACGAGGTCATATACACCCCTGCCCCGGTGCGACCGGGGCCCCGGACGTCAGCGACGCCGGGTCCGGAGGAGGTGAGCCGTCCTGCGGCCCTACGAGATCGCCGTCATCTTCGATGTCGGCCTTGACGAGAATGACATCCGAGCGACGACCGACCGGGTCGCTGAGCTCGTGCGCTCGCACGGTGGATCCGTCGGTCACATCGAACGATGGGGTCGCCGCACCTTCGCCTACGAGCTGAATCACAAGACCGAAGGTTTCTACTTGTTTATCGAGATCGTCGCCGAACCGGCAGCCGTCGCCGAGGTCGACCGGATGCTGACGCTCGCCGACGAAGTTCTGCGCCACCGCGTCATCCGTCAGCCGGAGAAGCTGGCGGGTCGCGCGCGAGCGAGCGAGACGCCGAGCGACGTCCCGGTGAGCTAGTCGAGAAGACGGAGACGAAGAGATGGCGAACGGCAACACGGTCGTGCTCGTCGGGAACGTGACGAGGGACCCCGAACTGCGCTTCACACCGGCTGGTCAGGCGACAGCGAGCTTCGGGCTCGCCGTGAACCGGCGCTGGCAGAACCGCCAGACGAGCGAGTGGGAGGAGGCGACGTCGTTCTTCGACGTCGTTTGCTGGCGGGAGATGGCCGAGAATGTCAGCGAGTCGCTCGCGAAGGGCGCGCGCGTCATCGTGACGGGTCGGCTCGAGCAACGCTCCTGGGAGACCCCAGATGGTGACAAGCGTACGAAGATCGAGGTCATCGCCGATGAGCTCGGTCCAAGCTTGCGCTGGGCGACGGCGCAGATCGTGAAGAACGAGCGGCGGGGACCGACCGAGACAAAGCCCTCCGGCAGCGTCGCGCGGCCAAGCCGTACCGCCGCGAGCGAACCAGCAGCCGGCGAGGACGAGGAACCCTTCTGATGGCGAGGAACAACGACCGGGATCGCTCGACCCGCCGCGTGCCGAAGGACAACGGGAGGCGGACGAAAAAGAAGGTCTGCATCTTCTGCAAGGACCAGATCGAGTACGTGGACTACAAGGACGTGAACTTGCTGCGGAAGTTCATGTCGGACCGCGGCAAGATCCGCGCCCGACGGGTCTCGGGCAACTGCGCCCAGCACCAGCGTGACGTGGCGATGGCGATCAAGCTCACGCGCGAGCTCGCGCTGCTCCCCTATACGCAACGCACGACGAGCGAACGCCCCGGCGGGCGCGGCGCCGGACGTGGAGCAGGGCGCGGGGCGGGGTTCTCGCGGTCGGCGGATCGATCGGCAGTCGCCGTCGCTGCGGTCGAGTCTGCCGTCGAGTCTGCCGTCGAATCCGAGGCAGAAGGTGGTGTCGACGTGCTCGTCGCGGGGACGGCCAGCGAAGACGAAGTCGAAGAATCGGAGAACCCCGAGTGAGAATCGTCCTGCGGACCGATGTCGAGGGCATCGGCAAGCGCGGTGACCTCGTCGAGGTGAGTGACGGCCACGCCCGGAACTTCCTCCTTCCCTCGGGGCGGGCGATCGTCGCGACGCGCCACATCTCTCAGCAGGCGACGTCAATGCGCCGGGCCCGCGACGTCGCCGATCAGCACGCGCGGGAAGCCGCCGAGTCGACGGCGCAGCAGCTCGTGCCGGTGGTCATCACCGTCAAGGCCCACGCTGGCAAGGCGGGCCGGTTGTTCGGCTCGGTGACAGCGGCGGAGATCGTCGCTGCCGTCGAGGCACAAACATCTGTCGTGCTCGATCGGCACAAGCTCATCATCCACGAGCCGATTAAGTCGGTGGGGACACACGAAGTCGGCGTCCACCTCCACCCCGAGGTGGAATTCGTGCTCACCGTGGAGGTCGTCGGCTAGGCACTTTCGGTCAATCGCGCCAGGATCGACGGGACTTCGGCCGGAACGTCACAGCGGTCTCGTAGTTTGCGGCGGTGTGGACGAGCGGGTCGATGCGTGTGTGCGAGGTGACCAGCCCCAGGAACACACAGGCCGACCGGCGTACTCCACCGGAAACCCACAGCATTCTCGGGTTTATCCGGAAGATGTTCGTCTATCAACTCTCAGCCGTCCGGGTGCACTGTGAGGCCGATCATGTTGCAGCCGCTCGAAGAAGCCAGACGACGCCCGCGTCAAGCCGTTGTCCCAGCCGTTGCCGGGCGTGTCCCGCCACACAACCTGGAAGCTGAGGAATCGCTCCTGGGAGCGATGCTGCTTTCGCGCGACGCCATCGCCACGGCTATCGAGCAGTGTTCACCGGCCGATTTCTACAAGCCCTCGCACGCGCAGATCTTCGGGGCGATCACCTCGCTCTATGGCCAAGGCGAACCCGCCGATGCCGTCAGCGTCGCCGAGGAGCTGCGGCGCGCCGGCGTACTGGAGGAGGTCGGTGGCGCGGCGACGCTCGGATCGCTGCAGTCGAACACCCCAGCGATCTCGTCAGCCGGTCGTTATGCCCGTATCGTCGAGGAGAACTCGCTGCTCCGTCGCCTGATCGGTGTCGCCCAGGAGATCGCCGAGATCGGCTACGGGCTGCCCGGTGATGTCGGCGACGCCATCGACCGGGCCGAGGCGATGGTCTTCGACGTCGCCCAGCGCCGGTCGGCGGACAGCATCGTCTCGCTCCACGACCTGCTCGGCCGCAGCCTCGACCGGCTCGAGGTGCTCTACGACCGAGGCGAGACGATCACCGGGGTGCCGACCGGCTACCAGGATCTCGACGAACACCTCTCGGGGTTGCAGCCCTCGAACCTCATCGTCGTCGGCGGACGACCGTCGATGGGCAAGACCGCCTTTGCGCTAGGGCTCGCGGCGAACGCGGCCATGCTGGGTACGCCGGTGCTCTTTTTCTCCTTGGAGATGAGCCACCTCGAGGTCGCCCAGCGTGTGCTCTGCGCCGAGGCGCGTGTCGACGCCTCCCGGATGCGCAACGGTCGGCTCCTCGAGGCCGACTGGCCGAAGATCTCGAACGCCATCGGGCGGATCGGCGGCGCACCGCTCCACATCGATGACAACCCGAACGTGACGGTGATGGACATTCGTGCCAAGGCCCGTCGGATGCGAGCCCGGGCCGGGCTCGGTCTCGTCGTCGTCGACTACCTCCAGCTGATGAGCGGGCGGACGAACGCCGAAAACCGCCAGGTGGAGATCTCCGAGATCAGTCGGGGACTGAAGATCCTCGCCCGTGAGCTCGAGATCCCCGTCGTCGCGTTGAGCCAGCTTTCCCGCGGGCTGGAAAACCGCGCCGACAAACGTCCGATGCTCGCCGATCTGCGGGAATCCGGTGCCATCGAGCAGGACGCCGACGTCGTGATGTTCATCTACCGCGACGAAATCTACGACCCGGAGTCAGCCGACCGCGGCACGGCCGAGATCCGCATCGCCAAGCACCGCAACGGCCCGACCGCTGCCGTGCAGCTCGCCTTCGTCACCAATTACGCCCGCTTCGCCAACATGGCCCACGTCTAGATGGTCGATTCCAACTAGGGGTCTCGGCCCCCGACAGACTTCGTACAGGCGGCTCACAGGTTTTTTTCAGCTGGGTGACGCATGATCGCGTGGTGAGCCCTGTGAGCGGCCGCGTCCTCGTCGTCGACGATGAGGCGAACATCACCGATCTCGTCGCGACCGCGCTGCGTTACGAGGGGTTCGAGGTGGCGACCGCCGTGTCCGGGCGCGCCGCACTGAACGAGGTCGAGACGAACCGGCCTGACTTGCTCATTCTCGACGTCATGCTCCCCGACCTGGACGGGTTCGAGGTGGCGAGACGGATCCGCCAGGACGGACGGCGGGTGCCGATCCTTTTCCTGACGGCGAAGGACGCCACCGAGGACAAAGTGCGTGGGCTGACGCTCGGCGGCGACGACTACGTGACCAAGCCGTTCAGCCTCGAGGAGCTGATCGCCAGGGTGCGGGCCGTTCTTCGCCGGATGGCCGAAGGGGTCGGGGCCACGTCGCGGCTCGTGTTCTCGGACCTCGAGCTCGACGAGGAGACCCACGAGGTGTTCCGCGGGAAGACCCCGATCGACCTGACGCCAACGGAGTTCAAACTGCTCCGCTATTTCCTGTTGAATCCGCGCCGCGTGCTCTCGAAGGCCCAGATCCTCGACTACGTCTGGGAGTACGACTTCGGCGGTGACGCCAACGTCGTCGAAACCTACGTGAGTTACCTGCGGAAAAAGGTCGACACCCTGGGACCGCCGCTCATCCACACGCTCCGGGGTGTCGGATACAGCCTGCGGATCCCGGCGACGACCTAGGCGCGGCGCGATGCGGTGGTACGAACGGGTCCGGACCATCGGCGCGGCGCTCGCGAGGCGCCTCCGCCGACTGTCGTTGCGGGCGCGTCTCTCGCTCGGCCTCGTCGTCGTCGTCGGGATCGGGCTCGTCGTCGCCGACGTCGTCGTCTACCGCGAGGTCGAGTCGTACTTGCTCGGCCAGGTCGATTCGGAGTTGCAGACCGCTCTGCAGCCCGTCGAGCGTCAACTGACCTCCGGAGCTGGTTACTTCAACGGGAACTTCGCGTTCGGTCGGGACACGCCACCCGGCACCTGTGGCGCCCTCATCGACTCCTCCGGGATCCTCGCCGAGACCCCGGGGTCGAGCCTGGAGGGACCGGCGCCGGACTTCCCGGCGAGTTTGCGAGCGTCCGGATCGTCGCCCACGGTCCAGTACTTCTCGGTCGGTGTCAACGGCGGCTCCTCGTTCCGCTACCGGGTACTGGCCCAGCCGGTGACGCTTCTCGTCTCGGGTAGCGAGACCCCCGGCTATGCCGTTGTCGCTATCCCGCTCACCTCGCTCGACCAGACGCTCAGCCGGCTCGTCGCGATCGACCTCGCCGTTTCGGCCGCGGTGCTCGTCGTGCTCGCCATCTTGGGGATGTTGGTCGTGCGGCTCGGCATGCGACCGCTTGTGGCGATCGAGCAGACGGCGGGCGCGATCGCGGCAGGGGACCTCTCACGCCGTGTCGAGCCGGCCGACGCGCACACCGAGATCGGTCGGCTCGGGACTTCCCTCAACGAGATGCTCGCCCAGATCGAACAGGCCTTTGCCAAACAGCGGGCCTCTGAGACACGATTGCGCCAGTTCCTCGCCGACGCCTCCCACGAGTTGCGCACGCCGCTCACCTCGATCCGCGGCTATTCGGAACTGTTCCGCCGGGGAGCCGCGCACCGGCCAGCGGATCTCACCTCCGCGATGCGCCGCATCGAGGACGAGGCGGCGCGCATGGGCGTCCTCGTCGACGATCTCCTGCTTCTCGCCCGGCTTGACCAGGGACGTCCCCTGGAACGCGTGCCGGTCGACCTCGCGGGAATCACCCGGGAGGCGGTGGCCGACTGCGCGGTGGTCGACGACGAGCGACCGATCACACTCGACGCGGGGTCACCGATCGTCGTTCTGGGAGACGAACAGCGACTGCGTCAGCTTGTCGCCAACCTCGTCCGCAACGTCCTCGACCACACGCCACCCGGCACGCCTTTCGAGGTGAGTGTGCGGGTTGACGGTGACCGGGCCGTGCTCGTCGTCATGGATCACGGTCCCGGCATCGCGCCGGAACATCTCCCGAAGATCTTCGAGCGTTTCTACCGTGCGGACCCATCACGCAGCCGGGTGAGCGGTGGGATGGGCCTTGGGCTGGCGATCGTCTCATCGATCGCCGAGGCGCACGGCGGCTCGGCCCGTGTCGAGAGCGAGATCGGTTCCGGCGCGATCTTCATCGTCGAGCTGCCGCTCGCTCCCCGGCCGGACGACTCAGCCGCCGGTGGTCAAGCACCGTCGCGAGTCGACGAATCTTCCATGGGGTTCAGTGAGGAGGATCTCGGTCACGATCACCTGACGGCGAGATCGGCAACAAGCAGCCAGGAGGCGCCGGGAACACGGAGAGGCGACGAGGCACCGCCGGGACGCTCGGCGGCGGTGCCCCGGTAGCATCGAGGCATGGAATACCGCGTCCTCGGCCGAACCGGCGTCCGGGTCAGTCAGCTCTGTCTCGGGGCAATGATGTTCGGCTCGTGGGGGAACACCGATCACGACGAGTGCATCCGGATGGTGCACCGGGCCCTCGATGCCGGCGTCAACTTCATCGATACTGCCGACGTCTACTCGGCGGGCGAGTCCGAAGAGATCGTCGGCAAGGCCCTCAAAGGGCGGCGCGACGACGTCGTTCTCGCAACAAAGGTCCATGCCGCGATGGGGGAGGGGCCGAACGAGAGCGGCAACTCGCGGCGATGGATCACGACCGAATGCGAGGCGAGCCTGAGAAGGCTCGGCACGGACCACCTCGACCTCTATCAGATCCACCGTCCCGATCCGACGTGCGCGATCGATGAGACACTCGGAGCGCTCACCGATCTCGTCCGGGCGGGCAAGATCCGCTACTTCGGGAGCTCGACTTTCCCGGCCCACGAGATCGTCGCGGCGCAGTGGGTGGCCGAGCGGCGCGGCCGGGAGCGTTTCGTCAGCGAACAGCCGCCGTACTCGATCCTCGCGCGCGCCGTCGAAGATGCCGTCTTACCTGTTTGCCTCGAGTACGGCATCGCCGTCATCCCGTGGAGTCCTCTCGCCGGGGGTTGGCTCTCCGGGGCCTTCGGGGCGGACCAGCCCAACACGAGCCGACGCTCAACCCGGATGCCGGCGCGCTACGACCTGTCACTGCCGGGCAACCAGTACAAGCTGGAGGTCGTCTCGGCGCTCGGTCGTCTGGCCGGGGAAGCTGGACTCAGCCTCATCGAGTTGTCGATCGGTTTCGTTCTCGAACACCCGGCGATCACGGCGCCGATCATCGGGCCGCGCACTCCGGAGCAGCTCGAGTCGCTGCTTGCAACGGCGGAGGTCGTGCTTCCCGTCGACGTGCTCGACGGCATCGACGAGATCGTCCCTCCCGGCGTGACACTCAATGCCGCCGACGCCGGTTGGGAACCGCCGGCGCGCGCCGACGCGTCGCAGCGCAGGCGCCGTCGCGCCTGACGGCCGTTCATCGGCCGTTCACGTTCGGGAAACACAGTCTTCTCACAGCGGCCACAGCCTGGAAATCCGGCTTTTCTAGCCTTAAAGCGACCAAACGGCTCGGTGAACCGACGTCAGCTGAGGAGGCCGGGTGCTCGTCCCCTATCCGCACTGGCTCAATCCGGGGGACAACGCGTGGCAGCTGACCGCCGCCACGCTCGTCGGGCTGATGAGCCTGCCCGGCATCGCCGTTCTCTACGGCGGCATCGTGAAACGGAAGTGGGCCGTCAACACGATGCTCATGGCATTCTCCGGATTTGCCGGAGTCCTCATCGTCTGGGTGCTCTGGGCCTACGAGATGGGCTTCGGCCATGCCTTCAACCTCTGGCACGGGGCGCTCAGCCCGTTCATCGGCCTGCCGGGTTCGATTCTGTCGCACAGCTACGAGGAGGGCCAGGCGGTCATCCCGCTCCTCAAGGGCGCGATGCCAGCCCTGCACTTCCCGACCTCGAGCCTCGCCTACTTCCAGTTCGTCTTCGCCGCGATCACACCGCTGCTCTTCCTGGGCAGCGTGCTCGGGCGGATGAACTTCAAAGCTTGGTGCGTCTTCGTCCCCGCCTGGACAACGTGCGCCTACACGGTGAACGCGATGCTGCTGTGGGGCGGCGGGTACTGGGCGCAACGCGGCGCCCTCGACTACTCCGGTGGCTACGTCATCCACCTCGCGGCTGGGGTGTCCGGCTTCGTCGCCGCCTGGGTGATCGGCCCCCGTCTCGCCAAGGACCGCTGCGCCTTCCCGCCGACCAACCTGATGCTCGTCGCCGTCGGGATGGGGATGCTCTGGCTCGGCTGGAACGGCTTCAACGGCGGCGACTCGTACTTCGCGGGCGCGAACGCCTCGGCCGCGGTGCTCAACACGAACCTCGCCACTGCGACTGCCCTGCTCGTCTGGGTGCTGATCGATATGCACTTCGGCCCGAAGAAGCCGAACTTTCTCGGCGCCGTCAACGGGATGATCGTCGGGCTGGTCGCGATCACACCAGCGGCCGGTTACGTCAACGGTTGGGGGGCGCTCTGCATCGGCGCGGCGACCTCGACGTTGGTCTGGCTCGCCTTCAACAAGCTGTCCCGCTTCCGGCCCTTCAGCAAGGTCGACGACGCGCTGGGCGTCGTCTACACGCACGGCTTCGCCGGGCTTATCGGCGGGCTGCTCACCGGCGTCTTCGCCGACCCGAAGATGATCCTCTACTTCTCGACGAGCGGGAAGTCGACGGGGGTGGCGGGTGCCTTCTACGGCCACCCGGGACTCGTCTGGGTGCAGTTCCTCGCCGCCCTGACGATCATCGTCTGGGACGGCACCATCACCTTCATCCTTCTGAAGATCATCAGCCTCGTCATCCCGTTGCGGATGAGCGAGCACGATCTGAAGATCGGGGACCTCGCCATTCACGCCGAGTACGTCGACCTCTCGGTCGACGACGAGCGGTTGCTCCAGCTGGTCTCTGACGGGCGCGGGGTCGCGCTGAGCGGCGAATCGTTGCCGGCGAGTGCCGGAGGTCGTCCGTCGCCGCCCGAACCGACCGTGACGAACGGCAACGGCAACGGCAACGGAGGCGGCTGAGAGCGTCAAGCGTTGGGACCGCTCGTCGGAGGCCCCCTCCGATATCCGCCGATGGATAGAGGTCAGGCGGGCCTTGTCATTCGGTACGCGCCGGTTGATGCCCGAGATGTGCCGTGGAGGGCGCATCTTGGGCATCTCGGCATTCGAGCGCTGCGGTTCCGGCCTGTAAAGTCATGGTGCTCGGCCCATGGCCTCCCGGCAACTCGGCGAATCTGCACGGTGTTGTCGCCCTACAGACAAGCGGATCGATGAACGAAGCCAAGACCGAACAAGGCTTGTACGACCCTCGCTTTGAGCACGATGCCTGTGGCATCGCCTTTGTCGCGCAGCTCGGGCAAGAACCGAGTCACGGGGTTGTCGAACTCGCGATCACGGCACTCGAGAATCTCGCGCACCGCGGTGCTTTCGGCGCTGACCCGGAGACCGGCGACGGTGCGGGGATGACGGTGCAGATGCCGGACCGCTTCTTCCGCGAGGTCGTCGACGTCGCCCTGCCACCGGTCGGTTCCTACGCGAGCGGCATCGGGTTTCTGCCCCGGGATCCGGAAGACGCCGAGGGCCGAAGAAGCGAGATCGAGCGGTTCGCCGCCGACGAGGGCCTGCAGGTCGTTTGCTGGCGCGAGGTGCCCGTCGATCTCGACGCCGCCGGGAAGACGGCGGGCACGATGGCGCCGAGCTTCTGGCAGGTCTTCCTTGCCGCTGACGCCTCGGGTTCGCGTGCGGGGCTCGCGGGCATGGAGCTCGAGCGGGTCGTCTACTGCCTGCGCAAGCGTGTTGAGCACGCCATGGCCGACTGCTACTTTCCGTCGCTTTCGACGCGCACCTTCATCTACAAGGGCATGTTGTCGTCGGTGCAGCTGCGGCGGGTCTTTCCCGATTTGTCCGACCCGCGCTTTGCAAGCGCCCTCGCGCTCGTGCACGCGCGGTTCTCGACGAACACCTTCCCTTCCTGGTCGCTCGCCCACCCCTACCGGCTCATCGCGCACAACGGCGAGATCAACACCGTGCAGGGGAACCGCAACTGGATGCGCGCCCGCGAGGCGCAGCTCGCCAGCGAGCTGTTGCCCGGGGACATCGACCGCCTGTTGCCGATCGTCACCCCCGGCGCCAGCGACTCGGCGACGTTCGACGAGGTGCTGGAGCTGCTGAACCTCGGCGGTCGGTCGGTGCCGCACGCCCTGTTGATGATGATCCCCGAGGCTTGGGAGAACCACGCCGAGATGGACCCGGCGCGCCGGTCCTTCTACCGGTTCCACGGTTGTGTCATGGAACCCTGGGACGGTCCCGCGGCGATCGTCTTCACCGACGGCACGCTCATCGGTGCGACCCTGGACCGCAACGGGCTGCGCCCGGCCCGCTACTGGGTGACCGCCGACGGCCTCGTCGTGATGGCATCGGAAGTGGGCGTCCTCGACATCGACCCCGGGCGCATCGTGAAAAAGGGACGTCTCCAGCCGGGACGGATGTTCCTCGTCGACACCGGGGCGGGAAGGATAATCGACGACGCCGAGGTGAAGGAGAGCCTCGCCGCCGAACATCCCTACGGAACGTGGCTTGCCGAAAACCTCGTGAGCATCGACGAACTGCCGCCGCGCGAGATGCTCGTGCCGAGGCACGGTTCGCTCGTTCGCCAGCAGCGACTCTTCGGATTCACCGACGAGGAACTGCGGGTGATCATCGCGCCGATGGCCCGCACCGGGATGGAGCCGACGGGCTCGATGGGCTCGGACACGCCGATCGCGGTGCTCTCCGACCGACCGCGGCTGCTCTTCGAGTACTTCGCCCAGCTCTTCGCCCAGGTGACGAACCCGCCGCTCGACGCCATCCGCGAGGAGCTCGTGACGTCGTTATCGGCGACGATCGGTCCCGAGCAGAACCTGTTGCAGCCGACCCCGCGTTCGTGTCGCCAGATCACCCTCGAGTTCCCGATCATCTCGAACGACGACCTCGCCAAGCTTGTCTACGTCAACGAGCACGGCGAGACGCCGGGATTCAAGTCTTTTGTCGTCGACGGGCTCTACGAGGTGGCCGGAGGCGGTGGGGCGCTCGGTCGCGCCCTCGAGCGGATCTGTGCCGAGGTGGTCGCGGCGATCGAGGACGGGGCGAACATCGTCGTCCTCTCGGACCGCCACGCCAGCAGCGAGCTCGCGCCGATCCCGTCACTGCTCCTCGTCTCGGCGGTCCACCAGCACCTCGTGCGCGAAAAGGCGCGGGCTCGTGCCGGCCTCGTCGTCGAGTCCGGCGATGCCCGGGAGACGCACCACATGGCGTTGTTGGTGAGCTACGGCGCCGCCGCGGTCAACCCGTACCTCGCGGTGGACTCGGTGATCGACATGGCGAGGCGCGGGGTGATCGAGCTGCCGGAGCGCCGGGCCGTGGCGAACTACGTGAAAGCCGCGGGCAAGGGCGTCCTGAAGGTGATGTCGAAGATGGGCATCTCGACGATCGCCTCGTATACGGGCGCCCAGGTTTTCGAGGCCGTCGGCCTCGACCAGGGCCTCGTCGACCGCCACTTCACCGGGACGACGAGCAAGCTCGGCGGTGTGGGGCTGGACGTGCTCGCCGAAGAGATCGCCCGTCGCCACCGCTTCGCCTTCCACGGTCGCCCGGGCGAGCTCGACCACCGTGAGCTCGAGACCGGTGGCGATTACCACTGGCGACGCGACGGCGAGCACCACCTGTTCAACCCGCAGACCGTCTTCAAGCTCCAGCAGGCGACGCGCACGGGAGATTACCGGGTCTTCCAGCAGTACACGCGGCTCGTCGACGACCAGTCGGAGCGGCTGGCGACGCTGCGGGGGCTGTTGTGGTTGCGCACGGGCGAGGGAGCCCCCCGCCCACCGCTGCCACTCGAGGAGGTCGAGCAGGTGGAGGAGATCGTCAAGCACTTTGCCACCGGCGCGATGTCCTACGGATCGATCTCTTCCGAGGCGCACGAAACCCTCGCCGTGGCGATGAACCGCCTCGGGGCCCGCTCCAACTCGGGCGAGGGGGGCGAGGACCCGGCGCGCTACGTGCCCGACCCGAACGGCGACTCCCGGCGCAGCGCGACGAAGCAGGTCGCCTCGGGCCGTTTCGGGGTGACGAGCGAGTACCTGACGAACGCCGAAGACCTGCAGATCAAGATGGCCCAGGGGGCGAAGCCCGGTGAGGGCGGCCAGTTGCCGGGTGCCAAGGTCTACCCCTGGATCGCGAGGACGCGCTACTCGACGCCGGGCGTCGGGCTGATCTCGCCGCCCCCGCACCACGACATCTACTCGATTGAGGATCTCGCTCAGCTCATCCATGATCTAAAGAACGCCAACAACCGCGCCCGGATCAACGTCAAGCTCGTCGCCGAGGTCGGCGTCGGCACGGTCGCGGCCGGAGTCGCCAAGGCGCACGCCGACGTCGTGCTCATCTCGGGCGAAGACGGCGGCACTGGGGCGTCGCCGCTCACGTCGATCAAGCACGCCGGTGTGCCCTGGGAACTGGGTCTCGCCGAGACCCAGCAGACGCTGGTGCGCAACGCCCTGCGCGATCGCATCGTCGTGCAGGTGGACGGGCAGTTAAAGACCGGCCGTGACGTCATCATCGGGGCGTTGCTCGGCGCCGAGGAGTTCGGCTTCGGGACGGCGCCGCTCGTCGTGCTGGGTTGCGTGATGATGCGCGTCTGTCACCTCGACACCTGCCCGGTCGGGATTGCGACCCAGAACCCGGAGCTGCGCAAGCGCTTTTCGGGGCGCGCCGAATACGTCGAGAACTTCTTCAACTTCATCGGGCAAGAGGTGCGCGAGTACCTCGCGGCCCTCGGGTTCCGCACGTTGGACGAGGCCGTCGGCCACGTGGAGTGCCTCGACGTCGAGCCAGCCGTTAGGCACTGGAAGGCGGCCGGACTCGACCTGCGGCCACTGCTCTGCCGTGTCGAGCCGTATCTCGGCACGACCGAGCTGCACCGCGTGCGCGCCCAGGACCACGGTCTCGAGCGGGCGCTCGACAACGAGCTGATCGAGCTGGCGAGGCCGGCTCTCGAACGGGGGGAACCCGTCGAGATCTCGCTTCCGGTGCGCAACGTGCACCGCACGGTGGGCACGATGCTCGGCGCCGAGTTGACCCGTCGCTACGGAGGCGAGGGCCTGCCGGCGGGCACGATCAAGATCACGCTGTCCGGTTCGGGCGGCCAGAGCTTCGGGGCGTTCATCCCCTCCGGCATCGAGATCGTCCTTTTCGGGGACACGAACGACTATCTCGCCAAGGGCCTTTCCGGCGGCACCGTCGTCGTCCGCCCGCCGGTCGGCGCCGGTTTCGTCGCCGAGGACAACATCATCGCCGGCAACGTCTGCGCTTACGGGGCGACCGGCGGCGAGCTGTTCATCGCCGGACAGGTCGGCGAGCGCTTCTGCGTCCGCAATTCGGGCGCGACGGCCGTGGTCGAAGGGGTGGGCGACCACGGATGCGAGTACATGACGGGGGGCCGGGCCGTCGTGCTCGGCCCGACCGGCCGCAACTTCGCAGCCGGGATGTCGGGGGGTCTCGCCTACGTCTGGGACCCCGAGGAGCGGTTGGAGCGGCGCCTCAACCGGCAGATGGTCGAGCTCGTGCCCCTCGACGACGAGGACCGGGCGTTTCTCGGCGCGGTGATCGAGCGTCACCGGGCGCTCACCGGCTCGGAGCTGGCGGCGCGCCTTTGCGCCCGGATGCCCGACGTCATCGCCGAGTTCAAGAAGGTCATGCCGAATGACTACCGGCGAGTGCTCGAGGCGACGCGCGCGGCCATCGCGCGCGGCGAGTCGGTCGACGACGCGGTGATGGCGGCGGCGCATGGCTGACCCCCGGGGCTTCCTGAAGTTCGCGCGCGAGGGGTCGTCGCGTCGCCCCGTGGCGGAGCGCATCCACGACTGGCGCGAGGTCTACCTGCCCTTCGACCGCGAGCACCTCCGGGTTCAGGCGGCGCGCTGCATGGACTGCGGGATTCCTTTCTGCCACCAAGGTTGCCCCCTCGGCAACCTCATCCCGGAGTGGAACGACCTCGTCTATCGCGGCGAGATGGCGCAGGCGGCGGATCGCCTGCACGCGACGAACAACTTCCCGGAATTCACCGGCAGGCTGTGCCCGGCCCCTTGCGAGGGTGCTTGTGTGCTGGGGATCAACGCCGACCCGGTGTCGATCAAGCAGGTCGAGCTGGAGATCGCCCGGTGGGCGACGGTCGACTTGCAGCCGCAACCCGTGTCGCGCTCGTCGGGCCGGCGCGTCGCGGTCGTCGGGTCGGGACCCGCCGGACTGGCCGCCGCCCAGCAGCTGACCCGGGCGGGTCACGCCGTGACGGTCTACGAGAGGGCCGAACGCCTCGGCGGGCTGATCCGTTACGGGGTGCCGGAGTTCAAGCTGGAAAAGGCGGTGATCGACGCGCGCATCGGCCAGATGACCGCCGAGGGGACGCGCTTCGAGGTGTGTACCGCCATCGGTGAGGGGGCGGACCGGGAGGTCCCCGGGGCGGCCGCGCCGCAGGCGCGGGTGATCTCAGCCGGCGAGCTGCGCGCGGCCCACGACGTGGTCGTCCTCGCGGTCGGCTCGACGAGGCCGCGCGATCTGCCCGTCCCCGGACGCCATCTCGCCGGGATCCATTTCGCGATGGATTACCTGAAAGGGGCCAACCTCGTTTGCGAGGGCGCGACGGAGCGGGCGGCGATCGACGCCGCTGGCAAGCGCGTCGTCATCCTCGGCGGCGGCGACACCGGGGCCGACTGTCTCGGGACCGTGCATCGGCAGGGCGCGTCGTCGGTCTGTCAGGTCGAGATCCTCCCGGAGCCGCCCGAATCCCGGGCGCCGGATAATCCCTGGCCGACATGGCCGCGCACGCTGCACCTCGCCGCCGCGCACGAGGAAGGCGGCGAACGGCTCTACTCGCTCGCCACGTCGTCGTTCGTCGGCGACGGCGACGGCTCGGTGACGGCGCTCGCGGTCGACTCGGTGCGATACGCCGACGGCCGATTCGAGGTCATCGACGGCACACGCCGGGAGATCGTGGCCGACCTCGTGCTCCTGGCACTCGGGTTCACCGGTCCGGAGCGCAGCGGCGTCGTCGGCGAGTTCGGACTGGCGCTGAACGAGCGGCAGAATGTCGTCGTCGACGCCAACTACATGACGAGCGTCGACGGCGTCTTCGCCTGCGGCGACATGGCGAGAGGCCAGAGCCTCGTCGTCTGGGCGATCGCCGAAGGCCGATCAGCCGCGGCAGCGGTCGACGCCTACCTCATGGGATCGACGGACCTCCCCTCGCCATTGCGCCCGGGGGAAACGGCACTCGCCTGAGCGGGGCGACGGTGGGCTCGCTTCGTCCTTCCGTGGCGAAGCGGGGCCCAGCGGATCTGCTAACAACTAGCAAGTCAATCGGGAGAACACGGGGTGGGCATGAAAGATGACTTCTCGTGGCGCGCCCTGGTCCGTGGCGCGCTCATTGCCACCTCGGCGGCCCTATTGGTCCCGGCCTTGTCGGCAGGCGTCGCACCGATGGCGCGGGCCGCGACACCTGCCGAGCGGAGCGTCGTAGGCGAGTCGGCGGCCGACGGCGCGGGCAAGCCCGAGACGCCGGCGCCGTCTGTCAACCCGTTCACGACGGCGGCGATGCGCGCCTACCTGGCAAGTCGGCGGGGCGGCATCACAGGGGCGGTGTTGAACCTCGCCAACCACAAGCTCTACCTCTACCGCCCCGGGGTGACGGAGCAGACGGCGAGCATCGTGAAAGTCGACATCCTCGAGACGCTGCTTCACGCGGAGCAGGCCAGCTTCCACCCGCTCGACGGGGACGACGAGGCGCTCGCCACCGGGATGATCGAGGCGAGCGACAACGATGACGCGACGGATCTCTGGGACGAGGTGGGCGGTGCCGCGGCGATCGCGCGTTTTGACGCGCTCGCCGGCCTGACCGACACGATGCCGAACACCGACGGTTACTGGGGAGAGACGATGACGACGGCGCTCGACCAGGTCAGGCTGCTCGAGCGTCTCGTCGTGGCGAACACGCTGCTCGATCGGTCGTCGCGTGCCTATGAGCTGGGGCTGATGGAGAACGTCATCCCCTACGACCGCTGGGGCGTGTGCGCCGGGCCTGCGCCGGGCGTCACGGTGGCGCTGAAGAACGGCTGGGTCCCGATCGTCAACGGCGACTGGCAGATCAACAGCATCGGCTACGTCTCGGGCGACGGTCGCGACTACCTCGTCGCCATCCTCACGGACGGCAACCCGACCGAGGGCTACGGGATTGCGACGATCGAGGGGATCTCCCGGATCATCTGGTCGCGCATCGTCCTCATTCCGGAGCGCTAGCTCGGCTTCCGTATCCGAGCAGCGCGTCGGTGACGGCGTCGGTCTCGCCTGCGAAGTGCACGTCGAGGACCTGCTGGAAGAGGGCTTCCCCGGGAGCTGCCCGCAGAAACAGCGTCATCGAGGAGCGCAGTTTCTGCGCATCGAGCCCTCCGAGGATCTCCGGCGCCTTCTTTGTCGCGCGCGCGGCGAGGAGCGCGGCACCGGCGCGCAGACGAGGTCCGAGGACCGGGTGGGCGAGGTAAGCCCGCGCCTCGGCGAGAGAGGAGATCGCGTAGTAACGGGAAGTCGCGCTCCTGCCGAGGCCGGCGACCTGGGGGAAGATGAACCACATCCAGTGACCGGTCTTCTGGCCGCGGCGCAGCTCGTCAAGGGCTCGTTCGAAGGTGGCGTCGCGCTCCTGGGCCTGCAGGAAGCGCTCGAGTTCGTACGGGTCGTCGATCGTCACCGGGTGGGTGCCCGCCGGATCGAAGCCAGCGTCTCGCTCGGCTCCTCACCGGCGAAATGGACGGCGAGCCAGCGGGTACCGGGGTCGGTGCGGACGACACGGTGGGGCGTGTGCCAGGGCAGGAAGACCCAGTCGCCGGGAGCGAGCGACAGGTGCTCGCCGGCGGCTTCGAGTTCGGCACCGCCGTCGAGCAGGACGACCCACTCGTCGTGGTCCGCGTCATCCTCGATGGGCGCGGCGAGTGCGCCACTGAGGATCTGTTCGATGACCACGCCGTGCAGCTGGATGAGCTCGTCGGCGTGCTCGCCACCAGCAGGCGCTTGGGAGGGGTCGGCGAGATGACCGTGACGAACCGTGCGCATCGCGCCGAGATTACGCCCCTTCCGTCGTGCTTCGACGGTCGCCGCAACGATCCCGCGGGCATCCCAGCCCGGGATCGCCCGTGCTGGCGGTACCGGGTAGATTCCGGGCGCACTTGTCAGCGCCGATCGGAGGAGACGACAGCGTGAACGGGTCGCAGCGGCAGCGCGCCTGGCGCCAACCGGCGAACGTTCCGGCAAGACGCGTCGTTTCGCCGGCCGTTTACCGGCGGCGTCGGATCGTAACCGCGGCCTGCGCCTTGACCCTTGTGGCGCTCGCCGTCGGGGTGCCGATCTGGGCGACGGGCGGCAACCACCCCGTCGGATCCGATCAGGCGGCGAGGGCGCGGGGCGCGACAAGACCGGCCGGCGCGGGGGCGATCGATGCCGACAAGAGGGCCGTCGTCCCGGGCCCGAAGCCGGTGTTCTCCTGGCCGAAGGTCGGAGAGGCGGCCGTAGCGGTGCGCGGGGTTGGGCCCGTCGGCAGATCACCGCGCCAGCGGCCGGTTCCGATCGCGAGCTTGACGAAGATGATGACGGCCCTCGTCGTCCTCCACGACCACCCGCTCGTGCCGGGCGAGTCCGGTCCGCGGGTCCGGGTCATCCCGGCCGACGTGGCGACGTGGGAAGCAGAGGCCGTCGCCGGGGACAGCACCGTGAAAGTCGTTGCGGGTGAAACCCTTTCCGAGTACCAGCTGCTCGAGGCGCTGCTCGTCCCCTCGGGAGACAACATCGCCGATGTGCTCGCGACCTGGGACGCGGGGAGCGTCAGGCGCTTTGTCGAGAAGATGAACACGATGGCGGAGGCGATCGGGCTCGCCTCGACGCATTACGCCGACGCGAGCGGGCTCAATGCCGCGTCGACGAGCACTGCAGCCGACCAGGCGAGACTCGCCGCCGATCTCATGGGTAACACGGTCATCCGCGCCATCGTCCGCATCCGGCATCTCGCCTTCCCGGTCGCGAAAAGCCTGTGGAACGCCAACCCGGCGCTCGGCACTGACGGAATCATCGGCGTCAAGTCCGGGTGGACCTTGGCGGCGAACGGCTGCCTCGTCGCGGCCGCTTTCCGCACAGTGCGACACCACGGGGTTCTCGTCGTTTCCGTCGTGCTCGGCCAGCCGGGTGGCCTGTGGAACGCGGCCGTCGTCGACGAGGATCTGTTGAACGTGACGACGAGCGCTCTCGTCGCCTACCGGGTCGCGAGGGCGGGGGCGAAGGTCGCCACGCTTGCCCTCCCGAAAGACGCGGGGGACGTCGTCCTCGTCGCACCGCGCCAGCCGAGCTTCGCGGCGGCCTGGCGCGGGCTGAAACTCACCGAGAGGATCAGCGAGGACAGCGGCTTGTCGCTGAGTGCTCTGGCCACGGAGCGCGTCGGTTCGGTCGTCGCGGAGATGAGAGTCGTCGCGCCGTGGGGTGTGATCGCGCGGTTCCCCTTGCGACTCGACCTCGTGCGGGAAACGCCCTCGCGACCAACGGGAAGCGTCGAGTAGCGATTCACAGCCAGCTCCAGGCGCGCCGGCAGGTCTCGAGCCGTTGCGGGCTGGCAGCTCAACTTCTCGTGGCCATGTCGGGAACGGCTCTTCGAAGCGGCCAACGAAGCGCGATCGGCTCGTCGTCTTGCGCCGGCATGGCGCGGAGAGGGCACTGGTATGACGAACGTCGCGGCGCCGGAACATGGCACTGGATCGGGAGCGGGCGACGGGAATCGAACCCGCGTTCTCAGCTTGGGAAGCTGATGTGTGGCTTCGTGTGCTACTCGTGTATTCCCACGTAAACGGCAATATTTCGAGCGGACTTTAGCTCTGTGAAGGTGCTTGGGCGCGATTTGGACGCGATCCGTTCGTACGGGCGCGCTCGATCAGTACGACATCCGCCCGTGCCGAGAGCTCGGCGAGCGCCTCGGCGAGCACTCGATCGCGGTCTTGGGTCGCGTGCTGATACCGCAGTGCAGCGTTCGCCGAAGCGTGACCGGCACGGTGCATCAACTCCGCGGTGGTCGCGCCGGTTGCAGCCGCGAGGGCGAGCCCACTGTGGCGAAGATCGTGGAGGTGGAGGTCGGTTCTTCTGACTGCAATTCGAGCTTTTTCCCAAGCCTTGTGCAGGACGCCGCGGTGCGTAGCACGCCCGTCTTGCCCGTGAACACGAACGCGTCCGGGCTCGGAGACGTGAGTCGTTCGAGATGATCCTGGATCGGGACGAGGACGTTCGGAGGAATGGCGAGGGTTCGCCGCCCCGCGGCGCTCTTCGAGCCCTTCACGACGGAACGGCCCTTGCGCGTGAACGTTCGGCTTCCTTCGATGGTCAGGTTCTCGTGCAAAGTGTCGACGTCGCGACGACGGAGCCCGAGCAACTCTCCGCGACGGAGCTGGCACCATGTCGCGAGCAGAACGACAAGCCGAAGCCGCTCGGGCATCGCGGCGGTGAGGGCGTGAACTTCGGCGAGCGAGGCGACCGGACGCCCTGCCGCGTGTTCGGTGCCGCCACCGACGACCTTGCACGGTGAGGCGAGCAAGAGGCCGTCCGTGACCGCGGTTCGCATAATGGTCGAGAGAAAGCGGTACGCCTTCGCCGCGGTGCTTGGATGTGCGTGAGAGCTTCGAGTGCCAGCCCCGGACCTTCGACGGAGCGAGGCGCGCAAGGCTGACCGCACCGAGCTCCGGGCGAATGTGGTTATCGAGCAAGTACCGGTAGAGCTCGCTCGTCGGGATCGCGAGGTCCGGGCGCCGCTCCAGCCACTCATTCGCGTATGTCTTCAGGCTGATCTTTCCGGCGCGAAGATCGATCCAAGCTCCGCGCTGGATGTCGGCTTCGGTGATCGACAGGAACGCCAGCCCGTCCGACTTTGTCGCGAATGTCCCGGGTGCGTTGTGCACCCGGCCCTCATGGTGACAGGTCGCTTGTCAACGTCCGGAAGACCGGCGTCGAACGGTTGTGAAATGGCGTTTGCTCGTATCGTCCTCCCCGGGACTGCGGACGAACCAGTTCGCCGTCCTCCGTGCCATGAGACCGGTGTCAGCCAGCGAGTCGCGTTTCGAGCGCTTCGCGAGCAAGCTGCGAGACCGTCTTACCCTCCGCTGCCGCGACCTCTGCGGCGCGGACGCGCACTTCTGGCGGAACGCGGAACGCGATCTGCGGTGAACGGGTCGGCTCCCCTGAAAGGGACGGTCGACCGCTTGTGCGCTGGATCCCCTCGACGATCTCTTCGGCGACCTTGGAGGTGAGGCGCCTTCCGCTCCGGAGCCGGACGTCTTCGCGATCGAGGTCGACGTCGGGGCCGATCGGCGTCTTCGTCGTCACCCGTGGGTCGCTCTGTTTGCTCATGAGGGGTCTCCATTCTGGTATTTCGGCATGACGTGGATGACCAGCAGGATCGGTGCTGCGTCCTGTTCGCCCTGGGTCTCGACGGCGATGACATCAAGCTCGCGCCCACGCTCGTCGGGACCGATCCATTGCCACGCCACGTCGCCGCTGTTCGTCGTAGTGGCGGTCGGCGTGCTGTGTGCCATCACCCAACGAACGGCGGCTCGACCGATTCGATGCCGTCGCGCGGCTCGAGTGAATCTGATCTCCACTACCTTACCATTCTGTCAGACACAACCTAACCGAGGAGCTGCCTCATGACCCGCACGGGCGGCGTCTCTGCTCGACCCACTCCCGAATATCGGCGAGGTCGAAACACACGAGGCGCCCGACCTTGATAATCGGCACCCGTCGCTCCAAGATCATCCGTCGCGCATAGCGCTCGTCGACCGCAAGCAAGCGAGCGTCCCGATGTTGACGAGCTCGGGAAAGCGCAACTGCTCGGTCGTGCACTTGTCCGCGCCTGTGCTTCGTTGCATTTGGCGAGCATCGCGAGCACACGAGACACCGAAGTCGACTCGATCCACCAATTGTTACGACGAAACCGTCCACAGGAGACGTGCCGGTACGACCTGCACGCCACAGTACGTAGCGGTTGTCACGAGGGCAGGTCGATGAGAATCTCATTCCAATCGCGTGGCTGAGAACGAGCTCGCAACCCGCTAGGAGCATGTTGGTTTATTCGCATCAGGTAGGTGCGGCAGTACGGCACATTATGGATGGTCGCTCCCCAGCAGGCGGAATGCTGGCTCTGTGGTGCCATGCTGTGCATGGTACATGGCTCAGCATCGAACCTGATGAGCCAGATGCGCCGCGGGGCCATCGAGTACTGCGTGATGGCTCTTCTCCGCAAAGATGAGCGCTACGGCTTTGAACTTGCGCACACTCTTGCCGAGGCTGATGGACTCGTGACGAGCGAAGGCACGATTTACCCGCTTCTAAGCCGACTCCGCCGGGATGGCATGGTCGATACGGCCTGGCGAGAGTCCCCGCAAGGACCACCACGCCGCTACTACTCGTTGACCGGTGACGGTTTGGCAGCGCTCGACGCCTTCAACATGCAGTGGACCCGCTTTCGTGACTCGGTCGACCGCTTGCTGATGGAGGGGTGACATGACGCCGTTCGAGAGCCCCCTAATTGATGACTACCTGAATCGATTACGCGCTGCTTTGGCCGGACTGCCTGAGGCACGGCGCGCTGAAATCATCGACGCAGTTGCCCAGCACATCGCCGACGCGCGGATCGAGCTTGCCGTCGAGAGCGAAGCTGCGGTGCGAACCGTGCTCGACCATCTCGGGGAGCCGGATGACATCGCCGCCGACGCGTTCGAAGTTGAACAGGTCTCGATGGCGAACGGTATTCGACGTCGTGATCTTCTTGTCAGCCGAAAGGCGCTGATCGTCGGTGTGGCTGCAGTCGTACTCGTCGTCGGTGGTGTCGTGAGTGGCTTTGCATTGTCTGGCGGACCCACACCCCCTCGGTATGTTCCACCAACGACGACTGTCGTCTCTGTCACGGTTCCCAACGTCGTGGGACTCTCCACAGCTCGTGCTTACGCGGCGCTGCAAGCCACTGCACTACGGGTCAAAGTGCGATCAGTGCCTGCGACGATTGGCGTTCCCCCGGGTTCGGTCGTCCGCCAATCGCCGCCCGCGGGAACAATGGTTGCTGCGGGTACGACCGTGACGGTTACCTCGGCAGCGGCGACGTCTTCGTTGACAACGACAACGACCATCGCTCCTTAATTAGTGTCCGACTGCGTTTATCACCGCTTGCGAGACCTAGCTCCCGTCTCAGACCTGAGGATGGCTTAGTTACGCGAAGTCAGTGTTTCCAACGCGCGCCTGGGATCCGGCGCTCGTGCCCCTGATCGCCATTCAGGTTTGTGCGGCAGTACGGCACTTCGGTCCACCGAGCAGATCGGCATATTGCGGTAGGCGAGCCGCGCGGTTGGCGACGATGATGCGGGCTCACTGACCAGATCGGGCTAGTCAATACCAGGCTTAACGGCCCGCAGTTGCAGAAACATCGGTAGCCGTCGCCAAGGCCCGTAGGAATCGTCGGCTCCGTCGGGCAGCGGCTCGCGCAAACGGGTGATGTGCAGACCGGCGCCTTCGAGGGCACCCGCGTAGTCCCTCAGCGGGTGGGTCCAGCCAAAGAAGGTCATCGTCAGCCCGTCTCGTTCGAAGCTGCCCTCGAACCGGTGGGCTTCCAGGTAAGAGTCCTCGATGACAAAGGTCGAGGCATCCACGAAGTGACCGACGTCGTTGACCGGATGGGTGACGGACACGGAGAACGTGCCTCCTGGGCGAAGGACCCGCCCGACTTCGCGGACCGCACCGGGCATGTCCGCGATGTCCATCAAGGAGTTGTAGGCGACGACCACGTCGAAGGTCCGGGCCGGAAAGGGAAGTTCCGCCGCCTCCGCGACCAGGTAAGTGCCGTCGGGGTCGGCGCTCTTGGCGGCGGCGAGCAGGGTGGGAGCCCGGTCGAGGCCCACGACATGGTGGCCACGAGCCGACAGGTCCCTGGCTACTCGCCCCTCACCGCAACCGAGTTCGAGCGTGGCGCGTCCGGGTGGCGGCACGATGTGGTCAAAGAAGCCGTTGCGGAAGTACCAGTAGGCATCGTGGCCGGGCGTCCGGGCCCATCGCAGCCAGTTCTCCGCTTGCGACTCCCACTCGTTGGAGGCCACTCGCCGACGCTACCGAGACGACGAGCGCAGTCGCTCGTGGTTGAGGCCAAGACGGGGTCGGGGTTCACGGGCGCGGGCACCGACCAGGCATTCGCGTACCCCGTTCACACGCCATTGCCGGTGCGATCTCACACGAAAGACGCCTGTCGCATCCACAATCGTCAACATCCCATAGCGTCAGGCAGGCCGATAGAACTCAGTGTCCCCCATTGCCGGATCTGCGACGTATTCCAGGTCAATGAGAGACCGCTCTGGCGGCGCTTCCCCAGTCTTGTGGCCGAGTACGAAAACGATCGCGAAATCTTGGGCGCGATCTGGGCGTGATCGGGCGCGTAATCCCAGGTCGCAAAGAAGCACCGGAGGTTAGTCACGGTCGCTTGTGGAAAACGCTTTGACCAGCGCAAAAGAGCGACAATTGAGCGAGCGGGCGACGAGAATCGAACTCGCGTTCTCAGCTTGGGAAGCTGATGTTCTGCCGCTGAACTACGCCCGCGTGCACGGCCAGACCTCGCGAACCGGCTGCACGATTCCAGGTCAGCCAAGTTGTCGGCGTCACTGTATCGTGCGAACCGACAATGATCCTTTCCGACAGGTCCATCCGCGAGGAACTGGTGGCGGGTCGCATCGTCATCGATCCACTCGACGATGCCGCCATCCAGCCCTCCTCGGTCGACCTTCACGTCGACCGTTACTTTCGCGTCTTCCGCAGCCACACCGAGCGTGTCATCGACGTGAAGGAGAACCAGGAGTCGCTGACCGAGCTCGTCGAGATCGGACCGGGCGAGTCACTGATTCTCCATCCGGGCGAGTTCGTCCTCGGCTCGACGCTCGAGCGCGTCGTGCTGGCGGATGATCTCGTCGGCCGTCTTGAGGGGAAGTCGGGCCTCGGCCGTCTGGGGCTTCTCATCCATTCGACCGCCGGATTCGTCGACCCGGGGTTCGATGGGTACCTCACTCTTGAGCTCTCCAACGTCGCCAGCCTGCCGATCACCGTCTACCCGGGGATGAAGATTGGCCAGATCAGCTTTTTGCGCATGACCTCGCCGGCGGAGCGGCCCTACGGGTCCTCGACGCTCGGCTCGAAGTACCAGCACCAGCGCGGCCCGACGCCGAGCCGGTATTTCGAGAACTTCCGGGACAAGTCCGGCCGCTGAGCTGCGAGACCGGCTCGGTCGGCCCCGGGACGGTGCCTTTCAGCCTGCCTGGCGGGCGACTGCCTCGGCCGCGGCCCGGATTGCCTCGGGATCGCCGAGGTAGCGGGCGGAGACAACATGCAGGTCGTCGTCGAGCTCGTAGACGCGGGGAACGCCCGTCGGGATGTCGAGATCGACGATGTTCTCGTCGCTGATGCGTTCGATGTACTTGGCGAGTGCCCGCAGGCTGTTGCCATGGGCGACGACGAGGACGGTGCGTCCCTCGAGCAGGTCCTTGCCGATTCGGTCCTCGAAGTAGGGAATGAGCCGCCGCACGACGTCGGCGAGGCACTCCGAGCCCGGGAGGGCGTCCGGGGGGATCAGGGCGTAGCGGGGGTCGTTCACCGGGTGGTTCGGGTCGTCGACGTCGACCGGGTCGGGTGGGGTGAGGTAGCCGCGCCGCCACGCTTTGACCTGGTCGGCTCCGAAACGTTCGGCGGCCTCCTTCTTGTTCATCCCCTGGAGACGGCCGTAGTGGCGCTCGTTCAGCCGCCAGTGACGGTGCACCGGGAGGTAGCTGCGGCCGGCGACGGCGAGCGCGAGATCAGAGGTGTGAACGGCGCGGGTGAGCACGGAAGTGTGGACGACGTCGATGACGAGGCCGGATTCCGCAGCGAGCAACGCGCCGGCCGCCCGTGCCTCCTCCTCGCCCTTGGGGGACAGGTCGACGTCGACCCAGCCGGTGAAGAGGTTCGCGGCGTTCCACAGGCTTTCGCCGTGGCGGAGGATGACGAGGGTGTGCACCGGCTCAGGGTAGCGAGAGAACGCGGCGCCGTGTGAAGACGCGCCGGCGTGGCGCACGGTGGTGCGCGACTTGGGGGTCGGGACCGTGCCGCGCCGTCCCCGTCGCCCGCGACGTTCTCGTGCCGGCGCGGCACGGGTCGGCGGGTTGGCCTTGGCTTTGCCGCCGGGGTGGTCGCTGACCTGGTTTGTTGCAGTAGGGACAAAAGTTGACAAGGTAGCACTTAGGTTTGCTATATTCATTTACAACAAGCCGGGCGAGTCGCGGCAGGCCTGCTGCGAGTCGCCCGGGCAGGACATCTCACAACTGGAGGCAGGACGAATGGCAAAGGCGGTCGGTATCGACCTCGGGACGACGAACTCGGTCGTCGCCGTCCTCGAAGGCGGCGAGCCAACGGTGATCCCCAACGCCGAGGGAGGCCGGACGACCCCGTCGGTCGTCGCCTTCGCGAAATCGGGCGAGGTGCTCGTCGGTGAGGTCGCGAAGCGGCAGGCGATCACGAACCCGGATCGGACGGTCCGGTCGGTGAAGCGGCAGATGGGCACGAGCTGGACGGTCGACGTCGACGGCAAGGCCTATACCGCCCAGGAGATCTCCGCCCGCATCCTCCAGAAGCTGAAGAGGGACGCCGAAGCGTTCCTCGGCGACGCGGTGAACCAGGCCGTCATCACCGTGCCGGCGTACTTCGACGACGCGCAGCGCACGGCGACGAAAGAGGCGGGTCAGATCGCGGGGCTCGAGGTGTTGCGGATCATCAACGAGCCGACGGCGGCTGCGCTCGCCTACGGGCTCGACAAGGAGGGTGCCGATCAGACGATCCTCGTCTTCGATCTCGGCGGCGGGACGTTCGACGTTTCGATCCTCGAGATCGGCGAGGGCGTCTTCGAGGTCAAGTCGACCTCCGGCAACACCCACCTCGGTGGCGACGACTGGGACCAGCGAGTCATCAACTGGCTCGTGAAGTCGTTCAAGGACACCGAGGGCGTCGACCTGTCGAACGACAAGATGGCGTTGCAGCGGCTGAAGGAGGCCGCCGAGAAGGCGAAGATCGAACTCTCCGCGGTTCAGGAGACGACGATCAACCTTCCGTTCATCACGGCGACGTCGGAAGGACCGAAGCACCTCGACATCAAGCTCACGCGCGCGAAGTTCGAGGAGCTCACCGAGGACCTTGTCCAGGCCTGCCGTGGTCCTTTTGAGCAGGCGATGAAGGACGCCGGCCTCAGCAACGCCGACATTCACCACGTCATCCTCGTCGGCGGGTCGACGCGGATGCCCGCCGTCCAGCAGCTCGTCCACGAGATGTCCGGCAAGGAGGCCCACAAGGGTGTCAACCCCGACGAGGTCGTCGCGGTCGGCGCGGCGATCCAGGCGGGCGTGCTGAAAGGTGAGGTCAAGGACATCCTGCTCCTCGACGTGACCCCCCTCAGCCTCGGGATCGAGACGAAGGGCGGCATCATGCACCGCCTCATCGAGCGGAACTCGACGATTCCGACGAAGCGCTCCGAGGTCTTTACGACGGCGGAGGACAACCAGCCTTCGGTCGAGATCCACGTCCTGCAGGGCGAGCGCGAGATGGCGATGTACAACAAGACGCTCGGCAAGTTCCAGCTCGTCGATCTGCCGCCGGCGCCGCAGGGCATCCCGCAGATCGAGGTGACCTTCGACATCGACGCCAACGGCATCGTCCACGTCTCCGCCAAGGACCGCGCGACGGGCCGCGAGCAGTCGATGACGATCACCGGCCAGACCTCGCTGCCCCACGACGAGATCGAGCGGATGGTCCGGGACGCCGAGCAGCACGCCGCGGACGACCGTCGACGCAAGGAGGAGGCCGAGACGCGCAACCAAGCGGACACCCTCGTCCACCGCACCGAGAAGCTCCTGAAAGACGAGGGCTCGAAATTCACGGGCGACGAGAAGGACCGCGTCGAGTCAGCGCTCAAGGGTCTGAAGGAGGCCCTCGCCGGCACGAACGTCGAGGCAATCCGCGCCGCGTCCGACGCGCTGTTGTCGGCCTCGCAGGCCTTCGCCCAGCGCCTCTACGAGCAGGCTTCGGCGCAAGCGACGACGCCCGGTTCGGGAGGTTCGTCCGACGCGGCAGCAACCTCGTCCGATGACGAGGTCGTCGACGCCGAGATCGTCGACGACGCGGGTGCGGCTGACGCATGACCGGGGACGACCCCCTGGCCGAGTCCGGCCGGAGCGCACCTCAGCCGGTCGACGAAGACCGTGACGTCAGCCCCGACGCCGATCCGGCGCCGGGAGCGTCCGAAGAGTCCACGCCGGAGGGTGAACTCGCGACCGTCGTCGCCGAGCGCGACGAGTACCTTGACGCGCTGCGCCGGCTCCAGGCGGAGTTCGAGAACTTCCGGAAGCGGACCCTGCGTCAGCAGACGGACCTGCTGTCGCGGGCGTCCGAGGGCGTCGTGGAACGGCTCTTTCCCGTGCTCGACGCGCTCGATCTCGCCCTCGCGCACGTCGGCGAGAAGGCGGCGACCGCGGCCCATCTGAAGGACGCGCTCACCCAGATCAACGCGCTGTTACGGGACACCCTGAGCCAGGAGGGGCTGGAGCGCATCGACGCCTGCGACGTCCCGTTCGACCCGACCGTCCATGACGCTGTGGCGCACGTTGCCGTGGACGCTGGTGCGGGCCCGAGCGAGGAAACGGGGACCCCGGTCGACGACGGCTCCCGGGTCGTCGAGGTCATGCGCGCCGGATACCGGCTGAAGGGGCGGGTTCTGCGGCCCGCGATGGTGAAGGTGAAGGGCTAGGGGCCGCGTGACAGCCCAGCGGGAGTGGTTCGAGACCGACTACTACAAGGTCCTCGGCGTCCGTCCGGACGCGCCCGAGAAAGAGGTGACGCGCGCCTACCGCAAGCTCGCCAAGCAGCACCACCCGGACGCCAATCCCGGGCACGAGGACCGTTTCAAGGAGATCTCCGCCGCCTACGACGTGCTCGGCGATCCCGAGAAGCGCAAGGAATACGACGAGGTGCGTCGGCTGAGTGCCTCGGGTCCCGGATTCGGGCAACCGGGCGGTTTCAACTTCAACATCGGCGATCTCTCGGACCTGTTCGGCGGCATCTTCCGTCAGTCAGGCGGACGTCGGCGCGCCGGAGCGGCCGGGGGTCCCCGGCGCGGCGACGACGTCGAAGCCGAGCTGCACCTTGCCTTCGCCGAAGCCGTCGAAGGCGTCGTGACGACGGTGAACGTCACGACGCCGGTGGCCTGCCGCACCTGCGGCGGTTCGGGGTCGAAACCCGGGACGATGCCGGTCGTCTGCCCGCGTTGTGGTGGCTCGGGCGTCGTGAACGACAACCAGGGATTGTTCTCGCTGGCGACGACGTGCACGGAATGCCACGGGAGGGGCACGAAGGTCATCGACCCCTGTGCGACCTGCTTTGGGACCGGACTCGAGCGCCGCGAGCGCCAGGTGAAGGTGCGTGTTCCCGCGGGCGTCGAGGACGGCAAGCGCATCCGCGTGAAAGGACGTGGCGAGCCCGGTCGTGACGGAGGACCCGCCGGCGACCTCTTCGTGACGCTCCACGTCACGCCGCATCCGCTCTTCGGCCGACGGGGCCGCGATCTCACGCTGAACGTCCCGATCACCTACCCCGAGGCCGCCCTCGGCGCGACGATCACCGTCCCCTCGCTCGGTCGACCGGTGACGCTGAAGATCCCGCCGGGGACGAAGACCGGCCAGGTGCTGCGTTTGCGCGGCAAGGGCCTGCAGCACGGGTCGACGACGGGCGACCTCCTCGTCACGGTCGAGGTCGTCGTGCCGTCCAAGCTCAGCGAGCCCGAGCGCAAGGCCATCGAAGCCCTTTCCCGCGCGGCGACGGCGTCGCCGCGCGCCCACCTCGGAGTCTGAGTCGATGACCCCGCGCCGGGACCCCCGCCAGGCACCGCGGGCCGTCTACGTCATCTCGGTCGCCGCGGAGCTGGCCGGCGTCCACCCGCAGACGCTCCGCATCTACGAGCGCCGGGGCCTACTCGACCCGGAGCGGACGGGCGGCGGGAGCCGGCGCTACTCCGATGCGGACATCGCGCAACTGCGGCGGATCCACGCGCTGACGGGCGCCGGGGTGAACCTCGAAGGCGTGCGGCGCATCCTCGCGCTCGAGGCCGAGATGGCCCGTCTGCGCGCCAATCTGGAAGCTGCCGAGGTCGCGGCGCGTGAAGCCGTCCTGCGGACCCACCGGGAGTACCGCCGGGATCTCCTCCCGGTGCGCGGCGAGCAGCTGCCAGCGACGTGGCGCCCTTAGGGAGAGAGGATCGACGATGGCACTCGACCCGCACCGCTGGACGCTGAAGACCCGGGAGGCGGTGAACGAAGCGTCGCGCCGGGCAAGCGAGGCGCATCACGCCGAGGTGACCCCTGCCCACGTGCTCCTGGCGGCGCTCGGACAACCCGACGGGCTGGCGTCGGCGCTGCTCGAGCGTCTGGGCGTCGATCCCGACGTGCCACGGCGCCGGCTGGCAGCCACCCTCGAGGCACTGCCGCGGGCCTACGGCGGACAGGGCCCCGAGCTCGCCAAGGCTCTTCTCGAGGCGTTCGAACGGGCCGAGAAGAGCCGTCGGGAGATGGGTGACGACTACCTCTCGCTCGAGCACCTGCTGCTCGCGCTCAGCGCCGAGCTTGGAGTGGACCAGGCAGAACTTCTCGAGGCCATCCGCCAGGTGCGCGGCTCGCACCGCGTGACCTCTTCCGACCCCGAGGAGACGTACCGCGCGCTCGAACGCTATGGACGCGACCTCACCGAGCTCGCCCGTCGGGGCAAGCTCGACCCGGTCATCGGCCGCGACGAGGAGATCCGCCGCGTCATCCAGGTGCTCTCGCGCCGTACGAAGAACAATCCCGTCCTCATCGGCGAACCCGGGGTCGGCAAGACGGCGATCGTCGAGGGTCTCGCCAACCGCATCGTCGAAAGTGACGTGCCCGAGGGGATGCGGGCCAAGCGCATCGTCGCCCTCGACCTCTCGGCGATGGTCGCCGGGGCGAAGTACCGGGGCGAGTTCGAAGAACGCCTCCGGGCTGTGCTGCGCGAGATCGCCGATTCCGCCGGCGAGGTCATCACCTTCCTTGACGAGCTGCACACGATCGTCGGGGCCGGGGCGGCCGAGGGCGCGATGGACGCCGGCAACATCATCAAGCCGATGCTCGCCCGCGGCGAGCTCCACCTCATCGGGGCGACGACGCTCGACGAGTACCGCGAGCACATCGAGAAGGACGCGGCGCTGGAGCGACGCTTCCAGCCGATCTACGTCGGACCGCCGTCGGTCGAGAACACGATCGCCATCTTGCGCGGGCTGAAGGAGCGCTACGAGGTGCACCACGGCGTACGGATCCAGGACGCCGCGCTCGTCGCCGCGGCGGTGCTCTCGGACCGCTACGTGTCCGGCCGTTACCTGCCGGACAAGGCGATCGACCTCATCGATGAGGCCGCGAGTCGGTTGCGCATTGAGATCGACTCGATGCCGACGGAGATCGACGTCATCACGCGTCGCATCCGCCAGCTGGAGATCGAACAGGTCGCCCTCGAGAAAGAGACCGATCCCGCCTCGATCGAGCGTCGCCGGGGGATCGGCTCCGAGCTCGCCGACCTCCACGACACCGAGCGCGCCATGACGGCGCACTGGCAGGCGGAAAAGGACGCCATTGCTGCCATCCGGGGGCTGAAGGGTCGGCTCGAGGAGCGACGCGGCGAGGCCGAGCGGTTCGAACGGGTCGGCGACCTCGGAGCCGCGGCGGCGATCCGCTACGGCGAGATCCCCGGGATCGAATCCGAGATCGCCACGGCGACCGCCAAGCTCGCCGAGCTGCAGGCGACGCAGCGCATGCTGAAAGAAGAAGTCGACGCCGAGGACATCGCCGAGGTCGTCTCGCGCTGGACGGGCGTGCCGGTGACGTGTCTTTTGGAGGGCGAGGTCGCCAAGCTCGTGCGGATGGAAGACGTCCTGCACGCCCGGGTCGTCGGGCAGGACGAGGCGGTCCGGGTCGTCGCCAACGCCATCCGCCGCAGTCGCGCCGGGCTGGCGGACCCGCACCGCCCGATCGGTTCGTTCTTCTTCCTCGGCCCGACCGGTGTCGGCAAGACGGAGCTCGCCCGCGCGCTCGCCGAGTTCCTCTTTGACGACGAGCGGGCGATGATCCGCATCGACATGGGTGAGTACCAGGAGAAGCACACCGTCGCCCGTCTCGTCGGCGCCCCCCCGGGCTACGTCGGCTACGAGGAGGGTGGTCAGCTCACCGAGGCCGTCCGGCGGCGTCCGTACGCGTTGGTGCTGCTCGACGAGATCGAGAAGGCGCACCCGGACGTGTTCAACGTGCTGTTGCAGGTGCTCGACGATGGTCGGCTCACCGACGGTCAGGGGCGCACGGTCGATTTCACGAACACCGTGCTCGTCATGACGTCGAACCTGCAAGGGGAGCCGAGCGAGTTCTTCAAGCCGGAGTTCGTCAATCGCATCGACGAGATCGTCCATTTCCACGCGCTCGACCGCACCGCCGTCGCTGCCATCGTCGACATCCAGCTCGGCGTGTTGCAGGAGAGACTCGCGGCGCGCGAGCTCAACCTCGAGGTCTCACCGGCGGCGAGGTCGCTCCTCGCCGAACTCGGCTACGACCCGCAGTTTGGCGCCCGGCCGATCCGCCGGGTCATCCAGCGCGAGATCGGCGATCCGTTGGCCCTCGCGCTGCTCGAGGGCAAGTACCTGGACGGGGCGACGGTGCGTGTCGACGCCGCGGCTGGGAAGTTCACCTTCGCCTGAAGCCCGGAATCCCTGGAATCCCAGGGCTGCTGGAACTTGCCAGTAGGATCGGGACGTTCGAGCCGGAGGGGAAACCTGGTGCCCGCGACCGTCGTGGTCGGTACCCAGTGGGGCGACGAAGGCAAGGGGAAGTTGACCGATCTTCTCGCCCGGGACATGCGGCTCGTCGTCCGTTATCAGGGTGGGCACAACGCCGGTCACACGATCGTCGTCGGAGACGAGACGTTCGCGCTGCAGCTCGTCCCGAGTGGCGTGCTCTATCCCGACACCGTGCCGGTGATCGGCAACGGGGTCGTCGTCGACCCCGCCGTGTTGATCGCCGAGTGCGACGCGTTACAGGCACGGGGCATCGACACGAGCCGGCTCGTCGTTTCCGGCAACGCGCACCTCATCATGCCGTACCACTACGAGATCGACCGGGCGACGGAACGGTCGCTCGGCAAGAACAAGCTCGGAACGACGAAACGCGGCATCGGACCCGCCTATGCCGACAAGGCGGCCCGCATCGGGCTACGCGTCCAGGACATGCTGGACGAGAAGATCTTCCGGCAGAAGCTCGACGTCGCGCTGCGCGAGAAGAACCTCGTCCTCGCCAAGGTCTTCAACCGGCTCGCGCTCGACGGGCGGGAGATCGCGCGCCGGTACCTCGAGGAGCTGGCGCCGCGCCTCGCGCCGATGATCGGCGACAGCGTCGGGCTCGTGCACGAGGCGCTCGACGCCGGCGAGAACATCATGCTCGAGGGCGCCCAGGCGACGTATCTCGACCTCGACCACGGGACGTACCCCTACGTCACGTCGTCGAACCCGACCGCCGGGGGGGCGTGCGCCGGGAGCGGCGTCGGTCCCCGGGACATCGACCGAGTCGTCGGGATCGCCAAGGCCTACGTCACCCGGGTGGGGGCGGGTCCCTTCCCGACCGAGGTGGACGGGGAGCTCGCGGACCTGCTCGTCGCACGCGGGCACGAGTACGGCACGAACACGGGCAGGCGCCGCCGTCCCGGCTGGCTCGACCTCGTCATGCTCCGTCACGCCGTGCGGTTGAACTCGGTGTCCGAGATCGCCCTCACCAAGCTCGACGTGCTTTCCGCGCTCGACCCGGTGAAGCTCTGCGTCGCCTACGAGTACGAGGGGGAGCGACTGACGCGCGTGCCGTACCACCAATCGGTGCTCCACCGGGTGCGCCCCGTGTACGAGGAGCTTCCCGGCTGGGGCGAGGACCTCGCCTCGGTCACCGAGATGGGCGACCTGCCCCGGGAGGCCTGTGACTACGTGCGGTTGATCGCGGAGTACGCGAAGGCGCCGGTTTCCTACGTCGGAGTCGGGCCCGGTCGCGAGCAGTACGTGCGGTTCGCGGCATGAACGTCTGCATCGTCGGATCCGGGGCGCGGGAACACGCGCTCGCGCTCGCCTGCGCGCGCACGGCCGATGTCGTGGTGACGCCAGGAAACCCCGGGATCACGGGGCGTTCACCGCAGGGCCACACGTTGCGGTCGACGGACGAGCCCGCCGAGAGCATCGAAGCCGACCTCGTCGTCGTGGGACCCGAGGCACCGCTCGTCGACGGCCTCGCCGATCGGCTGCGCGCTCTCGGCAGGCTCGTCTTCGGTCCCGGGGCGGACGGCGCCCGTCTCGAAGGTTCGAAGGCGTACATGAAGGAGCTCGCGGCGTCGGCCGGGGTGCCGACGGCCCGCTTCGCGGTCTTCGACCGGCTCGACGAAGCGCTCGCCCACCTGCGTCGTGGGTCGGGTCCCTACGTCGTGAAGACCGACGGGCTCGCCGCCGGCAAAGGGGTGCTCGTCACCGACGACCTCGGTCGGGCCGAGCAAGACGTCGAGGAGAAACTCTCCGGGCTGGCGTTCGGCCCGGCCGGCCGACGCGTCGTCATCGAGGAGGCGCTCCCGGGGCGGGAGGCCTCGTTGCTCGCGGTGTGCGATGGGGTGCGGGCGCTGGCCCTTCCGGTCGCGCAGGACTACAAGCGGGCGCTCGACGGCGATCTCGGACCGAACACCGGCGGGATGGGCGCCTGCTCGCCGGTCCCGTTCGTCGCCGAGGCGGACGCCGATGAGGCGATGGAGCGGATCGTCCTGCCGACGCTCGCCGAGCTGCGACGACGCGGGATCGACTACCGAGGGGTCCTCTACGCGGGGCTGATGCTCGGCGAGGACGGCCCGCGACTCGTCGAGTTCAACGTGCGTTTCGGCGATCCCGAGACCGAGGTCGTGCTGCCGCGCGTCGACGGCGACGTCGCCGAGCTCCTCGCCGCGGCCGCCGGGGGGATGGTGCCGGACACGGTCGGGTTGGCGCCCGTGGCGGCGGTCTGCGTCGTCGCCGCGGCGAAGGGCTACCCGGCGAGCCCGCGGGGCGGTGACCCGATCACCGGTCTCGAGGCGGCCGGCGCCGTCGCGGGGGTGACCGTCTTACACGCTGGGACCCGTCTCGACGCCGACGGTGTGCTGAGAACGAGCGGCGGACGCGTCCTCGCCTTGACGGCGACGGCGCCGACGACCGACGAGGCCCGCGCCCGCGCTTATCGGGCGATGGGCGCGATCGAGATCAACGGCGTCCAGTACCGGCACGACATCGCGGCGTTCGAGAGCGTGCGGAGCGGAGCGTGATCGACCGCTACGCGCTTCCCGAGATGGCGGAGCTGTTCACCGACGAGGCGCGGTTTTCGCTCTGGCTCGAGATCGAGCTCCTTGCTGTCGAGGGATGGTCCCGTCTCGGTGTCGCGCCGGCGGACGCCGGCGCAAAGGCGCGCGCGTGTTCCCCGGCAGTCGGCCCGGCCTTCGTCGCCGCCGTCGCCGAACGCGAGCGGGTGACGGACCACGACGTCGCCGCTTTCGTCGACGTCGTGAGCCAGGCGATCGGTCGGCCGGAGAGCGCCTGGATCCACTACGGGTTGACCTCGTCCGACGTCGTCGACACCGCGCTCTCCGTGACACTGTGCCGGGCCGGCGATCTCCTCATCGGGGCCGCCGACGGCCTCGTCGACGTGCTGAGGCGTCGCGCCGTCGAGTTCGCCTCGCTACCGATCGTCGGCCGCACCCACGGCATGCACGCCGAGCCGACGACGTTCGGGGCGAAGCTCGCGCTCTACTGCCTGCAGGCTGATCGTGACCGGGAGCGGTTGGAGAGCGCGCGCGCCGCCGTCGCGGTCGGCAAGCTCTCCGGCGCCGTCGGGACGTACTCGAACATCGATCCACAGGTCGAGGCCCACGTCTGCGCGGCGCTCGGGCTCGCGCCCGTGCCGGCGAACCAGGTGATCGCCCGCGACCGCCACGCGCAGTTCCTCTACGCGCTGGCGTCGACCGGCGCGACGATCGAGGCGATCGCCACCGAGCTGCGGCATCTGCAGCGCAGCGAGGTCGCCGAGGTCGAGGAAGCCTTCGGCACGGGCCAGAAGGGCTCCTCGGCGATGCCGCACAAGCGGAACCCGATCACCGCCGAGCGCCTCGTCGGGATCGCGCGCGTCTTGCGGGGTTACCTCGTCGCCGGGCTCGAGGACGTCACGCTCTGGCACGAGAGGGACATCTCGCACAGCTCGGTGGAACGGATCATCCTGCCGGACGCCAGCCAGCTCTGCTACTACGCGCTCGTCCGGGCCGCCCGTCTCGTCGCCGGGCTCGTCGTCCACGCCGACCGGATGCGGCAGAACCTCCTCGAGGGCTCGTACGGGCTCGTCTTCTCCCAGCCCGTCCTGCTCGCGCTCGTCGCCGCCGGATACGAGCGGGACGTCGCCTACGCGATCGTGCAACGCGCTGCCCATTTGGCCGCCGCGCAACGGCGGTCGTTCCGGGAGGTGCTCGAGGCGGAGGAGGAGCTCGTCGCCGGTCTCGGTGCTGAGCGGGTCGGAGCCGTCCTCGACGAGGCGTTCGATCTCGACCGGGCGCTACGCCATGCCCACCGCACGATCGACGCCGCGGGCGAGGTGGGACGGTGACGCTCGAGCTCGTCTTCTCGGGCAAGGTGCGGGAGATCTACGACGCCGGCGACGATCTGCTGCTCGTCGTGGCGTCCGACCGGATCTCCGCCTACGACTACGTCTTCGACCAGCCGGTGCCGGACAAAGGGCGCGTGCTCACGGCGATGACGGTCTACTGGGCAGGCGAGCTCGCCTCCTTGGCGCCGACGCACCTCGTCACCGCCGATCCCGATTGTTTTCCCGCTCGGGCCCGGGACTGGCCCGGGCTCGCCGGCCGGGGGATGCTCGTCCGACGGGCCGAGATGCTGCCGCTGGAGTGCATCGTGCGCGGCTACCTCGCCGGCTCGGCCTGGCGGGAGTACGAGCAGCACGGGACGATGCACGGCGATCCGCTGCCCGCCGGGCTCGTCGAGGGGTGTCGGCTGCCCGAGCCGGTCTTCACACCGTCGACGAAGGCGGTGACGGGACACGACGAGAACATCGGCTTCGCCGCCGCGGCGTCGCTCGTCGGCGCGGAAGTCGCCGAGCAGGTTCGTGCGCTCTGCCTCGCGGTCTACGTAAGAGCCGTTGAGATCGCGCTCGGCCGAGGCATCGTCATCGCCGACACGAAGTTCGAGCTCGGGCTCATCGACGGCGAGCTCACGATCTGCGACGAGATCATCACGCCGGACTCCTCGCGCTTCTGGGACGCGGCGACCTGGGTCGCAGGGCGGGTGCCACCCTCGTACGACAAGCAGCCGATGCGCGACTGGGCGGCGGCGACCGGCTGGGACAGGGCGTCGCCTCCCCCGCCGCTGCCGGCCGAGGTGGTCGCGTCGACGCGCGCCCGCTACATCGACGCCTACGAGAGGATCACCGGGCTGCGGCTCGCCAACTGGTGGAATGACGGAGGGAAAACGTGAACTACGGCATGGTCGTCGAGATCCGCGGCCTCACGGGGCTGGCCGATCCTGAGGGGCTCGCCATCGAGCGGGCGCTCCCGTCGCTCGGCTTCGCCGGCGTGGAGGGCGTCCACGTCAGCAGGGTCTTCCGGTTCTCGGTCGATGCGGCGAGCGAGGCCGAGGCGCGCCGGACGGCCCAGGAGATGTGCGACCGACTGCTGGCCAACCCGGTGATCGAGCGCGCCGAGATTCGCGTCGCCGACGAGGCGCCGGAGTCCTCGACATGACTGCGGACGTCGGGATCGTCTGTTTTCCGGGGTCGAACTGTGAGCACGACGTCGCCCGGGCGCTGGAGGCGCTCGGCGCGTCGACGCGGATTCTCTGGCACGGCGACGAGAGCGTCGGGGACGTCGGTGCCGTCGTCATCCCGGGGGGCTTCGCGCACGGGGACTACCTGCGGCCCGGCGCGATCGCCCGCTTCTCGCCGATCATGCGGGCGGTCGCCGACTTCGCCGCGAAAAGTGGTCCCGTCCTCGGGATCTGCAACGGCTTCCAGGTGCTCACCGAAGCGGGGCTGCTCCCCGGGGCGCTGACGCGCAACGTCGGCCTCCGGTTCATCTGCCAGACCGTCGAGTGCACGGTCGAATCGACGGCGAGCGTGCTCACCTCGGGCGCGACGCGCAACACGGTGCTCCGGCTGCCGATTAATCACTACGAGGGCAACTACACCTGTGACCCGGTGACGCTTGCCGCCATCGAGGACCGCGGGCAGGTCGTGCTGCGCTACCGGGAGAACCCGAACGGCGCGCTGCACTCCATCGCCGGCGTGGCAAATACCGCGGGCAATGTCGTCGGTTGCATGCCCCACCCTGAGCGCGCCTCGGACCCGCTCGGGGTGGGGACGGACGGCATCGTCCTCTTCCAGTCGCTGCTCGCGGCGGCGGGGGCCCGGTCGAATAGACGCCGGCGCCCCGCGCCGGCCGAACAGGCGAGCTAGGCCCCGGCGCTCCGGTGGACGCCCGCGCGCCGCAGCACCTCGGCGGGGACTCCCGCCTCGCGCCAGGTGGCGTAGTCGATGCCCTTGCGGGAGCCGTAGGCGGCGGCCGCGGCGACGAAGCCCTTCTCGAGCGCCGAGATGTCCTCGGGTCCGCTTCCTGCGGAGAGCCGGGTCTCGATGCTCTTGCGGCGCTGGATGAGGTGGAGCCGCTGCAACGGGTCGGCGTCTTTCAGGCGGGCCGAGATCTCGTTGAGCTGTTTGCGGAGCGAGTCCGCGCTCGGACGACGACCCCGGCGGGGGCGGTTGCGCTCGAGCGCTTCCAGGTAACGCCGCACGGCGAGTCCTTGTGTCCGGCCGGCGGCGAGCGCCGCCTTGTGCTCGGAGGTCATCGAAGTTCGCTTTCTTGGGGGTGTCATATCTCCACTATGGCCGCGGATTGAATCGAATGCAATACGTCAATGGCCCTCGCGGAGATTGTTTCTTTCATCACGTTGTCCGGAAGGGGTAGAAGGAGTTGAACGACTCCACAGATCGCGCAGAATCCGAGGACATCCGACGCCACCGGAGCCTCGGTCTTACCGACGACGAGTACGGCATGATCGTTGGCATTCTCGGACGGAGGCCGACCGACACGGAGCTCGCGATGTATTCGGTGATGTGGAGTGAGCACTGTTCCTACAAGTCGTCGCGAGTCCACTTGGCGCGGCTGCCGACCAAGGCGCCCCACGTGCTGGTGGGCCCGGGTGAAAACGCAGGAGTCATCGACGTCGGAGACGGAATCGCCGTCGCCATGCGGATCGAAAGTCACAATCACCCCTCGTACATTGAGCCCTACCAGGGAGCGGCGACGGGGGTCGGGGGGATTCTCCGTGACATCTTCACGATGGGCGCGAGACCCATTGCGCTCATGGACGCGCTCTTTTTTGGTTCTCCAGATGACGCGCGCAGCCGGTTCATCCTCGACGGTGTCGTCCGGGGCGTCGCCGGTTATGGGAACGCCGTCGGCGTACCGACCGTTGGCGGTCAGACCACGTTCGATTCGACCTACCAATCGAATCCACTCGTCAATGTCTTCTGTCTCGGTGTGCTGCCGATTTCGCGACTCGTGCTCAGTTCGGCGTCGGGCGTCGGCAATCTCGCCGTGCTCCTCGGTTCGGCCACGGGTCGCGACGGGATCGGCGGGGTGAGCGTGCTCGCCTCGGCGGGGTTCGCCGAGGCCGGCGCGGCCGAGGAGTCGTCGAAGCGTCCGAGCGTCCAGATCTCCGATCCCTACGAGGAGAAGCGCCTCATCGAGGCCTGCCTGGAACTGCTCGACGCCGGCCTCGTCGTCGGGATCCAGGACCTCGGGGGCGCCGGGCTGTCGTGCGCGACGAGCGAGAGCGCGGCGCACGCGCGCCTGGGCATGGACGTCGACGTCGCCCGTGTGCCGCGGCGCGAGCCGGAGATGAGCCCGGTCGAGGTGATGACCAGCGAGAGCCAGGAGCGGATGCTGGCGGTCGTCACCCCCGACTCGCTCGCCGCCGTCGAAGAGGTCTGCCGCCGTTGGGAGGTCGAGGCGACCGCCATCGGCGTCGTCACCGCACCCGATGCGTCGGGAGTCGGCCGACTGCGCATCCTCGACGGCACCGACGGCACGGTCGCGGCCGACGTTCCCGCGTCCTCGCTCGCTGATGATGCTCCGCGCTACCGGCGCCCGCTGGCAGCGCCGGCGGACCTCGCCACCCGCCGCGCCGACGACCCCTCGCAACTCGTGGCGCCCGCCGATCCGGGCGGCGACCTTCTGGCGCTCCTCGCCGACCCGGCTCCCGTCTACCGACAGTACGACCACCAGCTGTTCTTGAACACGGTCGTCGGCCCGGGAGAAGGCGACGCCACCGTCCTCAAGCTCGCTGCCCCCGGGATGCCCTGGCGCAACAAGGCGCTGGCGATGAGCGTCGACGGGAACCCTGGCTGGTGCGCCGTCGACCCCCGTGCGGGTACGGCGGCGACGGTCGCCGAGTCGGCCCTCAACGTCTCGTGCGTCGGGGCGATCCCGCTCGCCCTCGTGAACTGCCTGAACTTCGGCAACCCGGAGCACCCCGAGGTGATGTGGCAGCTGTCCGAGGCAATCGACGGCATGTCCAAGGCCTGCGAGGCGCTCGCCATTCCTGTCGTCGGCGGCAACGTTTCGCTCTACGACGAATCCGCGGGACGCGACATCGACCCGACGCCGGTCGTCGCGGTCGTCGGCCTGATCGGACGACTCGTGCGCAAGCCGCCCCTTCCCGGCTGGCGCGCCGGCGACTCGCTCGTCGTCGTCGGGCCGGCCGCGGGAGGACTCGCCGGGTCCCGCTGGGCACGGTCCGTGGCCGGCTGCGCCGGAGGTGTTCTCGCCCCGGTCGAGCTCGCCGCGCAGCGGGAGCTTTGTCGGTTCGTCCGCGAGCTCGTCGCGCGCGAAGCCGGTGACGACGATCCGCCGCGCCTCATCAGCGGACTGCACGACATCGGCGACGGCGGTCTCGCCCTCGCGCTCGCCGAGTGTGCCCGTGCCGCGCGCATCGGGGCCGAGGTGAACGGTGTCGTGGGACATGAGGGGCTGTTCTCCGAACTGCCGCCGCGTGTCCTCGTCGCGACGTCGCAGCCTGACGAGTTCATTCGACTGGCAGCTGGCGCCGACGTTCCCGCTGTCGTGATCGGCGTTGCCGGAGGTGAGCGTCTTCTCGTGTCGGGACTCGTCGACCTCGGTCTCGAGGAACTCGACGCGGCGAGCATGTGGATCGCCAACGTCCTCGACGCCCGGGCACCGCTCTGACCCTCCTGGCAGCTGGGCGCAAGTCGCGCCGGGCCTCTGTGGGCAACGTTCGCAGCTCGGAAGCGGCGGTCCGACGGGTGTGCGTCGGGCCACCCGTCCGGCCGCGATGGCGCGAGATCTTCGCCGAGCCAATCGCCCGCAGGCCGATTTGTACGTATCCGAGGCCCAGGCACTTGTCGCCGCTGCTCGCCACTGCCCACTCTCGTTGATCCGCAGCTGATCCGAGGCCACGGGCCGCGAGAGAAACCGTGCCGGTCACTCGTCGAGCTCGTGGGCGCAGGCGAAGCATTGTTATCCCCGGTTGTGGACAACTCTGGGGAGAATTACAGAGGTGTGATGCGGCTCAGCGGTAGCTGGTCGCGAGGAGAGCCCCCGCGAGGATGCAGACGAAGCCGCCCAGGGTGTACCAGTTGGTGGGACTCCCCGGCAGGGCGTCGATGTAGTTGAGCAGGATGACGAGGACCCCGAGGACGAGCAGGCCGAGCAGCATCCATGGGTACCAGCGGGGGCTTCGCTTGATCTCTTTCGGGATGGGCGGGGTGTAGCGACCAGACGCCGCACGTCCTTTCGCCGTCACGCGCCCTTGACCCCGGGATCTCGCCTTGGTCGCCACGGATCACGAGGATACCGATCCGCTGGTCCTGATGCGGAATGGCGCGTTCTCGGGTTCTGCCGCGTCTCGCGGTCGGGGCCGGTTTCGCTCCGCCCGTCTACGTCGTCGGTGGCGACGCTGTCGTCGTCGTGGTCGTCGTCGTCGTCGTGGTCGTCGTGGTGGTCGTCGTGGTCGGCGAGACCCCGATCGCGACGTAGAGGGTCATCAGGTAGCCGGGCTTCACCTCCACTCCCGGCAGTGGGTGCTGGGTCAGGACGAGACCGACCGCAGCGGACGACTGTGCCTGGACCCCGACGATCGTCGACTGCAGCCCCGCGTTTCTGATGTCCTGTTGCGCCTGTCGGATCGTCTCGTACTCGACGTCGGGGACGGTGTCGAGGGCGCCCGACGAGATGACGAGATCGACGGTCGTGCCGCTCGGCACCTTCTTCCCGGGCGGCGGTGTCGAGGAGATGACGAGGCCCGGGGCCACCGTCGGCGAGTAGCGGGTGGTCGACGACCCGGCGTTGAGACCGATCGCGCTGATCGTCGTGTCGGCCTGGGCTTGTGTCATGCCGCCGAGCGAGGGCACCTTGACCGTGAACGTTCCACGGATGACGTCAATCGTGATCGTCGTGCCGGCTTGGGCGGTGTGCGGCGGCGTGGGGCTCTCGTCGACAACCTGGCCCTGGGTGAGCCCGGGCGCGGTCGGGCGGACGAAGTTGACGAACCATCTGAAGCCGTAACTGTGGAGCATGGCTTCGGCCTCGACCTTGCTGAGTCCGGTGACGTTCGGGATGGAGATCGGCGCCGGGGGTTCGGCGACGAAGATCGTCACCGTCCGGCCCTTCGTCACCTGACCGGGGCTCGTCGGGTCCTGGCCGATGATCGTCCCCTCGTCCTTGTTGTTGCCCGCCACCGGCCGTTTCACCGGGACGAGGCCGACCGCCCGCAGCTTGGCGATGGCGGCTTTCGGCTTCAACCCCTCGACGTTCGGGACGTTGAAATACGGTGCCCCGCCGAAGTAGCCGAGCGAGTAGCCGCCGAAGTAGACGATGAGTCCGATGACGACGGCGAACACGCCGCCGCCGCCGAGCCAGTACGGCGTGGTCCGCTTGCCGGGCGTGGGGCCGCTGCCGACCGGCACGGGCGACGGCGCGCGGGTCGCCACCACCGCTGGCACGGCGATCGTCGTCGCCGGTTCCGGGCGGGCCCGGGCGAGAACCGGCTGGCCGCGCAGGAAGCGTTCGAGATCGGCGCGCAGTTCTTCGGCTGTCTGGTAGCGCTCTTTCGGGAGCTTCGCCATCGCCTGGAGGATGATCGCCTCGAGTCCCGGTGAGATCTGCGGGTTGAAGGCGCTCGGCGGTTGGGGTTGCTCGCGGACGTGCTGGTAGGCGATGGCGACCGGTGACTCGCCGACGAAGGGGGGACGGCCCGTCACCATCTCGTAGAGGACGACGCCGAGCGCGTAGACGTCGCTCCTCCCGTCGACGCCGAATCCCTGGGCCTGTTCGGGCGAGAAGTAGGTCGCCGTCCCCATGACGAGACCGGTCTGGGTGATCTGCTCGTCGGCGCCGATGGCCCGGGCGATGCCGAAGTCGGTGACCTTCACCTGGCCATCGGCCGTGATGAGGACGTTGCCGGGCTTGATGTCGCGGTGCACGACCCCGTGGCGGTGCGCGTAGGCGAGGGCCTTGGCGATGTCCGAGGCGACGGAGGCCGCCTGCGCCGAGGCGAGCGGGGCCTGTGTGCGGATGATCGAGGAGAGCGCCTCGCCGTCGACGTACTCCATGACGATGAAGTACGTCGTGTCGGTCTCGCCCCAGTCGAAGACCGGGACGATGTTCGGATGCGACAGGTTCGCCGCCGCCTGTGCCTCGCGCCGGAACCGCTCGACGAAGGCGCTTTCCGCGGAGAGCTCCGAGAAGAGCACCTTCAGGGCGACGGGGCGACCGAGGAGGAGGTCGCGGGCGAGGAAGACCTGCGCGGTCCCGCCGCGGGCGATCTGGTCACCGAGCTCGTAGCGCCCGCCGATCACGGTGTGCGGGGTGATCGTCATCTGCCCGTGAGCCTAGGTGTGCCGGCCGCGGCCTCGCAGCATGCTTGTCGTCTCCTCACAGGCCCAATCCCAGCGCCGCGACGAGGACGGCTCTCACGATCGGTCCCGCGACCTCCGCGCCGGTGCCGTCGCAAATCCCCGACGGTTCGACGACGACGGCGGCGACGGCGATCTTCGGGATGTCGTTCGGACCGGCGGGTGCCGTGGCGATCAGCCAATCGTCCGAGCAGGCGTTCGTTGCGGTTTCCGCCGTGCCCGTCTTCGCCGCGACGTCGAGGTTGGGCGGGAAGCCGACGCCGGCCGCCGTGCCGTGCTGGACGACGCCGAGCATCAGCGAGCGGACCTCGTCGGCCGTCGTCGCCGACGTCGCCTGCCGCCAGGCGTGCGGCGTGTAGCTGTCGACGACGTTCCCCGCGGCGTCGATGACGCGTGAGAGGAAGTGCGGCGTCATGATCGTGCCGTTGTCGCCGATTGCCGAGGCGACGAGCGCGTCCTGCAGCGCCGTTTCCGCCACGTTCTCCTGGCCGATGGCCGAGTAGGCGATGCCCGGGATGTTGTCGGCGAAGCTTGCCGCCGACGGGAAGATCGCGGGGATGATCTCGGAGGCGGGCAGATCGATGGGCGGGGTCGCGTCGAAACCGAACGACGTCGCCTCGTCGTAGAGGTTGCGCGCGCCGAGCTTCAGCCCGATCTGGGCGTACGCCGTGTCGCACGACGCGGCGAGGTCGACAGGGAGCGCGCCGCCGCACGTCTCGTCGCCGAAGTTGTGGAGCCGCAGATCCGTGTCGGGGAGCGCGATGGACGAGGCGTCGGGCACGACGATCGACTCGAGCGAGGGGTCGTGGTCGAAGATCGCCGAGGTCGTGATGACCTTGAAGGTCGACCCCGGCGGGTAGCGCTGCTGCGTCACCCCGTTGACGAGCGGGGAGTCGCCGCTCGAGGGGTCGAGCGACTCGTAGTAGGCCGTGTTCGCCTTGGCGTCCTCCGAGGAAAGCTTGTTCGGGTCGTACGTCGGGTTGGAGTAGAACGCGAGGATATTGCCGGTCTCCGGGTCGATCGCCACGACCGCGCCCCGGTAGTCGCCGAGCGCCTCCGCCGCGACCTTCTGGAGGGCGGCGGAGACGGTGAGCTCGATCGAGTCGGTTCCCGAGCGCTCGGTGAGGATGTCGTTCAGGTTGTGCACGACCGGCGTGTTCGGGCTGAGGTAGCGGTTGTACTCGGCTTCCATCCCGTAGGGCGCGCTCGACGCCGTGACGTCGTAGTAGCCGGTGATCCCGGCAAAGAGCGGCCCGTCGGGGTAGTGGCGGAGATAGTGGAGACCGTCGTTCGTTGCCGTCGAGTAGGCGAGGACGACACCGTCGGAGCTGACGATTTCGCCACGCCGCTGCTCGAAACGATCGCCCCCGGTCGTCGGTGGCTCGAGCAGCGAGCTCCGCAGCGCCGGCGCCTGGCGTATCTGGAGGTTGCTGAGCTGGAGGAGAAGCACGCCGAAACAGGCGAGTGACACGAGCGCGAAGGTGCGGATCCGCTTGTTCATCTCAGATGCCGCCAGATGTCTTCGCCGAGACGACAGGAGTTGCCCGCCCGGCGCCGGTGGTCGCCACCGAGAGCCCGAGGGCGTTCTTCTCGTGCATGAGGCTGTTCACCACTCCGACCGCGGCCGAGAGGGAGGGTTCGAGCAGCCCCGCTTGCAGGAAGGGCAGGCTTGGCGCGTAGACGGAGGATCTCGTGAGCGAGGTCGTTTCCACGAGGGTCGGCTTGAACCATAGGAAGCCACCTGGGCGACCTTGGAAGATGGCGACCTTGTTGCCTTCGAACCCGACGAAGTACGACGCCTTCACGAACCACTCCACGAATCCGGCCACGCCTCCCAGCACAGCGAGGAGGGCGAGCACGAAGAGCACGGACCAGGCCGAGACGACGCGCTCGCCGGGACCGCGACGCCGGGCGTTCGCGGCGCGCGGCGCGCGGCGCTCACCGACGAGGTCGTCGCCGGTCGCGAACCGTCTCGGCGCCGGCATCGCTGGGGGGGGACCGGCGGCCGCCTCGCCGACCACGCCGGACGCGACGGCGCGCTGCGCGCCGTCGACCGCGCCGACGGTGACCCCTTCGACGTCGGCGATGATCACGGTGACGTTGTCGTTCCCCCCGTGCTCGAGTGCCCGCACGACGAGGGCGCGTGCCGCCGAATCGGGATCGGGGCGCGCCCTGAGGATCTCCGCGATCTCGTTGTCCGGGCATTCGTTCGTCAGTCCGTCGCTGCACAGCAGGATCCGGTCGCCCTCGGTCACGGCAATCGTCCACGAGTCGACCTCGAGTTGGGCGTCGACGCCGAGCGCCCGCGTGAGGATGTGACGGTGCGGGTGGAAGAACGCCTCGGTTTCGCTGATCTCACCCCGGCGGACCATCTCTTCGACGAGGCTGTGGTCCTCGGTGAGCTGTCGCAGCCCGTCCGGACCGAACAGGTAGGCACGGGAATCGCCGACGTTGACGATGGCGACCCGCGGCCCGCGGCTCGTCTCGATGAGCGCCGCCGCCGTGAGCGTCGTGCCCATGCCGCGCAGGCCGTGCTCCCGCGCTCCTTGTGCGTAGATGGCGGTGTTCGCGCTGTGAACCGCGGCGATGAGGCCCTCGACCGAGGGGTGTGCTTCGTATGCCCGTCCGACGGCTTCGACGGCGAGGCGTGCTGCGATCTCGCCACCGACGTGTCCGCCCATCCCGTCGGCGACGGCGAGGAACCCGTTGTCGACGATCGCCCGGTCCTGGTTCGAGGCACGTACCCTGCCGGGGTCGGTCGCGACGGCGGCGACGAGCCTCGTCACCTGGCCACCTCGAAAACGGTCGCACCGACAGTGAACCGGTCGCCCCGCCGTAGTCGTTCGGGGCTGTCGATCCGTCGGGCGTTGTGGAAGGTGCCGTTCGTCGAGCCGAGGTCCTCGATCCACCAGGATCCCTCGTGCTCGACAATCCGGGCATGGAGTGCCGAGACGAAGGTGTCGCTTTCGAGGCTGATCGTGCAGGTGTTCGCGCGGCCGATCGTCGTTTCCTCGCCGAGCGTGAATCGCTCGCCGCGGCGGTTTGCCGACTCGAGGATCTGGATGTGCGCGCTCCGGCGCGGCGCAGTCTCGCCGGCTTCCGCCGTCGTGCGACCCTCGCGTGCCGCCCGCTCGCGCTGGCCCCTGCGGACCTCGACATAGACCATGCGCGCCGCGTAGGCGAGGAAGAGCCAGATCAGCGCGAGCAGGAAGTAGCGGAGGATATCGAGGATGCCGTGCGTCATCGCAGTTCTGCTAGCCGCCCTCGAAGCGCAACGCGGTGATCCCGACGGTGATGACGTCGCCGTCGGCGAGTTGCCGCTGGTGGATGGCGACACCGTTGACTCGCGTGCCGTTCGTCGAACCGAGGTCGATGAGGTAGACGTTGTCGCCGTCGCGGCGGATCTCGGCGTGACGGCGTGAGACGTTCGGATCGGCGAGCGGCACGGTGCAGTCGGGCATGCGGCCGATCGTCACCGGTTCTGAGCCGACCCCGACTTTCTGATCGTCGGGGAGGACGATCCAGGCGGCGACCGTCTCGGTGTGTTCGACGACCTCGCTCGCGATCTCGAAACTGCTCTTCGGTAGCTCCTTGTCCGCGGCGATTTCAACCGTGACCGGACCGAGGAACGTGTAACCCTCGTTGCGGGCGTGCTCGCGTGCCGCGTTGACGAGCTCCTTGCTCAGCGCGTCAAGGAAGCCGAGGAAGCGTTCGTAGTCGTCCTCGGACAGCACGACATCGAAGACGTTGGGTGCGACGAGGCCGCGCACCGTCACTGCACGGTGAAGGTCCATCTCCCGGGTCAGTCGTCGGCCCAGCTCGATCGGCTGGAGTTCGCCGCGGAATGCCCTGGCAAACGCCCCCTCGACCATGCGCTCGAGCCGGCGCTCGAACTGCTGGAGTCCCATGCTGTTTCAACACTATCGGGATGGACAAAGTCGTTCCGGCCACCGTCGGTTAGCATCACTTCTTTGCCCGGGCGAGTGGCGGAATCTGGCAGACGCGCAGGATTCAGGTTCCTGTGTCCGCAAGGACGTGGGGGTTCAATTCCCCCCTCGCCCACCGTTGTCGTGTGGCGAATGAGCGGACGGGGCGCCTTGGCGCGAACAGCCCATCTCGCTGGCCGGCCCGACTGGGCCCGGCGCTTTCCGCCTCACGGTGTCAACGTTTCGACCGGGGCTGCGGCATCAGGCGATCCGGGTGGTCGCTTCCGTGGCGACGAGCGCGACCGCGGCGGGGGCGCGAGCCGAATCCAGCCGGTGGCGGGCGATCATCGCGCCGACGCCGGCGGCGAGCAGGCAGGTGGTCGCGCCGACGAGGAGACCGATCCGGGGCTCGGACTCGGCGATCACCCAGCCGATGATCGGACCGCCGATCGGCGTCGTCCCCTGGAACGCGAGCTGCCAGAGCGAGAGCACTCGGCCGCGCATGGCGCGCGCCGAGCTCAGCTGGATGGTCGAGTTCCCGACCGAGACGAACGAGACGCTTCCCCAGCCGACGAAGAGCAAGCCGAGCAGGGCGAACCACAGCGCGGGCGCGAGCGCCGTGAAACCGATCGCCAGGCCAAAGCCCGTGCAGGCGAGGATCATTGGTCGCAGTCCGGTTCTGCCCCGGGCGGCGGTGAACAACCCTCCCATGACGGCGCCGATCCCCATGGCCGCCGTCATGAAGCCGTAGGCCTCGGAACCGCCGTGGAACGTGCGCGTCGCGAAGAAGGGCAGGCTGACGGAGAACTCGTAGGCGAGCATGCCGACGAGCGTCATCATGACGAGCGGCACCGCGATTTCCGTCGTGTGCGCCGCGTAGGCGATTCCCTCGCGGAGCTGGCCTTTCGCCCGAGGCTCGGGAGTGCCCGGTCGAAGGGCGGCGCGGTCCATGACGACGAGCGAGGTGACGACGGCGCCGAAGCTCGCGGCGTTGAGCACGAAGCAGATCCCGTTGCCGACGGTCGCGATGAGGACGCCGGCGATCGCCGGTCCGATCGCCCGGGCGGCGTTGTTCATCACCGAGTTCAAGGTCACGGCGTTGCGGAGCTCTTTGCGACCGACCATCTCCCGGATGAAGGCTTGCCGGGAGGGGTTCTCGAAGGTGTTGTTCAACCCGAGCACGGCGGCGAGGGCGCAGACTTCCCAGAAACGCACCGCGCCGAGCAGGACGAGCAGCCCGAGGGCGAGCGCCTGCAGTCCCATGCAGGTCTGCAGGACGACCATCAGGCGGCGCTTGTCCACCCGGTCGGCGATGACGCCGCCGTAGGGGGCGAGGAGCAGCACGGGGAGGGCCTGGAGGGCGACGACAATTCCGAGGTCAGTGCTCGAGTGCGTGAGACGGAGCACGAGCCAGGCCTGGGCCGTGATCTGCATCCAGGTGCCGATGAGCGAGACCGACTGTCCGGTGAAATAGAGCCGGTAGTTCGGGATCTGCAGCGCCGAGAAGGTCCTTTTGCTCACCTTGCGCAGGCGTTTCTTCACGGGCGCCTGGCCTTCAGCTCGTCGGCGAGGATTTCGAGCACAGGCAGGCCGGCGCGAAGGGCGCCTTGTTCGTCGACCGAGAGCTGAGCGAGCGCCGACGAGAGGGCATCGCTGCGTTCGGTGCGGATCTTCTCGTGGAGCCGTCGGCCGGCCGGGGTTGCCTCGGCGAGCGCGGCGCGACGATCGGCCCGATCGGTACGACGGCGGACGAATCCCTCCTCCTCGAGGTCACGCAGCAGCCGGGAGAGCATCGTCGGGTTCATACCCTCGGCCCGTGCGAGGTCGGAGAGGCGGAGCGGACCCTGGCGCACGACGGCGGAGAGGACGGTCGTCTCCGACGGGGTGAGGGCGATACCGGCTCGGGTGCGCTCGATCCGGCGGAACAGGCGCGCGATGGCCATCCGCAGACGGACCGCCACGTCCTCATCCGGCATCGGGCGCGTGACGACCTCGGACCGAGCCTCCGGCGTGCCTGTTCCTGGCACCGTTCGGGCCTCCTCGTGACAAGAGATCCAGCTGGCAAATAAGTTGCTTATCAAATAGCAACTATATCCGCGCCAGGACGTTGTCTGGTCGCGTGGCGACGACGTCGGCTACGGCGCGGCCGGCTGGCGCGCGCCGGAGGTCCGTTCTTCGTTGTCGGGATCTCAGCGGTGGGTGGGCGTGGGGTTCAGCGCGACGCCGCGGGTGAACCAGGTCCAGGGTTTCGGGCCCCTGTCGTAGCGGGATTCGAGTTCGACGATCTCGAAGCCGGCCTGTGCGACGAGATCGGCCGGGTTGCGAGTGAGGTGGCAGCCGGCGGCGAACCGTATTTCCCACGGCTCGAGACGTCTCTGCCAGCGCGCGACCCTTACGTCCGGCGAAATGCCGTGTTCGAGGAAATGGAAGCGGCCGCCCGGGCGGACGACCCGGCGGAGCTCGGCGAGCGCCGCCGCGACATCGGGGATCACGCACAGCGTGAACGTCGACAGGGCGCCATCGCAGCTCGCGTCGGCGAGATCCAACGACCGTGCATCGAGACCGGCGGGGACGACGTCGACTGCCGGCCGTCGGCGTCGGCGCGCGGCGAGGCGACCGAAGGCCGGAACGGGCTCGATGGCGTAGACGATGTCGACTTCGTCGGGGTAGTACTCGAGGTTGGGGCCGGAAGCGAAGCCGATCTCGACGATCCGACCCGAGAGCCCGACCACGGTGTCGCTTCGCCACCGCCCGACGGACGCGGTCGAACAACACCGCGCGACGACGTGCGGGAACAGGTGGTCGCGATAGAAAGCCACGCGCGCAACGTAACGGTCGCGGGTCTCCGTCCGTTAGACCCGTCCGGAAAGGGAGCCAGTTTGCCGCTGTTACGCCTGGCGACAAGGATATGGGCTCACTTGCAGCTCGCCGCGCTCACGCCGGTGGTCGTCGATCGTCGGCCGCGCCCGCGGAAGGGGGGGTAGATCGCCACCGTGTCGCCGACGACTGCTAGCCCGGCGAAGCCGGGCGGGTTCGCGACAGCCCGGTGGTCCCGTTTCACCCTGGTGGCGCTCGGAGCGGACGGGTTCTAGAGAAAGGACGGATCGTTGAGCGCAGCACCGACCAGCCACCGCAAGCTCCTTGCCTGGGTGGACTGGTTCGCCGACCTAACCAAGCCCGATCGCCTGGAATGGTGTGACGGCTCTGCGGCGGAATACGAGCGGCTCTGTTCGCTGCTCGTCGAGCGCGGGACGATGCTGTCCCTCAACGAAGCGAAGCGGCCGGGCAGCCACCTCGCACGTTCGGACCCCCGTGACACGGCGCGTGTCGAAGCCCGGACCTTCATCTGTTCCGCCCGCGAGGATGACGCCGGTCCGACGAACAACTGGGCGGAGCCCGAGGCGATGCGCGCCAAGCTCACGGGTCTCTTCGCTGGTGCGATGCGGGGACGCACGCTCTACGTCGTGCCGTTTTCGATGGGGAAGGTCGGTTCGAGCCACGCCAAGATCGGCGTCGAGCTCACCGATTCACCGCTTGTTGTCGTCAACATGGCGGTGATGACGAGGATGGGGGCTTCGCCGCTCGCGGCGCTCGGTGCGGACGGCGAGTTCGTGCCGTGCTTCCACTCGGTCGGTGCGCCGCTCGCTGCTGGCACACAAGACGTCCCCTGGCCGTGCGACCCCGAGAACACGTACATTGTCCACTTCCCCGAGTCTCGCGAGATCTGGTCATACGGCTCCGGCTACGGGGGGAACGCCCTGTTGGGCAAGAAATGCCTCGCGCTGCGGATCGCGTCGTCGATCGCGCGTGACGAAGGCTGGCTCGCCGAGCACATGCTCGTGATGAAGCTCACCTCGCCCGGCGGGGAGGTGCGTTACGTCACCGGGGGGTTCCCGTCGGCATGCGGCAAGACCAACCTCGCGATGATGGTTTCGAGCCTTCCGGGTTGGAAGGTCGAGACGATCGGCGACGACATCTGCTGGATGCGGATCGGCCCCGACGGGACACTGCGGGCGGTCAACCCCGAGACGGGGCTCTTCGGAGTGGCGCCGGGCACGAGCGTGAAGACGAACCCGAACGCCATCACAATGCTCGGCAAGAACGTCATCTTCACGAACGCGGCACTGACCGACGACGGTGATGTCTGGTGGGAGGGCCTCACCCCGACGCCGCCCTCGCACCTCGTCGACTGGCGCGGCGAGGACTGGACGCCGGACTCGCCGCTGCCGGCGGCGCACCCGAACTCGCGCTTCACCGTGCGGATCACGGAGCACCCGGCATGCGCCCCGGAGTGGGACGATCCCGAGGGTGTGCCGATCTCGGCGATTCTTTTCGGCAGCCGCCGCTCGTCGATCGTGCCGCTCGTCTCCGAGGCCTTCGACTGGAACCACGGCGTCTTCCTCGGCGCGACGATGGCTTCGGAGATGACGGCCGCGGCGGCGGGAGAGGTCGGCAAGCTGCGGCGCGACCCGTTCGCGATGCTCCCGTTCTGCGGTTACAACATGGCCGACTACTGGGGCCACTGGCTCTCGTTCGGACAACTCCTCGAAGCCGACAAGCTCCCGCGGATCTTCTACGTCAACTGGTTCCGCCGGGACGGCGAGGGCCGGTTCCTCTGGCCGGGCTTCGGCGAGAACGCCCGCGTGCTCGAGTGGGTCTTCGAGCGCTGTGCCGGCCGCGGCCGGGCCGTCGAGTCGCCGATCGGCTGGCTGCCCGCTCCCGGCTCGATCTCGACCGTCGGCCTGGGCGCGGACACCGCCGCGCTGCACGAGCTGCTCTCGGTCGATCCGGCCGACTGGCTCGACGAGACCGCCACGATCAGGGAGTACTTCGAGATCTTCGGCGACCGTCTGCCGGCACCGCTCGCCGCCGAACTCGACGGCCTCGAGAAGCGCCTGCGGGCTGGCTAAGGCGCCAGCGACCGTCCGGGGTCAGCCGGGGCGCTCGCGTCGCAGTTGTACGGGCGTCGCCCACCTACGGCTGGCGAATCGCCAGGTGCGGCGGGCCTCGGTCGGCCAACCCGACGACGGCGCCGGGAGGGAGTCGCCGCCGCGAGGCCAGGCGGTCGCCACGGCTGCCTCGATCGCCGCCTGAATGTCGGGCGGTGCCGCGAGCGGCGGACGCGCCCCGCCGGGTGCCGCAGGCGCGCTCACAGGGGCACGTTGCCGTGCTTGCGCTTCGGCAGGTCTTCGCGCTTAGAGGCCAGCATCTCGAGGCTGCGGACGAGCACCCGGCGGGTCTCGGCGGGATCGACGACGTCATCGACGTAGCCGCGCTCGGCGGCGACGTACGGGGTCGTGAAGCGTTTGCTGTACTCGGCGACAAGCTCGGCGCGTCGTTGCGTCGGATCACCGGCTTCTTGGAGCTCTCGGCGGTGGACGATCTCGACCGCGCCCTCGGGGCCCATGACGGCGAGCTCCGCCGAAGGCCAGGCGAAGCTGAAGTCCGTGCCGATCGACTTCGAGTCCATGACGAGGTAGGCGCCGCCGTAGGCCTTGCGGATGATGAACTGCACCCGCGGCACGGTCGCTTCGCAGTAGGCGTAGAGGAGCTGCGCGCCGTGACGGATGATCCCGCCGAACTCCTGGTCGGTGCCGGGCATGAACCCCGGTACGTCGACGAGGGTGACGAGCGGGATGTTGAAGGCGTCGCAGGTCCGCACGAAGCGCGCGCCTTTCTCCGAGGCGTCGATATCGAGGACGCCGGCGAGCACCTGGGGCTGGTTGGCGACGATGCCGACGACCCGGCCCGCGAGGCGCGCCAGTCCGCAGGTGAGGTTCGTCGCCCAGAACGGGAAGTACTCGAGGTACTCGCCGTCGTCGACGACCGCCTCGATGAGGCGTTTCATGTCATAGGGCTGGTTCGGTCGCTGCGGCACGAGCGTGCGGAGCTCAGGCGTCAGCCGGTCGGGGTCGTCGGTGCTGGCGGTGCGCGGCGGCTCCTCAAGGTTGTTCGAGGGGAGGAAGGAGAGCAGGTAGCGGACGTCGTCGAGACAGGCCTTCTCGTCGGCGGCGACGAAGGCGGCGACGCCCGAGCGGGTGGCGTGCGTCCTCGCCCCGCCGAGCTGTTCGGCGCTCACGTCCTCGCCGGTCACCGTGCGGATGACGTCAGGGCCCGTGATGAACATGTGGCTCGTGCCCTCGACCATGAAGACGAAATCGGTGAGCGCCGGCGAGTAGACGGCACCGCCCGCCGACGGACCGAGCACCACGCTGATTTGCGGCACGACGCCCGACGCCCGGACGTTGCGGAAGAAGATCCCGCCGAAGCCGTTCAGCGCGGCGACCCCCTCCTGGATGCGCGCCCCTCCCCCGTCGCTGATCCCGATGAGCGGCACGCCCGACGAAATGGCAAGGTCCTGGATCTTGTGGATCTTCTCGGCGTGCGCTTCCCCGAGCGAGCCGCCGAAGACCGTGAAATCCTGGCTGTAGACACAGACGCGCCGGTTGTCGATCGACCCGAAGCCGGTGACGACCCCGTCCGTGTAGGGCCTCTGGTTGTCGAGGCCGACGCCGTGGGCACGGTGGCGGACGAGCGTGTCGACCTCCTGGAACGAGTCCGCGTCAAGCAGGTATTCGACGCGCTCGCGTGCCGTCATCTTCCCCTGGGCACGCTGGGCCTCGATCGCTCGTTCCGTTCCCGGTCGACGGGCCTCGGACTTGCGACGCTCGAGCTCGGCGAGCCGCGCCGCCCGCGAATCTTCGCTTCTGTCCGACATGGCGCGAAGGCTACCGGGCCGGGGCGACCACGTCCCTGCGACGCTTAGGCGTCGACGTCGCGTCGCCCCTCGAGCGCCCTGCCGAGCGTCTGCTCGTCGGCGTACTCGAGATCGGCCCCGACCGGAAGACCGCTCGCGATGCGGGTTGTGCGGACGCCGAAGGGCTTCAGTGCTCGCGAGAGGTAGAGCGCCGTGGCGTCGCCCTCGAGGTTCGGGTTCGTGCACACGATGACCTCGGCGATCCCGTCCCGCTTGACTCGGGCGAGGAGCTCGCGGATGTGGAGCTGCTCGGTGCCAACTCCCTCGATTGGGCTGAGCGCACCGCCGAGCACGTGGTAGCGACCGCGAAACGAGCCGCTCTTTTCCACCGCGATCACGTCGCGGGGGTCCTCGACGACGCAGAGGATGGACGGATCGCGTTTCGGGTCCGAGCAGATCGAGCAGAGCTCGTGCAGCCCGATGTTGAAACAGACCGAGCAGATGACCATCCGCTCTTTCACCTCGACGATCGCGCGGGCAAGCCGCAAAGCGTCCTCCTCGGGGATTCGCAGGAGGAAGAACGCGATCCGTTGCGCCGACTTCGGCCCGATGCCCGGCAGTCGGCCGAGCTCGTCCACGAGGTCCTGGATGGGGCCTTCGAACAGCGCCACGATCGCTCCTAACTCACCGGGTCGGCTGGTCGCCAGCCCGCCTGGAGTTGTGACCGCTGCGACTGGCGAGTCTCGCGGCCGCGCTCGGAGGAAAGAAACGAACGAACGGTGCCGTCACTGCCGTCATATCTCCTCGGCGCCGGGAAACGCCTCGAGAAGGCGGCCCTCGATCATGTCGGCGCTCGACGGTGGCTGGCTCGTGGGCTCTCCTGAAGACGGGTCGGGATCGTTCCCGAGCTCGGCGACGAGATCCTCGTCGGGCGTCGAGTCTTCCGCCCCGACCGCCGGGCGCCGACCCGGGCGTGCCGGGGTTGCGGCGGGTGGGCGCGCCGTCGTCGCCGCTTCGGCGACGAGCCGCAGGCCGACGGGCTGGTGGAAGTACTGGCTCAGGGCGTCGACGATCTCGGCGCGCAATGGCTCGGCGTGGGCAATGTGCGCCTCGTTTGGCAGAGCGAGGAGCGCGTCCGGCCCGTCGGTGCCGACGAAGCGGCCCGCCTGGTAGATGGCGCGCACCTTGGGGCGCAGTTTCGGGAGGATGTCGTCGGCCCAGGCGGCCGTGAGGTCGTCCCGGCTCGGCGCGTCCGGCGGCGCCGGGGCGCTGGCAGCAGGCGATGCGGCTCCACCTCCTGTCTGGCCGGCGCTCCCGCTGCCCAGCGGTTCGCGGGCGGGAGGCGCTTCCGACGATCGCCGGGTGGCACGGACTTCCGGCCGACTCGGTGCTGGGGCGGCAACTGGGGCGGCGCCGGGTTGACGCGTTCCCCCTGCGATCGGCGCGGGCGGCTCGGCTGGTCGCGCCACCGGCGCCGAGGCGAGGGCGTCGAGATGGCGCTCGAGCCTTTCCACCCGGTCGAGAAGCGCCTCGGGCAGCGCGTCGCCTTCAGGTCGGGCCGCCCGGATCAATGCCACTTCCAATGTCACGCGCGGTTCCGGCGCGTCGCGCATCGCGACGATCGCGGCGCCGACGAGTTCCATCGCCCGCACGCAGCGCGCAGTTCCGAGGGAAGTGAGGACCTCGACAGGATCGCTCTGGATGCCGGGTGTCCCACCGACATCGCCGGCACCGACGAGGACGAGGAAGTCGCGACGCAGTCGTTCGACGGCCTCGACCGCGAACTGGGCAGGATCACGTCCGTGACGGACGGCTCCGTCGACGGCGACGAGCGCGCCGGCGACGTCACCCTCGGCGAGGGCGGCGACGAGCGCCGCGAGGGCCTCGGAGTCGTCGTACGCCAGACCCCCGGCGGCGACCTGGTCGAGGACGCTGAGGGCGTCGCGAGCCGAGCCGCGGGCCCGCCGGACGACGGAGGACAAGAGATCCGCGGTGAGGTCGATGCCCGCGTCGCGGGCAACCTCGGTGACGAGCGAGGTGAGCTCGTCACCGTCGATGAGGTGGAATTCGTAGTGCTGGGTTCGGCTGCGCAACGTCGGCAGGACCTTCTGCGGGTCGGTCGTCGCCAGCACGAAGATGACGCGGTCCGGTGGTTCCTCCAGCGTCTTGAGCAGCGTGTTCGACGCCGCCGTCGAGAGCATGTGGACCTCGTCGACGATGTAGACCTTCCAGCGGCCCGGTGTCGCCAGGGAGGCGCGGGCGACGAGATCCCGCATCGCGTCGACGCCGTTGTTCGACGCCGCGTCGAGCTCGTGCACGTCAAAAGAGGTCCCCACCGTGATCGACTGGCAGGATTCGCAGGCGCCGCACGGTTCGCCGTCTTCAGGGGCCGCGCAGTTGAGCGCTTTGGCGAGGATCCGGGCCGTCGAGGTCTTCCCTGTTCCTCGCGGACCGCTGAACAGGTAGGCATGGGCGACGTGGCCGCCGCGTACGGCATTGAGAAGCGCCCGCGTGACGTGGTCCTGTCCGCGCACGTCCGCGAACCGCTGGGGCCGGAAGCGCCGGTAGAGGGACTGGAAAGGCCGAACCTCGTCGGATTGCACCGCCGGGGTCGGTCGGGAGCGCGGCACGCCGACGATGCTACGGCTGCGCTGGTGCACCCGTCGCCGCCCGAGCACGGCGCCCCCGGGTGCAGCGGCCAGGTCGCCTGCGGCCCACAGGGCGATCCGCTGAGAGCTGCTGTCTTCCGACCCTGACTCGGTTCACGGGGCCTTGTCGCGCAGAACCCGGCCGCTGCACCCGAGGGCGCCGCAGTCGGGCGACACGATAGCGTCTGGACTTCCTGGAGGGGTGCGAGAGCGGCCGAATCGGCACGACTGGAAATCGTGTGTCGGGTAACCGACCGTGGGTTCGAATCCCACCTCCTCCGCGCTGAGCAGGCAGCGTGACCTGGAGACTGAATGGGCAGGAGAGCCGAGTTCGTCGACGACGCCGCGCTGATGGAGCGGGCGATCGCCGAGGCACGTCTCGCCGCCGCCGACGGTGACGTTCCGGTCGGCGCCCTCATCGTCGCCGATGGTGCCGTTCTCGTCCGGCGTCACAACGAGCGCGAGGCGACCGGCGACCCCTGCGCCCACGCCGAGGTCCTCGCACTGCGTGATGCCGCGGCGCTGCTCGGGCGCTGGCGCCTGTCGGACTGCACCCTGGTCGTCACGCTGGAGCCCTGCCCGATGTGCGCGGGCGCGCTCGTTGCCGCGCGTCTTGGCCGGCTCGTGTTCGGTGCGGCCGATCCGAAGGCGGGTGCCTGTGGGTCGCTCTACAACCTCTGCGCCGACCCGCGGCTGAACCATGAGGTTGCCGTGGAAAGGGGAGTCCTCGCCGAGCGCTGCGCGGCTCTGCTCAGCGAGTTCTTCGCCGCTCGCCGCGAGACCGACGAGTCCTGACGAAACGGTGGCAGGGTCGCGCGTCGGGTAGCCTCGCCGCCCGGAGGGATGCGAGAGCGGCCGAATCGGGCGGTCTCGAAAACCGTTGTACGTCCTGCGTACCGTGGGTTCGAATCCCACTCCCTCCGCACAGTGCCGATGACCCCGCCGTGACGGGTGGACGGCGGACGATTACGAGATGCAGGACCCCGTGCTTGTCGCCTTCTCGACGGGCAGAGCGCCGACGATACGCTGGACGACGCCCGGTGTCGCCAGGGCGAAGCCCACGTCGGCGTTCGACGTCGAGCGGGAGAACACGACTCCGACCACTTCGTCGACGCCGTTCACCTCGGCGACGAGTGGGCCGCCGGAATTCCCGGGCAGCACGATGCCCATGAGCTCGTAGACGTTGCGCACGGTGAGCGACTGGTCGTAGATGTCCCTGCCTTCGGCCGCGAACAACGAGATCACCCCGGCGGGCTGGGCGGTAAGCGACCCGCCGCCCGGATAGCCGAGAATGACTGCGGTTGTGCCACGGGCGATGAAGTTGGGGAAGACGGTGAGTGGCGGTATCCCGAGCGGATGCACGACGCGCAACACCGCGAGATCAAAGCGCGGGTCGAACCCTATTGTCACGGCTCTTGACGAGCGGCCGTTCGTTGCCAAGGCGAAGATCGTTTTCGTCCCGGAAACGACGTGCGCGTTCGTGACGACGAGGCCGTCCTCGACGGCGAAGCCCGAGCCCTCTCGCTCCCCACCGCATCCGATGGCGACGACCTTCACCACCGACCTTGCCACGTCGTCGGTTATCGCGACAACCTCAGGACGTGTCGCGAGGCGCACGGGGACGGACGGCTGGGGGACGATGTTGGCGAGGACCAGCGGGAAGCCTGTTGTCGTCAGATAACGCTCGACGCCGGCGAAGACATCGGGGAGCGGTGGCATCACCGCACTGACGCCGCGCAGCAACGCCGAATTCTCGATCTCACTAGAGACGTTGGCGAGGGAGCTGTTCACGAGGACGGACGCGAACAGCCAGATCACGACGAGGATGCTCGCCATCGCCGTCAGCGCGCCGACGATTTCGTCGAGAACCCAGATGCGGAACCGGCGCAGCGCCTTCGACAGGCGAACGCCGAGTTCGCGTCCGCCCATGCTGATGACCGCCACGGGGAGGACGAGCAGGACGATGGCGACGAACGACTTGGCGGGTGTCTCCGAGACGCGCGGGCAGATGACGAGAACGAGCACGGTACCGAGCGCGATGCCGGCGATGGCGCCGACGAACTCGAGGAGCTGGGCCAGACCCCCGACGCGCACGCCGTGGATGGCGGAGAGGACGAGGACAAGGATGATCACGACGTCAAGGGCGTCCATCTCGGCCGGCCCGACTGCTTACGAGCTTGGCGGGGACGTGACGATTGGCTCGATGCCGAGGTCGCGGTAGTCGAGCAGGCTCGAGTAGGGGACGGCGCGCGCCGCGAAGAGAGCGCGGGCGGCATCGCCGCGGTCGAGGAGCACGCAAGCGTGCACGACGATCGCGCCGCTCGCGGTCGCGACGTCGTAGGCGTCGAGGATCGAGCCACCGGTCGAGGCGATGTCCTCGAAGACGACGACGCGCCGGCCTTCGATGGTGGCCCCCTCGACGCGCCGTCGGCTGCCGTGGGTCTTCTCTCTCTTACGGACGGAGAACCAGGCTCTGCCGGCGATGAGGGCGACGGCGTGCGCCACGGGATCCGCGCCCATCGTCATGCCGCCAATGGCGTCGTAGTCGACGCGACGGTTCGCGAGGTGGTCGATGACCGCGCGGGCCGCGAGTTCGAGGTCTGAGCCACGCGCGACGGCACGTCGCATGTCGACGTAGTCGTAGCTTTTCGCACCGGAAGCGAGAAGGAACGGCTCGTCGGCGCGCGCATAGCCGCGTTCCCTCACGAGGGTGAGGAGTTCCTCGGCGGAGGACGGACGGACGCGCCGAGCAGGTTCGGTTCCGTCGCGTTCGCTGGCCGGATCCGGTGTCATCGAACCTCAAACTTAGGGCCAAATCTGACCTTTCCGGGGCATTCCGCTCACGACCGGTCGTTGAACCGGTAGCCGACACCGCGGATGGTCACGATGCGGGTCGGATTGTCCGGATCGGCTTCGAGGCGCGCCCGCAATCGGCCGATGAGCGTCGCGACGATGCGTGGGTCACCGTCGTAATCGAGGCCCCACACTCGTTCGAGCAGGTCCTCGCGCGTAACGACTCGTCCGGCGTGTTCGAGGAGTTCGCGCAACAACTGGAACTCACGGAGCGGGATCTCGACCTGCCGACCCGCGACGGTGACCTCGTGCCGATCGGGGTCGAGCACGATGCCACCGGCTCGGAGGACCGGAGTTGGTCCGGCGATGTTGGACGGACGCTCCATTTCGACGACGGACACCGGCTGGCGGCGACGAAGTTGCGCGCCGATTCGTGCGACGAGCTCGCGCAGGCGATACGGCTTGGACACGTAGTCGTCGGCCCCGACCTCGATGCCGAGGACGACGTCGAGTTCCTCGTTACGCGAGCTCAGCATGATGATCGGCGTGGAAATCCCCTGGTCACGTACCGCCCGGCAGACGTCGATTCCGGACATCCCGGGGAGTGTCACGTCGAGGAGGATGACGTCGGGCCGGAGCGTCTCGACAGCGGCGAGCGCCTCGCCGCTGTTACGGGCGCCGGAGATGGCGAAGCCCTCGCGGCCGAGTCCGATCGTCAGCGCGAAGAGTTGGTCCTCGTCGTTTTCGATGACAAGGACCCGCGGCCATTTCGTCTGCTCGTGTTCGGTCTCCACTGCGTTCATCAAGGCACCGGCCTCGGTCGTTCCTCCGTCGATGCACGCGATGGTGACTCTGGCCGGTGACAACATCGTGAGGTGGGGGTGAACAGATCGTGACGACGCGACGAAATCTCGGGTTCGGCGTTCCCGTTCGCGAGGCCGTCGGGACAGCGAGGGGGGCCTCGCCGGCGAGAAACGACCGCCCAGGCGATAGCCTCGACGCCATGTTCTCGTGGTCATCGAGGAGATTCGCGGCGGCGAGGGAAGCCCTGCGCTTTCGGTCGACGCCCTTGCCGTCGGGACCACGCTTCGTCGAGCACACGCACCGAGACGTGCGCGGTGGCGGGCTGCGCGCCGCGGTGTTCGGCGTGAGCGACGGACTCGTGTCGAACGTGTCCCTCGTTCTCGGCACGGCGGGCGCCCATCCGGGCGCGGGCGTTGTCCGACTGGCCGGTCTCGCGGGGCTCTTCGGGGGGTCGTTCTCGATGGCGGCGGGCGAGTACATCTCGATGCGGGTCCAGCGGGAGGCGTTCGAGCGAGAACTGCACGTTGAACAGAAGGAGATCGAGGCACGGCCCGACAGTGAGCACGCCGAGCTCGAGTATCTCTACCAGAGCCGGGGACTCGACGCCGAGACCGCGGCGAAGATCGCAGACGCCCTGATGTCTGATCCGCAGGTCGCGCTGGAGACGCACGCCCGCGAGGAGCTCGGACTCGATCCGGCCGCGCTCGGTTCTCCGCTCCAGGCGGCGATCTTCTCGTTCGTCACCTTCGCGATCGGCGCGTTCATTCCGCTCGCCGCCTTCCTCAGCGGCTCGTCGGGCTGGGGCGCGATCGAGGTCGCGATCGCAGCCACCGCCGTCGCGGCCCTCCTCGTCGGCGGAGCGCTCTCGTTCCTCACGAGCCGGTCGCCGGTCCTCTCGGCGCTGCGTTCGCTGTGCATCTGCGCGGTCGCCGGGGCGATCACCTACGGCATCGGCGCCGCCGTGGGCGCAACGGCGGGCTAGGAGAGGTGTTGCGCTTCCACCACGCCGAGCGCGTCCCGTTGTCGACTCCCGACGTTCACACCTGCCTCGTATTGCGGCACGCGGTGGCACTTTCCCGTTCCAGCTGGCGGGGCGACGACATGGTGCGACCCCTGTCGCGACATGGCGAGCATCAAGCCGCGGCGCTCGTTGCGGGTCTCGCGGTCGCGTCGGTCGGACGGGTGCTGGCGAGCCCAGCCCGGCGTTGTATCGCGACGGTCACGGCGATCGCCGAGGGTGCAGACCTCCTCGTCGAGATCGCGCCGTTTCTCGCCGAGGGGTCGGACGGGCTGGTCGCGCTGAAGCGGCTGGTCGCGACGAGCGAGTCGACGGAGCACCCAGGCGCCGTCGTCGCCTGTACGCACGGCGACGTGCTCGTCGGCGTCATCGACGAGCTTGCCGAGTCGGGCGTCCTCGTTGAGCCCCCGCGGACGATCCAGAAGGGCGGGGCGATTCGTCTCAATATTGTCTCGGGGACTGTCGCCGCCGCCTCGATCGTCCCGGCCCCGAAGTAGTGGCCGACGGTCACCTAGCGGGCGCTCGGCGTGCCGTCGCGCAGGACTGCCGCGGCTGGCGTCAGGGGCGACGTGGCTGAAGTGGCCGGTCGTGGCGTCGCGCCAGGCTCCACGGAACGCGTCCGTCTTGCGACGATCGTCCGGGAGTGGGGCCGCATCGGTTGCCTCGGGTTCGGCGGTCCGCCGGCGCACATCGCCCTGCTGCGCAAGCTCTGTGTCACCGATCGCGGCTGGATCTCGGCCACCGAGTTCGAGGACGGCATCGCGGCGACGAACCTGTTGCCTGGACCGGCGTCGACGCAGCTCGCGATCTTCTGCGCTTGGCGGTTGCGGGGCCGACTCGGCGCGGTCGTCGGCGGGGTCTGTTTCATCCTCCCGGGGCTCGCACTCATCCTCGCGCTCTCGGCGCTGTTCTTGTCTCCCCGCCCGCCGCACTGGGCGATCGGCGCTGCTGCCGGGGCCGGAGCGGCGGTGGCGGCAGTGGCGCTGAACGCGGCGATCGGTCTCATCCCGTCGAGCTGGGAAAGGATCGGCTCGCGCCGTGCCGAGCACACCCGCTGGCTCGCCTACGCGATCGCCGGGGGCGCCGCCGCGGCGACGATCGGTCCGTTCCTCGTCGTCGTGCTGCTCGCCTGCGGCGTCGCCGAGGTCGTCGTGCGGGAGCTGCGCCATCGGGTGCCGACGGTGCTACCCGGCCTCGTCGTTCTGCCCCTCGTCGCCGCCGCCGCTCTGGTCGGGGGGATGGGCGCGCTGGTCTGGGAGGCATTCAAGATCGGCGCCCTCTCCTATGGCGGAGGCTTCGTCATCGTGCCGCTGATGCAGAGCGACGCCGTCCACACCTTCCACTGGATGACGAACGCCCAGTTCCTCAACGCCGTCGCGCTCGGCCAGATCACGCCCGGTCCCGTCGTTCAGACCGTCGCCGTCGTCGGCTACGCCGCGGCGAAGCTGCGCGGGGGCCTTGTCGCCGCGCTCGTCGCCTTCGCGCCGTCGTTCGCGTTCGTCCTTTTCGGCGGACCGCACTTCGGCCGGATGCGCGCCAGTCGGGGCATCCAGGCCTTCCTCACCGGCGCCGGCCCGGCGGCGATCGGCGCGATCGCCGGCGCGGCGATTCCGCTCGGGCTGGCGCTCACCCACCTCTGGCAGGTGGGGGTGCTCGCGACAGCGTTCGTCTGGCTCATCGTCCTGCGTCGCAACGTCATCGTCGGCCTGCTCGCCGCCGGCGCGATCGGGGTCGCCGCGTCCTTCGCCGGGCTGCCGGTCGGTTCCTGAGTCGGCCGGCTCGCGCCGGGGACCGGCTGACGAGAGAGGCCTAGTCGGAGACCTCGCGGATTGTCACGGACTCGATGGCGACCCGCTCGCGCGGCGTGCCCGACGGGCTCCCGGTCGCCTCGATCGCCGCGAGGACGTCAAGACCCGAGACCGCCTGGCCGAACAGCGAGTAGAGCGGCGGCAGCGCCGTACCCTGGGTCCCGGAGATGATGAAGAACTGGCTGCCGTTCGTGTTCGGCCCGGCGTTCGCCATCGCCAGCGAGCCGATCTCGTAGCGGCCGGGCCTGGGGAGCTCGTCGGCAAAGCGGTAGCCCGGTCCGCCCGTCCCCGTCCCGGTCGGGTCGCCGCCCTGGACGACGAAGCCGGGGATGATCCGATGGAAGACGATCCCGTCGAAGAAGTGGTAGCGGGCGAGGAAGACGAAGCTGTTGACGGCGGCGGGCGCGCCGATCGCGTCGAGGGCGAACTCCATCGCCCCTTTCGTGGTGCGCATCGTCGCCGTGTAGCGGTTCGCCGGATCGATGCACGGGGGCGGAGGCCCCGCGAAGCGGACCGTCTTTGGGGCGGAGCCGTCCGCCGGAGGGCATTCGCTCGTCATGCGTCGTCCTTTCGGGCAATCGCCAGCTAGCTGGCGGCCGCGGTGATCGTCACCGAGATGAGGTGGTGGACGTGCTTCGGCTTGCCGGTCGGAGCCGGTCCGCCGTCCTTGGCGATCCGGTTGAGGACCGGCCGCCCCGAGATGACCGTGCCGAACAGTGTGTAGTCGGGTTCGCTGTCGAGGTCCTTCGCCTCTTTCGGCAGGACGATGAAGAACTGGCTCCCATTCGTCGCCGGACCCGAGGAGTTGGCGTAGGCGACGCTCCAGGCGGGGTAGCAGTCCTTCGCCGCGCTGCACTTCGCCGGTGGCGTACTGCCCGTCCACTCGTACCCCGGCCCCCCGTTGCTCGTCCCGTTCGGGCTGCCGCCCTGCACGACGAAGCCCGGGATCACCCGGTGGAACTTCGTTCCATCGTAGAAGCGGTGCTCGGCGAGGAAGACGAAGTTGTTCACGGCTTTAGCCGGTTCTGACGGCGGCATGGCAACGACGAAGGACCCGACGTCGGTTGTGAACTTGGCGTCGTAGGTGACGCCTTTCGAGATGCACGTCGGGGGTGCGGTTGTGAACTTGGTGTGGCGGGTTGCCGCGACGAGGTGGCCCTTCGGCAAACAGACCGGCGCGACGGCGCTGGTTGGACTGTGCTGGCTGACGAGGGCGATGACCCCGATGACGACCGCCACGACGAGGGCCGCGCCGCCCAGGCGACGCAACCGTCGCGAGCGGCGCTTGTGCTTCTGGACCTGTTCGACTTTGACCTGTCGCATCGCGCGTTGGCGCGCCCGCTTTTCGCTCGGCACGGCCAGCCAAGCTAGTCGCGACAGAGCACTAGGTTGTCCACGTGGCCCTCATCGTCCAGAAGTTCGGAGGCACGTCGGTCGCGGACGCCGACCGCATCCGTGAGGTCGCCAAGCACATCGCCTGGACGCGCGAGCAGGGCGACGACGTCGTCGTTGTCGTGTCGGCGATGGGCAAGACGACCGACGAGCTCATCCGCATGGCCGACGACGTGAGCTCGGTGACGCCGGGGCGCGAGCTCGACATGCTGCTGACGGCGGGCGAACGTATCACGATGTCGCTCCTGTGCATGGCGCTCGCCGAGCTCGGTGTCGAGGCGGCTTCGTTCACCGGCAGCCAGGCCGGCATCATCACCGATACGACGCACACGAAGGCGAAGATCGTCGATGTTCGTGCCGACCGGCTGACCGAGGCGCTCGCCGGTGGCGTGGTGCCCGTTGTCGCCGGCTTCCAGGGCGTGTCGACGACCCGTGACATCACGACGCTCGGTCGCGGCGGATCCGACACGACGGCTGTGGCGCTCGCCGCGGCGCTCGCCGCCGATCGGTGCGAGATCTACACGGACGTCTCCGGCGTCTTCACCGCAGACCCGCGGGTCGTGCCGAGCGCGCGCCGGCTCCAGCGGGTCTCGTTCGACGAGATGCTCGAGATCGCCTCGACCGGGGGTCGTGTGCTCGCACTCCGCTCGGTCGAGTTCGCCCGCAACCATCATGTGCCCGTCCACGTTCGCTCCTCGTTCACCTGGGAGCCCGGGACGTGGGTGAGCGAGGAGGATCCGTCCATGGAGCAGCCCATCGTTTCTGCTGTGACGAGCGACGTCTCGCAGGCGAAGGTGACGATCACCGCGGTGCCCGACCGTCCCGGAGTCGCGGCGGTCGTCTTTCGCGCCCTCGCCGACAGTTCCGTCAACGTCGACATGATCGTCCAGAACACCTCCCGCGAAGGCATGACGGACATCTCCTTCACCGTTGGGCGTGCCGAGCTCGGCGCGGCCCGCGGCGTCGCCGAGTCATTGGCGACAGAGGTGGGGGCGCGTGAGGTCTTCGTCGACGAGGGCATCGCCCAGGTCTCGATCGTCGGCGCGGGGATGAAGACCCATCCGGGCGTGACGGCGCAGATGTTCGAAACGCTCGCCAAGGAGAACATCAACATCGAGATGATCTCGACGTCACCGATCCGCATCTCGTGCGTCGTGCGATCAACTTCGGTCGACGACGCGGTACGCGCGCTCCACGAGGCCTTCGGCCTCGGAGGCTGAAAGCGACAGGACCGTGCCGGCATGCCCTGACTAACCTGGGCCCATGCGCGTCGGCATCTTCGGGGCGACCGGCCAGGTCGGCGGCGTCATGCGGCGCCTCGTCGACGAGCGCCGTTTTGCCGTCGACGAGATGCGTTACTTCGCGTCGTCACGCTCCGCCGGCTCGAAGCTTGACTGGCAGGGGTCGCCTGTCGTCGTCGAGGACGCCGCCGGGGCGGATTTCGCCGGCCTCGAGATCGCGCTCTTCTCGTGCGGCAAGACGACGTCGCTCTGGCTCGCCCCGCGCGTCGCGGCCGTCGGGGCGGTCGTCATCGACAACTCCTCGGCGTGGCGCATGGATCCTGAGGTGCCGCTCGTCGTGGCGGAGGTGAACCCGGACGCGCTGGCGTCGATTCCCAAGGGGATCGTCGCCAACCCGAACTGCACGACGATGGTCGCCATGCCCGTCTTGAAGCCGCTCGATGCCGCGGCCGGACTGCGGCGCGTCGTAGCCGCGACCTACCAGGCCGTCTCGGGTGCGGGCCTCGCCGGCGTCGCCGAGCTCGACGGGCAGCTACGCACGGGGGTCGACCGGGCGAGGGAGCTGACCTTCGACGGCGATGCCGTCGAGTTACCGACGCCGGCGAAATTCGCCGCGCCGATCGCGTTCAACGTTCTGCCGTTGGCGGGCGCTTTCGTCGACGACGAGTCCGGTGAGACCGACGAGGAGCAGAAGTTCCGTGACGAAAGCCGGAAGATCCTCGATCTGCCCGCCCTCGGCGTCGTCTGCACGTGCGTGCGCGTTCCGGTCTTCACCGGGCACTCGCTCGCTCTCGCGCTCGAATTCGCGCGTCCAGTTCCTGTCGAAGAGGCGAAGGCGATCCTCGCCGCATCCCCCGGCGTCGTCCTCACCGACGTGCCAACGCCCCTTGTGGCCGCGGGGAACGACCCCACCTATGTCGGGAGGATCCGACGAGATCCGACGGTTGCCAACGGCCTCATGCTCTTCGTCTCGGGTGACAACCTGCGCAAGGGTGCCGCCCTTAACGCCGTGCAGATCGCCGAGATCCTCGCGGCCCGCTAACCGCGGGCTCCCCGCTTCAGTACGAGCGGCCGAACAGGAGCCGTCGTCCGTAGTCGGCGGGACGGCCGCAGACGACGCACGGACCGTTCTCGGGTTGTGCGTCGCGCGGCACACAGCGCGGTGTCGCGCCGGTCTCTTCCTGGATCCTCGCCTCGCAGGCGGGATCGTCGCAGGTGAACGCCCGGGCGAAGCCGGAACCGACGGCCGCGGCGAGCTCGTCGAACGTATCGACGACGGCGGTGCGCGCCTCGCGGAACTCACGCGCCCGGCGGAAAAGGGCCGACTGGAAGGCTTCGAGGCGCGCTGTCATTCCTGCCGCGGCCTCGCCGATCGCGAGCGGGGTCTTCTCACCGCTCAGTCGGTCGACGACGAGGACGGAGCCGGCGGCGAGGTCGCGCGGCCCGAGTTCGATGCGGACCGGCACCCCTCGCAGCTCCCACTCGTTGAACTTGAACCCTGCCGAGACCTGCGGACGGCCGTCGACGTGGACCCGGATCCCTCGTGCCGTCAGCTCGGCGGCGAGGGCATCGGCGGACGCGCCGACGGGGCCAAGGTCGCCCTCCCGGCCGATCGGCACGACGACGACCTGGTAGGGGGCGATCTTCGGCGGCAGGATGAGGCCGCGGTCGTCTCCGTGGGTCATGATCACCCCGCCGATCATCCGGGTGCTCATGCCCCACGAGGCGGTGTGGCACAGGGCGCGCACGCCGTCGGCCCCCGTGTAGCCGATGTCGAAGGCCCTGGCGAAATTCGTGCCGAGATAGTGCGAGGTCGCCGCCTGCAGGGCGCGGCCGTCGCGCATCATCGCCTCGAGCGAGACCGTGCGGACCGCCCCGGCAAAGCGCTCGGCGGGCGTCTTGTCCCCGACGATGACGGGCATCGCCGCCCATTCCTCGGCGACCGCCTGGTAGAAGTCGGCGGCGAGGAGCATCTCGGCGACCGCCTCGTCCTCGGTGGCGTGGGCGGTGTGGCCCTCCTGCCAGAGGAATTCGGTCGTGCGCAGGAACAACCGTGGTCGTAGTTCCCAGCGGACGACGTTCGCCCACTGGTTGATGCGCAGCGGCAGGTCGCGGTAGGAGTCGATCCAGCGGGCGAACATCTCGCCGATGACCGTCTCCGACGTCGGGCGCAAAACGAGCGGCTCGTCGAGGTCCTCGCCGCCGGCGTGGGTGACGACCGCGAGTTCGGGCGCGAACCCTTCGACGTGCTCGGCTTCCCGGCGGAGGTGGCTTTCCGGGATGAGCAGCGGGAAATAGGCGTTGTCGTGGCCGGTGGCCTTGATGCGTCGGTCGAGTTCGCCCGAGAGCAGTTCCCAGATCCGGTAGCCGTAGGGGCGGATGACCATCGTGCCGCGCACCGGGCCGCGATCGGCGAGCTCGGCGCGCACGACGAGTTCGTTGTACCAGGCCGAGAAGTCCTCGCTCTGGGGCGTGATCCCGCGTTCGTTCCTCTTCGCCATCGGTGACCGGGTCTTTCGCTCGAGCCGACGCAATCGTTGTGCTGGGTGGCGAACGTAGCGGATCACCGGCCCGACCGGCGGCCACGGCGGCGCGCGCGGTCATCGTCGACGACTGTCGTCACTCGGTGTGAGGACTTTCCCACAGAACGTGATGGCCGCGTCGCGCCCGCGACGCCTGGCGCAGGGACGACGGCATTGTCACGGCATTGTCACGTCGGCCACCTTGCGTGGGCTCGACCGCGCTCCGTACAGTCGCCGGGTCAGCCAAGCGGGCCTTGTCCGCGGCTTTCTGCGTCATTTGTCCGGCGTTGCATCGCAGAACTGTGCGAGTCGACGAGGGAGCGGGATGCGAAGAGGACCGCTTGGCAGGTTGGCCTGCGGCGCGATGGCATTGTCCATCGCGTTCTTCGCGTCGGCCATCTCCCCGGGCGCCTTGCCGTCGGTCGGCGCGGCATCCACCGCTGGGACGACCCCGGCGTGGTGCACCCGGTACGGTTCGTCGGTCGTCGGCTGGACCGGGACGAAGCCGAACCTGCCGATCTGCGGACCCGGTCCGGACAACGGCGGCACCTGGTTCGACGTCGACCTGCCCGGTCCCTACGGCGCCGACCGCGTCTATTTCAACGCGACGCCGGGGTTCCAGTGTGTCGAGCTCGCTGACCGCTTCCTCGCCATCGTCGACGGCCTCGCGCCGGTCTTCGCCAACGGCCAGCAGGTCGCGGCGACGTACCACGCCGCCTACGCCAACACGAGCCTCTACGTCGACGGTTCGCCCCAGGCCGTCGGCCATCCGCCGGTGGCTGGCGACGTCATCAGCTTCTCGGACGCGCCGGGCTTCAATGGCTGGTCGCCGGGTCACGTCGCCGTCGTCACGGCGAGCTCGGTCGACCGCGCGACCGGCGACGGCACGGTGACGATCGCCCAGGAGAACGTCGGTTCCGGCTACTGGAAGTACACGCTCGACCTCGTCGACTGGCGGCTCGAGGACCCGACGACGGCGCCGAACGCCGAGTGGGGGTTCCCCTATGCCGAGTGGCTCCACGTCACGCCGTACCGCGTGGCGTTCGGCCGGGCGACAGGGGCGCTCGTCGCCAGCTCCACGCCGGCGCCGCTCGCGCCCCTGCCGGGGATCGTCGCCGCACTCGGTCTCGGTGAGCGCCGCGGCTTCCTCCACGACGGCGGCTGTTCCCATCACGGCGTGCGCTTCTCGCCTTCGTTGCTTCAGCTCCGGCTGAGAAGGATCTCCTCGAGCAGATCGGCCTGATAGGCGCGCTCGGCGGCCGTGGCCCGCTCGCCCGCCTTGTCGGCTGCGGACTCGCGGGCGCGCTCGCGGCGTCGCGGGCGGCGGCCCAGGCGGGTTCGTAGGGCGAAAGGTGCTCGGCCCCGATGGCGATGGGGCCCCAGGGCGTCTCGATGAGCGGGGACGGCAGGCTTGGCGCACTCGTCGGGTGCTCGTCGAGCGCCCCTTCGCGTGAGCGCGCGTAGCGCGGCGCCGCGAGGTTCCGCAGCGCCTCGAGGGAGGCGAGCACCGCCTCGGAGCAGGCCGCGATCGTCGTCCAGGCGGGGTCGTCGAGGGCGTCGAGGTCGGCGCCGAGATCCTCGCTCATGCGCGCCAGCGTGACGTCACCGAGTTCACCACCGAGTCGGCGCAGCCGACGCAGGGCGGCGAAGCGCGCGAGCACGCCGAGCGCCTGCTCGCCCTCCGGGCTCATCCGGCCGAGGATCACCCTCGCCTCGGCGACGAGGTCGCCGAGTGTCGAGCCGTCCGGCAGCGTCGTCGCCGCGGTCTCGTCGTCGAGCACATGGGAGGCGCAATCGAGAGCGAAGCGCGCCGCGGCTGCGACCCCCCAGGAGGTCTCGGCCGTGAGCCGCGCCGAGATCGCCCCGACCGTGTCAACTTCTTCTCTTCTTCCGTCGATCGCCACGGCGAAAAAGATCCGCTCGTCGAGCGCTTCGAGCAACGCCGGCGGACGGCGCAGGACGAGCTGGCCCGTTGACGCCCGCGTCGGCTCGCCGGGTGTTGCCGTGTCGCCGGCGACCGCCGGCAGGTTCCAGGCGATCTCACCGCTGGCTGTCGTCTCGACGCCATTGGCGTTTGTCGCGACGTAGAGGTGCTCGGTCATCGGGGGCTCCTCGCGGGCTTGCCTGCCCGTGGTCGTCGGGTTGTCGGCCGCCGTGGCGACCGACGGAGTCGGGAAGGCGGGATTTGAACCCGCGACCTCAGCGTCCCGAACGCTGCGCGCTAACCAAGCTGCGCTACTTCCCGTCCGAAGTCCGGCTGGCGCCGTCTTCTGCGGGGATCGTAGCCGATGGTGCCTCGACGACGACCTTGGCGATGCGTCGTTTCTCCATCCGCGTGACGCGGAAGCTCCACCCGTCGCGCTCGTACGTCTCGGACTCGGCCGGGATGTGGCCGAGGGCGTCGAAGAGGTATCCGCCGAGCGTCACGTAGTCGCCGTCGGGGATCGTGACGCCGAGCTCGTCGGCGACTTCGTCGACGGCACAGGCGCCGTCGACGAGGTAGCGGCGCGCGTCGATGCGGACGATCGCCGGGCTCGCCGTGCGGTCGAACTCGTCGTGCAGGTCGCCGACGAGCTCGCTCACGAGATCGTTGACGGTGATGACGCCGGCGAAGCCCCCGTACTCGTCGACGACCACGGCGAAACCACGCCGGCCGCGACGCATGTCGGCGAGGATCTCGAGCGCCGAGCGCGACTCTGGCACGACGTGGGGTTCGCGCAGTCTGGCCGTCACGTCGCCACCCGCGAAGAAGGCCGGCGCGCCGGCACCCTCGCCGGACCCGGTGGGCAGGTCGAGGTGGAACAGGTCCTTCACGTAGAGCACGCCGAGGAGATGGTCGAAGTCGTCGGTGTAGACCGGGTAGTGACTGTGGCCCGACCGCCGCACGGCCCGCGCGACGTCGGCGAAGCTCACCGGGGTCGCCAGCCCGACGACGTCGACCCGCGGCGTCATCACCTCGCGGGCCGTCGCCTCGCGCAAGGCCGCCAGGCCGCTCGTGATCTGCAGCTCCTGCTCCGACGGCGTCCGGGCGGCGCTCGTCGCGCCGCGCTTTAGGCGGGGACGCCTCATCGCCGGTTTCCCGGCACGGCGCCGTGGCGCTTTCTCGATGGGGACGTGGGCACGTCCGACCAGGTTTCTAGCTGCCGGCGACGGTGGTCGGGGCGAACGACTCGTCGCGGAACGTGCCCCCCGCGCTCAGCGCCTCGACGGCCCGGCGCAGCCGGACCGGGTCGAGCGGCTTCACGAGGTAGCCCTCGACGCCGGCGCGGCGCGCCAGGAAGACGTCGGCCCGGCGGTCGAGGAGCACGAGGACCGGCACATGCCGCAGTCGGCCGCCGGACTCCTCGTGGGCGAGGTCATAGGCGATCGCGAAGCCGCCCATGTTCTGGACCTGGCTGTCGGTGATGACGAGGTCCGGCTCGAACTCGGCTGCCACCTTGCGGACGGCCTCCCCACTGCGGGCGACGCGTATCTCCTGTGCGCCGTCGTCGACGACGGCGGCGAGCTCGTCGATGACGGTCGTGGCATCGGCCACGAGCAGGATCTTTGCCACCCATTCAAGGTAGCGCTCAGCCGATGAGGTGGCGAACGACGGCTAACAGGCCCTCGAGGTCGTGCACGTCGGCGTCGAGGAACGGGATCCGCACGACTGGCGCCGGGCCGGCGGCCGCGACGAGGTCGGCGAGGAAACCTGCCTCGCGCTCAGCCACCGCCGTGAGCTCGGCGAGATTCCCGGCGAGGGCGCGCCACGCCTCGCCTCGCGGGCCGCGCGCCGCGGCCTCAGCTCCCGGTGCCGTACCGAAGGCGGGTTGGACCCGGTTGACGACGAGCGCGTCGATGGTTCCGTCGCGCCTCGCGAGTTCATCGAGGAAGAAACGGGCGTCGTCGATGGCCTCGCGCCGGGGGGTGGCGACGAGGACGAACCCCGTTCTTTCCTCGGCGAGCAGCCGCCCGACCCGGTCGGCGCGTTCCCGGAATCCCTGCTCCATGCCCTGGAAGGCACCGAAGAAGGCGAGCGTGTCGTCGACGATCTCGGCGCCGGCGACTCGGGCGATCGAGCGTGCCAGCAGCTGCCCGGCGAGATTCGCGGCGCGCAGGTACGAGGTCCCCGGGGCGACGAAGACCTTGAAGATCCGGTTGTCGAGCAAGCTTGTCAGCCGCCGGGGCGCGTTGAGGAATTCGAGGGCGTGGCGCGTCGGGGGCGTGTCGACGACGATGAGGTCGTAGGCGCCCGTCTCGTGCAGCTCGAACAGCTTCTCGGTCGCCATGTACTCCTGGGTTCCCGACAGCAGCGACGCGAGGTTGCGGTAGAGGCGGTTGGCGAGGATGCGGGCCCGCTGTTCGGGGTCGCGGGCGTAGGCCGCGACAAGCTCATCGAAGGTCGTCTTGGCGTCGAGCATGACGACGTCGAGCCGCCCCGGCCACGGTCCGACGATTTCGTGCGGAGCGTTTCCCACCCCGGTCGCACCGAGCGCGTCGGCGAGCCGCCGTGCCGGGTCGATCGTCAGGACGCAGGCCCGGCGCCCCCGCAGTGCCGCGGCGACGCCGAGCGCCGCCGCCGTTGTTGTCTTGCCGACCCCGCCCGAGCCGCAGCAGACGATGACGGATCGTCCGTCGACGGTGGCGTCGAGGGCGCTCACAGTGCCGCGATGCTCGTCGCGAGGACCGACACGAGGCGGCGGAGCTCGGTGGGACCGAGCTCCGCGGTGAACAGGTAGGGAAGTTCGAGGCATGCCAGCGGCAGTCGCTCGGCGAGCCGCGCCAGCTGCGCTGCCTGGAGCTGTTGGCGTCCCCGCCGAAAGGTCGCCGCCCGCCGGAGCGCCTCGGCGACCCCGGGTGCGAGGCGCGGCAGTCCAGCCTCCGCCGCCGCCTGGGCCGGGTCGGTATCGAGGTGCTCGCGCACGGGGTAGCAGCAGTTGACGACGACCGGGGCGAGGGCGACGCCGATCTCGTCTTCGAGCCGGAAGGCGGTCTCGACGGCCTCGTTCACCGGCGTCTCCTCGGGGATCGTGACGAGGACGACCTGGCAGCGGGCCGGGTCGGTGAGCATCGCCACGACCTGGTCGGCTTGTGTGCGCAACGGCCCGCCGCGTGCCGCGTCGGCGAGTCCCCCCGAGCTCGACAGGAAGCTGAGCGCGTGGCCGGTTGCCGGGGCGTCGAGCACGATGAGGTCGGCGATGCTGGCCTCCTCGAGCTGGCGGACCTTGCCGAGGATGAGGACCTCCCGGATCCCGGGCACGGCCGTGGCGACGATCTCGAGGGTGCCGGTGCGCAGAAGGCGGGCGGCGAAACGCCCGAGGCCGTGGCTGGCGAGGTACTCGAGCAGTGCCGCGTCCGAGGTGAGGACCCTCGCCCGGACGCGGCCGGGACGCCTCAGCGGGCCCTTGCCCGCTTCCGGCCCAGTCTCGCCGGGCGGGCCCTGCGGGGCGCGGACGGTCGTCTCCTCGTAGCCGAGGGGGCCCACGTGGCCGAAGAGCGTCGCGAGCTCCGTGGCGTCGTCGAGCGCGACGACAAGCACGTCGAGACCGGCGTCGGCGGCGAGGTTCGCCACAGCCGCCGCCGTCGTCGTCTTGCCGACCCCGCCCTTGCCGACGACGAGGAGGATGTTGCTCCGGCGCAGGAACCCGGTGACGTCCATCCGGCGCCGACACTACCGGGAGCCCGGTCCGGCGCCCGGCGCTGGTCGGGTTGGCGCGCCGCCGCACCCCTTGTCAGCCGGACGGGCGCGGCGGTAGCGTCACGACGCAGCCGGAGGCCGTGCCCGGCGAGCGGCCACGGCCGGGTGCAGCGCCGCTTGAGCGGTCGTCCCCGAAGGGACGAGACGGGGAGGGGTTCGTGATCGCGGAGCGATCCGAGCAGGCCTGGTACCTGAAAGCTTCCTGCCGCGGACCCCAGGCCGTCGTCTTCTTCCCGCCGAACCAGCCCGAGGGCAAGGACGAGCGGCTCGACCGGGAGACGGCGGCGAAGCAGATGTGCGCGCTCTGCCCAGTCCAGCGGCCCTGCCTCGACTACGCCATCCGCATCCGGGAGCCCCATGGGATCTGGGGCGGGCTGAACGAGATCGAGCGCAAGCAGATCCTCGAACGCCGCGCCGGCTGATCCCCCCGGAGCTGCCGGTCAGCTCGCGGGTCGCGCCAGTGCTTTCTCGACGTGGTCGACGAGGCGCGCCGTGCAGCCGGACATCTCGATCAGGGGCGCGACTTGGGTCGCGATGCGGGCAGCAAGCGCCGTGAACTGACGGCCGAGCGCGCTGGCCCTGTCGAGCTCGGCGCACGTCCCGGTGTCGCCCGCCCGTCCGAGTTCGGGGGCGAAAGGCAGCGAGCCGAGCAGTGGCGCGCCGATCTCGGCGGCGAGCGAGGCGCCGCCGCCCTCGCCGAAGGGCGTGTGCCGCCGTCCGTCCTCCGTCGTGTAGGGGGCCATGTTCTCGATGACGCCAGCGACGCGCCCGTGCCCTTTGCGGGCCATGTCGGCCGCCCGCCCGGCGACTTTGGCCGCCGCCGCCGACGGCGTCGAGACGACGAGGAACTCGGCGCGCGGCAGCATCCTCGCCAGCGCCATCTGGACGTCGCCGGTTCCGGGCGGCATGTCGACGAGCAGGTAGTCGAGCGGCCCCCAGGCGACGTCCTCGAGGAAGTGCTGCACCGCCCGGGCGAGCACGAGGCCGCGCCACATGATCGCCTCGTCTTCGTCGGCGAGGAACCCCATCGACACGACGCGCAGCGTGGTCGTGCCGACCGCGATCCGCGCCGGCTGGATCTTGCCGGCGCGCACCTCGAGGGGTCCGGCGATTCCGAGGAGGCGCGGGATGGAGAAACCCCAGATATCGGCGTCGAGGAGTCCGACGGCGCATCCCCGGCGGCTGAGCGCGAGCGCGAGGTTCACCGTCACCGAGGACTTGCCGACGCCGCCCTTGCCGCTGACGACGGCGAGGACCCGTGTCGCTTCGGGAAAGCTCGTCGTGACGGCGCGACTTTGTGCCGCCCGGCGCGCCGTCGACATGAGGCGCGCCCGCTCGTCCGGTCCCATCACGGCGGTCGCGACCTCCACCTCCTCGACGCCGGCGAGCGCGCCCAAGCGCCGGGTGACGTCGTCGCGCAGCTGAGTGCGCAGCGGGCACCCCGCCACCGTCAGGGCGATCTCGACGCGGACGCGGCCCTCCTGGCAGGCGACGGAGCGCACCATGCCGAGGGTGACGATGTCCTCGCCGAGCTCCGGGTCGACGACGCCGCGCAGTGCCGCGAGGAACGCGTCCTGGCTCGGAGGGCTCGTCGCCGCGCCGCCCCCCCGTCGGTCGGCAGGCATCGAGGCGATGCTAACGGGCAGGATCGCGCGACCGACTTGTTACGATCGAAGCGCAAAGCGTAAAGGAGCGACCTGTGAACACCGCCACGACGGTCAAGATCGGTCAACGGCCGAGTCCCGTGAGTCTCACCGACGCCGCGGTCGTCAAGGTGGCCGAACTGCTCGCCGCCGAGCCCGACGGCGAGCAACTCGCGCTGCGGGTCGGGGTGCGGCCCGGGGGTTGCTCGGGGTACAACTACGAGATGTTCTTCGATACCGAGGTCACCGCCGACGACATCGTCCGCGACTTCGGGTCGGTACGGGTCGTCGTCGACCCCGAGAGCGCCGAACTCATCAAGGGGTCGACGCTCGACTTTCGCGACGGCCTGCAGGACTCGGGCTTCCACATCACGAATCCGACCGCCACCCGCACCTGCGGCTGCGGCTCCTCGTTCAGCTGAGTCCGGGCCGCGGCGCCGTGGCGGCGAGCGCTCCGCGACGTTTCTACCGCCCGGTCGTCCGGGCGGGTGACTGGCTCGTCTGCTCGGGTCAGCTCGGTCTGGCGTCCGGCACGCTCATCGCCGGCGGCGTGGCGGAGCAGGTGACGCAGGCGCTCGCCAACCTCGCGGCCCTCCTCGAAGCCGAGGGCTCGTCGCTCGACGCCGTCGCCAAGACGACGGTGTTCCTCGCCGACATCGATGATTATGCGACGATGAACGACGCCTATGTTGCCGCTTTTTCCGGCGAGCTCCCGGCCCGCTCGGCCGTCGGCGTCGCCGCCCTGCCCTTCGGGGCCCGCGTCGAGATCGAGGCCTGGGCGTGGGCACCGCGCCCGGAGGCGTAGGCCCCGGCCGCTCGGTGGCGCATCGCCGCCCGGCTACGGCGACCAGCGCGCCTTGCCGAAGCGGTAGCCGACGCTGCGCACCGTCTCGATGAGGTGCGCGTTCTCCTCCCCGAGCTTGGCCCGCAGACGTCGGATGTGGACGTCGACCGTGCGCGCCCCGCCGAAGTACTCGTACCCCCAGACGCGGGAGAGCAGGACTTCGCGGGTGAAGACCTTGCCCGGGTGTGCCGCGAGGAAGCGGAGCAGCTCGTACTCCATGAACGTGAGGTCGAGCGAGCGTCCCGCGACGACGGCCTGATAGGTCTCGAGGTTGAGGGCGAGCGGGCCGTAGGCGATGACGTCGTGCCGCTTGCCCCGCCCGGTCCTCCAGAGGAGATGGCCGAGGCGCGTTTCGATCTCGTCCGCCATCACTTCGGTGAGCGTGAAGTCGTCGAACAGTTCCCGGTGCGCGTCGAGCGTGGCGAACTGGTCAGCGGCGACGACGAGGAGGATTGGTGCGACCGGCTCGTCGCGCCGGCGCAGCGCCCGGCAGAGCGCGAAGGCCGCCTCGGGTGATTCGACCGTCGAAACGACCGCACCGGACCACCCTTCGGCGGGCTCGAGCTCGCGGGCCACGTCGGCGCCGACGACCGCCGTGTAGACGTAGCCGGCCGAGTCGAGCACCTTGGCGAGCTCGGGGCCCAGCGGGTCCGGGAAACAGAGCAGCGGCTCCATCCGCTTACTGCTTGCTTCTCATCGAGGTCACGGCGCCTCCTAGAGCGAGGGGAGGTAGCGGACGAGTTCGAAGGGCGTGATCTGCCGGGAGTAGTCCTCCCACTCGGCCCGCTTGTTGCGGAGGAACCACTCGAAGACGTGGTCGCCGAGCGTGGCGAGGACGAGCTCGGACCCCTCCATCGCGTTCAGCGCCTCGTCGAGCGTGCGCGGCAGCGGGACGATGCCGGCCGCGGCGAGCTCGCGCGGGGACATCGTGTAGAGGTTCGTCTCGGCCTCGGCGGGCAGTTCGTAAGACTCCTCGATCCCGCGCAATCCCGCGGCGAGGATCACTGCGAAGGCGAGATAGGGATTGCACGCCGGGTCGACCGAGCGGTACTCGATGCGGGCTGATTCGGTTTTCTCTTTCTGCACGATGGGCACGCGTACGAGCGCCGAGCGGTTGTTGTGGGCCCAGGAGACCGTGAATGGCGCCTCGTAGCCCGAGACGAGGCGCTTGTAGGAGTTCACCCACTGGTTCGTGATGGCGGTGATCTCGCGGGCGTGCGCGAGGAGACCGGCGATGAACTGACGAGCCGTCACGGAGAGCCCCCGCGCGTCGTCGGCGTCGGAGAAGGCGTTTCGGCCGTCGCGGAAAAGCGAGCAGTGGGTGTGCATTCCCGAACCCTGCACGCCGGCGAGGGGCTTGGGCATGAACGACGCGTAGACACCGTGTTCCTGCGCGATCTCCTTGATGAGGAGGCGCACGGTCATGATCGTGTCGGCCATCGTGAGAGCGTCGGTGTAGCGGAGATCGATCTCGTGCTGGCTCGGGGCATCCTCGTGTTGGGCGTACTCGACGGGGATCCCCATGTCCTCGAGCGTAAGGACCGTCTTGCGCCGGAGATCGGTGGCGAGATCCGCCACGGTGAGCTCGAAGTACGAGCCGGAGTCGAGAGGCTGCGGGGGGACGTCGGCGTCGGCGGTGGAGCTCGCGAAGTAGAAGTACTCGAGTTCGGGAGCCGCGAAGAAGCTGAAGCCTCGCTCGTGGGCACGCTCGAGGGCCCGGCGCAGCACGTGGCGCGGGTCACCCTCGAAAGGTGTCCCGTCGATGTTCGAGATGTCGCAGAAGACGCGCGCGACAGTCGCGTCCTCCCCCGATCCGATCGGCAGGATCTGGAACGTCTTCGCGTCCGGGCGCGCGATGACGTCGCTCTCCTGGATACGGCTGAAGCCGTCGATCGAGGAGCCGTCGAACGTCATACCCTCGTCGATCGCGTTCTCCAGCTCCGCCGGAGGGATGGAGAACGTCTTCGGTGTGCCGAGGACGTCGGTGAACCAGAGTTGGATGAAACGCACGCCGCGCTCTTCCACCGTCTTCAAGACGTACTCGCGCTGGTTCTCCATCGGGTCATCCTTTCGCGCGACCGTTTCACGGCGCTCGTTCGGATCGCTCGGACAAGTTTCGCAGACGAGGCGCGCTGGACCAAACGGCAGTCGGGCCCCGGCTCCCCGTGGGGTGTGCTAGCCCCATCGCTACGATGACGCTGTGGGCTGGCTACGCGTCGCGCTCTGCCAGGTTGACGCGGTGGTTGGGGATGTTGACGGGAATGTCCGGCGCGTGCTCGACGCGCTGCAGCGTGCCGAGGGGCTCGGTGCCGATGTCGCGCTCTTTCCCGAGCTCGCCCTGACGGGCTATCCGCCCGAGGACCTGTTGACCGAGCCGGAGTTCGTCGTGGCGAGCGAGCGGGCGCTTGGCGTGGTCGCGGCACACTCGCGGGAATGCGCCGCGGTCGTCGGCTACGTGGCCGAGTCCGCCGGCTTGCGCAACTCGGCCGCGCTCTGTTGCCGGGGTGAGGTGCGCGGCGTGTCGGTGAAGGAACTCCTCCCGAATTACGGCGTGTTCGACGAGCAGCGCTGGTTCGTTCCCGGCGCGGGCGACTCGCCGGTCTACGAGGTCGGAGGGGCGCGAGTCGGCGTCGTCATCTGCGAGGACGCCTGGCAGCCGTCGGGCCCGATCGGCCGGCTCGCCGAGGCCGGGGCGCAAGTCATCCTCTCGCTCAACGCCTCGCCGTACCGGGCGGGGGCGCGTGCCGAGCGTCAGGGGATCCTCGCCCGCCGGGCGGTCGAGTCCGGGTGCGCCATCGTCTACGTGAACCTCGTCGGCGGCCAGGACGAGCTCGTCTTCGACGGTGGCTCGCTCGTCGTCGGCCCCGACGGTGCGCTGCTCGCCTCGCTCGCCCAGTTCCGGGAGGACGTCGTCGCCGTCGACGTGCCGTTCGCCGACGACGGAGGCGACGTTCGACTCGGCGTCGTGGTGGTAAGCGATGAGCCGCGTGCGCGAAACGACGCCTCGCCCGGGACGATCGCCGCCGTCCTCGAAGGCGAGGCGGAGACCTACGAGGCGCTTGTGCTGGCGACGCGGGACTACGTCGAGAAGAACGACTTCGCCGACTGCGTCGTCGCTCTGTCGGGGGGGATCGACTCGTCGCTCGTCGCGACGATCGCCGTCGACGCTGTCGGGGCGGCGCGTGTCCACGGCGTGGCGATGCCGTCGCGCTTTTCCTCCGCTGGCTCGCTCGCCGACGCGGCGGCGCTTGCCGCGAGCCTCGGCATCGATTGCTCGGTGATCCCGATCGAGCTGGCGCACGCGGCGATGCTCGGGCTCCTCGCGCCGAGCTTCGGCGACCGGCCACCGGACGTCGCCGAGGAGAACCTCCAGGCGAGGATCCGGGGCACGCTGCTCATGGCGCTGTCGAACAAGTTCGGCTGGCTCGTGCTCACGACCGGGAACAAGAGCGAGACGGCGGTCGGCTACTCGACCCTCTACGGCGACACCGCGGGCGGCTTCGCCGTCATCCGGGACGTTCCGAAGCAGCTCGTCTACGCCCTCGCTGCCTTCCGCAACGAAAAGGCCCGCCGCCAGCTCGTCCCGGAGCAGATCTTCACGAAGCCACCGTCGGCCGAACTGCGGGCTGACCAGCGTGACGACGAATCGCTGCCGCCCTACGAGGTGCTCGACCCGATCCTCGAGGCTTACGTCGAGCGCCACGCCACGGTCGATGAGCTTGTCGCCGAGGGCTTCGATGCGGCGATGGTCCGGCGGATCTTCGACCTCGTCGACACGGCGGAGTACAAGAGGCGCCAGGCACCGCCCGGTCCGCGCGTGACGAGCAGGGCGTTCGGTAAGGACCGTCGGATGCCGATCACGAACCGCTTCCGTTCCGGTCGCCCGTCCGCTGATCCGCCGTGACGATGAGCGAGCCGTTGACGCTGGCCGAGACGGCAGACCTGCTCGGCCGCTGCCGGTACGTCGAGCTGGCCTTCTTCACGCGCCTCGGGGCCCGCGCCCCCGCCTGCGGCGAGGCCGCGCTCGTCGTCTACCTCGCCGGGGCGAGCCGTGCCCACGGTTTCCGGGCCGGGCTCGTCGAGTCGGCTCTCCCCGTGGCGGCGAGCTGGCCCGACGCCACGGGGTTCACGCGCTCCCCGGGAAGCCGTCTTGACGAGGCGCTCGACGTCCTCGTCGGCCCCGCTGGCGACGAGGAGCTCGTTGACGCCCTCGTCGGTGTCGTCTACCCGGCGATGGTTAGCGCTTACGCGAGCCACCTCGAGCTGGCCGCGGGCCCCGCCGACGCGGCGACGCGCCGGACGCTGCGTCGGCTGCTGGCCGACCTCGCCGACGTCGCCGCCGAGGGTCGGGAGCTCGCGCCCGGCCGCGCCGACAGTTGGCGCGCCCGGCGGGTGCGGGAGCTTCTCGAGCAGGTCCCGGGGCCCTTCGGCCCGCTGCGCCGCCCGTCCTGACGGTCGAGCGGTCGGGTTTCCCCTGGTCGCGGGCGTGCGAGAGGCTCTTGACTCCGTCGTTACACTAAATGGGAGCTGACCGGTTACGGCCCGGATCGAATCGGTGCAGTTACTGCCGCCGCCGAAGACGTCGTTAGATGGTCGGGTGTCGGGATCTGGCCCCCACTGGCCCCGGAAACTCACGAAGGACCCCAGCATTGGCGAAGGAGCGAGTCGAGCGCGACGAGGAGGATCTCGTCCGGTTGTACCTGACCGACATCGGTCAGTACCCGCTGCTCACCAAAGATGACGAGGTCCGCCTGGCCCAGGCGATCGAGCGGCGCGGTCAGGCCGAGGAGGAGCTCTGCAAAGCGGCGAAGTTGACCACCCCGGCGCGTCGTCGGGAGCTGAAGCGGATGGTCCGCCAGGGCGACGAGGCGCAGCGCACGTTCGTGCAGTCGAACCTCCGTCTCGTCGTCTCGATCGCCAAGAAGTACCAGGCGTCAGGGCTGCCGCTCCTCGACCTCATCCAGGAGGGCAACCTCGGCCTGATGCACGCCGTCGAGAAGTTCGACTGGCGCAAGGGCTTCAAGTTCTCCACCTACGCCACGTGGTGGATCCGCCAGGCGATCACGCGCGGGATCGCCAATACCGGGCGGACGATCCGCCTGCCGGTGCACGCTGGCGACACGTTGGCGCGGGTGCAAAAGGCCCAGGCGCGCCTGGAGCTGAAGTTCGGCCGACCGGCGACGCTGGCCGAGCTCGGTGCCGAGGTTGAGCTGCCCGAGGACAAGCTCATCGAGGCGTTGCGCTTCCGCGCCGAGCCGCTCTCGCTCTCCGAGCCGTTGCGCGAGGACGGGGACGCCGAACTCGGCGACGTCGTCGAGGACCGCTCGGCGGAGTCACCTTTTGAGATGGCGGCGACGGCGCTCCTGCCGGTCGAGATCAGCCGCCTCCTCGCCCCCCTCGACGAACGCGAGCGGGAGATCCTCCGTCTGCGTTTCGGGCTCGATCGTGGTGAGCCCCGCACGCTCGAAGAGGTCGGCGAGCACTTCAACCTGACCCGCGAGCGCATCCGCCAGATCGAGGCGCGCGCCATGTCGAAGCTCCGGCACCCCTCGAGCGACACCGGGGCGCGCGACCTGCTGACCGTCTGAGGCCCGCACCGCCCTCCCCGGGGGCGGTGGCCGCTGCCGTTACGATGCGGTCATGTGCAAGAAGCTGTTCATTTTGGCGGTGCTCGTCGCCCTCGGCTACGTCGTCGTGCGGCGGCTGAGCTCCGACTGAGCTCCGCCTACAGGACGCGGATCGGTCGCGCGACCGCTCCCGCCCGGCGACGGGCGTGGAGCCACCAGCCGAGGGCGGCGGTGGCGACACCGATGACGACGGTGCTCGTGCCGATGGCGATGGCTGGCCGTGGCGGCACGGCGCGCACCCGGTCGCGCACCCGGTCGCGCAGCCGAACCGGCCGGACGAAGCTCGTCACCTCCCAGCCGCGTTCCGCGGCGATCTTGGCGAGCCCGCGGTCGGGGTTGACGGCGACGGGGTGGCCGACGATCTCGAGCAGCGGCAGGTCGGTGATCGAGTCGCTGTAGGCGAACGAGCGCGAGAGGTCGATCCCCGTCTTGGCGGCGAAGGCGCGCACCGCATCGGCCTTCTGCGGTCCGGCGGCGTAGAAGGCGAGCTCGCCCGTGTAGCAGCCGTTGGCATCGATCGCCGCCTCGCTGGCGATCGTGGCGTCGACGCCGAGATGGCGGCCGAGTGGCTGGACGATCTCGCTCGGCGACGCCGAGACGATGACGACCCGGCGCCCGGCCGAGTGGTGCTCGTCGATGAGGTCCATCGCCTCGTCGTAGATGATCGGCTCGACGACGCTCTCCAGGGCGTCGTTGACGATGGCGACGACCTCGGCCCGTGACCAGCCCTTCGTCAGTCGCAGGACCGCCGTGCGGATGCGGTCGATCCGGCGGTCGGTCGATCCGAGGATGAGGTAAATGACCTGGGCGAGGACCACCTGGACGAGGGGGCGCCCCTTCAGGAGGCCCTGCTTACGTAACGGCCCCCCGAAGGCCGCCATGGCGTCCTTGGCGATGACGGTCTTGTCGAGGTCGAAAAACGCCGCCTCCTCGCGGGGCTGCGGCCAGCGGGCGAAAACCTCCGACTCCGTCAAGGTGCTCATCGGGCGAGCGTCCGAGACGCCGGCCGGCGGTCCTTTCGGGCAGCGTCCACGCTCCTATCGAACACGTTGACGGGGACCGTTACAACTCATTGCCCGAACCGCACCCGCCGGGCGCGTCCCCGGGTGCTGGCCCGCTGGGGTGAGCGCCGTTATCCTTCGCCACCGTCCCGGAGGGTTCTGTCGTGCCGAAGCCACTGGTCATCGTCGAGTCGCCCGCCAAGGCGAAGACGATCGCGCGTTTCCTCGGCAGCGGGTATCTCGTCGAGTCGTCGATCGGGCACATCCGCGACCTGCCGCGCTCGGCGGCGGAGGTCCCGGCGGCGTACAAGTCGGAGCCGTGGTCCCGACTCGGGGTCGACGTTGACAACGACTTCAAGCCGCTCTACGTCGTCGCTCGTGAGAAACAGGACCAGGTGCGGAAACTGCGCGCGCTGCTGCGCGAGGCGAGCGAGCTCTACCTCGCCACCGACGAGGACCGGGAGGGCGAGTCGATCGCCTGGCACCTTCTCGAGGTGCTCTCGCCGCAGGTGCCCGTGAAGCGGATGGTCTTCCACGAGATCACGCCGGCCGCGATCGAGCACGCGATCGACCACCCGCGCCATCTCGACCGGCGTCTCGTCGACGCCCAGGAGGCGCGACGCATCCTCGACCGCCTCTACGGCTACGAGCTCTCGCCAGTGCTGTGGAAGAAGGTGATGCAAGGCCTGTCGGCCGGGCGCGTGCAGAGCGTCGCGACGCGCATCGTCGTCGAACGCGAGCGCGAGAGGATGCGCTTCCGCCCCGGGACGTGGTGGAGCCTCACGGGGAGCTTCGCGACGAGCCGAGGCGAACCGCTGCGCGCGCTGCTCGCCGCCCTCGGCGGGCGGATGGTCGCCGAGGGTTCGGATTTCACATCGACCGGCGAGCTGAGGAAAGGTCCGCTCCTCCTCGACGCCGCGACGTCTTCGGCGCTCGCGACCTCCCTCGAGGCGGCGCCGTTTTCGGTCGCCGCCGTTGAGACGAGGCCCTATCGGCGCTCGCCGTCGGCTCCGTTCATCACCTCGACCCTCCAGCAGGAGGCGGCGCGCAAGCTCGGCTTCTCGGCACAGCGCACGATGCAGGTCGCGCAGCGCCTCTATGAGCAGGGTTGCATCACGTACATGCGGACGGACTCGACGACGCTCGCGGCGACGGCGGTAGCCGCGGCGCGCGCCCAGGCCGCGCAGCTCTACGGCGCGGCGGCCCTACCCGAACGGCCGCGTCGCTACACGCGACGGGTGAAGAACGCCCAGGAGGCGCACGAGGCGATCCGGCCCGCGGGCGACCGCTTCCAGCTCCCCGACGAGATCGTGGCGTCGGTCGGCAACGACGGGCGGCGGCTCTACGAGCTCATCTGGCAACGGACGATCGCCTCGCAGATGATCGACGCGACCGGGCTGTCGGCCCGTGTGCGCATCGTCGGTGCGACGACGATGACGACGACGGTCGCGCCCGCCGGGACCGCGGCCGAGTTCCTCGCGTCGGGCACGGTGATCACCTCGCCCGGGTTCCTCCGCGTCTACCGGGAGGACGACGACGAGTCGGACGAGCCGCGCCGCGACGACGAGATCCGCCTTCCCGCCCTCGAAGAAGGCACACCGGTCGCGCTCGAGTCGTTCGCCAGCGAGGAGCACGCCACGAAGCCCCCCGCCCGCTACACGGAGGCGTCGCTCGTGAAACGCCTCGAGGAGCTCGGCGTCGGCCGCCCGTCGACCTACGCGAGCATCCTGCAGACGATCCAGGACCGCGGCTACGTCTGGAAGAAGGGCAACGCCCTCGTGCCCGCCTTCCTCGCCTTCGCGGTGGTCGGCCTTCTGGAGACGTACTTTCCGACGCTCGTCGACTACAACTTCACGGCCGCCATGGAAGATGATCTCGACGGGATCGCGGCGGGCACCGAGCAGGCGATCCCCTGGCTCGCGCGCTTCTACTTCGGCGAGACCGCCCCCGGTGCCGGGAGCAGCGCGACCGGCCGCGCCGCCGCGATCGAAGGTGGCCAGGGACTGCGACAGGCCGTCATCGACCATCTCGGCAAGATCGATGCCCGGGAGGTCAACTCGATCCCGCTCGGCGCCGACGGCGAGGGGACGCCGGTCGTCGTCCGGGTGGGCCGGTTCGGCCCGTTCCTGCAGCGGGGAGAGGACCGCGTCTCGGTCCCGGAGAATCTCGCGCCCGACGAGCTGTCGCTCGGGCGCGCCCTCGAGCTTCTCGCCACGCCGTCGGCCGATCGCGAGCTCGGCATCGACCCGGCGACGGGGCTCGTCGTGTCGGTGCGTTCCGGGCGCTACGGGCCGTACGTCCAGCTCGGCAGGGCGGGTGCCAAGGGCGAGAAGCCCCCGCGGGCCTCGCTTTTCAAGTCGATGGCCCCCGAGACGCTGACGCTTGCCGAGGGGCTCGAGCTGCTCCATCTGCCCCGGGTCGTCGGCGTCGACCCGGCGACGGGCGAAGAGATCGTCGCCCGCAACGGCCGCTACGGGCCGTACCTGCAGCGGGGGCGGGAGTCGCGCAGCCTCGAGAGCGAGGAGCAGCTGCTGGACGTCGACCTCAAAGGAGCGCTCGAGCTCTTCGCGCGTCCCAAGGAGCGCCGATTCGGACGGGCCGCCGGCACCCCGGGACGGGAGATCGGTCCGGACCCGGAGTCGGGAGGGATGATCTTGCTGCGCAATGGCCGTTTCGGCCACTACGTCACCGACGGGACGGTGAACGCTTCACTGCGGCGCGGAGACGACCCGGACGAGATGACACTGGAGCGCGCGACCGAGCTGCTCGTCGCGCGGCGTCTCGCCGGACCGAGGACCCCCCGCCGAGGGCGCGGGGCAGAGAAGTCCGGGGCGAGAAAGCCGCCGGCCGGAAGGCTCGTCGCGAGAAAGACGGTGGCGAAGAAACCGTCGGCGAAAAAGGCAGTCAAGACAGCGAAGAAGTCCGCGTCGGCGAAGTCTGTGATTCCCAAGACCAGCGCGCCGACCATCCGGGGGGCTGGGCGGGCGCGGGGGACGGGCGCAAAACGGAGCTCCTCGCGCTAAGGGCACCGTCCCAGGTCGCCCGGAAGGCGCGGTGTCGTAGTCTCGGAAGTTGATGGTTTTGCGCGGAAAGTTCATCGTCCTCGAAGGCAGTGAGGGTTGCGGCAAGTCGACGCAGGCGGAGCTGCTGGCGACGTATCTCGGTGCGGAACTGACGCGTGAACCGGGGGGGACCGAGATCGGGGAGGCGATCCGCTCGATCCTTCTCGGCGGGGAGACGGGGCGCATCGACGGCCGGGCGGAGCTGATGCTCATGCTCGCGGCGCGCGCCCAGCATGTCGCCGAGCGGATCGGGCCCTGGCTCGAAGCGGGGCGCGACGTCGTCTGCGACCGGTTCTCCGGCTCGACGCTCGCTTACCAAGGGTACGGTCGTGGGCTGCCGCTCGGCGAGATCGTCGCGGCGAACGACCTCAGTTGCGCGGGTCTGCAACCCGATCTCGTCGTGCTTCTGGATCTGCCCGGCGGTCTCGACGGGCCGCGCCGAGGCGCACCCGATGACCGCATCGAAAGGGAAGACGGGGCCTTCTTTGCAAGGGTCGCAGACGGGTTCCGCGAGATCGCGAGCGGCGATCCTCACCGCTGGATCGTCGTCGACGGTTCGGGGTCAAGAGATGAAGTGGCCCGCCGGGTCCGCCAAGCCGTGGCGACGCGTCTCGGGATGGCCGGCCGGAACGGCTGAGGGAGAGCGATTCGTGAGTTCGGTCGGGACGCGATGACGGGAGCGGATCGGCAGGCGGGATCGGCGCTGGCCGTCCTCGACGGGATCGTCGGTCAGCCGCGGGTACGAACACTTCTCGGCTCGTTCGTCGCCTCGCCCGTGCACGCCTTTCTTTTCGTCGGTCCCCCGGGCTCGGGAAAGCGCGAGGCGGCGAGGGCGTTTGCCGCGGCGCTCGTCTGCCCGAACGGCGGGTGCGGCGACTGTCCGTCGTGTCGCGACGTCCTGGCGGGACTCCATCCCGACGTCGTGTTCGTCGAGCGGCATGGCGCCTCGATCCTCGTCGACGAGGCGAGGGAGGTGACCCAGCTCGCGCTGCGGACACCGCGGGTCGCGAGCCGTCAGGTCCTCGTCCTCGCCGACTTCCATCTCGTCGACCGCGCCGCTCCGGCACTCCTGAAGACGATCGAGGAGCCGCCGGCGACGACCGTGATCATCGTCCTCGCCGATGCGCGGGTGCCGACGCTCGTCACGATCGCGAGTCGCTGCGTCGAAGTCGAGTTCGTCGCTCTCGACGTCGAGAGCATCGCCGGCGCGTTGCGCGCCGACGGCGCCACGGCAGAGGTCGCGTTGGCCGCCGCTTCGGCGGCGAACGGACGCCTTGACCGGGCGCGACTGCTCGTCCGGGATCCGGGGTTCGCCGACCGCGAGGCCCGATGGCGTTCTGTCCCCGAGCGACTCGACGGCACGGGAGCGGCCTTGGCGATGCTTGCGGCCGAACTTCTCGCCGCGACCGACGAGCTCCTCGCCGTGCTGAGCGTGCGTCAAGAAGCGGAGCTCGCCAGCGCCGACGCGGCCGCCGAGCTGGCGGGGGAAAGGAAGACCCCGGGGAGGCGAGCCATCGAGGAGCGTCATCGCCGGGAGCAGCGGCAGGTACGCACCGACGAACTGCGAGCCGGTCTCGCGACGCTGGCCTCGGCCTACCGGTCGCGGCTCAGCACCGCCAACCTGCCGGCGCGCCGGGTCGCGTCGCTCGCGGCCGCCTGCCGGGAGATCGACGCGGCCGCGACGCGACTTGCGCGCAACCCGAACGAGACACTGCTCGTGCAGGCGTTACTTTCCCGGCTCGAGGGGGCGAACTGACCGGGCGGACCTCGACGCCGGGGGGTCCGTGGAAACGGGGCCCTCAGCGATCGCGTAGGGCCTCGAGTCGGGAACGAATCCCGGGCCACTCGCAAGCGACGATCGAGTAGTAGGCGGTGTCGCGCACTGCACCGTCCACCGCCGGCGCGTGCACGCGGCGGATCCCCTCGAAGGCAGCGCCGAGCCGCGTGATCGCGATACGCGACCGCTCGTTACGCGCGTCAGTCTTCAACGTGACCCGTAGGACACCCCAGGTGTCGAAGGCGTAGGTGAGGAGCAACAGCTTCGACTCAGTGTTGACGACGGTCCGTTGCGCCGAGGCCGCGTACCATGTCCCACCGATCTCGGCGACCGTCGGCGGCGCGTCGTCGGCCGGTGCCGGTCCCTTCGTCACACCCGGCGGCCAGGGGGGCGGCCACACGAAGACTTCGAGGTCCATGAACCGCGTCGCGCCGACGATCCGGTCGGCTTCGAGCAGACGGACGGCGAAGGGAACCTGGCGTCCCGACGCCGCGAGGTCGACGTTCTCGACGACGTACCTCGTCACCTCCTCGATGCCGTCCGGCACCTCGCTGTAGGTGAACGACGCGCGGTCTTCCGCGGCAGCCGCGACGAGACCGGGGATGTGACGGGGAGCGAGCGGCTCGAGTTGGACGAAACGACCGCGCAACGTGGGAGACGTGAGCACGGCGCCAAGTCTTGTGCACCGGCGAGCGCCTGTCAGTGGAGAGGCAATCCTGGGCGATTCGCCGGAACCTCTACCGTGGAGTCGTGGACTCGGACCTTTCGGGGCTGAAATCGGGTCGCCTCGATTCGGGTGCGAGTGCCTTTTCGGGCGACGGGCCGGTCTAGTTCGGCGATGTCCAAACGGGGCTGGGCGCTGTTCGTCGTTCTCGCGGTGATCTGGGGACTTCCCTACTTCTTCATCCGGATCGCAGTCCGCGACGTCGAACCGGCGACGCTCGTCTTCTTGCGCACGGCGTTCGCCGCGTTGATCCTCTTGCCGTTCGCGATCCACCGCCGCCAGCTACGTCGACTTCTCGACGACTGGTTCGCCGTGCTCGGCTACACGATCCTCGAGATAACGGTTCCCTGGTTCCTCCTTTCGACGGCGGAGCAAAAGCTGACGAGCTCGCTCGCGGGACTCATGGTCGCGACCGTGCCGATCTTCGGAGCGGTGATCGCCTGGGGACTTGGCCACGAACGCCCCGATGCGCGGCGCATCTCCGGGCTGTTTCTCGGTTTTGCCGGCGTCGTCGTTCTCGCTGGCGTGGGCGCCAAAGGATCGAATCTCGTGTCGATGGGTGAGATCGTCCTCTGTGCGGTCGGCTATGCGACCGCGCCGATGATCGTCAGCCGGCGTCTCGCCGAGGTGCCGAGTTTCGAAGTCGTCACCGCTTCCATGGTCGTAACGGCGCTCATCTACCTGCCGTTCGGGCTTACGCACCTGCCGAGTCGGTTCCATGCCGAGCCCGCGGAATCCATCGCCACCCTGTCGGCCGTCTGCACCGTGCTCGCGTTCTTGGTGTTCTTCGCGCTCATCAAGGAGGTCGGACCGACTCGTTCCGTCGTCGTCACCTACGTCAACCCGGCCGTCGCGTTGCTGCTCGGCGTCGTCATCTTGGGCGAGCCCTTCACCGTCGGCATCGCGATCGGCTTTCCGTTGATCATCGCCGGTTCTGTGCTCGCGACCTGGTCAGAGGCGACTCCAGTCCGCCCGCATGTCATGCACGGCCCAGCCGAATCGGCCCTCGGTGGCGAGCCGACACGGTGATCGGGCACGCTTCGCGGTGGCGACGAGACTTGTCTTTTTTGAGCTGCCTGGGACGATTATTGCGACTTACCGTCGTCCTGGTGTTGCTGTCGACCTCCCCGGACACCCGTTCAACTGGGCGGAAATGCTCCGGGGTCGTCTCGGTGACGGCCCGCGACGGTCGGCGGTAAGGCACGATGTTTGTCTTGCTGAACCGTCGCGTTGGGCATCGTCGGGACCGCCGGCGCACCACTCTTGTAATCCTCGAGCACCCCGGCCCTGCCAGGCGCGCCTTATCAACACGGATCGGCCACCCGTGCTGCAGGGATCTGTTGAGCTGGGCTCGTCGTCGAAGTCGCTGACGCGTTTGTGTCTTGAGAGGAGTTCCGGAGGGGATCACAGTTTCCTAACCGTCCCCTAACTACCGGCACAAGGTGGACCGTCATACTTTCACGAGTTCAACCGTGGAGGTCGCAATGCGTCGCTCAGGTGAAGTGCTCGTCCGTCGGCGCATTCTCGTGTCGGCAGCGCGCGCGTTCCTCGTCGTCAGTGTGGCAATCGGACTCTCGGTGGCTCTCGGCGGTGCGGCGGGCGCGTCGAGAACGCGTTTCCATCACGGGAACGGTTCTGACGGCCGCAATGGGGTTGAGGGAACCGTGTCGAGCGCGCCGAGTAGCGACTCGTTCCCGATCACCACACGGTCCGGCTCGTCGCTGACGGTGGACGTCACCTCATCGACGATCTATCTCGAGCGCGGCGTCACTAGCCCCTCGCTGACCAACGTCGCCGAGGGCGATGTCGTCGCGGTCTTCGGCACGACATCGGGAACGACGGTGACCGCCACCCAGGTGGTCATCTTCCTGCCGGGAACGAAGAACGTGACGCCTCGGCGCCTCACGCCGCCTGGGGTTGAGGGAACCGTGTCGAGCGCGCCGAGTAGCGACTCGTTCCCGATCACCACACGGTCCGGCTCGTCGCTGACGGTGGACGTCACCTCATCGACGATCTATCTCGAGCGCGGCGTCACTAGCCCCTCGCTGACCAACGTCGCCGAGGGCGATGTCGTCGCGGTCTTCGGCACGACATCGGGAACGACGGTGACCGCCACCCAGGTGGTCATCTCGAGTGGCCAGGGGCGCGGGCGGGTCGGTTTCGGTAGGTCGTCCCGCCGCGGCCATGGTCCCGAAGGACGAAGCGGGTTCGGTCCCGCCGGGGCACCCGGAGGCTTCGGTCCCCAGCAGGGACCGCGGTAAGGTCCTCAGCTCCACGACGGGCCTGCCGCGGGTTGGGAACGGGGGGCGCTGGGCCGCGTCTGGTAGTAGGACGTGCTATCCGATGCATTTTTCTGCCTCACCCGAGTCGCCGCGGGCGGACGTCGTTCGCACTGCAGGTCAGCGTGCTCATTGGCTGGCAGGGGGAGGCTTGGCGGGTTAGCTTGACAGCCATGGCCCTAAAGACGCGGGAATTGTCATGACCAGACCCCTGTGGGATGTGGCAGTGCTGCCGGATCTGGCGCAAGGACGGACGCACTCCGGCCCTGTCCGGGTGCGCCGCCCGGTGTACGTCGACCTGCTGCCGCCGTGCAACGCCGGCTGCCCGGCCGGTGAGAACATCCAGGCCTGGCTGTCGCACGCCCGGGCCGGTCGCCACGAGCAGGCTTGGCGTCAGCTCGTCATCGACAATCCGCTGCCCGCCATTCACGGGCGGGTCTGCTACCACCCCTGTGAGATCGCCTGCAACCGGGCGAGTCTCGACAGCGCCGTCTCGATCCACTCGGTGGAGCGGTCGCTTGGTGACCTAGCCCTCGAGAAAGGCTGGCAGTTCGACCCGCCGGCGGTCCGCAGCGGCAAGCGGGTCCTCGTCATCGGTGCTGGGCCGAGCGGATTGTCCGCGGCGTACCACCTGGCCCGACGGGGCCACGAGGTCGAGATCCGGGACGCCGGAACCGCACCGGGCGGGATGATGCGTTACGGCATCCCCTCCTACCGGCTGCCCCGTGACGTGCTCTCGGCTGAACTCGACCGGATCGCGGCGCTCGGCGTGAAGATGACCGGAAATCACCGGGTGGAGGACCTCGTTGCCGAGCGCGCCGAGGGCCACTTCGACGCGGTCTTCGTCGCGGTTGGCGCCCACCTGTCCCGGCGGGTCGACATTCCGGCACGCGACACCGGACCGGTGTTGGACGCGTTGTCTTTCCTGCGAAGCGTCGCCTCCGGCGATCGGCCGGTGATCGGTCGGCGCGTCGCCGTCTATGGGGGCGGCAACACCGCGATGGATGCCGCCCGAGTCGCCAAGCGGCTCGGCGCGGACGAGGCGTTGATCATCTACCGGCGTACCCGCGAGCAGATGCCTGCCCACGCCGAGGAGGCTGAGGACGCGGAACGCGAGGGCGTGCGGATCAACTGGTTGCGGACCATCAAGGCGATGGACGGCCCCGAGATGCAGGTCGAGGTGATGGAGCTCGACGAGTCGGGCTTCCCCCAGCCGACCGGCCGTTTCGAGACACTGGCGGCCGACACTGTGATCCTCGCTCTTGGGCAGGAGACCGACAGCGAGTTCCTCCACAGGGTGCCGGGCGTGGAGTTCGAGAAGGACGGCACCGTCAAGGTGTCGACGTCGCTCGAGACCGGGGCTTCCGGCGTGTTCGCCGGGGGCGACATGGTGCCGAGTGAGCGCACCGTCACGGTTGGCGTCGGTCACGGGAAGAAGGCGGCCCGCCACATCGACCAATGGCTACAAGGCACTGTTGCGGCGGATGCCGCGAAACACGACCTCGTCCCATTCGAGAGCCTCCATCTCTGGTACTTCGGAGACAACAGCCGTCGCCAGCAGCCGGAGCTCGCGCCCGAAGAGCGCGTGGCGGATTTCGACGAGGTAGTCGGCGGTCTCTCCCTTGAGGAGGCGGTGTATGAGGCGGGGCGATGCCTGTCGTGCGGCAACTGCTTCGAGTGCGACGGTTGCCTCGGTTCCTGCCCGGAAGACGCTGTGATCAAGCTCGGCGTCGGGAACCGCTACCGGTTCAACTACGACCGCTGTACCGGCTGCGGAGCGTGTTTCGAACAGTGCCCGGTGCATGCGATCGAGATGGTGGCGGAGGCGAATTGACATGCGTGTGACAGTCGATGGGAACGAGGCCGCGGCCTCGGTTGCATACCGGCTCAGCGAGGTCTGCTGCATCTACCCGATAACTCCGTCGTCGCCGATGGCGGAGTTCGCCGACGAGTGGGCGAGCCACAAGAGGACCAACCTCTGGGGCACCGTGCCGACGGTCGTCGAGATGCAGAGCGAGGGAGGCGCGGCGGGAGCGCTGCACGGCGCGCTGCAAAGCGGCGCCCTGGCGACGACGTTCACTGCTTCACAGGGCCTCTTGCTCATGATCCCGAACATGTACAAGATCGCGGGTGAACTCACCCCAGCGGTGTTGCACGTCGCGGCGCGGTCTCTCGCCGCCCAGGGTCTGTCGATCTTCGGTGACCACGCGGACGTTATGGCGGTCCGCCAGACGGGTTTCGCCATACTCGCCTCGGCGTCGGTCCAGGAGGCGCACGACCTGGCGCTCGTCGCGCACGTCTCGACGCTGGCGACGCGAGTGCCGTTCCTCCACTTCTTCGACGGATTCCGCACCTCTCACGAGCTGAATTCGATCGAGATGCTCACCGACGAGGACCTCGCGGCACTCGTGTCCGACGAGTTCATCCGGGCGCATCGCGGCCGGGCGCTCTCACCGGAACGCCCGTTCATTCGGGGCACGGCCCAGAACCCCGACGTCTACTTCCAGGCGCGCGAGACGGTGAACCCCTTCTACGCCCGCGTGCCTGATGCCGTCGAAGAGGCGATGGCGCATCTCGCCGACCGTACGGGTCGGCGTTACCACGTCGTCGACTACACGGGGCACCCCGAGGCCGATCGCGTGCTCGTCATCATGGGATCGGGCGGGGAGACAGCCCGGGAGACGGTCAACTGGCTGAACGAGCAGGGCGAGCGTGTCGGTGTCGTCCAGGTGCGCCTGTTCCGTCCGTTCCCGGCACAAGCACTCGCCGCGGCACTGCCGGCGACCGTTCGGCGCGTCGCCGTGCTCGACCGGACGAAGGAACCGGGTTCGATCGGCGAGCCGCTCTTTCTCGACACGGTCGCCGCGCTCACCAGGTCGGTCGCCGCGGGTGCGACAGCAGTGATGCCGAAGGTGATTGGTGGCCGATACGGCCTGTCGTCGAAGGAGTTCACCCCGGGCATGGTGCGCGGCGTGTTCGACGAGCTGGCTGGTGACGAGCCACGCGCCACCTTCACGGTCGGCATCAACGACGACGTCTCCGGGACGAGTCTTCCCTTCGACGCGTCACTCGACATCGAGCCGGCGGAGACCGTCCGTTCGATCTTTTTCGGGCTCGGATCCGACGGGACGGTCGGCGCCAACAAGAACACGATCAAGATCCTCGGGGAGGAAGGGGACCTCAACGCCCAGGGGTACTTTGTCTACGACTCGAAGAAGTCGGGCTCGCAGACGGTCTCCCACCTGCGTTTCGGCCCGCAGCCCATCCGGGCGCCGTATCTCGTCGGCCAGGCGAGCTTCGTCGGCTGTCACCAGTTTGGGCTGCTCGATCGGGCCGATGTCCTGGGTCCGGCGGCGCCCGGCGCGACGCTCCTCCTCAACTGCCCACATGCGCCGGAAGAGGTCTGGGACGCGTTGTCGCGCCCCGTTCAGGAACAGATCATCGCCAAGCACATCGATCTCTATGTCGTCGACGCCAGTCGGATCGCCCGCGAGGTGGGCCTCGCCGGCCGGATCAACGTCGTTCTGCAGACGTGCTTTTTCGCCATCTCGGGAGTGTTGCCGCGCAAGGTGGCGATCGACCGGATCAAGAAAGCGATCACCAAGACGTACGGCCGGCGCGGCGAAGACGTCGTGAAGCGCAACCAGGCCGCCGTCGACCGCGCCCTCGAAGGTCTGCACCGCATCGAGGTGCCCGGGAAGGTGACCGCCACCCGCGAGCTGCCGCGTGTCGTGCCCGACGACGTGCCCGAGTTCGTTCGCACCGTCACGGCGGAGATGATGGCCGGCCGGGGCGACGCCCTCCCGGTGAGCGTGCTGCCGGTCGACGGCACCTATCCGAGCGGCACCGCATCCTACGAGAAGCGGAACATCGCGGAGTTCGTCGCCGAGTGGGATCCGGCGACCTGCATCCAGTGCGGCAACTGCAGCTTCGTCTGCCCGCACAGCGTCATCCGTTCGCGTCAGTACGACAAATCGCACCTCAAGGGGGCGCCGGACGGGTTCCGCTCGGCGCCGCTCGACGCCGTTGGCCTGCCCGACGCCCGCTACACGCTGCAGGTCTACGTCGAGGACTGCACGGGTTGCGGTTTGTGCGTCGAGGCGTGCCCGATCGAGACGCCGGGCGACCCGGCCCGCAAGGCGATCAACCTCACCGCGCGAGAGCCGATCGTCGCCGCCGAGCGGGACAACATCGCCTTCTTTGAGACCCTGCCGGCGACGGACCGGTCGCGGGTCGACTTCGGCACGGTGCGCGGCACCCAGTTCCTCGAGCCGTTGTTCGAGTTCTCGGGAGCTTGTGAGGGCTGTGGCGAGACGCCCTATCTGAAGCTGCTCTCGCAGCTCTTCGGCGACCGGCTGATGGTGGCCAACGCCACCGGCTGCTCGTCCATCTACGGCGGCAACCTGCCGACGACGCCGTGGACGACAGACGACGACGGACGCGGACCCGCCTGGTCGAACTCGCTGTTCGAGGACAACGCCGAGTTCGGACTGGGTTTTCGCATTGCCGCCGACGGACACGCCGCACTCGCCCGCCGGCGTCTCGCCGAGTTGCGCGACGCGCTCGGACCGGAACTCGTCGACGAGATCCTGTCGGCGTCGCAGCTGCGCGAGTCGGAGCTGCGGGCCCAGCGCGAACGGGTGGCCGAACTAAAGCGGCGGCTCGACGGCGTCGAGGGAACGGCCGCCGACGACCTGCGCAGCGTCGTCGACGACCTCATCCGGCGCAGCATCTGGATCGTCGGTGGCGACGGCTGGGCCTACGACATCGGCGCCGGCGGGCTCGACCATGTGCTGGCGAGTGGGCGCAACGTCAATGTGCTCGTGCTCGACACCGAGGTGTACTCGAACACCGGCGGCCAGATGTCGAAGGCGACGCCGCTCGGCGCAGTCGCCAAGTTCGCCACAGCAGGTAAGACCGTGACGAGCAAGGACCTCGCTTTGCAGGCGATCTCCTACGGCAGCGTCTATGTCGCCCGCGTGGCGTTGGGCGCCGACCCGCAGCAGACGCTGACGGCGTTCCGCGAGGCGGAGGCCTACGACGGGCCCTCCCTCATCCTCGCCTACTGCCACTGCATCTCTCACGGGATCGCGATGCGCGACGGGCTCGACCAGCAGTACCGGGCCGTGGCGAGCGGCTACTGGCCGCTCGTCCGCTACGACCCCGTCGTGCGCGCCGCAGGCGGCAACCCGTTCATGCTCGACTCGACGCGGCCGCGCATCTCGCTCGGTGAGTACACGAACCGGGAGCTGCGCTATCGCTCGCTACAGAGCACTGATCCGGCCGAGGCCGAACGGCTGCATGCCCTCGGCGAGCAGGCGGTCGCGCGCCAGTGGGACGTGTATGAGGAGATGGCGACGCACGGCGCCGAGCACTTTGCTGCCGACGCCCGCAAGGAGAGCTGATGGACCTCGCGACGAGGTATATGGGGTTGCAACTGCGGAACCCGCTCGTCGCGTCGGCGTCGCCGCTCTCTTGGACCGTCGACGGTGTGCGGCGCCTCGCCGAGGCGGGGGTCGGCGCGGTCGTGCTCTACTCGCTGTTCGAAGAGCAGCTGCGTCGGGAGGCGGCCGAGAACGCGCGACTCGTCGATGTTGGCAGCGAGAGCTTCGCTGAGTCGCTCTCGTACTTCCCGGCCTCCTCCGAGGACGAGCCTGGCCCACGTCAGTACCTCAGCGTGCTTGAGCGGGCCGCCGCCGCGGTCGACATCCCGGTGCTGGGAAGCCTGAACGGCGTGACGGCGGGTGGCTGGGTCGAGTACGCGCGCCGGCTGCAAGACGCCGGGGCGGCGGCGATCGAGCTGAACATCTACTACCTGCCCGGCAACATGCACGTCTCGGGCCGGGAGGTGGAGGAGCGGTATGTCGACGTGCTGCGAAGCGTGAAGGGCGCGGTCAGCGTGCCGGTCGCGGTGAAACTCGGCCCGCACTTCAGTTCGATGGGCGAAATGGCCCTGCGCCTCGATGGTGCCGGTGCCGACGCGCTCGTGCTGTTCAACCGGTTCCTGCAACCCGACATCGACCCCGACACGATGAGCATCGTGCCCCAGATCGGCTTGTCGCATCCGGACGAGGCTCGGCTGGCGCGCACCTGGATCACCCTTCTCTACGGACGGGTGCACGCCGCGCTGGCGGCGACGACGGGTGTCGAGACGCCGGCCGACGTGAGCAAGTTCCTCCTCGCCGGAGCCGATGTCGTCATGACGGCATCGGCGCTTCTGCGCCATGGTCCCGAGTACGCGACCGTGCTCGTCGACGGCCTGGCGGACTGGTTGGTGGCTAAGGGGTTGACGACCGTCGAGGCGGTGCGCGGGAAACTCGCCGTGCCGGCCGAGACGGACGGGGCGGAATACGCACGGGCTGGCTACGTCGGCGCGGTGCGCGCTGCCAATATGAGCGATTACGGGCCCTGGTGAGTTAACCGATTCCCGTCGACGGACTGTGCCTTTGAAGCTGCTCCTGCGTTCGCAGATCGCGCCGCTCAGGTCGATCGGCGGTAACGGAGCACGGCGAGCGGGCCGAAGATCGCGAGGATGCCGAGACTCCAGGCGACGGCCTCTGCCACATTCGTCGCTGTCGGCCCGCCGACGCAGAGCGCCCGGACGGCCGCGACGGTGACGGAGACCGGCTGGTGGGCGGCGAATGCCTGGAGCCAGCCAGGCATCGAGGACACGGGGACGAAGGCAGAGGAGGCGAACACGAGCGGGGCCATTACCGGGAATGCCGCCGCCTGGGCCGTCTCGGGGTTGCCGGTCATCAGGCCCACTGCCGCGAAGACCCAGGAGAGCGCGTAGCCGAAGAGCAACACGAGGAGCATTGCCGCGAGGAGGGCGGGCACGCCGACGCGGATCCGGAAACCGACGGCGTAGCCCACTCCCACCATGAGTGCCGCGACGAAGACGTTGCGCACGAGGTCGGCGAGCGTCCGGCCCCCGAGCACGGCGGAGCGCGACATCGGGAGCGATCGGAACCGCTCGAGCAGCCCGCTCTGCAGGTCCGTGGAGAGGCCGATCGCCGCCCCGATGGCGCCGAACACCGTCGTCTGGACGAAGATCCCCGGCATGAGGAAGTCCACGTAGGGGTATGGGATGAGGCTGACCGAGACGACGCCGCCGAACACGTAGCGGAACATCAGCACGAAGATCACCGGCTGGATCGTCGTGAAGACGAGCAGCGAGGGGACCCTCCAGTAGGCGATCAGGTTGCGGCTTCCCGCCGAGAGCGAGTCCCGGAAGGGCCGGATCAGCCGGTAAGGATGCCGCAACACGGGCGCGTCGACGATTGTCGTGACGAGGCTCATCGCCGCGCCCTTCCGACTTCTGGTGCATCTTCGGTCGGGGCGGCGCTTGTCCGCTGTCCCGTGAGGGAGAGGAACACGTCGTCGAGGCTCGGCTCACGGACGGTCAACGTCGTCGGTGCAATGCCGTTCTCGTTGAGGGATCGCACGGTCTCGAGAAGGACGCGGGTCCCGTCGGGTGAACTGATGCGCAGCGCGGTCTCCTCCCGGTCCGCCGTGACTCCTGTCGCCCGGGCGAGGAGTTGCACGACCCGCACCGCCTCGGCCTCGTCTTTCAGGCGGATCTCGAGCACCGTGTTCCCGAGCTGCGCCTTGAGGGCCGCCGGTGTGTCGGCGGCGATGATCTTGCCCATGCTCATGACGGCGACCCGATCGGCAAGACGGTCGGCCTCTTCGAGATACTGGGTCGTGAGCAGGACCGTTGCTCCCTCGGCTACAAGCTCTCGGATCATCTCCCACAGTTCGTTACGGCTGTGCAGGTCGAGGCCTGTCGTCGGCTCGTCGAGGAAGACGACCGCCGGCCGTTGGACAAGGGCGGCCGCCACGTCGAGACGTCGCCGCATGCCTCCGGAGTACGTACGGGCGGTGCGGTCGGCGGCCTCGGACAACTGGAAGCGGTCGAGCAGCTCGTAGGCGCGCTCCTTGGCGACGCGGCCCGGCAGTTGGGCCAGCCGGCCCGACAGCCGCAGGTTCTCCGCCCCCGTCAGGTTGGGATCGATCGCCGCGAACTGGCCGGCGAGGCCGATGAGGTAGCGGACTTCGTCGGCCTGGTGGACCACATCACGTCCGAGCACCTCCGCTCGGCCGGCGTCGGGGCGGAGGATCGTCGCCAGGATCCGCACGATCGTCGTCTTGCCTGATCCATTGGGTCCGAGGAGGCCGAACACGGTACCGGGAGCGACGTCGAAGTCGACCCCGTCGACCGCGTAGACCTCTCCGAAGTGCTTGACAAGCCCTTCAACGCGAATTGCCACTGGCACGGGGCCATCATCCCATTGTCGCGACCGTGGCCAAAGTGACTTTCGCCTCAAGATGGTTCAAATCTGCGATGCAGTGACGATTCCAATCGGGCCGCGCCGTCGGTTAGATGGGGCGATCGGTGGCACGGTGACCGCCTCTTAACCGGTTCGGGTCGAGCTGCCGTGGGTGCGCGCGCCGGCGCTGAGGCGTCGCTCGAGTCGGGTTCCGACGGTGGCGACGCAGCCCGAAGTGAAAATGTGGTCGGTGATGCAGCGAGTTGCTCCTGCCAGCCTCAGCACACTTCCCGCCGATCCTTGCCGGCACGATGCCGTCTCTTAGCGGACGCGAAACCCCGTCTCGCCCACTGGCTTCTCGAAATTCACCTCGACCGATTCCACGCGTGCACCCGGTGGGCCGTGTCCGCACCACTTGACAAGGGCGTGCACCGCTTCTTCGTTGCCCTCGAAAACGCCTTCGACCCGACCGTCGCTCAGGTTGGAGACGAAGCCGCTTACGCCGAGTCGTGTCGCTTCGTCACGACAGGAAGCCCGGAAGAAGACGTTCTGGACCCCACCGTGCACGATGACGTGCGCGCGTAACGCGGGGTCGACGCTTTCATCCATTGGCTGAGAATGTATTGCTGCTGGGGCTCGGGATGTTGGGATCATCTCGCTGGCCGGGCGATATCGGGAGGATCCCGCGTGCCGCGTGATCGAAGTCGCAGGACAAGTGACGATGGCATTCCTTGTTTGGCTGACGACGCGTAGGCGCCGGACGGTCAATGGCGAAATTGGCTGTCGTGGTTACCGGATCCCACCGGACGGGGCCCACGGCACGGACGAACATGAGGGGAGCATCTGTTCTCGCGCCAACCCCCGGAAGCTTGGCGGCGTTCCCCGCGGCGATTGGCACCTTGGCCAACGTCGCCGGGTTCCGACGGGCAGTGCACGGTTCAGAGCGCGCCGATAGGCGTCCTCAGTCGTTCCACTGCTTGGCCCATTGCACGAGCTTCATCGTGATGAGACGCGCCATCGCCGGGGCGAGCGCGGCGGCGCGCTGGATCGAGAAGCGATCGGTGTGACGTCGGAGCTGGCCGCTCTGCGACAACCTCGAGTTGGCGCGCGCGACGGGACGCTTCTTTGGCCGGCTGTGCCGCGGGCCGTGCGGGCGGACCTTCGGGATGACCGGGTCGAGATGGCACAATGCCCAGGCCTCGCGGACGGCATCGGAGTCGTCGCCCCGGTCGAGATGGACGATCCCGACGTCGTCGGGCGACCATGCCGCACCCGGGCGTCGAGGAGCGCGCCGCGCAGTCTGCCGTCGTTCTCGTTGGCCAGCGCCGACACCTCGGCGGCAGCGAGGCCGCGGGCGTCGCTGGCAACCGACCACTTCCCGCCGCGTCTTCCCCGGTCGAGAGGTGCGGACTGGGCGCCTCGCCGCCGGAGGGCGCCTTGTCGACGAGCCGTCGACGGCGAGGCCGCCGAGCTCGAGCCCGCTGATCCGGCCGTAGCCGGAGAGCGCCGCGCAGACGAGCGCCGTGCAAACGAGCGCCGCCACGCAGTCGTCCCGGCGACGGCGCGGCGTCGACTCCGAGGTGTCGGTGATCACGCCGGCGACGTCCCAGCTGCAGCCGGTCACGAACGGACGAGGATCCCGAAGAAGCACTGCCGATCGCTCGTTCGGGGGCGATGGCGGTCGAGCGGGTGATCATCGCCACGAGGGGGAAGGTGTCCTGGGACTGCCTGGAAGACGGCATCGGCCACCTCGGGTTGCCACGAGAGCATGACGGGGAGCTCCACCGGTTTGTCGTTGGTTAGGTGCATCCGAGATCCTTCCCGGGCCACGACAACAACCGGTGGAAGTCATTGTCAGCTGCCTATCGGCGCGCGTTCTAGAGGCACGCTGGAGATCGCGTCATCGCTCGGGAAGTGTCACACTGCGTGCCGAATTTTCGAGTCGGAGAGTGACTGGCGCCCTGCGCTTCCTCACTCTGTGTGAGCTAATAGAAACTACCGTCAGCTTGTGCTCATTGCTGATAGCTATTGGTGCATGTGAACGACAAAGGGGTCAGGGTGCCAGCCGCCAGAAGATCATTCCGCCGTGAGCTGCAAAGGCGCGATATTGCACGCGTGTTGTGGAAAACTCAGTGTACGAGTCGCGATCGAGTGTCAGACGATCACGAGAGCGCGTGGGACGAGATCGCGCCCGGTTAGTCTCCGACCTGAGGTACTTGGGTCTGACCAATTCAATGTCCTGGTGTAATCAGGAAGGAAAGCTAATGCGTCGAATTGTTGTTTCACTCTTGGGAGCTGTCATCGCTTGTGGGGCGCTGGCCACCGTCGCGGTGTCATTGACGGGATCAACGGCAAGTGCTACCCACAAGGGGAGGATCTTCCTCACTGTCAGCACCCCCTTCCGGGTCCAGACCGGTGATGCTTTCACCTTTACTGCCCGGGTTTTCAACGGCTACGCGGGCAGTGAGGCAAGCACGGACGCCTCTGGTTCTGAGGGCCCCTCGTATGGCGGCCATGTCTACTGGCTGGTTATCAGCCCCGATCGCCGCCCGGTGCAATGCGCGAGTTCAACGCCTCTAACCGATGGGTTCGCGACCTGCACCATCGACAACGCCATCGCCGGTCACTACGTGGCCGTCGCGTTTTACTCCAGCCACCGCGAGTCCACCGCCAGTAGTAGCGAGGCCAACACGGTTGGCAACTACCCCGGTGGGTCCAGTTGCTGGAGCTACGGCTACGGCGGAGGCAGTAGTTCGAGCGATATCGCCGGTGCGACTGGCGCGACTGGCGCGACCGGCGCGAGCGGCGCGAGCGGCCCGAGCGGCCCGAGCGGCCCGAGCGGTGTCAGCGGCCCGAGCGGTGTCAGTAGCGCCACGGGTGCCAGCGGTGCCAGCGGTGCCAGCGGTGCCAGCGGTGCCAGCGGCCCGAGCGGTGTCAACGGCCCGAGCGGTGTCACCGGTGCCAGCGGTATCAGCGGTACCGACATCGAAGGCAACGAGAACTTGATGAGCTGGCCTCCCGTCTGTGTCCGCGTGGAAAAGGCCCGCACGCAGGTCGTTGTTTCGAATGACGCTCGGCACGCCGTGACCGGGGACACATTCAGCTTCACGGCAACAGTCGTGGGAGCTGCTGGGGTCACCCCGACGGGCTGGGTCCGCTTCTTCGTTTACGGGCCAACGATCAGCGAATCGGGTGGCGTGGTCACTGATTCGCATGGCTGGGTGAGCTGTGCGAATTCGAGATGGAACGCGGTGCGTCTGACCGACGCGTCTTCGGGTGTCGTGACCTGCCGCATCGACGACGCGCTCGCCGGCGGGTATTGGGTCAAGGCTTGGTACAGCGGTGACCGCAACTACCGTGGCTCGTACTCACGCGACTACGGCGGTACCGACACCGACGCGGCAACCAATAGTGTCAATGTGGACGATGGCTCCTGTGGTGTCAGCGCTCCGGAAAGCACTCTTAACATCCCCGATTTCTTCGGGACATGGGTGCGAGTTTGCAAGGCGCCCACGACTGTCGTAGTCACTGACGACTCTTCAGGCGTGCAGACCGGCGGCTCGTTCACCTTTACTGCCACGGTCTTTGATCCCGCCGCGACCAACGGCTTCGTCAATGGGGTCGTTCCGACCGGGTCGATTACCTGGGCGGTTACGGCCGACGCCAGTCCTGTGAGCTGTGCGAATACGGGTTCAACGACGTTGTCCTTCTCGACGTCGTCGACCGTGGGTGCTGTCGCGACCTGCAAGATGAGCGACATCGTGGCCAGCGACACCTACGCAGCCACGGCTACATACGGAGGTGACCACAACTTCACCGGCAACTACGGCACGGACACCGTCAACGGCACGAGTTCCTCGGCGAACCCGACGACGATTCTCGTCACCAAGGCCAACACGCAGACCGGCGTGACGAGTGGTCAGCTGGCTGGCAGCTTGGTCTTTACGGCCACGGTCTCCGGCCCCGGACTCACCCCGAGTGGCTCGGTCAGCTGGACGGTCACGGGCCCGAGTGGCTCGCTGAGCTGCGCCAGCTCGACGGCGTTGTCCCTCGGCGTCGCGACGTGCAGCGTTGGCGCAACGACTGATGGCGTCTACGCGGCCAAGGCCGTCTACTCCGGTGACAGCAACTACAACACCTCATCCGGCAGTGACGGCCCCGTCTTGGTCGGCCCGATCGGCGGACCGCCGATCGTCGTCGCCAGTCTGCCGGCGATGATCACCGCGGCGTACTCGCCGTGGACGATCTACTACCACACGACGGTGCACCTGCGGATCCACCTTTTCGGTAACCGCGGGATCGTCTCGGGCGTCGTGGAGCTCAAGTACGAGAACAGGACGCTCTGCTCGCCGACGTTGTCGAGCGGTGTTGCATACTGCACCGTGAATTCAGCGAAGATCGGGCATGGGCGGCATAACCTCTTGCTCGTTTACCTGGGTTCCGGTTTTTACAAGCCGTATAGCCAGACGGTGAACATTTACGTGCACTAGCTGGACCTGAAGTTCGTAGTGAAGCAGTGGTGAACGCACTGCCCGCCACCTCGGTGGCGGGCAGTGCTTCATCTCAGGCTCGCCCGAGGTGTCGCTTGTGGTCCACAGCCGTGCTGGCGGTGTCCGGCGACGAGTTCTCGGTTTTCGTCCTCGTGTGAGTCGCGGTACCGCGCTGCTCTGACCCGGGTCGACTTGCCGCATGGGTTCGCCCGCGATCGACGGTGTGCGGGCGTCGGCAATAGGAGCCGGTACGCCGGCCACGAGAAAGGCGCGAGCCGGACAGATGAGGAATACCCCCCATGGGTATATCGTTGGCGCATGAGAAGGAACATGTCACGATGACCATGCCAGGCTACATCGGCAAGAAGGTGACGATCCAGAACCGACTACGGCGGATCGAGGGACAGATCCGTGGGCTGCAGGGCATGGTCGACGACGATCGTTACTGCGTCGACATCCTGGACCAGATCTCGGCGACGACACGCGCCCTCCAGGCCGTGGCCCTGGTGTTGCTCGATGGGCATCTCTCGCACTGTGTCGCACACGCGCTGGCACAGGGAGGTGTCGAAGCCGAGCAGAAGATCAGCGAGGCCTCTGCGGCGATCGCCCGACTGGTCCGCGCGTGATCGAACTCGCCGTCGTCGCTCCGCTCCTGGACATCGGGCGGAGTCTGCGGGAAGCCTCCCTGATGTTCTGGGAGACGCTCTGGGCGCTCGTGCTCGGCTTCTCTTTCTCGGGCGCTGTCCAGGCCTACGTGTCGAGAGATCAGATGCAGGCGAAGCTCGGCGATCACCACGCCTCGACCGTCGGGCGTGCCGCCGGCTACGGCGTCGTCTCTTCCAGCTGCTCCTACGCGGCTTCAGCCATTTCGAAATCGCTCTTCGCGAAAGGAGCTGACTTCGTCGCCGCGCTCGTCTTCATGGTGGCGTCGACGAATCTCGTGGTCGAGCTGGGGATCGTCATGCTTGTGCTGCTCGGCTGGCAGTTCATGGTCGCCGAGTTCATTGGTGGACCGATCATGATCGTCCTGCTCGCTCTCGCCGGAGGCTTCGTGTTGCGCGGGCCACTCATCGCGGCCGCCCGTCGTCGGCTCGTCGGCCGAATGGCTGGCGACCGGGACGAGGCGACGACGGTGCGCGTTGCCGACGAGACTGGGGACGATCCCGACAGGTCCACGTGGTCGGCGAAGCTGCGCTCGCCGGCCGCGTTGTCCGACGCCGCCGGCTACGCAGTTGCCGATGTCAGCATGCTGCGCAGAGAGCTCGTCATCGGTTACACGGCCGCCGGATTGCTGGCTGTCCTCGTACCGACTCAAGCCTGGAACGCCCTTTTCCTCCAGGGTCACGGATTCGGGACGATCGTCGAGAATGCCTTCGTCGGGCCGGTCATCGCCGTCGCGAGCTGTGTCTGCTCGATCGGCAACGTGCCCCTGGCGGCGGCGCTGTGGTTCGGTGGGATCAGTTTTGGCGGCGTGATCTCGTTCATCTTCGCTGACCTCATCGCGATGCCACTGATCCTCATCTACCGCAAGTTCTATGGGATGAAACTGACCCTGCGTGTCGTCGGCCTTCTCTATGCGGTGATGGTGGTCGCCGGACTGGCGACAGAAGGGATCTTCACGCTGCTTGGCGCGGTCCCGACGACGCGGGCAATTCACGGGACGTCCGCCCATTTCACCTGGAACTACACGGCGTATCTCAACGTCGTCTTCATCGCCCTGGCCGCTGGGGTGTGGTGGCTCGCCCGCAACAGGGCGCGTCTCGGTGGTGGCCGCGGCTATGCGATTGATCCCGTGTGTGGCATGCAGGTTCGCACCTCGGACGCCCCGGCGCAGGCGTCGTTCGGAGGCCGGAACTTCTCGTTCTGTTCGGATCGGTGCCGGGAGCGCTTCGCGGATTCCCCGCAGCGGTACGTCGGCAGCGGCAGACGCCACGAGGCGCTCGCTTTGACCCGAGTGACAGCCGGGCAGCAGATCGGCGAGCCGCTCGGCGCTCGACACGGCGGCGCCGTCGACCCCATCTGCAAGAGGGTGGTCGTTCCGGCGACCGCGCCGGCTCACCGCGTGCGCGATGGTGTCGACTACTGGTTTTGCAGTCCGGGTTGTGTCGCGGAGTTTGACGCGAAGGGACGAAGCGACACCGCCGGGCGGACAAGCCCGACCGAGGATCCACGCTGACTGGTCGCAAGGCGACAGCGGTTACTTCTCGCGGGCCTGTCCGGGCGACGACATCGGGCACATTTCGGGCTGTTCCATTTGCCCGCGGCGGACGCGACCGCGCTGTTATCGTCACAGCCGTCGGTGGACCTCGCCGTCGATAGTCGACGAACTCGTGTAGCGAAAGGATCGCCATGGCAGATCAGAATCAAGGGAAGAGGATGTCTGGCGTGTTGTGCCTGCTGCCCGTTCTGCTCGCACTGTCGTTCGCGGCGGCTCTGATCCCCGCTAGCAGCGCCGGTGCCGGGTCGACGAATGCCATCACCGTGAGCGGGGCGCTGAAGGGCACGCTGAAGGTCGTGCCGAACGTCACCTGCTCCGGGTTGAGCGGTGGTCAAGAGACGCTGAGCTGGAACAGCGCCAAACTCTCGCCGAAAAAGGCCCAGGCTTGGTCGATTGTCATGAACAACGTGCCCCGTGCCGGTAAGTGGAAGATTCCTGCTGCTGGCATGGGGAAGTTGGACGTCGTGCTCATGGGTGGCATCGCCTTCGGTTGGGTCTCCTCGAGCGGCTCGTTGACGATTGGCAACAAGTCGGGATTGACGGGAACCATCAACGCCACGCTGAGCCTGCACGAGGGCACAGCTTCTGGAACGGTCGACCTCAAGGGCAGCTGGAACTGCGCTTAACGGGCGACTGTACGGTGCGCCGTTGCGCCGTGGATGGTGGAACCGCGGGTGACTACCGGAGGAGGAATGCGATAGCAGCGCGAGCGCGATCTGGAGAAGCGGGAGCCGCTGCCCGGGCCGCCTGGTTGCTGATCTGTGCGCTAGTGGTGACCGGGGCCATGACAACCAGTGTGACCCTGTCCGGCGCGGGGGCAGCGGCAACGAGCTGCAGGCCTCATGCGACCGACAAGTACTCGCGAGCTGTGCTGGCGAGTTCGCCGTGGGTCTTCTACCGGCTTAGCGAGCCATCGGGACCGGCAATGTGCGATTCATCGGGTGCGGGGAGGAACGGCACCTACGCTTCTTCGGGGCTGAAGTACGGCGTCACGGGGATTGTCTCTGATGACCGGGCAGTGACGGCCAGTTCATCGAGTTCCGGTGTGGGCACGGGAGCTACCGGTCTGGTGGGCAATCACAGCTTCACGCTCGAGGCATGGTTCCGGAGCACCGGGACGATCCAGGGTGAGTCATTAGTCAATATGGGCCAAGCGGGCGAGGGCAATATCGCTGGACTGTCCATCTGGACAAGCAATACGGGCGACGGTGGTCTTAGCCAATTGGCCCTCGACCTTTACGTTGGTGTGCCTTACGCATCCACTCTCCCGATTTGGAATACCCAAACGGCAGGTGTCAATCTCTGGGACGGACATTGGCATTACGTGGTCGTTACGTACAACGCTCGGACTGGCGCGGCGACCGGCTATGTCGACGGGCACGACCTGGGCGCCCGTACCCCGCCCACAAAGGTCAACTTGCTGGCAGGCCCCATCCGGGTCGGCTATTGGGTGGACAGCTACCTGAACCATCCGGTTATCGGAGTGGAAGACGAAGTGGCGGTCTACCCGGCCGCCCTGTCTCCGGCACAGGTCAAGGCGCACTTCGTGGCGAGTGGCAGGCGCTTTAGGTAGCCCGGCGATCTGGGTACCGCTGCGTAGTCGGGGGCAGCTGGCGTTTCTCGGCTATGGGAAGATTTTGTTCGTGCGTGCGGTCGCCAGCGCGGTGATGGCCCTCATGTTGGTAATTGGGCCTGCGGCCGGAGCCGGTCTCGTTTCGGAACCTCAAGGCGCGACCAAGGTTTCGCCGCCAGAGGTATGGCTCATTCCTGACTTGTTTTCCGCGTGCTGGAAAGGACCTGTTTCACTCCGCGTCAGCCCGCCGGATGCCCACCCCGGAGAGGTGGTGACCGTCTCGACGACCGGGGCCTATTCTCCCCTGCTAACAGGGAGCAACTGGTCCATTTTCGGGGTGCAATCTGCCGGAGCCTTCGAGGTCGTCGATTACCTGGGCACGCCTTCGGGAGGGTCGACCATCTACGGGATCATTTCGCCCGCGATATCGGAGGCCACACAGATATCCGGCGTCGACATGATCGGGCCGGTCCGGGTCCGGATTCCCATTGAGCGCCCGGGCACCTACGAGATCCGGCGCTATTTCCATGTCGTCGGCGACCTTGGGGCGTACGTCGCCAAGGACTTCCCGGATGCTGGAGCGTGCCTCTGCGCGAGGGTGCGGGTCCTGCAGACTGTGCCGGCACTGGTCCCCGCGGATGACATCGGTATCTCGACGAATCCGGCCTCGGGTCTGCGAGATGGCGTACGGGTGCGGGTGACGCTGACCGGTTTCGGGGAGGGGGGCGTCATCCGGCTTTCAGAGTGTGCCTTCTTCCCGCTCGTCACCTCGCTTGGCTGTGGAGCGGAACTCGCGGCTCAACCCATGGTCCGCCTCAACAGGGAGGGTTCGGTGACGGCGAAGTTCGTCGTACACTCCCGTGCGGCGGCAGCGCCCGACGATCCCCGGTCTTCATTTGCGTGCACGACGAACTGTGTGCTCGTCGCGACGCTGGGCGACAACTACGCAGACGCTGTGGTCCGGTTGAACTTCGCGGTGCCCGGGGCGGCAACCGGGACGTTCATGTTGACGGAGGGTGTCTTTTCCGGGCAGAACACGCCGTTGCTGGGGACAGTGACGTTTAGGGCGAGTTCCGGAGCGACGTACAAGACGAGCCCAGCATCGGACGGCGAGTTCTCGATCGTCCTCCCGCCCGGTCGCTATCAGGCGACAGGTCAAAGTCCAGGAATCCTCTATTACCTTCACGTCGAGCCTCATGAGAAGCAGTGCCCAGTGCCGGGTGTCGTTGTCGTGCGGCCTGGCGTGACGACGGCTGATGTGGCAGTGGATTGCGATGTCAAATGACATCGGCGTGGACTATGCATTTTCAGCAATAGCGATGCTCGATGACCCGTAAGCGTCGACGAATCTCCGTCGCGCTCGGGTGGCCGCGGTGATGATCGCTGGTGTCGCCGCGGGCCTCATCGGTACCTCGGGTTCCTCGTTGTTGCCGACCCTCGTTTCTCAGCTGGTCACTGCTCTCGATGCCACCGATGTCACCGTCACGCCCGTGGGTGTAATCACCAGTGGGAGTCGTTTCCGCGGTTTCGGGCGCCAAGGCGGCGCTCGACAACGAAACTCGGGGTTCCGAAGCAATCGCCGAGCAACTGGGAACCCTTACGAATCGGCAGTTCCGCAGTGGCGTCCTGCCTCGGCGGTGGAGATCGATCTCGCGGGTGGGTTCGCGTGTTCAATACCCGTAGATTCGAAGCTTCCCAAACACGACCCTGACAAATCTCTGGCCGAGTTCGTCAACGCGAGTACCGGCTTGCCGATCGAGGGCGTGCGAGGCGGTTCCCCCCGTCTTTCGACGCTCCCGGACATCGGGCACAAGAGATCAGCGAGCACTTGAACGCATGAGCACCCGTTCTCGAGGTGCTACGACGCACCGGCCATCGACCCCGATGGACCTGTCGAACAGATATTGAGAGGGTTGTTGGACGGTAAATGGCACACTGTCGACATTCCCCGGGATATCACGCCCTGAGCTGGGAAGACAGTGGGGCTGAACACAGTGCGCCTGAAGAGTATCGGTTGATGCTTTCCACAATGACTCCGGTTGATGCTTGACACCCCGATGAGGGAACGGGTCAACGGGCGACAGCCGGGTGCTGGGCCCGCTTCTTTCGGATGTCTCCTTTCGTCGTCCGGACAACGGACTTGATGAGGTCGGTCCCCGACCAGACCTCGAGGACCCCGTCGGTGACGTGGACGTCGACGATCTCCCCGCCATGGTGTTTGCCGACGGAGAAGACCTGCCAGGCGACCGAGATGATCCCGTTCGACCCGACGGTCCGCTGGATCCAGTCGTCGCCGGAGCGCAGGGCGGCGAGCCGGGTCTCCGCTCCGATGGCGATCGCCGCTCCGGCGGGATCCCGCCGGTAGAAGCGCTCGGACGGCGTGCACATCCCGATCCCCTGGTGGGGTCGGTTCGTGTTGTAGTCCTCGACCCAGGCGTCGAGGGCGGCCTGGGCGGAGGCGAGGTCGGCGAAGACCCTGCCGCGGAGGAACTCGACCCGCAAGCTGCGGTGGAAGCGTTCGATCTTGCCCGTCGTCGTCGGCGAGCGCACCGCCGTGAGCCGGTGCGTGATGCCGTTCTCCCGGCAGATCCGGTCGAAGAGGACCTCGACCCGCTGGGCGGCGTAACGGCCGGAGAAGACGAGCCCGTTGTCGGTGAGGATCTCTTCCGGGGTGCCGTGGCGGGCGAGGGCGGCGGCGAGGTGGGCGCAGACCTGTTTGGCGACGGCCCGGCGCACGAGGCCGGCCGAGACGCAGAAACGCGAATGGTCGTCGACGCCGGTCAGGCACTTCAGCTCGCTGCCGTCGGCGAGGAGGATCCCGCCGACGATGTCCATCTGCCACAGCTCCATCGGCTTGCCCCGCTCCCAGCGGCGGTAGTTGACGAGGCGTCGCCGGCGGGACTTCGGCTCGATGAGACCGTGACGGACGAGGGCGCGATAGACGGCGGACTCCGACGGGGGCGGCTCGAAGCCCTCCTTGGCGAGCCGCCAGGCGAGCCGGCGCTGTCCCCAGAAGGGATGGAGCCGGCGCAGCTCCAATAGGCGCGCCTCGGCGGCGCCGGCGATCTGGTGCGGGCAGCTCGCCGGCCGGTGGGACCGGTCGGACAGAGCGGCGAGGCCGCCCTGTTCATAGCGGCGCAGCCAGGTGTGCACGCTCTGACGGGAGACCCCGAAGGTCTCGGCGACCTCGGTGACGCTGAGGCCGTCTCGGATGACGCCCATGACGGCGTCGTAGCGCTGTTCCACGATGCTGAGCTCCACTCGCTTGCGCGAGCGGACCAGAGCGGGGCCGGGGTGTAAAGCATCAACCGAATGCGCGTAAAGCATCAGCCGACATCGCGTAAAGGATCAGCCGAACGCGATATGTCAAGCGTCAGGCGGAAGTACACAGGGAAACAGTGGGCCGCCCGGGTCTCGATCCCGGCACCTTGGGATTAAAAGTCCCCTGCTCTTCCCGATGAGCTAGCGGCCCGTCTGCTCAACGACGCACGCGGCAGGTTCCCGCGCGAGGAGTTGAGCTGCGCACAACGCATCGTAGGGGACGACGGAGGAACGAAGCGTGTTCACGGTACGCGCCGCTGCAGGTGCAGCAAGCCCTCGTGGGGCCGAGGGCGCCTAGTGCTCTTCGAAATCGAAGACGGATGACGCGGACTGACGTTCGGCCGGACGCGGCGCCGTAGTGCGAGCCCGTGGGAAATCTCCCTCCGCGGCGACCGTTGCCCGGTGCTCCCGCACGAGGAGCGCCGCGTCGAATCCATCTCGAGGGGCAGCGGGCCTAAGACTGCGTACTGCGGACCTTGCCGAAGGTCCGCTCTCAGCGGCCGGGATCGTGTCAGCACGATCGCTTGTGAGATAGCGGTTCGACATGGAAGGGTGTCGCTCGCTGATGGGCGAGCGTCTCGTGAAATCGAGTTCCTCACGCGGCGACCCGCTCTTCGGCAGGTCGGTCAGTGGGCGATCGTCTGTTGAGACCTCGGCGATCGTCGAGTCGATGACGTCACGGAGGCGCAGCAACTCCGCCATCGCGTTCTTACGCTGCTCGTGCAGATACGTGAGCTGGGTGGCCGCCCGGGAACGGTCCTCTTCGATCCGCCCGAGCTGCTCGCGCCGACGCTCCTCGACGTCTGCCTCTATTTGCTGCGCTTTGCCACGGGCAGAAGCGAGGATCGTCCGAGCTTCCTCGGCCGTCTTCTCGCGGAGCTCGGCCAGTTCGACCTCCGTCTTCTCGCGGAGCGCGTCCGCCCCTTCGCGTGCCTCCTCGAAGATCCTCTGGATGTGATCGCCGACGCCGTCGAGGGTGAACGACTGCGACGGGCGCCGCTGGTCCTCGAGCGCGGCGACGCGACGGTGCAGCTCGCGGAGTTGGCCAACGGCGGCAGCGAGCCTGCGCTCGGCCTCCGAAGCACGGCGCAGAGATTCGTCGAGCCGCCGCTGCTGCGCGGCGACGTAACGATCGACCTGTTCAGGGTCATAGCCGCGACGGTACGCACCAAAGAGTGGCGTGGCCTCGGCCCCCTGCGACGCTCGAGACTCCTCCATGCTCGCCTCCCAGCGCCTCCCGGCGCTTTGCTCGCCTCTCGATGCGCCCGCCGGATCCGGCTGGGCCGCAGAACGCCTGCGGCCCCGATGGTATCGGGCTGGTGCGCGTCGGGTGCGGAACTCGACTGCCCCTATCTCCCCGATCCTGCCGGATTCGCCGCCGGCACGGGCCGGAAACGAGGTGGTGGCTTGGGCACCCTGCCTGACGTGCGGCTCATCGGGCGGGTTCGGGGGCGCATCCGACCGGGACTGGGCGAGCACCGGTCGCCCGTGCCAGCCCGTGGTCGATCACTCGGCGCGCCGTCGCGATGACCAGGCACAAGGACGATCCTGTCGACACGGCAGAGATCAATCCCGGGGGGTTCAAGTCGACCCCGAGGTGGGCGCACGGGCCCTCAGCCTCCAGCCGGGCGAGCTCAACCAGGCTGGAGTGATCGGTGCCGTGGGCGACGGGCTCTTCATCCAGAGCGTCTCGGGGATCCATTCCGAGTGAACCCCGTGAGCGGCGATACCTCGGTCGGGGCCGAAGGACTGCTGATCCGACGGGGTGAGCTCACCCAACCCGTCAGGCAGATGACGATCGCATCGATGATCTAACGCTTGCCTGGGGGCATGGAGGTCGTTGGCGACGACGTCGAATGGCTGCCGAGTGTTTCGGCGGGCGTGACGATCCCGCTCGGCGACGTCACGATGAGCGGGAACCAAAGGACCGATCCAGCTGGTCAGGGCTTTTCGGCACGCTTTGCCGTCACGGCGGCCGAAGCTGGAGTGCCGGGGACTGTCGTCGCAGCTTCCCTTTTTGAATCCGGGGACGACTTGGCCGAGTTGGCGGTCGCCTTTTCGGCGCTAGAACCGTTGCTCGCCGACGCTGTGGCGGAGCGACGCGCCCGGTTCTCGGTCCGGTAGAAGCCGCCCCCTTTGAAGACGATGCCGATCGAGCCGTAGACCTTCCGCAGGGGCCCGCCGCATTCGCGGCAGGTCGTGAGCGGCGAGTCGGAGAAGGATCGCGTGACCTCGAAGCTGTGGCCGCAGTTCTTGCAGACGTACTCGTAGTTCGGCATCGCGCTCCCCTGGCGGGCGTCCCGGCGGGAGCGCCACTGGCACTCCCGGGGTCCGAGTGCCAAGCATATCGGGCGTTCGAGGTGCTCGAGCGCCGGGCAAGCGTCCGGGTCGCTGGTGGGTCTCGGTGCGACGGGGCCGAGGGGTGTTGCGTACACTCGGCGAAATGTCCGAACGCAACCTCGCACGTCTCGACCCGCTCGGCCCGGCGAGAGTGGGCGATGTTGCGCCCCGTGACGCGACGCATCGGCGGGCCCAAGCCCGCTGCCGGGTCACGATGCTCCCCGAGACGACGGCGAAGGTCGCGACGAACGCCATCACCAAGGGTGACGTGCTGGGCGCGGCACGCGTCGCCGGAATTCAGGCGGCAAAGAGGACCGCGGAGCTCATTCCGTACTGCTATCCGGTGCTCGTTGGTCAGGTGTCCGTCAACTTCACGATCGGCGACGATTGCGTCGAGGTCGAGGCGAACGTCGAAGCGTTCGACCGCACCGGAGTCGAGATGGAAGCGATGGTCGCGTGCGCGATTGCCGCTCTCACCGTCTACGACATGTGCAAATCGTCGGACCGGACGATGTCGATTGGCGCGCTGCAGCTCTGGGAGAAAAGTGGCGGTCGGTCGGGCGTCTGGCGACGCGGCGACAGCGACGCGACTTCGCCAGCTGTCTGATCGCGGTTGCGAGCTGTCAGACACAGCGCGAGTGGGTCTTCTGATCCACCAGTTCGCGGCCGCTGTCCGTTAGCGTCGAATTGACCGCAGGAACCGGCCGACGCAAAGGAAAGCAACGGGATGGTCGTACTCGTCCTCGTGCTCATCTGGCTGGTTGTCATCTTGCCAATAGCCGTGCGCAAGCTTTCCGAGTTCCAACTCGTGTCGTCCGTCGCGCGCTTCCGTCACCAGACAGAGCTTCTGAAGCGCGCCCACGCAAATTTCGTGGGCACGAACGGGCGTCTCTCGGGTCCGGAGAACAAGATGCGCGTGATGAACGACGCCCAGGCCGCGGTTCTGAGAACGGTTCAGGCGCGTATCAGTGCTCGGCGTGCCCGTCGGCGCGAGACGCTTCTTCTCCTCGGATCGGGGATCGTCTCGACACTCCTCGTCGGGGCCGTGCCCTCGTTGCGCGCCTTTTGGGTTGTGGCGGTCTTGCTGGCGATGATCACCGGCGTGTATCTCGCGCTGCTCGTTCGGTGTGCTGCGGCCGAAGCAATCGCGGCCGAACGCGCGCTCAAAGTCGTCGCGATCACAAACGCGGTCGGTGAAGCCGACTCGCAGCAGGAGGGCCGTGTTGAGGCCGCGGGAGGTGGACGATTCGCCGCTGTTTCGCAGGGATACGAACCACGCCGACCGCGCCTCGTCGTTCCGGAAGGTCCCGCCTAGCGATCCGGACGGCCGATCGGGTGTCCTAGTTAGCAAAATGGTCGCGCAAGGAAGCCTGGTTGGTTCGCCAGGGGACGTCTGGCTTCGTCGGCCAGTGCCGAGTGAGCAGGGACTAATCTCGAGCGGGTTCCAGGCCTGCGGGTCGGTGCGGACCGTTCACCTGGGGGTGTAGCTCAGCTGGTAGAGCGCCACGTTCGCAACGTGGAAGTCGGCGGTTCGAGTCCGCTCACCTCCACCAAAAGAACCCCAGTTCAGAGGCTATTCGGGAGAGCTGAGGCACACCCGAAAAATGGCTCGGGCGCGCGGCGAGTGCGCGGAATAGGGCGCCTTTGGACGGTGAGATGGTTGTTGTGACCTCAGTGCGTCGTATGTAGAGGTCATGTTTGTTCCTACGAGCGAAGATCAACGAGGGGCCATCCTCGATCGGCTCACCCACCGGTGTCGGATCATCGAGACCAAGGGCGAAAGCTACCGGCTCTGGGACGCCAAGGCCCGGACACGGTCGGCCAAGCGGGGAACCGTCAGGTGTCCGTGACGACGTGCCCGACCAGCCCACCGTGACCGTGGTCCAGGTGCCAGCCAGCAAGTAACTTCTGACCATCGCGCCACCGTTTTCGACCGGTACGCGTTACTGGATTGGGCCGGTGTTTATAGAGCCCTAAGGCACAATACAGAGGGAAGCGGTGGCCGGTATCAAGGTCGTTACTGACAGCATGAGCGACATCCCGAGTGATCTGCTCGTTGCATTCAACATCGACGTGGTTCCACTCGACGTTCGATTCGGCACCGAGGATCTCACCAGGGCCACCCCAGAGGAGTTCTGGCGCCGCGCGCGTGCCACCGGCGCCATCGCCAAGACGGCCGCACCCTCTCCCGGCGCGTTTACACAAGCCTTCCTTCGCGCTCGCGACGAGGGCTTTAGCGGGGTCTGCTGCGTGACGGTCTCGTCTTCGTTGTCCGCCACCTTTCAGGCCGCGTGTTCGGGAGCAAACGAAGCAAAGGGAAACATCACGGTTCGCGTCATCGATTCGCGCTTTGGGACGATGGGCGAGGGGTTATTGGCGTTGGACGCCGCAGAAAGAGCGCGTGAGATCAACGACCTCGATGCGCTCTGTAACGCGGTGAGCGCCGAGATTGCGAGCCTCGAGACTTTCGGGGCCCTGGATACCCTGGAATACCTCCGTCGGGGTGGCCGCATCGGCTCCGCGCAGGCTTTTTTTGGCTCGTTGCTCTCAATCAAACCGATCGTCGAATTGAGAAACGGCGTCATCGAAGGTGAGTCGCGTCAACGGACGCGCGCGAGATCCCTCCGCTACCTCGCGGACAGAGTCGCTGCTGCGCTTCCCATCCGCAAACTCGCCATCACCCACGCCGATGCAGAAGACGTCGACGCGTTCCTCGCGCTGTTAGAGCCCATCTTCCCCACGGAGAAAATCATCACGGCCTACATGGGTCCAGTTGTCGGCACGCACCTTGGGCCGGGGACGATCGCCGTGTGCCTCCAGCGGGGATGAATCCGTCCACCCTGCCTTAGTCACCGGCGGGTCGCGCCGGTGTGTCGAGGACTGTCGCTCAGACGGGTGACGCTCAGGCGGCCCTTCCGCGACGGGTCTTGACCTGAGCATTGACGTCTTCGCTCTGGGCGCGTCACGGGCGCGAACGGGCGCGTCTGAATTGCCGCATCCTGCCGCGTACTGCCGCGTACTGCCGCGTGGTGCCGCGTGCTGCCGCAAGTGAGAAGTCGTGGATTCGCGTAAGTCCTATTCGCAGGTTTACGGTGATCCATTTTCGCAACGTGGAAGTCGGCGGTTCGAGTCCGCTCACGTCCACCAAAGAACTCCCATTTCAGAGGCTATTCGCGGCTTTCGTGGCACCCGCGAAAAACGGCTCGGCGCGCGACGGGCGCGGGAAATGGGGCTCCCGGTGCGACGGCGAGATGGCTCTTGCGACCTCAGTGCGTGGAATGTAGAGGTCGGCGGTTCGAGTCCGCTTACCTCCACCGAGGGACTCCGGGACAGAGAGGCGCGGCGGGGAAAAAGGATCAAACGGCACACGCACCGGACGAGAGGACGGAACCAGCGACGGCCGACAGCGCCCCACCAAGGGCGACCGGCGGACCGGTGGACCAGCGCAGCTTAGGAGAGGGCGCACGAGGGGGGTCCAACGGGGCATCAACCAAGAAGGCTTGAGGTCCGGTTAATGGCCAGGGCGCGCAAGCGCGCGGTGACGCCCCAAGAGGACGATCGTCGCTCTTTGAGACCATCAGGCGATGGACAGCGCCCGGCTCATTACTTTGGCGATGGTGGAGTTCTCCAGGCTCGAAGAGGCCGGCTTGAGCCCGCTGAGGTAGGAGAAAGAGACCTCGGCACGCCCCTTGGCGTAGAAGAACTCGTCAATGTAGAAGGCATGTGGGGTGTCGGGAGTGGAGATGACGAACTGCATGTGCGATCCACCATGTCCATCACCGTAGCGAGTAAGTGGCAAGAAGCTCGATGTCACGGTGTACTTGGCGCTCGTCCGGCTTGTTGGACTGAGACCAACCGCACTCAAGAGGACCTGTAACACGAGTTGTCCCGCGCAAGAAAGCGTGGTCTTGTTTGAGTATGCGGTCAGGTCAGCGCGCGCTTGGCTTGCTTTGGTGACAAACACGACGTCTGAACTCACAAGGTAAGCGACTTGGTTCTTGATCGACTCCGCGAACGGTGCGGACTGAACGTCGACACTTACGTCCCCGCTCACCTTGCCACTTGTACCGAAAGGATCAGGGCTCACCGTGAGATGGCCACCATTTCCCTTGAGACCACATGCCACTGCCTTTTGCCACATCGCCGCGGTCGGCCTCGGCAGGCCGGAGCCGACTGCTCCAGCCTTCCACTGCGCGGGGGTCGGTAAGTCTGAAGTCTTGAGGTTGATCGCCCTAGCCTTCGCCGCGTCCGACGCTGACGAAGCAACGGCCCCGGCCACGGGCCAGGTGACTGCCGCTCCGGCGGCGAGAAGACAACCAATCAGCGGGAACCACACTCGCTGCGTCCTCTGTCGCATGATCTCCTCCCTCGTCGTTCCGGCACTGGAACCAGGTTGACCCGTGTGGCAAATCACCTCTCGGGCTGATCACCTCTGCCGACCACTCTCACCGGGTCGTCCTTGGGCAACAGAAGAATACGTTCTTCCAAACCGGCAGTAAGCCGTCTCCGCCGTGAAGCAACAATCTCCCAGCCAATCATCGACACCGGGCGAAAGGGTGTCTTTCTCACCAATCCGGGCAGGCCAGTCGTCGGAGTTGATTCAGCACTCGCGTGGCTCGCCAAAGCGCGACTCCGTGACCGACAGGTCGGCGCTAGACGCGTCCATCCGCGCACCCCCTTTGGCGCTCTTCGGCTCGCGCAGCCCCGGAGCTATTCCTCGTCAGCTGGACACAGGCGAGCCATCCAAGCAGACGTTGCCAAATAGGCCGGTGTTTGTACCGCGCCACCGAAGGGCGAGCACGATGTTCGGACCTTCGCCGGGCAAGTGGATCTAGGCGGCGCCCGCCACCCACCCGGCATGGCCCCCCGCCTCAACTCCCAGCGGCGTGTGATCTACGAGCGACCCGTCGGTTGATTCGCCGAACCGCGATCAACCTGAAGAGCGACGGTACGCCGACGCCGATTACGAGCCCGATGACGAGCGTCACGATCTCGACGACCGTTGTCGGGTAGACCGATCCCCGTTGCTGCAGGATGACAAGGACACCGATGGCGCCGAGGATCGAACCGGCAATTCCGACGACGGAAAACTTCGGCCGCCACCGAATGCGTCTTGGTTGCGTGCTCATGACACGATTCCTCTCACGACGTGCCCGGCGGCTCGGAGCAACTCCCAGACGACCGCACCCAAGGTGATTGGGGCCGCGAGCAGGGACAACAGGCTGCAATTGTGTACGAACTTATCCATCGGAGACCCGGATGACTCATCCAGCTCCTTGTTTGCTGCTTCCTCATCGGACAGGTTGCTCGGAGCCGAGGACACACCGGAGCTACCCGCTGCAGCGAGACCCGCAGCGGCTGCCGCGACGACACCGACTCCGGCGAGAGCGATCCCGCCGATCTCAGCATCGGGAAGCCCAGACGCCTTGATGTCGATGTACCCTCCACCCGAGCACGTGTCGCTGCCAGATACGCCGCTCGCACTGACGTGCAGCCAATAGAGGCCGGCGCCGTACACGGCGTACTTGCTCACCTTGACCGCTGACACCCAGTGGCCGCCTGTCGTCGTTCCCGACGCGACCGTCCAAGAGACGCTGTCACCGAGCACGTCGAAGGTCATCACGACCCGATAGTTCATCTGTTGGTTCGCCGCGATCGCGGAATCAGTTCCCGAAACTGGAACCGTCGCGTTGTAGGGAAGATCGATCGAATCGTCCGGCGTGTCAGCCGAGGCGAGATCCTCGCCATTCAACGTCGCGGAACACACGGTTGCCGCAGAAGCCGGGGAAGGCGTCAGCCCGCCGATGAAGGCAAACATGAACAGGGCCGCCGAACCGAGAAACCCGACAGCTGCAAGCCGTACCGAAGTACGGAGACCCATACCAACCTCCTTTCACACCTTATGCAATAACTGTGCTTTCAGTGTAGATGATCGGCCACAGTTGCAGAGTTTGAGAACCTGCCTCCGATCAGGATGCGAGTATTTGACGAGCCCGGTTGCTCCGCTTACCCGCCTTGAGCGGACCGCTCGATTTCAATCGGACCACCCTAGTTTCGGATCCGTCGTCGCGCCCTAACCGTGTCATGGCCGATCAGAGGAGTCAGGGGAGGTCCGAGAGGCCTCTAGCTCCGGCCCGTCCGCAACGGACGATGCGGCCCACAGTCTTGGCTGTCGCCTGCAGGAGGCCGTACTTCAAGAACGCCTGACGCCCATACTCCGAGCAGGAGGGATTGGAATTGCAGCGCGCACCCAGACGCGGACCAACCTTCGACTGGTATGTCGCGATGAAATGCAGCGCGGCGCGGCGCGCAACCGAATCTGACTCGACTTGTCGGGTTCGAGAACGCGCCACAGTCGCCTACTTCGGCTCAAGAAGCACTGTTCAAAGGTCGTGTTCCCCTCATTCTGGCTTACCGGCTCCTCGGCATGTTGGAACACCGACGGGTCTGCAGCACGTTCAGCTAACTCCAGTTCGCCGCGCACCGGAGTCGACCGCGCACGCGGTATTAGCCGAGCTATCGGCGAGGACACCCAGTCTCCACCCATGAGCCACATCGCCAGCGGCACGATCGATCTTCGCGCAGGCAGAGACGACTTGCGGCAGGGACGGAATGACCGGCAACCGGGACTTGGTGGCACGGCCTCCTCGAGCGGCACCTCGGGACGATCCCGCGCTGCTCGTCCGGGCGGACACTCTGTGCACCGTTCAAAGCACGGATCGCCGAACATCTGTTGTGACAGTTCCGTGCCATTACAAGTCCAGTGACATCCAGATCAGCCCTTATGGCGGGCGTCTCGCCAAAGGCGGGCGACCTCTGTGAAGAACTAACGCTCCTTGAGGGGCAGGAGTTCCAAATCGGGTGGTGTCTTCCTGGCGTGGTAGAGGCCGAACAGGACGAGAACGAACATCACAGCCGCAAGGGCGAACGATGCGATTCCGGCCCAGAAGGCGATTGTTCCGAAGGTACCGAACGCATAGGCCTCAAGAAGCAGGCCCTCCAAGGTCGAGGCTTTGAAGGCGATCTCGACGTCCGCTGCGAGCTTGGCATTGTTCGGGTGGGCGATGGAAGCTGCACTGATCGTCGCGTAGACGCCGCCATAGGGCAACCCGCTTATGTCGGAAGCGATCTTCTGGGCGTACGCATTCGCTTGTGACCCGGTGAGGACCTGCTGCCCGGCGTACTGGAGGAGGAAAGACCTCTGTGCTGGAGGGATCTGGGACTTCGTCGGGAAGTAGATGTCCTGGCGAGCAAGTTGGTTGTGCACACTCGAGGAACTGAAGCTGTAGCCCCACATCAGCAGTGCGCCCGCCACCACGAGCATGACGACGACTACGACGCCGCCAAGGCTGACGAGAATATCGAAGGTCTTGCGTCGCATTTCTCACCTCACGGTCTCGTTGGAGTCTCCGACGAGGCTCAAGATCCAGTTGTCGGTTCTGCTGGGTCAGGGTGAGCCTAACGATCCAGGACCGTTTTCCTGCCGGACGAGCTGGCGCTAGAGTAATTCCGGCGGGGACCGGACGACACGCCGTCGTTGCGCGAAGTCGATCGCTGGTTGCCGACCCAACAGTCGTGTGCAGCCATTTATGTGGCCTGGGGACTGGACTGAGCCAGACGGGCCCGGACCTCCAAAGCACACGACTCCTTGCGGAGATGATGCGCCGGACTCGCTCGGACAGTCCCGGACCCGGGTCCGGCCGCTGGCAGCCAAGAGGTTCGCGGTTTCGACTCCCCCAGCGCTCACCCCGCTGTCGAACTCGCCACGTTCTCCCTAATGAGCGACGGTTCCGTGTTTCCAATCGGTCAGCGGCGTCTGACCCGTTGACATGGAGCCGTCCTTCAGCTGGTCGCACACTGCCAGACGAACTGCATCGTCGCTTGAGCTAACCACGTCGATTCCACTCTTACAGAGTGGGTACAGAGGATCACTGGCGCACGGCGTGTCGAGGTCACCGGCATCCGGCCATCGAGCGAGACTGCGCGGCGCTGAATCGGCGACGCGAATAGATCGGCGACTTGGGGCGTTAGCCGCACACCACTTGGTTCCTACCACCCCGTTTGGCGGCGTAGAGCGAACGGTCAGCATCGACGAGGATTGATTTCCAGGCCTTGGCGAGACCGCGAGCGACGCCGAGGCTGATCGTGACGTGAAGTCTTTCGTTGAGATCGTCCCACGTGTGGGACTCGACGCTTAGACGGATTCGCTCCGCGAGGACCCTCGCCATCTCCATCTCACAGTTGAGCAAGGCGAAGACGAACTCATCACCTCCGAAACGGACGACGACCTGATGGGAGCGGGCCTCCGGGGTGAACAGCCTTCCGAGCGTCACCAACACGCGGTCACCAATCTCGTGACCAAAGGTGTCATTGACCATCTTGAAATGGTCGATGTCGGCGACGATGACCACTACAGTGCTTGAGCCCAGGTCGGCGTGGTCAAGGAAGCGCTCCAGGAGCCGCCGGTTTCCAACCCCGGTGAGCGCGTCTTCTTCGGCTGAGTGCATCGCGACGGCAGTCTGGGTTATGAGTTGGCTGCGCTCGCGCTCGAGGTCGGCGCGGGTCCAGACCTCTTCCACAAGCTGGGCAGTTTGCCGAGCGTGGAGCGACCACATCCGGCGCTTCACCTCGCGCGCGTCGGCAAGCGCGGCTTGTGAGTCGCCGGTTGCTTCTCGCGCAACGAGCCGCTCGTCCAGCGAGAGCATCAGCTCGATGTCGTCGCCGCTGTCCTCGGCGATCTCGACCGCGCGTTCGGCCATCTCGAGGGCTTCGTCGACACGTCCGAGCGCCCGGAGACAGCGCGCCTTCACGCGGGCGAGCGCAGCTCGCTGCGCGACCTGCACGATGGACGTGTCGTCGGTGGTACCTTCCAGGATCTGCATTGCCTCTCGGGCGCGCCCGCTCTCGACGAGCAGCTCAGCCCGCAAACGTTGGCTGCCGGATCGCCTTTGCATTTCCGGCGTTCCCTCGGCCAGAAGGCGTTGCACTACTCGCTCGGCCCGCTCGAGCCTTTCGTAGCGACGGGAATTATCCTCGTTAACGGTCCCTTCTGCGACTTCGCGATCTCGACTTGCTGCGAGAAGCAAGGCGTCGGCGATGTTGTGCAGCTGGCGGTAGACCTTGGCCCTGTCGCCACAGCGTTCGGCGGCGGCAAGCCCGAGTTCGAACTGCTTGACGGCGCGGTCGTAGTTGAGAAACGAGTAGCAGACCATGCCGAGGCGGTTGGTAACCTCGACAAGTAGGCGATCGTCGTTCACCGAGTCGAGGCCGAGGATGCTCTTCGTTGCCATCTCTATAGCGAGAGAGAGCGCGCCTAATCGGGAAGCGTGGGCGGCAGTCAGGCTCGCGGCGTCAAGCATGAGGGCTGTTTCGCCCACTTCTTCAAACAACTCCGTTGCCGCGCGGGCGTCCTCCACCACCTTGGCGGTCTCCCAGCCGTTGGAGTAGACCCGCGCCCGGCACATCAGCAGTCGCCCCCGTTCGGCGGGTCCGCTTGCCCGTGGTAGCAGGGAGTCGATTTCACGGAGGCAGTTGGCCCGCCCCTCTGCGGACGTGGCGGTCGATGCGCGCTTGAAGAGATCTTCAATGTCGATTCCAGTGTCGGCAGCCGCGGGCCGATCAACGAGCGGCGCCCCTCGCTCCTTGAAGAAGTCGTTGTCACCCGGCGAGCCGCCCTCGACGCGTCGGGCGGATGCGTCGGGGCCTGGACTGGCCTCGCGATGTGTGCTCTGCCACTCGGCAACGGCTCGTTCGAAAAGCTCGGCACGTGCTGGTGAATTGAGCACTCGCTTCCCGGTCACGAGATCGAGCCATCCGATGGCGCGGTGATGTTTTCCGGTGACATAGAGGCGGTCCATGCCAAAGCGCCGATGTCGTTTCACCGATATTCGCTCAGTCGAAGTCTCGTCGATCAGTCTTCGCATGCCTGCCTCCGAAACACGACATGCTATATCGACCAATGCGAGTTACACGTCATAGTGCTGGGGCCATCGTTTTCGAAATGGCGTGAGAGCTCTGAAAACGCTGACACATTGGCGTTTCGAGCGCTTTCAACTCGCCATAATGCGCCAAGACCCGATTGTGGCGATCGCGACCCCAGATGTGCGGTCGCCGCCGGTGAGGATCGACAGGAACATGGGTCAGTCCCGCTTCTGCCGCCAACCGAGGACGGCTCTCCTGCCGCGAGGGCCCGAGTCGTCGTGACGGTGAAGCGGTGCACGGCTTCTTACCGTTCGAGCGGCGGATTCTGTGAACAGTCGATGAACAAAGCTCCCACCTGCCCTGTTCCGGGTGCGCCCGACGTGGTGCCTCTTCTAGGATCGGGTCGTTCCAACCGGTCCGCTCGGATTCCTCTGAGACGCCGTCTGAAGGAGAAGTCACGTGCAAGAACGCAGCCCCGCAGAGGTCGTCCGTCTCGCGGCGGATGAGGGTGTTGAGGTCGTCGATCTCAGATTCTGTGACCTTCCCGGCTTGATGCAGCACTTCTCGATTCCCGTCCGTCAGTTCACGGAGGACGCGATGAGCGAAGGCTATGGGTTTGATGGCTCGTCGATCCGAGGGTTTCAACAAATCCACGAGTCGGACATGATCTTGATTCCGGATCCTTCGACGGCTGTCATCGATCCCTTCCGCCAGCACAAGACGCTCGTCGTAAACTGCTTCGTGCACGACCCGGTGACCGGCGAGAGCTACAGCCGCGACCCGCGCCATGTTGCCCAGAAGGCGGAGCAGTACCTTTCGACGACTGGTATCGCCGACACGGCCTGTTTCGGACCGGAGGCAGAGTTCTTCATCTTCGATGACGTTCGCTTCTCCCAGGACCAGCGTTCGGCCTTCTACCAGGTCGACTCCATCGAGGGCATATGGAACTCGGCGCGGGACGAGGGTCCCAACCTCGGTTACAAGCCCCGGTACAAGGAGGGTTACTTCCCGGTGCCGCCGATGGATCATTTTCAGGATCTGCGTTCGGAGATGATCCTGACTATGGAGAAGCTCGGAATTGAGATTGAGGTCCAGCACCACGAGGTCGGAACAGCGGGCCAGGCGGAGATCGACATGCGTTTCGACACGCTGCTCGCGATGGCCGACAAGTTGATGCTCTACAAGTACGTCGTCAAGTGTGTGGCAGAGCGCGCGGGCTATACGGCGACATTCATGCCGAAGCCTTTGTTCCAGGACAATGGTTCGGGTATGCACGTGCACCAGTCCCTCTGGGGTAAAGGCGTGCCGCTTTTCTACGCAAAAACCGGGTACGCGGGGCTGTCCGACATGGGTCGCTGGTATATCGGTGGCCTTCTCGCGCACGCGCGGTCGATTTGCGCGTTCGCCGCGCCGACGACGAATTCCTACAGGAGGCTCGTCCCTGGTTACGAGGCACCTGTCAACCTCGTCTACTCCCAGAGGAATCGCTCGGCGGCGTGTCGTATCCCGCTGTACTCCAAGAGCCCCAAGGCCAAGCGCGTCGAGTTCCGGTGCCCGGACCCCGCCTGCAATCCGTACCTCGCGTTTGCCGCGATGCTCATGGCCGGCCTTGATGGCGTCGTGAACCACGTCGAACCGCAGGCGCCCGTCGACGTGGACTTGTTCGAGCTTTCACCCGAGGAGATGGCGGCGATTCCCCAGGTCCCGTCGTCGCTCGACGAGGCCCTCAGCGCCCTCGAGGCTGACCATGACTACCTGATGAAGGGCGGCGTCTTCACTGACGACCTCATCGACACGTGGGTGGAGTTCAAGCGGGATAAGGAGATCGACCCGGTGCGTCTGCGTCCCCACCCCTGGGAGTTCATGCTCTACTACGACATCTGAGTCGCGATCTTGGGGTCGCTGCACTTCTCCGTGAGTTGTGTGCGGGGCGCCCGGCTTCGGGAGTGCGGGCGCGTCGCGAGCGCGCAGAGAGGTCTGGCCGACTGCTGCGAAGTGGCGAAAAGAGCAGAGACGTTCTGTCTTAGGTGTTCCGAGATCGCGCCGGAGCCAGCCTGACGAGACGAGCGGACGGCACGTCGGGGAGGGTCACGACGAGTTCGCCGCGAGGCGCGTTCCATTCAAGTTCGCCGTCGCAAGCCGATGGAAAGAGGAACTCAGCGGCGAACTGCTTGTCCCGCAGGTGTGCAACCGGGAGCACGATCCGTTGGCTGTCGGCAGCCGCGGTCGGTCCTGACGTGCCGTTGATCGGCTCGCGGTGCCAAACGACGACGTAGGTGGCCGACTTGGAGCGCACTCCGAGGGCAACCCATGGATCAATCCACCCCGGGAGCCCGAGCGGCCAGAACGGGAGCGCGGTGCCGAGATCAGGTCTGATCAGCTTGTAGGTGCTGATCGCGTCGGCGACCAGCTGCAGTTGCGGGTCGCTCATCCGGTCGAGGTGCCCGGAGAGGTGGAAGCGGCACAGCAGCGCGCCGCACAGTGCGAAGGTGATTTCATCGGCACTCCACTCCGGTTGTGGGCTGACCCATACGCCAGCTTGCTCCGGCGCGATGGCGGTCGGGGCAGCTGCTGCAATGGCGGCGTAGCGCAGGAAGTCCGATTGATCGCTCGTGGACTGGAGCTGGAAACGAGACAGCAGCGCATAGTCGGTGCGCATTCCGCCGGAGGAACAGTTCTCTAGGACGAGGTTGGGGTAGCGATCGAGGATGCCGTCGATCCAGTCGACGTATGCACGGTTGTGTGCCAACATCCCGACACCCGCGCTGACGCTCCCATTGTCGGTACCGGGTCCGACGTTGATGTTGTAGTCCAACTTCAGATACCCGACACCGAGATCCTGCACGAGAAAGTCGACCACTTCGTCGAGGTGCTTCGTGGCCGCGGGGTGGGAGAAGTCAAGGTGATACCTCTCCTGTTCGACCACGCGAACTCCGTCGAGGTTGAAGAACGCCTCTGCTGGGAGCTGGGCCACGATAGGACTGCGCACTCCGACAACCTCCGGTTCGAGCCAGAGTCCGGGGATCATGCCTTCTGCCTTTATGAAATCGAGTACTTCCTTGAGGCCGTTGGGGAATCTCGTGTGGGAGGGTTGCCATACACCGACGGTGTCCCACCAGGCGTCGCCGATCTCGTTGTACCAGCCGGAGTCGATGCAGAAGTACTCCGCGCCGACTTTGGCGGCGGCACGGATCAGCGGTAGCAGGCGATCTGTGGTCGGGTTGCCCATCAGGGTGTTGAGATAATCATTGAAAATGACAGGAAGGGTTTCGTGATCCTCGTGTGGTCGCCGCATAGCCCGGCGGTAGTTGGTGAGACGGGCCATGGCTCCCTGGAAACCGTCGTTGCTGACGGCGATCGCGACGGGAACGGTCTCGAAGGATTCTCCCGGCTTGAGAACAAGACGCCAGTGATGCTCTGCGTCCGTCGGGCCGAGTAGCGCGAGATAGGAGTGCGTCAGTCCCGGATCGTCTTCTGGCGTACGTTCGGCGCGATTTGTGTGCTCACCGACCTGCCAGTGCCAACCGCCGTTGTGCTCGATCTGCCATGCCCAGCAGTTGCCTGTACGACGATTGATGGCCGCGCCCATGGGCAGATAAGTGCCCGATGACCAACTCCCAGCGCTTGTTACGCCGAACCGGCCCCGGGAATCGTGCTCGTGGACTGCGCGGTGGAGGTCAGGCAAGACGTCGCGCAGCGCGCGGACCTGCCAGCGGTTCTCGGCGAGCCAGTCGTTCTCCGCCCAGAGGAGGTCGATATCACCCAGGCTGTTTGCTGGTTCGGTGAGTCCTGAGCTGAGAAACGAGGTTACGGACTCAATGGTCACGGGAACATGACCGCTGTTCGTGAGGCGCACCCGGGAGCGGAGAACTCCGCCTCCCTCGAGGACCATATAGATGACCTGGGCCGCAAGCCCCGTGCTGGGGTCCTTCAAGTCGACCCGGATCTCACGCCAGGGAGCCTGCAGGCTCTCCTCGTGGCTGACATATCGGAGGCGACCTCCCACGATGGACTGGACGTATCGTCTCGCTGACCACGCCCGGCCACTACCGGACGCGACGACGTCCACCAGGGGTAAGCCGGCGCTCGGTTGCCCGCGCTTGGCGGACTCTTCTCCGTTTCGGTCGGTCTCCCACTCGTCGCCGGTCGGTCGGGGTCCGAGACGAATCAGTCGCGCGATGCCCTCTTCGTCGACCTCGATCAGCATCTCAAGCCCGCTGTCCGACCAGCCGATCTTCAACCGGGACGATGTCTTAGCGCCAACCACGCGGATCCTCCTCGGGCACGGCCGTCAAACGCACTTCTGCGGCCCAGGTTCATTGGTGGATTCGATGACCATCTCGTCGTCTTTGCGGCCATTGCGTCACTGGGCGTCGTTCACGTCGCTCGGGGCATGCGGTAGCCCGGGCTCTCGTTGGCTGTTCCTTGTTGCAACTCTCGGCACACGGGACAACCCCCGGCGTAGTTCCCCGACATCCTCGAAGAGATGCGACGACAAGCACTGCTCTTACAGTGTGCGCGTGAGGCGCTTGACCAAGGCGTCTCCGGGCGGCTCGCCGACCGAGGCGTCGGCGTTGACGATGCCGAGCCAGCTGACCGATCCGTGGTCGCGTTACACCTGACATTGGCTTCCGATCGCGGCGAGGCTTGATTCCGCGCGTGACATTCCAGGGCAGAGCGCCAACGCCATTGACAAAAGTATCGTAGAAGGGCTGGAGCGCGGTGAAGGGGATCCCGTGTCTGGATGTGCGCCCAGGCCTTGTTGCTGGGTAGCTCAAGACGGGCAATGGCCCATTTTGCGCCGCCACTCCGCGTCCAGGCGATTGTGGTGTCGGCCTCACCGGCGAGAACGGTCGCCGGTCCCGGACGCCCGAACGGGCCTGGGAGGAGCGCCCGGCGGTGTCAGATCATGAGGCGCGCCGCGCCTGAAGTCAGACGAAGCCCCACATCCGTCTCCTTGCTCGCTGACCGTGAGGTTTGGAACCGAAGTCCTGGTTGACGCCGTGAGCGCAATCTCGATCCTCGACCAATTGGTGTCCAGCTCAACCGGGCGTGCGCCATTGCTCACTTGCGGGGGTTGACAGCGTCTGTGTGACCGGTCACAATAACGCGTGTTGTGACCGGTCACACAAACTCGGAGAGGACCGGAAGGACGGGGAACGGGTGGGTCAGGTGTCCCCAGTAAGCGACCGAACGCCCGCAGTGAGCATTCGCGACGTTGCCAGCGCTGCGGGAGTTTCTCGCCAGACGATCTCGCGCGTGATCAACGGCAGCCACAGAGTCAGGCCGTCGACTCGTGCGGCGGTTCTCGACACGATCGCACGACTCGGTTACCGCCCGAACCGAGCGGCGCGGGCCCTCGCCGGCGGTCCCGTCCAGTCGGTCACCGTGTTGACCTCGAATACGCGCCAGTACGGCTTCGCCGCAGCGCTGGAGGGTATCGAGGAGGCGACGCGCGCGGCTGGTTTCGCTATGGGTGTCCGAGTTGTGGAGTCGGGCACTCCGGAGGGTGTGCGGGACGCCGTGGAGCGGGCCATCGAGCCGGCGGGCGCGCTCATCGTCATCGCTTACGACGCGCCAGGCATCGCGGCACTCAACACCGTGCCGCCGGATGTCCCGGTGGCGGCGATGGTTGAAACGCCGTCCGGTGACGAGGCACTGGGAAAGCCTTGGGTGTGGATCGACGACCGCAAGGCTGCGGGTGACGCTACGAAGTTTTTGTTGGGCCTGGGGCACGAGACCGTGCATTACGTGGCAATTCCAAGCTCTAGGCGCGTTGCGCAGCGGACACTCGGGTGGCGCGCCGCCCTCAGAGCTGCTGGTGTCCCCGTGCCCAATCCGGTGCAGGGCCAGTGGGACCCACAGTCGGGTTGCGAAGTGGCCCACGACCTTGCACGGAATCCGAAAGTGACGGCGGTGCTCTGCGGCAATGATGAGCTCGCATTTGGTGTCATGCGTGCTCTGCACCAAGCGGGGCGTGCGATCCCCCGTGATGTCAGCGTTGTTGGTTTCGACGACATGCCCGCATCGGCGTTCCACATTCCAGCGCTCACGACGGTCCGCCAGGACTTCAAGACGCTCGGCAAGGCGTGCTTTGCGAAGCTGCTCGCTGTCATCGCGCCGAGCGGCTCCAGTGACTTGATCGAGTCACCGCGCGCCGAGCTCGTTGTGCGCGAAAGTGCCGGCCCGCCACCGGGCAGCCGATCCCGCGCGCGCGCGGAACCCCCCGGCTCGTTCGCCAGCCCCGCTGAACGGCAAGCGGGTCGCAGGCCTGCGCGCGGCAACTAAGTCTGTAGGCGAGTGACCAACGGAGAGGTGAGTATCACCCCATGCAGAAAAGGAGCAACAAGCATGAACGATAGTGGAGGCATGCATGGCGCCTGGAACAGGCGCATCAGGTCCAAGTTTGCCGTCGTGCTCGCCGGGGTGACCCTCCTCGGCGTGATCAGCGTTGGCGCGGCGAACGCCGGCATCGCTGGCGCGACGAGATCGAAGAGCTCGTCGGTGGTCACCAAGCACCAGTCGGTCGTCGACATCACATGGTGGACGATGTGGTCCGGCGCGACGCTGACGCTGCTCAACAAGATGGTGACTGAGTTCAACGCGACGCATCCCGGGATTCACGTGACCGAGACGAACATCCCGAGCGATTCGACGACGAGCACGGCCAAGCTGCTCTCGAGCATCGCGGCGGGGGATCCGCCCGATGTCTTCACGGAGTGGTGGCCCGAGATCGGCTCCTTCGCCGCTGATGGCGACCTCGTGAACATGAACCAGTTCCTTACCGGCGCCTACGCCGGCTTCGAGGCCTGGGAGTATCCCATCGCCGTCCAGGCCGGCACCTACAATGGCGGGCTCTACGCCGTCCCGATGTCGCTGAACTCCTGGGCCCTGTACTACAACAAGTCCCTGCTCACCGAGTTTGGCATCAAACACCTGCCGAAGAGCCTTGCCCAGTTCGACGCCGACCAGGCCAAGATGTGGACCTACAGCGGCAAGAAGATCGTGACGATGGGCTTCTATCCGGACACGGACGGGAACGGCTTCCAGTTCTACACGACCTTCTTTGGCGCCACGAACTGCATCAACGCGGCCGGGAAGTATGACTTTGCGAGCTGCCCGGGCGCCATCAAGGAGATGAAGTGGATCGCCAGCTATGACAAGTATTCCTACGCCCAGGTGATGGCGCTGCAGACGGCTCTCGGCGAAGTGGCCGGCGGTCAGACGGACATCTGGACGAACGGCAAGTCCGGCTTCGAGCTGTCGGGACCGTGGGTGGGCGCGCAGAACGTCCCGACCTCCAACCCCGACCTCGAGGGCCACTTTGGCGTCATGGCCTTCCCCGGCATCGTTGGCGGACCGAGCACGCTTGGCCAGGGCAACTTCAACATCATCCCCAAGGGCGCGCACGCGGCTCAGGCCTTCGAGTTCATCTCGTGGCTCGCCGGCTACAACAACGAGAGCTTTGTTGGCTCGATCGACCCATCGGGCGGTTGGGTGCCCGCCGGCCCCTCGGTGACCAAGACCGCGCCGTACGTGAAGTGGATAAAGAGCAATTCCTGGCTGTCGGGCTTCCTGCCCGAGATGACCAGCAAGTACAGCGCGGCGCCGGTCCTCACCCCGACGCAGGCGCAGCTGTTCACCGCGGAGAACACCGCGACAGCTAACGTGCTGCAGAAAATCATGACGCCGATGCAGGCGCTCAAGTACATCGACACCCAGGCGAACGCTTCGAGCTAGAAGCGATCGTCCCGCACGTTGGGGGCAGCCCGGTTTCGCGACCGGCTGCCCCCAATTGCGTGTGCGGGCCGCCAGAGGAGCAGACTGCTGATATGCGGGCTTTCACGCGGGAGACGACGATGTCGCGCGCCGATGTGCCGGACGCGGCGCCCCAGCGCCGGCGGCGTTCTTCGCAGCGGCGGGCGATGCGGTTTGGTCTGCTCTTTGTCAGCCCGTGGATTATCGGCTTCCTCCTCTTCTTTGCCTATCCCTTTTTCGCCACCATCTACTACGGCTTCACGAACTTCAACGGCGTCGGCGCCGCGCACTGGATCGGATTTGCCAATTACGTGAGCCTGCTTCACGACCCGTTGTTCAAGACGTCACTGTTCAACACCTTCTACTACACGGTGATTGAGCTGCCCCTGTCTACGGTCGCCGCGCTCGGCCTGGCGCTGCTGCTCAACATGAACGTGAAGGGCCGGGCAATCTACCGGACGATCTTCTACATCCCCTCGATCGTGCCGCTCGTCGCGGGGTGCATGATCTTCGTCTGGCTGTTCAATCCGGCTACGGGGATCGTCAACGACCTCCTCACTAGCGCGCACCTGCCGTCCCCGGACTGGTTCTTTTCGGTCGCCTGGTCCAAGCCGACGTTCATCCTGCTTGGACTGTGGGGACTTGGTCAGCCAATGGTGATCTACCTGGCGGGACTGCAAGGGGTGCCGAAGGAGATGTACGAAGCCGCCTCGCTCGACGGAGCCGGCCCATGGCAGCGGTTGCGCTCCATCACTCTGCCGATGATCAGCCCTGTCATCTTCTTCAACGTCATCCTGCAACTCGTGCTGTGCATCTCGTACTTCACCCAGGCGCAGGTGATCGAGGCTAACGACATCGGGGGACCCGGCACCTCGACGTGGTTCTACGTGCAGTACCTCTACGAACAGGCCTTCGTGTACCTCAAGCTCGGCTACTCGTCGGCGATGGCGTTCTTCCTGTTCGTGATCAGCGCCATCATCATGGTTGTCCTGTTCCGCTCCTCCGCGCGCTGGGTCTACTATGCGAACGAATAGGAGAATGAATAGGAATTGGTGGGCGCGCGCCGTGGCGCGCAGCACCGCCAAGCACGCGGTGCTGATTGTCGTCAGCGTGCTTCTAGGTTTCCCGCTCTTCTGGATGGTCCTCACCTCGCTGAAGACCAACCCGCAGTCGCTCGCCACGCCGCCGCTCTGGTGGCCGCACCCCTTCGTCTGGCGTAACTACCCGGAAATGCTCTCGGCCGTGCCTTTCTGGCGATTCGTGGTGAACACGCTGATGTATGCCGCGGTGACCATCATCGGGGTGTGTTTCTCGAGCAGCCTGGTCGCATATGGCTTCTCACGCCTCCGCTGGCGGGGGCGCGACGTCCTGTTCCAGGTGATGGTCAGCACGCTGCTGATCCCCTTTTTCGCCACGCTTATCCCGCTCTTCACCATGTACAAGCAATTCCACATGGTCGGCTGGTACCTGCCGCTGATGATCCCGACGTTCCTCGGCAGCTCGGTCTTCAGCACCTTTCTGCTGCGCCAGTTCTTCATGACGATCCCGGAGGAGCTTTCTGACGCCGCCAGGGTAGACGGGGCGAGCGAACTGACGATCTATGCCCGGATCATTATGCCGATGGCGAAGCCCGCGCTGGCGACGGTCATCCTCTTCCAGTTCATCTACTGCTGGAACGACTTCATCGGCCCGCTCATCTACATCAACAGCCAGGTCTGGGACCCGCTTTCAATGGGACTGAACTTCATCCTCGGCACCTACACGACCGACTGGCCCTGGGTGATGGCGGCCGCGACGGCGGCCACGGCGCCGATCGTCATCCTGTTCTTCTTTACGCAGCGCACTTTCATCCGGGGCATCGCCATCCAGGGCACGGGGCTGAAGGGATGAGGCCGACTTCGCTCCGGGAAGACGTAGTCCGGGCGTCAGGACCGCCCGCGGCCGCGAGGAAGAGGATCGTGGCGGCGCTGCGCGCTGTGTTCAACTTCCTCGTGCTCAACCTCGTGTTCGTGATGGCCTGCCTGCCGGTCGTCACGGTGCCCCTTGCCTGCCAGGCCGCCATGATCAGCCTCGAGCGGTGGCGGGCGGCGGGGGAGGACCGTGTCGTGCGGGAATTCATCGCCGCTTTGCGATCGCGCCCGCCGCTGCGGACGACGCTCAGCGCCGGCATGCCCTTCGTGGTGGCGGCGATCGCCGTCGAAGAGGTGCACTTCTTCTTCCGTGGTGGCACGGCCGGCGACTGGGTGAGCCTCGGTTTCGGCGTCGCCGCGCTGCTCGGCGCGCTCGCCAGCATCGGCTACGTCCTCCTGCTCGGGGCGCGTCATCCCCTCCTGGCGCCGACCGACCTCTGGTACCTGTCGGTGCAACTGGCGGTACGGAACGTTCTGCTTACCGGCCCCCTGTTCGTGGGGGAGTTCGCGGTGGCGGCGTTGTTGTTGCTGCTCAACCCGGCGCTGGCGCTGATTGGGGTGCCGCTCGGTTGGCTGTGCCTCCTCAGGGCGACCGCCGGGCTCGGGGTGCGTCACAGTGGTTTTGACCGGTTGCAAGGAACGTGAGATGACTCCGCGACGCACGCCGACATCCGTACGCGCGATCACGCTTGACGATGACGCCCTCCTGTTGCGTGTCGAGGTCGGCTCCGACGGCGTCGCCCGTCTCGCCCGCTTCGCCGCCGCGCCGGGCGACACCCCGCGGGACGATCGGCGCGGCGGCGAGTCGGGACCGGCCGGCGAATCCGTGGGCCTTCCCCTGCTCGACGTCGTGACGGCGGGCAGCGGCCGGGCACGCACGGGCCGGCGCTATGTCGAGTCGGCAACGGGCGGCCGGATGCGCTATCTCGGCCACGAGCAGCGCGCAGATGATCGGTGGCGGGAGCTGCGCGTGCTGCTCGAGGACCCCGAGACCTTGTTGCGTGCCGAGTGCTCGTATCGGGTTCTCGCCGGGGGCGGGACGCTGCAGGCGACGGCCCGGTTAAGCAACGCCGGTCGCTCGGCGGTGATCGTCGAGTCGGTGACCTCCTTCGTCGCGTCCGGCATCGAAGGTCCGGAGGGGGAGCTCGGCGAGGTCGACCTGTGGTGGGCGGAGAACGACTGGCTTGGCGAGGGCCGTTGGCAGCACCGATTCTTTCGGGACGCCCTGCCGGACCTCAACCGTCGTGTGCACGACGGCGACTCGCGGGCGATGTTCGGGCTGACGAGCGAGGGCAGCTGGTCCTCTGGTGGCTTCTTGCCGATGGGTGCGGCGGTAAACCGACGGACCGGCCACGCCTGGCTGTGGCAGATCGAGCACAACGGCGCCTGGCACTGGCAGGTCGGCGAGCACAGCTCGACAAGCGGCGAACACAGGGGCCGTCAGGCACGCGCCGACGGCGCGCCCCGCGGCTATGTCGCCTTGCTCGGCCCGACCGACGCCGAACATCATTGGCGCCTCGTGCTCGAACCGGGCGAGTCGTTCGAGACCGTCCCGGCGGCCGTCGCCCTGAGCGGAGACGGGCTCGAGGGCGCCGTCGCACGACTGACGCGCTATCGCCGGGCGGCGCGACGCGGGCATCCCGACCACGAGCACCTCCCCGTGATCTTCAACGATTACATGAACACCTTGATGGGCGAGCCGACCACGGAGCGCTTACTGCCTCTTGTCACCGCGGCGTCGAGCGTCGGGGCTGAGGTGTTCTGCATCGACTCCGGGTGGTACGCGGAACTCGGGCAGTCGTGGTGGGACACCGTTGGTGCCTGGCGGCCGTCGGCCAGCCGCTTCCCGAACGGCATCGACGAGGTGCTCGACGCCATCCGCGCCCACGGCATGGTCCCCGGGCTGTGGCTCGAGCCCGAGGTGGTCGGCGCGCGCAGCGCCGTGGCGAGCTCGCTTCCCGAGGAGGCGTTCTTCCTGCGCAGCGGCGAACGCGTGGTCGAGCAGGGCCGCTACCACCTCGACCTCCGCCACCCGGCGGCGCGCCAGCACCTCGACGAGGCGGTGGACTTCCTCGTCGCCGACCTCGGCGTCGGCTACCTGAAGCTCGATTACAACCTCGACGTCGGGCCGGGGACCGACGCCGGCGGTGTGAGCGAGGGAGTCGGGCTGCTCGGGCACAACCGGGCATTGCTGGACTGGCTCGAAGCGATCCTCGACCGGTACCCCAGCCTCGTGATCGAGAACTGTGCCTCGGGAGCGATGCGCGCCGATTTCGCCATGCTGTCGCGCCTGCAGCTGCAGTCGACGAGCGACCAGCAAGACTTCCTGCGCTACACGCCGATCGCAGTTGCCGCGCCGATGGCGATCACGCCCGAGCAGGCGGCCAGCTGGGCTTACCCCCAGCCGGAGTGGAGCGACGACGAGATCGTCTTCGCGCTCTGCAACGCCCTCCTCGGTCGCGTCCACCTTTCCGGCCACCTCGACAAGATGAGCGAGCCGCAGCTGGCGCTCGTCGCCGCGGCGCTCAAGGTCTACAAGCGGATCCGGTCCGCGCTCTCGTGTGCCGTGCCATTCTGGCCACTCGGCCTGCCGCGCTGGACCGATACCTGGCTCGCGCTCGGCATGCGCGCCCCGGAGGCGACCTACGTGCTGGCCTGGCGGCGCGGGCATCTCGTTGGTGCGTCGCCGCCCGGCGAGCGGACGAGCCCCGAGCGGATGGTGCTGCCGGTGTCGCACCTGCGCAATACGGACGTGACCAGCGAGCTGCTCTACCCGGCACTTGACGGCGTGGCGGCGCGCTGGGAGCAGGCGCTCGGTGGGCTCATCGTCGAGCTGTCGCGCGTACCCTCGGCCTGCCTCGTCGAGCTGCGCCCTCGCTGAGTGGCGGCGAAGGATGCCGGTTCCCGCCGGTGCGCAGGACGAAGGGCGTGCTCGCGCTCGACCGGCTGCGCCGTGAACTGCCGGACATGGTCTCCGAACTGGAAGCCCTGTCCTCCGCGAATCGCCGTCAGATCACTTCGCCGCCATGGCCCGCTCCGCCGAGATCGTCGCTGGCCTGGTCCTCGGCTATCCCGCTGCCAAGCAGGCGGGAGTGATGATCGACAGCCGCAGCCACCTGCGTTGGGACCTCGCTGGGCGGGCGGCGCGGGTAGACCCGGTCGATGACTGGCGCGACCTTTCTCGCTTCGACGAGGAGAAGCTCATGGCAGCCCAGGCTTGTGCGAGCGATACCAGGCACTCTCGCAGTCGATATCGAAGGCGCGCGCGAGGCTGACCAACAACTCGCCAGGTTTGGTGATCGTTAGTCGCCAAGCAGCAGTCAACCACGTGCGGACTGGTAGGTGTGTACACGCTCCAGGCGTGTCCCGTTCGTGACGAGGAAGTGACGGCGGCACGAGCCCCACACCAGAAGGCACCATCCGCCCTCGCCGAGGGCTCGTCGTCAAGTCCCCCGCTCGTTCATCGATGCCAAGCGTGGTGTCGAGGTACCGCTTCACTTCCATTCCCTGCCACTTTCTTGCGGCAGGCGCTTGTGATGGTCACGACCTTGCGGTCCAGCTGAAAAGGACGTTTGTCGGCCGCTTGGCCCGGTCGAGCCACTCACCGCATGGCAACACAGCTCGGCCCGCGCTCACTGGCGGCTCAAGAGGAGATTGAGCCCGATGCACGGGGCCGCCGACAGCGGCGCGGCAGTCGTTTCGCGCCTCGTCAGTTCCAGATTGCGGACCCGCTGTCGGGGTCGAAGAAGTGCAGCCGCTCGGTGTCGACGACGAAGGTGGCGCGTGAGC